>ORMF012146049.1_pt1 | contig 18180 bp, 17 predicted proteins | sample 1779871 | NCBI WGS metagenome assembly ORMF01 (sample SAMEA104232316, study PRJEB22302) | groundwater metagenome | biome: forest; feature: aquifer; material: groundwater | place: USA | collected 2011-08-07 | depth 5.4 m | reverse complement strand
TTGGCCGCCACAGTGTTTGCGGGCGGGAAGCGACCACAGTGTCTGTTCATCGGATACTCCATGGGCGGAGTGGTTGCACGGCGAACGCGTTGTCTATTTCTCGACACCGGTGAGCGCATCGGACAGTTTGTTAAGGCTGTGCTCACGATTGGCTCGCCGCATCATGGCGCTGCATTGCCCAGCTCGTTAGAAGGGGGCGTGTTCAACCATCTGGCTGAGCGACTTCTCCAGAGTATGAGTTTGGAATCGATCGAGCCATTCATTTCGTATGGTGCCATTCCGCCATCGCTTGGGCTTCGTTCGTTGGCGTATGATGCCACGATCGTCGACGCCAATGGTCGCCATGCGGATGCAACACTAAACCCTGAATTGACGCGGTTCAACCAGGAAGATTTTTATCGGGGCACACCGAATCTTTCCGCGATTGCGGGCGGCACATCAGGCCCCCCATTGAGCGACCCAGGGTTGGAGATCGCGCGCAGAGAATTCGAGTACAAGAATATTACTGCGCGCGGATTTCCCGACGGCCTCGTGGTCACTCAAAGTAGTCTTCCGTTGGATCTGGCGCAGTTGAAACAAAGTGGGGGATCCACCGATCCCTTCATTGGGCGCAAGAGCGACGGCACCGTTGACCGCCTTGGATACTACGAAGGTGATCATTACGAACTTCTCACGAACCCGGAAATCATCTGTGCTGTTCATTCGTGGGTCGCGCAGTTTGCCGGCAATGATCATGCGCCGCACGATCTGACGCCGGATGAAATCGATCATCCATTCGAATACGGTGCATCATCCGCGGATGTGAAAATTACGCAAGCGCTCGGATGGGATGATGATGGCGATACGCTCCAGCACAACTGGAGTATTGCGTGCACCATTCCCCGGACCATCGCGTTTATGACTGGCGAAGCCACTGCCACGCCGACCATCACAGTATTGCAACCCACCAACGTGTTGCTCTGGCACACGCTTCGCGATGGGCGTGGTGGTATCACGACCAAGCTGATCGATGTGTTCGTGTATGCCCCGGGATTTTACGGATGTCATGAAGTACCACGATACTCTTTAACTCTGCGTGCTGATTCTTTTGGCAGGCCGTACCTGAATTGGAGCAGTAGCGGAAGTGGGTGTCTTCCGCAGAATCCAAGTCAGGCCAGCCTGTGGACAGATCCCACCAACGATGCAACGAGGACACTACCAAAATTCGATCACGCCTGGCCTCATCGCACGCTGTACTATTATTACAGCGGACCATCCATCAACAATGGCCCTCCTGTTTTTTCCAATGTCGCCATCGTGCGACCTTCGACATTTCCCAGAATTCCGTAAGGAATAGAACGGAATCAAAAAGAGAAGGGATAAAACAGAAGGCTACTGTACGGTCCGTGTTCGGAAATATTTTCGGGGTGTTGTTTCGTTTCTAACGACCAGCACCCTGAATTCTTATTCGACATGACCCATAAGTCCATATGTGCCCTATACGACTTATACCAAATTGACAGAACGGAAAATTTGTGCTATATTATGTGTATAAAGGTTCATTGACAGTACACAGTACACAGTGGTGAGCGCGAGGGGAGTATCAATACTCCATTCGCGCTCTCTACTGTTCGTTTCAAATGGCCGACCAACCGGCCGCGCATACAATAAAATAAAAATAAAAATGCATCGGTTCATTCCGTCGCTCTAGTCCTCACGGACGGCGCAGAGTTGGACCACCAGAATGGTAGAGTTCACAATTTGCTTCACAACAGTTGGAAACGGTGAAGCGCTACTTCTTTGACGCAGGATATACCACTTCTCCCTCTGAGGCGAATTGGTATCGGCATCAGAGAAGATAGCGCGGAGCCGCGCAACACTCATCTGGGGTTTCCCCAGAAGGCGCGGATCTCCGCGCTTTTTGTTTTCAAAGGGTTGCAGAGTTTTGGAGCCTATGATAGGATGGAATTAATAGCATCAATTTATTATTATGCCTATGGATGCCACTACCCTTGCCGGTATTACCACAAAACTTGAATCTGAAAAAAAACGTTTGGAGCAAGAACTCAAACAGCTCGGTCATCATCAAACCGATAACGGTACGATGGAGCCAGACTTCCCGCAGTTTGGCGATAAGGAAGATGAGAATGCCGCTGAGGTCGCACTGTTTAGTGATAATAAATCTCTTGAGGACACTCTTGAAAAAGAACTCCGTGATGTGATCAAAGCATTGGACCGGATCACCAGCGGAAAGTACGGCACGTGCAAATATTGCAAACAGCAAATTCCAGTCCAACGATTACTTGCCAGGCCCGAATCCAGTTCGTGTGTGAATTGCAAAGAGCAGTTGTCAAAATAATGTATTAATGGTGTGCGGCGTTGCATACAGTCGTTCATGATCATGATCGTCGTTGTTGCAACAGTGATCGATCGTGTTGTACGAGAAATTCTCGCTTCCGGGATTCACCCCGGAAGCGTTTTTGTTTCTCCATCCGCACACGTTGAATCGCGATTATTCGGTTGGATATCTGTTGGCGGAATGGAATGGATGACTGCCCTTGTTTTGGTCTGTGTTGTCGCATGGTCTGTGGTGGCGCTGTGGCGTGGAGTGTTCCATTGGAGCGATCCATACGCTGTCGCACTATTCGCCATGATTGTTTCGGCGCTCAACAACAGTATCGATCGATTTCGATTTGGTGGCGTATGGGATTACTGGGTGGTTACAACGCCATGGAGTCTGTTGAATTTTAACTTCGCGGATGTCATGATACTGTTGTCCATTGGATATCTCTGTATAAATTCCAAATCTCAAGTTTCAAATCTCAAATAAAATTCAATACTCCAAATTCAAATCGTTTGAAATTTGTTATTTGGAATTTGTAATTTCTCTGTGTATGCCATCTCGTTTGTGGACCGCAGCGGTCAAAGGAATTGACGCCATCCCCGTGGCAGTAGAAGTCGATATCAGTCCGGGCTTGGGGGCAGTCACCATTGTGGGTTTGGGAGACACTGCCGTTCAAGAAGCGCGGGAGCGGGTTCGCGCTGCGCTTAAAAATAGCGAACTTCCATTTCCCCGCAGTCGTGTGACGATTAACTTAGCCCCGGCCGATGTGAAAAAAGAAGGGCCATCGTTTGATCTCCCTATCGCTCTTGGTATTTTAGCGGCATCGTCGGAGGATGATCACGCGCTCCTGCCCGAGTTTCCGCCACTGTGGATGTTCTGTGGTGAATTGGGATTAGACGGGACACTGAGGCCCGTGGAAGGAATCATGGCCATTGCGCTTTCAGCGCGGCGGCTGGGGTACACCCATCTTGTTGTTCCTCTTGCGAATGCTACCGAAGCCGCATTTGTTGATGGCATTACCATATTCGCCCCCGCCACTCTTAAAGACATTGTGGCGCATCTTCAAGGCATTGCGTCACTGGCCCCCGTTCCTCCCACACCATTAGATGCTCCGACGCATACGAGTAGTGCGGTTGATTTTTCTGGAATTCAAGGACAAGAGTCGGCCAAGCGCGCGTTGGAAATTGCAGCTGCCGGCGGGCACAATATCTTGATGACCGGACCCCCGGGGTCGGGGAAAACACTCCTTGCCCGTTCGATGGTTTCAATCCTCCCGGCGATGAGTAAGGAAGAAATGATTGAAGTGATGAGTATTTACAGCGTGAGCGGATATTTTGTGGGAGGCCTCCGGTGGACGCCCACACGACCTTTCCGGAGTCCGCACCATACTTCTTCTGACATTGCCTTGGTGGGCGGGGGGACCATGCCGCGTCCGGGCGAAATTACGTTGGCGCACCGGGGAGTACTTTTTTTAGATGAACTGCCAGAATTTGCCAGGAATGTCTTGGAGAGTTTGCGTCAACCCTTGGAAGATGGGCAGATCACCGTTGCACGCGCCACAACCACTGTCCAGTTTCCCGCGCGATTTATGTTGGTGGCCAGCGCCAATCCGTGCCCGTGCGGGTATGCCAGTACCGGAGTGCGGCCGTGTATTTGTTCGTCCAGCCAAGTGCTCAAGTACCAAAAGAAAATTTCGGGACCGCTCCTAGACCGGATTGATCTTGTGATTGATGTGCCGGCGGTGGAGACAAAAAAATTATTAACACCAACACTCGAAAATATTTCTCAATCAGAAACCATTCGTCAACGGGTGGAGACGTGTCGCGCGCTCCAGCGTGAACGGTTCGCCGGCACTGGCATTTTTACCAATGCCGAAATGAACAATACTCATTTGGCAAAACATTGCGTGCTCGATGAACAATCACGCGTTCTCCTGGGGACCGCAATGGATCGGTATCGGTTATCGGCGCGTAGTTACGTGCGGATATTAAAAATTGCGCGGACCATCGCAGACTTGGCCTCTTCAGAATCCGTCCTTACTGCTCATATTGCCGAAGCGTTGCAGTATCGACCGAAATCACAATCCTAATTTACCTGCCTACCGCAGGCAGGTAAATTTATCCAAATGCCACAAATAATAAACCCGCCAGATGGCGGGCTTATTTCGAATTTGGATGGGCGTATTTGGGTTGTTGCTCCTATTGAGGATACGCTATTTGGATGCTAAAAGTATTTCATTGGGTTCATGCGCGCTCCGCGCACCAGTATTTCAAAATGGAGGTGCGGCCCCGTCGATCGCCCCGTGGAGCCCACCAATCCGATGACTTGTCCTTTTTCTATGTTTTCACCAGGGGAGACAAGAATTTTTGTCATATGCGCATAGCGGGTGATCATGCTCTTGTCGTGCTCGAGGACCACTTGTTGTCCGTATCCTCCGCGATTCCAACCGGCAATGGCCACCACGCCATCGGCAGCGGCATAAATGGGGTTTCCCATGCGCCCTTGAATATCCACCCCGTAGTGACGTCGGCCAAAGAATTGATTAATCCTTCGTAACGTGGTGGGCCAGACGAGTCCGGCGATGCGACTCACATCCAAATTAGGAATGGTGCGTTGGTCAACTCGTGATCGGCCCGCCGTTTGTTTGGGAGAGGTATTGCGGATGGCAATGCGTGGGATGCTGGCGGGGCGGCCGTTGGGGATGATGAGTGTCGCTCCGGCAACCAGAGAGGTGTCAGCGACAGAGTTGGTGGAACGAATTGCATCAATATCGCTATGGGTGGCGTCCGCAATTTTCTGGAGCGTATCTTTGGTTTTTACTGTGTAGGTAATTCCAGAAATCGGCAGAATCGTCAAGTCTTGTCCTGGGCGAATCACGGTGGTGGCGGTCAGGTTGTTCGCCCACAGGACAGTGCTCGTGGAGATTTCAAACTCTTGAGCAATAGAGCTGACCGTATCGCCATCCCTCACTGCGTAATGGACGATTTCTTTTCGGATGGGTTTGATCGTTGGTGCGGATATGACATCATCTTCGCTCGTATATCCGTCTTCTGGGTTGGGGTTATCAGAGTCTTCTACGTCGTTAATGAAAAGTTGTTCAAAGTCTGCATCGGCACTGGCAATTTCGATCGCAGCTCCATCGGTCAAAGTAAGAGTACTAATGCTTGCCGGTGTGGCGTCTTCGATGAGCTGATTCGGTTCCGATTGATTCGATGCTAGGAGGTTTCCACTGGCAATAAATAAGAGCAATGAAACTAAGCCTACTTGAAGCCCCAATTTTTTAACCAGACCCCTGGAAAGATTGTAATGTTGTTGGAACCATTTCAGTAGAATGTTTCCCAACATCACCGTGCGGATGACCAGTCGTTTGATCGAAGGAAATACCATGCGACCAATGCCCAAAAACGTGTAACACAATGCATGAGCGACCGCAATGGCGCATCGGGCGAAGAGGACGAGTGTTCGGAGGATCCAGGAATGAATTTTGAGGCGAGTGGAAGAAATACGAGGAGTGAATTAACGATAAACACTGAAACCACCCAGAACAGTGTACATGGGTGGTTTGGAGAAGAAGATCGCCTAGGTTTGCCGAAACGTCTTCGTATGCATATGAATCAACAGATTCATGTCGCGCACTGTCCTTTGAAGCGCGACGGATTATCTATATTGTGCCACACTTGGGTCTGCGTGTCAATAGAAATCTGTGCAAAACTATTATTAAAATGCTTTTATAAAGGTAAAAAATTGAATATTCGGTTAAGAAAATCCTTTTATGGAGGGAAAATTGGAAATGTTTGGATTATGTGGTAAGGTATAGTAATTCGATACAAAAATTGCTCCGGTCACAGGCATTTGTCTTTCTCTAATCTATGAAATACGATCATTCTTTTATAGAAAAAAAATGGCAACAAGAGTGGGAGAAAACGGGCGTCTACAAAGACTATTCCAAGTCTGAATCCTCCTATGTGCTCGACATGTTTCCGTACCCGTCCGGGGTCGGACTTCATGTGGGTCACCCCAAGGGCTATATTGCAACGGATGTTTTTGCGCGCATGAAGTTGTTGCAAGGGAAAAGTGTCCTGCACCCCATGGGCTGGGATGCGTTTGGATTGCCGGCTGAAAATTATGCGATCGCCAACAAAGTGCATCCGGCTAAGGCGGTGGAGCAGAATATTGAGGTCTTTAAGCAACAGCTCCAGAAGATTGGATTTACGTACGATTGGGACCGCGAGATCAATACCACGGATCCGGCATACTACCGATGGACCCAGTGGATTTTTTTGAAACTGTTTGAACGGGGGCTAGCCTACGAAGCGGATGAACCGATCAACTGGTGCCCGTCGTGCAAAACCGGATTGGCCAATGAAGATCTCGAAGATGGCAAATGCGAGCGTTGCGGGAGCGTGATAGAACAAAAAAAGATGCGCCAGTGGAAACTGCGCATGACAGCATACGCCGATCGATTGCTCGAAGATTTAGACAAAGAGAAGTTGGATTGGGAGGAATCAATTAAAATCCAGCAACGCAATTGGATTGGGCGATCAGAAGGTTTGGAAGAGATGTGGCAAGTGGAAGGCATGGATTTGAAATTGAAGACGTTTACGACGTGGCCACATACGACTTGGGGAGCCACATTTATGGTGATCGCGCCCGAGCACCCGCTGATTGCGGAATTAGTGCAGGGCACGGAGTATGCGGACGGTGCCCAGAAGTTTATTCAGGAAGTTGTTGCGGATAAAATAAAGGACCCCCGCAACGTTGAAAAAATAAAGAAAGGATATTTTTTGGGGCGCTACGTCATCAACCATCTCAATGGTCGGAAGATGCCCCTCTATATCGCCAACTTCGCGATCTACAATTATGGTACGGGGATTGTAAAGTGTACGCCCGCGCATGATCAGCGTGATTTTGAATTTGCAAAGCTCTACAAGCTCGACATTGTTCCGGTGATTGTTCCGGATAGTGGAACGCCTTTGGATCCCTTAAATATGACCGAAGCCTACACGGGAGAGGGAACAATGGTGAATGCCAAGCAGTTTGATGGAATGCCGACGCTCTCGGCTCGCAAGGCGATCGGAGATTTCACAGCGCAAAAAGGCGAAGGCCGGTGGACCGTGAATTACAAAATGCGCGACTGGGTGTTCAGTCGCCAGCGGTATTGGGGGGAACCTATTCCGATGATTCGTTGCGAAGCGTGTAAAATAAAAAAATATCAGTATGTGTTCATCCATGGATTTTGCGGGAGTTCCCAAGAAGTCTATCAGGCGTGGCTCAAGGCAGAGTTGGAGCGGCAAGGCAACACGGTAGTTGCTCTCGATCTTCCGCATGCAGACCAACCGAATATTACGGAGCAAGTGAAATACCTGTTGCAGAACATTACGTTTACGAGCGACACGATTCTGGTGGGCCATAGTCTCGGGGGCGTTGTTATAATGAAGTTATTGGAGCAGTTGAAATCGCCGGTTCGCCGCAGCGTATTTGTCGACCCCGTGGTCACCCCGAATTTTAACGATCATGCTCGTCCTGCGGTGTCCGCCAGTAACGACTGGAAGTTTGATTATGGGCGTATCAAAGCCAACGCCGGTGAGGTCATCATTCTCTCGGATGCTTCCCACGTCATTATCCGCGCAGAAGATATTGATTTTTTGCGGCAGAAACTGGGTGCGTCTCAAACGATCACTGTCGTTCCACAAGATACTCATTTTGATTCTCCCCAAGAACCAGAAATTCTTTGTGCGATCAATAGCATTGGTGTTTTTGCGCTTCCCGAAGATCAACTCCCGCTCAAGCTTCCCGACGTCGAACGATACGAACCGACCGGCACTGGTGAGTCGCCATTAGCCGGAATTCCAGAGTGGGTGAACGTCCCGTGTCCACAGTGTGGGGGGCCGGCCCGGCGCGAGACGAATACCATGCCACAGTGGGCGGGTTCGAGCTGGTACTATTTACGGTATCTGGACCCGAAGAATCAAACAGCGTTAGTGAACCTTGCCCAAGAAAAGAAGTGGCTGCCGATTGATTTGTACGTTGGTGGGGCAGAGCACGCCACACGGCATTTATTGTATGCGCGATTTTGGCACAAATTTTTGTACGATATCGGAGCAGTGTCGACGATTGAACCCTTCAAGCGGCTTGTAAACGTTGGCATGATTCTTGCTGAAGATGGTCGCAAGATGAGTAAGCGGTGGAACAATGTAATCAACCCCGACGATGTGATCGCGGAATTTGGGGCTGACTCGTTGCGCCTGTACGAAATGTTCATGGGTCCGTTTACCCAAACCATTGCGTGGTCGACCGATGGCGTGCGGGGGATGCGACGGTTCTTGGAAAAAGTATGGCAATTGAGCGATCGCGTACTTGCGTCAGACGCGCCTGAAGACCAAGGATCCACTCCGGCCGCAACGTCACTTCTCCACAAGACAATCAAAAAAGTCACGGATGATATTGAAGGGTTTCGTTTTAATACGGCGGTGAGTAGTATGATGGTGTACGTGAATGAGCTCAATACATTGGAACATATTTCTGAATTTTTGTTTCAAGAATTATTAATTCTGTTGTCGCCATTCGCCCCCCATATCACCGAAGAGCTGTGGGAGAAACTCGGGCACAAGAATTCGATCTTTACCGCTGGTTGGCCGGAGTATAATGCTGACCTAGCCAAAGACGACGAAGTAGAGTTTGTGGTGCAAGTCAATGGCAAGGTGCGCGACCGTTTTACGCTGCCCGTCGGACTTTCCCAAGAAGAAGCAGAAAAATTAGCGTTTGATCGGGAAGCAGTAAAAAAATGGGTGGAAGGGAAAGACCTCAAAAAGAAAGTGTTTGTGCAAGATAAGATTTTGAATATTGTGGTATGAAATCGATCGAAATTATTCGAGATCCAGTCAACCAAGAGGTGTGGGAAGCCCACGCTCGCGAGGGCTATGGGGATTTTGTAAAGATCGTCGTTGATGTGGAACGCGGTATTCTTGGCCTGGGTGGAGCATTGCATGCGGATGCCGAGGCGATGTTATTGGATAATGGTTCGTTACAGGAGGATCTTTGGGGCGCCAACGTATTCTTAGGCCGCACCACAGACGATCGTTTGGAGTATGATTCGTTTATTAACATTCGGCCACGACAAGACAATCGAACGATGACACTTCAAGATGCCGCTGTATGTGAACGTGTGCGATCCGTAGTGGATCGGCTCCTCCTATGACAGTGTATGATGAGCTTCGACAACGCTGGCCAACGCTATCGTTTGAGGCCCAAATGGGAAACATCGGCAGCGAACTTTCACGAACTGTTCGACATCAGCAACGAAAGGAGAACGATATTTTTGTTCGATCCCTGGAGCGAGTTCATGAACTACTTGCGTTAACACTCTCCGACCCTCGATGGAAGGGTCATCGAAAAGAAATCGCGCGGTTTAAGGAAGTTGTGGGGGATTGGTACATGGGTGGCACCACCTACGGCGTGCCACTGGATTGGTTGGTGAGGTATACTACACAATTTGTGTTAATGAGTCGAAGATAGTACTAAAAGCCGTCGCAAACCCTCCAGAATATGGAGGGTTTTTTGACATCCCCAGAAGCCTGGGATACTATAGGGCCACAAATTGACCAAAATGAATGCAGTCTGGAGGGCTGCATTCCCAAACAAAGGAGAGGAAGGGATGGACATTTTGTTGGTCGATACGGACATTCAGTTCATCCAGCGGATGCTCCCGCTTTGGACGGAGCATTTCGTTGGGTTTCGTCTGGTGCTCGTGGGGTCGCTCGAGGCGGCGTTTCTTGGCCAAGACACTTCGGTGGCCTTGGCACTCGTCAGCATCGAACTGCCCGGGTTTGCCGAAGAGTACACAGAGATGATCGCTCGGGCGCGGCACCTGGGAGTAGCCCACAAGATCGTCCCGGTCTATCGGGACATCAAGGGCTCCCAGTCGATCCTGGCCGCTCTGTCCGCGCATCTGGGGCAGGTGCGGCCGGTGTACAAGCTCCGCGATGAGTCTGTCTTTCTCGAAGAGATTCGTGCGTTGTTGCGATGGGCAGCAGAGCACCGTCCGCAACCAGCGCAACCCGCGAAAGAGGCATCGGCCAAGTAGGCCGATCGAGGAGGCATCACGATGGAGTTCCTCAAGACAGTAGTCAGAGCGTTGTTGTTCGCAGCCGTTTGTTCAGCTCTTTACGGCCTGGGCCTTTGGCTGAAGGCGTGCGAGGGCCTGGGGCTCACCCAACGCACGCGCGACGCTCCAGTCAATACATTTTTGTGGGCCACATCGTTGGTAAGGTTCCACAGGCATCATTGACCAACGGTGCATTTTTACGCTATACTGGCTTATCTTCAGAAATTTGGCAGTGAGAGAACGAACGATTCTCTCACACGAAGGGAGGAGCACATGCAAATCGTCCACGTGGACGAGACCGCGTCACTGGCGCGGTTCCAACCGTATCTGACGCAGGTCCTCAAGGCCTCGAAGATCGTTCCCGGAGTCTCCGGGACCGCGGTCGTTGAATCGAGGATCCTCGAGGCCACTGACCTGCTCATGGTGTCGCCTGACGTAGCCACCACGGACGAGGTCCGATTGCTGGTGGCCGACATGGTGGTTCAGGGTCGCGCTGGGCGCGTGGTCCTCCTGAACGGCAACCGGAAGGATCCGGAAGCCGAGCAGGTCGTCCGCGCTAACGGCGCGCTCGTCGAGTCCAAGGGTCAGAAGCCGCGCCCGCTGGCGGTGGCGATCCGCGACCACCTCAAGGTGGTCAACGAGCGCGAGCTCAAGGCGGCGGCCCAGGCCCGCGAGCCGAGTGGCTGCTAGGAGGAGCAGCCAAGCGTAGGCGATCGCGGCCGGCGGAAGACTCACACCTGAGTACTTCCGCCGGCCGCATTGAATTTTTGAGAAACATTCAGTTGTGTGCTACCGTAGTTTTATCTAAACATTGTCCCTTGTCATTCCCGCCTTGAGCGGGAATCCAGACAAAAAATAAGATTGCCTTTTGCTTTTTTTGGGATCCCGGATCAAGTCCGGGATGACAGTAAATTCGTAAGTTGTGATATGAATACGTGGGATCAATGGATACAACTCAATGCACTCGACGGCGGCTTTCTGCAATCAACAGGATGGGCGGAGTTTCAGCGCGGGCTGGGACGCAAGGTCGTCATTCTAGCTTGGCCAGAATCCGTTGGATTGGATCCTGGTCAAGGCCAGGATGACAACGGTATACGAGCGCTTGTGATCGAGCATCGATTGCCGATGGGGCAAACGTACGTCTACTCACCGCGGGGACCCGTCGTGGGCAAGAATCAAGAAGAGTTGATCCGTCTTATTTCAGAAATTCAACAACAGTTTCCTCGAGCAATTTTTTGGAGAATTGACCCACCGGATTGTAGATTCTTGACTCTAAATTCTAAATTTTCTGTAATGCGTGCTCCGCACAATGTTCAGCCAGCGACCACGTTGATTATCGACCTTTCAAAATCAGAAGACGAGCTTTTGGCTCTGATGAAACAGAAGACGCGGTATAACATTCGACTTGCAGAGAAGCACGGAGTCAGGGTCGCAAGTGATCAGGGATCAGGGATCAGGGATCAGTTTTTGGATTTACTCGAAGAGACGGCGAAGCGCGATGGGTTTAGGATTCACGCGCGCGAGCATTATCAAAAGTTGCTAAGTTGTCGTCATTGCGAGCCGCAGCGAAGCAATCCACGATCGGATGCTGGTCAAGCCAGCATGACGACCAGAGATTGCCACAGTCGCCATGGGCTCCTTCGCAATGATGGTGATTTGAGTATTGAGTTGTACGGCGTGTTTCACAACGACCAACTTTTGGCCGGCGCTATTGTGGCCTTCTTCGGCAAGTGGGCATATTACCTCCACGGCGCATCGTCGAATGAGCATCGCGACATGATGGCACCCTATCTTCTCCACTGGGAAATTATGCGCGAAGCAAAACGCCGCGGATGTACGAAGTACGATTTTTGGGGCGCAGGGGACGAGTGGCCGGGTGTTTCCAAATTCAAAACCGGCTTTGCGCCAGAGACACTGCTCACTCAGTACCCTGGGACGTTTGATATTGTGTTGAGGCCGATGAAGTATTGGGCGTATCGATTCATTCAGCGATTACGATAAGAGCGTCATTCTGGCGAGTCCATGACGAGACCGGAATCCGATCGGATCCTGGTCAAGCCAGGATGACAATTGGCCTTCGACTTCGCTCAGGCAATATTAGCTTGTCATCTCCTTCCGTTCCTCATCTTGCAGCGTCTTCACAATCTCATCAATGTTGCCCTCCATAATATTCGGTATGTTATGGAAATTTTGATTGATACGGTGGTCGGTCACGCGGTCTTGAGGGAAGTTGTAGGTGCGGATTTTTTCACTGCGGTCGCCTGTGCCGATCTGGGATTTACGGTCACTACTGAGTTGTCGTCGTCGTTTTTCTTGCTCCAAGGCAAACAGGCGCGTGCGCAGTACTTCCATGGCTTTTTCTCGGTTTTGAATTTGACTGCGTTCGTCTTGGCAGCTCACGACCAAACCAGTGGGAATGTGAGTGAGGCGGATGGCTGAGTACGTGGTGTTGACGCTTTGGCCGCCGTGGCCAGAAGAAGTCGATGTTTCAATTTTTAAATCTTTGGGGTCAATGGTCATGTCCATTTCTTCGGCTTCAGGCATCACTGCCACGGTCACCGTTGAGGTGTGGACGCGTCCACTTTTTTCTGTTTCGGGAACCCGTTGAACACGATGCACACCACCTTCGAATTTCAAGGCCTTCCACACATTCTTCCCTTCAATTTTAAAAATCACTTCTTTATAGCCGCCAATGCCAATACGGTTGGCCGTCATGAGTGTGGTTTTCCAGCCTTGCCGCTCAGCAAAGCGCTGGTACATCCGAAAAATTTCGGCAGAGAATAAAGCGGATTCATCTCCCCCAGCGCCAGCGCGAATTTCCATAATAATATTTTTTGAATTCAGCGGGTCAGCCGGGTGGAGGGATTCTTCGAGCTCTGCGTCCAGTTGTCGTTGTTGGGCTTCGAGCGCCGGCAGTTCCACTTGCGCGAGGTCTACCAGTTCTTTGTTGGTTTCCGTGGTAATCATCTCATTGTACTCACGAAGTTGTTCTTCGGCGCGTTCGAGCTTCAAGAGGAGGTCGAGATTATATTTTGCGGTACTGTATTCGCGTGAAACGAGTTTGAGTTTTTGAGCATCATTAAGAACCTCAGGGCTTGTGAGTTGTTGTTCCAGCCGATGGGCAGTGTCTTTGATGAGTTGGCGTTGTGATTGTGGAATGACCATACGTTCGCAGTATATCGGTGAACTCCATTAACGTCAAAAGACCCCCGCTCTGGGGTCTTGGTTTCCTTGAAGTTCCCTCTCCTAAGGTAGGAGAGGGTTAGGGTGAGGTATGAATAGAGCTATGCCGCTGGTTCGGGGATTTTTTCTTTCTCGGCGGTGGCATCCTTTTTGAGTTTGCGGCTGGCGGTCTTGGCCTTCTTTCCTTTGCGGACATCTTTGAGTGTTGCTTGAATCTCAGCGCGTTTCTGGAATTTATCAATACGGCGGGCCGTGTCGATCATGCGCTGTTTACCGGTATAGAACGGGTGGCAATGGGAACAGACTTCGACCTGAAGGTCTTTGACCGTTGAACCCAGGGCATACGTTGCCCCGCAAGCACACTTAATCGTGGCGTCGGGGTAATAGGTGGGGTGAAGATTTTTTTTCATAGGGATAACACGAATAATCAAGTATACGGAATCTATCACAACTTTGGATTTCTGGCAAGATTTGATTATCGAGCTCCAAAGCGTTCTGTGTATTCTTTAACTAATCGCTGATATTCCAGGGCGTTGTTCCAGTCTATCCATTCGTCTGGCGTGTGATGGCCCCCGCCTAAGGGTTTTGTGATCACGGTGGGTATTCCATGCGCACTAAAAAAACGTGCATCCGAAGCGCCGGAACATCGCTGGAAGGGGAGCGTCCTGCCAAGAAATTTTTGGGCGAATGTTCTGAACTCTTTTAGGGGAAACGCTGCATAATTCATGGCAGAACTATTTCCCGCACCCGCAACAGTTACAGAGATTCCAACCTTCTTAGCTTCTTGTTTGATCCATATCAGAGCCGCTTTGGACTCTTGGTCGGTCGGGATGCGTAGATCAAGGGTCATAACGCCATCGCTGGGAACAATATTCGAGGCCGTATTCGAGGTTTCAATCTTGGCAAGATTCACCGACGGTTTACCATCGCCTTCATGTCGGGCGGTGTTGAGTTTGTGGTCAATGCGCGCATAGAGATGCATGAGCTTCAAGAGCGCGTTCTTTCCCAACCATGGGCGGGATCCATGCGCTGCACGACCTCCAGCGGTCAGCTCCAATTGCATCAATGCTTTTTCTTGTGTGACCAGCTGCCAGTGGTCGCCGCCATCGGGCATGATCACTATCGTCGGTTTCTGGATGAGTTTTTTGTCTAACAATGCTTGAGTCCCGTGCATGCCGCCGACTTCTTCGTCGCTGGTCAACAGGAGGCCCACAGAGGGGAGAGTGTTCGCGTTGGCCCACCCGAGCAAAAGTTCTCCAAACAGCACCGCGAATGTTTTCATGTCCCCAACTCCACGGCCCATCATACGGCCACCGTTTTTTCGAAGTCGAAACGATTCCGGAGCTGCTGGCACGACATCAAGGTGAGCATAGAGGAGAATTTTTGGTGCGGGATGCTGTTTGGGTGCGATAAGCGCCGATGGTTTGCCCTGAATGTTCCAGCGCGAGACCTTCAACAAGGGGTTCTTGTATGTGTCGACGACAACATCCACCGCCCGCTTGAGTTCTGCAGGTCGGTCGGCGGTGGATTGTATCGCAATCAGTTGCTTGAGTGAGTTGGGTGTGTGGTTCATAGGTTCTGGATCATCATACGATGAATGCGGAATATTGACAATCTGGACTGCAAATTGACATTCTTTCCCAATGTGCTATATTCCCACTATATGACAGTATTAGCCAACAGCAACTCTTTTGGATTTTATTTTACCCCCTCTCAATCCGAGGAGCTTGTTGGCGTGTAATCATTCAGAAGGCACAGACGATTGCAGCAAGAACCTCGGAACAGAGGTTTTTTCTTTTTTAGGAGAGAGGTGAGGAGATGAAGAGGTAAAGAATCCGATATGAAAATACAGGTTAAACAAACAAAGTTCACTGCTGGCACGGTGACGCCGCCGAGTTCGAAGTCGCATACGATTCGAGCATTGTTGATTGCGTCCATGGCCAATGGTGTGAGTACCATCACGAATGCGTTAGAGTCCGATGACACTACCCATGCACGCAATATTGTTGAAGCCTTGGGTGCTCGTATCACCACACTATCGCACGGTGATCAGGTAGGGATTGATCTGGAAGTAGAAGGACATGGCATTCCACTGCTGCCCCAATCGAACAAATTTTTCACTGGGGATTCTGGGATTACTACTCGGTTTCTATTGCCGATGTTGGGACTTCGTGCACAATCCAAAGATGTCATCACGCTCGATTGTGGAGAGCAAATGCGGCAACGGCCATTGCGCCCCTTGATTGACGCGTTGAACAATCTTGGCATGACCGTGGAGAGTGTCCAGAAGAATGATCGTTGCCCTCTTTCTTGCCGTGGAACACTCTCGGGCGGCAATGTCACGATCGATGGGCTCACCTCGCAGTATTGTTCAGCGCTCCTGTTGTCACTTCCGTGCGCGGCGAACGATTCAGTGATGATCGTCGAACAGTTGAATGAACGCCCGTATGTGGAAATGACCACACGGTGGTTGGACGAGCAAGGCATCCGATATACATGGAAGCGCCGTGATGGGGCGGACATCTTTACCATCACGGGAGGTCAGCGATATCGACCCTTTGCCAAAACCATTCCGGGTGATTTTTCTTCCGCTTCATATTTGATTGCGGCGGGGGTGCTCACCGATGGAGAAGTCATTCTGGAAGGTCTGGACTTCCAAGACTGCCAACCGGATAAACAGCTCATCCCGATTTTGAAGGCGATGGGGGCGAATATCACAGTCGAAGAAAAGCGTGTTGTGGTGCGCGGGGGAGCGCCATTAACGGGGACCACTATTGATTGCAACGATTTTCCAGATTTGCTTCCGACGTTGGCCGTCATTGCCACGCACTCGCGCGGGATCACTCGGCTTACGAATGTTCCGCAGGCGCGCCTCAAAGAAACAGACAGGATTCATGCGATGGCTTCCGAGCTACGAACACTGGGCGCCGATGTCTACGAAGAGGCGGACGGGCTCACCATTGGGCAGAGTCGTCTTCAGGGAACAATGGTCCATGGGTATCAGGACCATCGCACGATTATGGCCTTAGCCGTGGCTGGATTCATTGCTGATGGTGAAACGACTATTGATACAGCTGAAGGAATTAATAAAACATTTCCGGGATTTGTTAACTTGATGTGTGAGCTGGGCGCAAATATAACATCCCCCTCACCCTAACCCTCTCCCCAAAGGGGCGAGGGGACTCTTATGAAACATATAATACTCATCGGATTTAAGCATGTGGGGAAGTCGCGCATTGGGCAATCTCTATCCCAAGAGCTTGGACTCCCGTACATCGATTTGGATTGGGCGCTTCAGGAGCGATACAGCCAGAAACAGGGTGTTGCGCGATCGTGCCGTGAAATTATGAAAGAACATGGTCATATTTATTTTCGCGCGTTAGAACACGAAACGCTCCAAGATGTCCTTCAACGCCCTGAACAAACCGTCATCTCGCTCGGGGGCGGGGCAGCGCTCCAGCTTGATCATCATGCGCTGTTGCGAAAACATACTGTTGTCCATGTGACGAGCCCGAAGTCGTTTGTCTACGAACGGATCATGGTCAATGGGCGACCGGCGTTTTTCGGAGCCGAGAAAAATGCGCATGATGCGTTTGAACGGGTATGGAGGGAGCGTATTCCGGTCTACGAAGAGTTGGCGCATCTGACGATTCAAAATAATGGTACAATTCAAGAGGCAGCGAATAAATTAAAACTCTGTCTGAGTGCGGTGATATGAATACCATCCTTCTTCTTCATGGGCCAAACTTGAATCGCTTAGGCGCACGGGATCCCCAGCAGTACGGAACGTTGAACCTCGCACAACTCGAGGCCCATGTTCGCGACACGGCCTCGGCATTGGGATATTCCATCGAGTGTTTTCAATCCAACCATGAAGGCGCGTTGATTGATTGGATCCAGGCCCATGCCGGAGATGCTGTGGGGATCATGATAAACCCTGGTGCCTTGACTCACTACAGCTATGCATTGCACGATGCGCTCTTGGATACCCGGTTGCCCTGCGTTGAAGTGCATTTGTCGGATATTTCCACACGAGAGCCGTGGCGAGCGCATTCGGTGATTGCACCCGCCTGCATTGCGCAGATCAAAGGGAGAAAAGTGGAGGGATATGAGGAAGCGGTGAAACTCCTGGATACACACTTGAAGAAATGACTATGACCGTGACATCTGCCACGCGATTAAATGCTGTGATTGGAAATCCGCTCACCCACACGTTGAGTCCATTATTGCATTCGCATTCGTACGCGCTCCATGGGATTGATGCGGTGATGTTGGCATTTGGACATGCGGATGTGAAGATGCTTGTTCAAGCAATCAGAGCCTTGAATATTGGGCTTACCGCCGTCACGATTCCGCACAAAGAAACCATTCTTCCACTTCTTGATGTTGTAGACCCGACGGCGCGGACGATTGGATCGGTGAATACGGTTATTCAAGATGGTGGGAAGCTCCGCGGCTATAATACCGACTCCATTGGTATTCAAAGGGCTTTGAACGGGATTGCGCTTAAGGATACAAACGCGTTGATTCTGGGCGCCGGAGGGGCTGCTCGCGCTGTAGCCTTCGTGTT
>ORMF012389120.1_pt1 | contig 18181 bp, 23 predicted proteins | sample 1779871 | NCBI WGS metagenome assembly ORMF01 (sample SAMEA104232316, study PRJEB22302) | groundwater metagenome | biome: forest; feature: aquifer; material: groundwater | place: USA | collected 2011-08-07 | depth 5.4 m | reverse complement strand
CAATCCATTAACCGCAGTCTATGCAAGCATTTATGGCCATCGAATTGATTGCACGTGGTCGTGGTTCAAAGGAATATGTCTTTCACGTGAACCGAGAGGCTTGAATTCCTGGAGAACTCCACGTCACCTCTCGCTGTCCGGCCCAACCCGACCGCCGCGTTTCAGGGCGCCCCCAGGGGGGGTGAAATGAAACGCGGCGCCGCCTGTCGAAAGAGCGGAGCGCCCGAAGTCGGGAGAAACAGGGAGAAACAGGTGTCAGGAACCGGGGAGAAACAGGGGGAGAAACAGGGGTCAGGAACGAATGGCACTGCCGGGGTTGCGTGCTTGCGGCGGCGCGTAGGGCGGACGCCAACACGCATCCGTGCTTGCAAAAGATGCCGCTGGGGACGAAGGTTTACCTGGGGTTTCGTGGCAGCGCTTCGGTCCTGTAGGATGATAGCCAAGTGGTGTCGCGAGGAGAGTTACGCGTCCCCTGAGGCTTGGACCTCTCTAAAAAGATTACTCCCTCCGGCCTTTGGCATGAGGTTTTGGTACATCATGCGGCGCGCGCCTCAAGCGCGCGACCGCTGATCACAAGGACAACCGCGCCGAAGATTGACCGGAGGATGCTCGCGGCTCCATGGTTTTTCACCCAGCTCATTGCTTTCACTGCATGGGGAGATTGCCATGGCATCCACCACCACGCCAGCACGCGGGGCCGCCGGCCCGGCGCTGGCACCCTCATCCCAAGGCCTGGCCGCGATCGGCGTCGGCATCGACACCGCGCGCTATGGCCACCTGGTTTCCTTCTGGCGGCCTGAGCGCCAGCCGGCCGCCAAAAAACTGCTGGTCATGGCGAACCACGCCAGCTACCAAGCCTTGCGCGAACGTCTCGAACAACTGCGCCAGCAGCATCTCCAGGCTCACTGGCACATTCGTAGAATAGAGAAGAGGAACCCGTAAGCGCCCGCCAACAGCCCGTGGCCCAAACGGGTTCTTCGGGTGCCGTTATCACGACCAACGGACCTTGACTTTCATCGGTACATCTTTTTCGCGTCGTAGGTGACTTTGCCACCGACGAGGCGGCACACCAACACGTCGGCCGATGCGCGGATCGCACGCGAGCACAGGAAGATGGTGTTGGCCTTGGGGTGCGCCCACCAACTCCCCCGGATCGCGGCGCCAGCGATCGCCTCGGCCAGATTGGGGACCGGGCCGCGCCCGGATTCGAGCACGACCCCGTTGGCCTTCACGAAAGCGATGGCTTGCTTCGGACTCATCCGAGTCCTCCCTCGCGCCGCCGAACGACAAAGAGAAGTTGCCGGAGCGGTGGCAACGACGTTCATGCCTCGGTAGCAGCGCTTGCCGGCCCGGTCGGCTGCTGGGCGTTGTTCGGCGCGCCGCTCGTCAGACCCTGTTTGGGTATCAATTCGCGGCCCTTGAGAGTAGCTGAGAGACTGACGGCGATCGCAACGGCGTATAGGAAGGCCACGACAACGGCGAAGCCGAGCAGAAACCATCCTACGGCGCGGAAATCCTCAGGAAGCGGCATGGGGAACAGCGCTTGATACCCGGCATTGAGCACCCAGAAGGCGCCCATGCCCCAGACCGCGCAGCGCGTCAGGCCGTCTTGCTGCGCCCATCGAAAAGCGGCAAGAACCGTCAGCGCTGCACCCCAGAGCAGAAGGACGCTGAAGCAGAAATTGATCATGAAGGCGCCCCACGCGATGGCCGGCGGCGTGGCCCGCAACTTGCTCGTCCAATCCCATTGGTAAGGCATCCAGAAATGATAAACGGCCATGGCCGCGCAGCATCCGCCCGCCGCTAACAAGCAAGCCTTCCAAACTGCTGCGGTGCTCATGAGACTTGCTCACGATCCAGTACACGCCAGGAAACAACGGGGTCAAGTTAGGATTCTCGAAATGAAATCGTGCACGTGGGACGCCTTGTATCCGGGGAGCTGCCGAGAAACCAAACTTGACCCCGTTGTTTTGTCGAACGCTATGGCGCAACCGCCGGACCGGTCGGCTGAGACGAAACCACGGCGTCAACCGACGGGGCGATCCCGGCCTGCGGCAGCGCTTTCCTCGACGAGTGACCCTGCCAGACGGTTCGCCCCGAAGCTTCTTGGCGCTTCCAAGCGTCTTCAAGAATTGCCGCGATGTCGCCGCCGAACTTCTCAGCCATCCGCTGACGGGTTCGGTGAATCTCGTCGATAATCGTGTCACGATTCGTTGTCTTCTCAATCATCGTCCACCATTTCTTCCGGCGTGCAAATGATCGGAATCGGGCATCCCAAGTCCGCAAGTACGTCGTAAATCCGAGGAAAAATCTTCGCGTTGGCAATGTGCTTGCAGTTCCAAGTCAATGGATCGAGCGGGAGCAGCGGAATTCCCTGACGCTAAGGGCTCGGCGTGGCCTTGTTACAGGCTCAACCAACGCCTTACCGCCTCTTCCATCTGTGCCATTTCGGTTACTTGCAAATCTCCCAGTTTGCGCATCAAACGAGCCGAAGCCACTGTCACGAGTCCTTGGGCATCGAAGGCGCCTGGACTGAGAGTTTGTGAAAAAATCTCTCGCAAAGTCGCAAAGACGCCAAGCAACAAGAAAGATAGCCATGAATTCTTGGGGATTCTTGGCGCCTTTGCGACTTTGCGAGAGACGGTTTTGATTTTTTCACATGCTCTGAGAAACTTCTTGGGGATCGCCACCTCAAACCGCGTCCCATGCAAGCTGGTCGTGTGAGGTACGAGCGTGACAAGCACTCGGTCTTGGGGACCTGGCGGAACGCTGAGAATCAGGGCCGGGCGAATCTTGGCCGCGATTCCAAGATCCGCCAGCCAAACTTCAGCGCGCTGAGGGGTCGGCATGGGCAGACTCCTCGGCATCGTAGCTGCGGAACAACTCATCCGCCAACTCGTGCAACGCCGCTTCGGGAATGTCATCCGCGGTCGCTGTGCGGCGCAAGATCGCCACAGCAACTTCGTGCTGCGCCGGGGCTGGCAATGAATCGAAAGCCCTGAGCAGGTCTTGAGCGGCTGTTGACATCGAAACCGCCTCCTTCCAAAGGAGATGATAACGCCAAGGTGCGCCCGGTGCAACGGGCCGTAGGGCGCCGATCGCCGACGTGGGCATTCCGACCAAGCCGTGCCCCTTCGAAAAGATGCTAAACCACGTCGCCCACGCGCGACTTCCCCCCGGCCCCGCGCTGCCGGTCGGCAAGCAATCCCTATAGCCGCTGCCCGCGGTTCGGGCCAACCCGTTTTATCCGTCATGCTGGCCCCCAGTGGAATCCAGGGTGGGGCCGCCACGTCTTTGCGGAGGCGCCGGCACGATGGATAAAACGCTTTGGGTTAGGCGATGCTTGTTATTCGAAATCGACTCCCGACCCTTGTTGTCCTCCACGTTTTGACGGCCGGCGGATTTTAGAATCTGGGTGAGGTCCGCGAAGTAGCGCTGGTGCGTCCGATGTAACGCATCTTTGCTCGCCGCCTCCAGCAAGACCACTTCGTGGTCTATCCCTTTGCGGTTGAGATCCAACTCGATCCCGAGCCGCGAGTCCTCGGCCGCCCGCCGTTGCGAGTCGTCGAAGTCTCGAAAGGTGACGATGCTGCCTCTACTCCGGTTGTACTCGATTAGGTAAATCATTGCTTCTGCCTCTTCAGGTCGTCTAGCCAAGAGATCATCTTGTTCAAACCGTCGGCGGTACTATTCCACGCGCGTAGCAACTTTCCTCGATTTTCTTGCTCCTCCTGTTCGGCGCGTTCCATCTTGCGTGTCGACTCTTCCAGCTTTCCTCGTATTTCTTGTACCCTGTGGTCGGGTAGGTGGTGCTCAAGCAGTTCCGCGGTGGCTTTCTTGAACTTCTCGTGAGCCGCCGCCATCACCTCGTAAGCCGCCACCGCTATGGAACTTGTTTTCTCGAGCACCTCGTAAGCCGCTACCGATTCGGAACTGGTCGTGAGGAATGTTCGCCATGAGTCAGTACCGCCACCGTACTTGATCGTTGGATCGAGGACGTCGGAGGATTTCTCCGAAACCTCCGCCCACAGGTGTTGCAGGGAACTCCGGACCTGGATCTCGACCGGTTTCCCTGAAATCTCGGCGATGATGTGGACCGCTCGGTAACCGTGGCTGGGATTGTCGCGACGGTCTATTACGGACGCTCCAGGAAAGTCGGTTACTAAAGACGCAATGAATTGCTCTTGTTCCGCAACATCCACTACGACTACCCTGCACCCCGCGATATCCTGTATTTGGCTCAGTCGAATGCTCTCGCGACGGAGTTTTTCCACTATCGAGACCGTTGATTTCGCCAGCCTTCCCGTCGGGAACTTCCCGCGCTGACGGATCGTTCGGACCACAACCTCGTACGCCTCGCCAAATGACCGTCGGTAATCGTCTAGCAATCGAAGATCGCTCTCGGTGTGGGAACCTCCTTTTAGTCGGTCTCCGAGCCGGTCGATTTGTGTCTTGCTAGCTGGCATTTTGCACATTTTCAGCACAGGAAAACAAAGTCCTGTGGTTTTCTTCACACGAAACCACATACCAGGGGTCAGCTTTGGTCTTGCGGTGATGGCTTCGGCGGCGCCCCGATTTGTCGACAAAACCTAACCCCTTATTCTTCTGTCTACCGGGGCGAAACGTGGGCGAAGAATATCCCAATGACGACCGCCACGACAATCGGTGTCGCAACCAAGCTGCAAGCGAGCGTTACCCAGGCCACCTTCCACGACTTGCATGCCTGCCCCAGCAGGATCGGGCTAACCCAGGCCAGCAGGAGACCGACCGTCGGCAGCACAACCAGAACCAGGAACTCCTGTGGCAAGAAGAAGCGAACCAAGCCAAAAACAAGCAGGTAGCCCGCGGTGACGCCCGCCACCCATCCGGCCGCAATCCTCAGCGCACGCCGCCAACTGTCTTCCCCCATCGGTCGCCCAACCAAAAGTTTCAGGGCCTAAAGAATCCATGCAAGCCGTGGGGGCGTGGTGATCGGATGGTTACCAGCACAACAGTTTCCCACCACCCCGACAGGAGCTTGCCATGCACTGGTTCGGCGGCTATGCGGTCTTGTGCGATGCGAGTAATCGGCGAATTTCGGGCAGCAGGGCCGCGGGCACGGTAATAACGGCTTGGTCGTCCCCATCGACCGCCGCCGCCTCATCCGCTACGATCCATTCCTCGTCCGTACGCGCATCTAACTCTGACAGCAACCGCTTGACGCGCTGCTCATCCCAACCGGTTGGAAATTTTTGGTCGCTCATCGTCCACGTCTCCTTTTTCGCCGCCGGAATGCCTTGAGTTGCTTGCCGGCAACGGGATATGCCGTTACCACAAACACGCCGTCCCCTTCTTGGTCGGGGACATAAACGACGCGAAGATACCGGCCGGCTTCCGTTTGCCCAAGTGCTTGCCGTGAATCGTCGGCACAGGCATCGTCTTCGCCCGGGTGAGCCAATATCCACTCGACCTCGGACTCGGTTACGCCGTGGTCATAGATGTGGGGCAAACCCGTTTCGGGGTCGCGGTAGTACCGAACGTCCATCCCCAGCCCTCGCGATTTTCGGCCAAGGCCATTGTACCAAACCAACCCTCCATGAAAGAATGAACCTGTGCCAAGCCGCCGCAAGAACCCATGCAAGCCGCGGCGGCGTGGTAATCGCTTGGTTACCAGCGCAACAGTTTCGCACCACCCCAGGTGCTTGCCATGAACACGATCACGAATACCGCACCGCAAACGAGCACCCACAGTGTCGCCATCGCCATCCCCATTCTGGCCATCGATCTGGGCAAATACAAGTCCGTCGTCCGCAGGACGGATGAATCGCTCAGAGTTTGGCGATTGCCGACCCGTGGCGCTACGGCAGCACCAACAATGCCAGGGCCGGGTCCGCGGCGAACGCCAGGCACGCTTGCAAGTCCTCACCGGTCAGCTCAGGAAAATCGGCCAGCACCTCCTCAGCGGTCATGCCCCCCGCGAGGTATTCCAGCACGTCCTGCACGGTGATCCGCATATTACGGATACATGGCTGGCCGCTACGCTTGCCCGGCTCCATGGTGATCCGCGATCGCCATTGCTCGTTCATCGGTATCCTCCTCTGGCTAGTCCTCACGCATAGCCATGATTTCTCGACTGAACACGTTATCCTCGGGCCGAATGCCCTTCTCAAGGAGATGTTCGGCCATCCGTTTTTGCAGTTCCTCGGCGGGAATGGGCTGGCAGGTGATCCTCCGGCAATGAGGTGTGTTCAACAAAGCGACTCATCATGGAATCATAACCGATCCCCCGCGTCCTGCCCAGCGAAAGGCCGGCACGATGGACAAAACGCTAGCCCGCGTTTCTCACCAATAATGGTGTGCTGCGCGGCGTCGGAGGGCGGGTTTTCTAACCCGCCATGGACAGACGGGTTAGAAAACCCGTCCTCCGGTGGTGAGAAATGCGGGCTAGGGTTCGGCGGTCGCGTCCGGATCCTCGCGCCGCCCTTCATACCAGATTTCCAAGCCCTGGCGGCTCCGCACCGATTTCGGGCCGCGCAGCGCCAGCCGACCGAGAATCCGCAACAACTCCCACCCGGAATGCGCACGCAGCTTGCGCCCGGAGGTCGTCACCGACTCCCGCAAGACGACGAACCGGCCCTGGCGCTTGAGGGCCTGGCTCATGGCGATTTCCTCGGAACCATAAAGCGCTTCGTCGAAGCCGTGAACGGCTTCGAAGGCCGGGCGCGTGCAGAACAGAAAGCAGCCGGCGGCCAGACGTGCGACCCGAAAAATCCAGACATTCAGCGGCACGAGCAAGCGCGCGTACAGCGGCAAGCGACCATCGAACCGGACGGCCGCGCCGCCGCCCACGGCGCCGCCGCGCCAAGCCTGGACGGCGGCGCGCAGGACCGCTTCGTTGACGATCGTGTCCGCGTCCACGAAGATGAACAGATCACCCTGCGCCGCGCGGGCGCCGGAATTGCGGGTCGCGGCGATCTGCCGGTGGGCGACGCTGACCACGCGGGCGCCATGGCCTAGTGCTATGTCACACGTCGAATGATGGATCACAAGAGCCGCGCACGAAGTAAGCGGCTGCGAGTGGGCCGCTTACTTCGTGCGCGGCTCTTACTTCTGGCGACTCATCAATTCATGCGTGACAGAGCACTAGGGCGACGGCGGCCGTGCGATCCGCAGAGGCGTCATCGGCCACGATCACCTCGTAGGGTTCGCCAACCGCCCGCGCCGCCGCGTGCAGGGCGAGCAGTGTAGCCCCAAGCAAACGCTCCTCATTGTAGGCCGGGATGATGAACGAAATCACGCCAAGCTACCTTCTGCCGTCCGGCCCAATGCACAAACTAACTTGCTGGAGCCGCTGCAAGGACTTGCTGCCGCGCGAAACAAGAATGCGACCCCGGTCAAGTTGAGCGCCTGGCTCGGCGCCGCCTCGTTCAATGGTAGACTTCAACCTTGCTCTTTGGGCACCAGCAAAATCCGGGAATCGATCCCGCCACCCGCCCAGTCGCCAGCCCCTTTTCGGCCGAAAAATGTACCGGGAAGATGGCGCTGGCATCCTTTCCCAGTTCCTGATAAATCAATTTGCGTTCTCCAGCGGGACGCTTAAACATGCCATCCCAAAAATCGCAGCGCTTCCCCGAAGGCAAGAACAACTGTGGTTGCATCGTAGCAAGACTCAAAGTCTCCTTTTTAGACTGGGGTGTGAAAAAGCCCTCAAGGATCCGTCCATCCGCCAGCGTCATTTTCGCTCGAACCAGAAGCATGCCTTCCACGGGTCCAACCGGCAACTCACCGGTCCACGGTCGAAAGGTCTCTTCATCGGTGTCGTCGTACCACGGCTCATCGTAATCAAGGATATGGACCGAGACCCAGACCGGATGTTTGGCAAAATCCGCGACGGTCAAGTCGCCGAACTGCTTCAAGAGCGGTTTGCGTGCCATGTCTTTCCGCCGAACTTGCAAGTGTGCTGACCATACGCCATTCGTGCAAAGGCTGCACTGGAGGTGAGCGTAGCCGCTTGATTACTCGCTGTCAATCGGTTGCAACCACAAATCAGGCTTGGGCATGCCGACGACCGAACCGCGCGAGTTATGCTCTCCGGTGCGGTCCGCATCATACCGGCGAAATGATGCCGACCGACGAAAAAAAAGAACTTCCGAAGTCGTTCGGACTTCGGAAGTTCTCGTTGTGCGGATTGCCATCGACGTGGGGCAGACATTCCTGTCTGCCGGCAGACAAGAATGTCTGCCCCACGACTCATCATTCCTGATTCTTCGCGGCGCCGATCGAGCGTTGCAGCGGCGAGCGGGTGAAATCGACCAGCACGCGGCTGCCGGCGCTGAGCGGCACCTGGCGTTCGACGGTGGCCAAGTCGCCGTTCTCCGTGATCCAGGACGCCTTTACCGTGTACGAGTAATTGTGGCCCGCTTGCAGCGACGGCGAGTTGTAGCGCCGTTCCGTGCCGCGGCTTGAGGTCGCATTGCCGTCGATCCACACGCGCGCGTCGTCCGTCGGCAGCACAACCTCAATCAGTGCCGTGCCATCGCTCTGCTGGGCTGCGTAACCGGCGGGGAGGACATTGCGATCGTAGATCACGTCAGGATACCCGGCATAGGGCGAATAGCCCCAGCCCCCATATCCGTAGGGATAGCCCCCCCAGCCGTACCCGTAGGGGCCCCACCAGCCATACGGATGGTAGCCAAACGAGTCGGCAATCACGGCGTAGGCCGCGAACCGCCAGAAATCGTCGTGGTGGTGGTGATGATGATTCCAGGCCCATGAATCACCGTTCCAGTGTCCGTTATTGTTCCAGCGCGGATCACCGGACCGGTTGAAGTTGGCGGACGGGTTGAAATTGGCGGACCGGTTGACGTTGGCCGACGGGTTGACGTTGGCGGACCGGTTGATGTTGCCGGACCGGAAGGCGTCGGGTGAGGAACGGATGGCGGCATTGCCTGGCCCGACGGAACGGATGGAAGGCCCCATTGAATGCGAACCGGAAGGAGCGCTGTGCATGGAGCCGAAAGAAGGCGCCCCTCCGCCCCTAGCACCACCGCCGCCACCGCCGCCCCGTGCACCGCCGCCACCGCCGCCGCCACCGCCCCGGCCACCGCCGCCACCGCCGCCGCCCCGGCCACCGCCGCCGCCGCCCTTTTGCGCGGTGGCTTGCGAGATGTCGCCCAGGGCGATCCAGGATCCCAGGGCCAAGCCGATCAAACCAACCGAAGCATAGTTGCGCAACATGAACATACCCTCCTTCGCGGAACGTCGGCTGTGGGCAATCAGCAAGAAACGTCGAGACCGAAACGTCCCGCGAAAATGAAACAGCGCCAGAGTTCATCAAATCCTACCGAGAGCTTCCGCCGTGATGGAACGTGCGGCAACTCATCCGTCGCCAGGATCGCAGTACGACCCTGGAATGGCACCAGCGCAGCGAAAACAGTCTTCCCCGTTGCCATCATTATACGCAAACAAACGTGCGGCCGTGAAGCAATTTGCGCGGTCAAAACCGCTTCAGCGATTGCAACGGCCCTCCGCGCGGCGGAGCAACGCGCACAGCTTGCCCAAGTTCAAACCCTGTTGACGTGACCTGAAAGCAGCCCGGCTGCTTGGAGCAGCCGGGCTGCTGGAGGGAAACCGACCCACTACTGGAAAATGTGCTGCCGCGCCGTGGCGAATGTGTTAACTTGAAAGCCCGGTAGTGCTCTGTCACGCATGAATTGATGAGTCGCCAGAAGTAAGAGCCGCGCACGAAGTAAGCGGCCGACTCGCAGCCGCTTACTTCGTGCGCGGCTCTTGTGATCCATCATTCGACGTGTGACATAGCAGTAGTGCGCCGTCTTTTCCAATCATCACGAGGTCGCCGATGTCACGCCTTCGCGTTTTCATGCCCAGCGTTTGCGGCTTGCTGGTGTCCGTTGTTTTTGCCGCCGCAGTGCACGCCCAGGACAACATCTTCACCCCGCACCACATCGCCAAGCTGCGCATCGTCACTGCGGCGGTGATTTCGCCGGATGGGTCGCAGGTCGCTTATGTCCTGGCGGTGCCGCGCCAAATTCCGAAGGAAAAAGACGGCAACGCCTGGTCAGAGCTGCACGTCGTCGATGCCAAGGGAACGAGCACGCCGTTCATCACCGGGCAGGTCAACCGCCAGGCTCCGGTGCGCTTGGTGCTGTACCCCGGCGAAGGCCACGGCAACCGCCGCGCCGCCAGCCGGCTGGACTACAACCTGCGGCTCTTGCAATGGATGGAGCACTATTTGAAGGGACCGGGCGGAGCGCCGCCGCCGTATGAGCTGGATTACGGCTTGGGTGGAGGGACGAAGACGTCGGCGCTGGGCCATGGCTGGCGCGATTTTCCGCTGAGGATTCAGGCGACCGCGGGCATGGAAAGCGCGGCCGCGTCGCCGCATTGGCTCGGCGGGCGGTGTCCGTGTTGCATTGGGTGGTAGACGTGGCGTCAGGTATGATAGTCATCGATATTCTCGATTTGTTGGAGGCCAGCCGATGACTCTTCAGATTTCGTTGCCCACTGAATTGGAAGGTCGGTTGCGCCAGGAGGCCCAGCGTCAAGGATTGTCGCCTGACGCGGTCACGCTCAAGTTGTTGGAGCAACACTTGCCCTCGGCAGATCGCCGTGCTGCGCTGATCGCCCTGCTGCACCAATGGAAAACCGAGGATGAAGCGTTGACAGAAGAGGAAAGCGCGGCGAATGCCGAAGTGTTGCGATCCATTGACAAAGACCGTCTGTCCGACCGGCAATTGTTCGCTGAGATTCTGAAAGACAAGCCCATATGACTCGCATGGTCGTTCTCGACTCCGGTCCGCTTGGTTTGCTCACTTCGCCGCCCGGCAAGAAGGGAGACGCGGCCGGTTGCGCTCAGTGGCTGGCGTCATTGTTGGCTGGCGGCGCCCGCGTGATGGTGCCGGAAATTGCCGACTACGAAGTGCGACGAGAGTTGCTGCGCGCGAAGAAAGCGAACAGCGTCGCGCGGCTTAACGCTCTCGGTGCTGCGACCGAGTATCTTCCGCTCACCACAGCCGCGATGCGGCGCGCAGCGGACTTGTGGGCGGAAGTTCGGCAGCGAGGTAAGCCGACCGCGGGCGACAAGGCCATCGACGGTGACGTGATTCTCGCGGCACAATGCCTGTCGTTAGGCGTGTCGACCGTGGTTGTCGCAACGACCAACATCGGCCATTTGTCGCGATTCGTGGCTGCGGAGAATTGGGAGAAGATTACGCCATAGGAAAACGACTCTACGAAGAACCGTAACGCGGCCGCGTCGCCGCATTGGTTGGGCGGGCGCTGTCCGTGCTGCATTGGGTGGTGAAAGTCCGGATTGTCTTATTACTTTGTCACATCAAACAAATGCACCGCCCCGGCGCCGCCGACGGCCAGCATCTTGCCGTCCGGGCTGAACGCCAGGCCGCCCAAGTAGCCGTGCGGGCAGATCACGATTTCCGGCTCGGCGGTTGGGGCCGACAAATCGAAAAGAAAAACACGCGGTTGCGGCATGTCCTGCGGATCGGGATCGCCGTCGTCACCGCGATCCCACTTGGGCGCGCCTCCGACTGCCAAGCGCTTGCCGTCCGGCGAAAACACCACGCGCCAAACCTTGACGCGATCAGCATAGGATTTCTCCAAGACCGCTTTGCCCGTAGCGAGGTCCCACACATGGACAGCGTCCTTGTAGTCTGTTGCGGCCAGCAGTTTGCTGTCCGGCGAATAGGCGAGATAGAGGAACGGGTAGGCGCCGCCCGATTTGAATGACGCAAGTTCCTTACGCGTTTGCAGATCCCAGAGGCGCAATGTCCCCGGCTTGTCAATTCTTCCTTTGCTCTGTGCGACCACGAGCAGTCTTCCGTCGGGCGAAAACCGCGGCCTGCTGAAATGTTCGTCTCTTACTCTTGCGAATTCAAATGAATCTGCGCCGGAAGCATCGCACAATTTCAGCACGCTATCGTTCGCTAAGTGATCGGTCAAACAGAGGGCGAAATGCTTCGAATCCGACGTGAACGTCGCATACCCGTAGCCAGGCCCGAGCGGCTTCGCGGCGGCCGTTTTCGTGTCCCACAACACGGTCACATCATTGATTCGTTCCTGCCGATCGTAGGACGACCGTTCCACGGCAATGAGCTTGCGACCGTCCGGCGAAAGATCGGCGTTGACCACGCCGCGGCCCGGCGCCGGCTTCAGCGATGGCCGCGGCTTGCCCGTGGCGGCGTCGTACACCAGCACTTCGCCTTCGTATTCGTACCGGACATCGCGCTTGTCGTCCTTTTCATACCGGACAACCTTGCTTTTCTCGTACGGAACGAACACGGTCGACCAATCGGCCGACAGTTTCGCGTATTCGGCGGACCCACGGTAGCCGGCCGGCGTATTGATCCGCCGGAGTTCTTTGCCGGTTGCAATATCCCAGAATTGCAATACCCCGGACGGATAGCCAAACACGAACAACCGGGCGCCATCGTTTGAATACTGCACTTCATAGAGGTTCGCCTTGCGTTCCGGATGGACCAGCGACCGGATAAGCCGCGTGGACACGGGCTCCGGCTTGGCGGCCGCTTTTGGCCGGACGATCGCAATGGTGTGCGTCGTCGGGGCGACGCTGCCTTCGGTCCACGCATCGAGCGAAAGGGTCACTGTCGCAGTCCCGACGCCCGCGGTCGTGGGGGGCCGAACCGGCCCGTGCAGATTGACCGTTCAACAGCGCTGTTTGAGTTCGAATAACTCCTTGATCGGCGAACTGTTCGCGGTTGTCGCGGGAAAAGAAATCTCGGCTTTCGCTGTCGCTCCGTTGGGAATCGTGTCCTCATAACCCAACGAGGCAAACGTGCCACGGCCGTGGCCGGGCGTGCCGACAACGAGGTAGAGTTCGGTATTTCGTTCGAGCTTGAGGATCGGCTTCTCGGCGTAGAAATTGATCTGAAGCGGTCCGTCGAAATGGATGATCGGCGCATCGGCAGACTTTGCCGCGAACAGCAGCACGCCGTTGCTGTCCAGGCTGCCGGCCATCTGCACCACGCGCCCGCCGACGCCGAGCCCCTGGAACCCCGGACGCTCAACGTCGAGCGCAACCGTGTAGATGAGCGTCTTGGGGTCTGCGGCCAGTGCCGCCTTGGCATTCGGCATGGTCTGCATCGCGCTGCCGTAACGGTCCAGCGGCGTCGCATAAACCGTCAGCCCTTTGTGCGTTCTGTCGCCGATCCGCAAATCGCCGACTTCGAACTTAGAGCCCGTGTCGGCGGCAGAGCGGTTCTTGTCAATCGTCGCGGCCACGCGCTCGCCCGGCTCCGTCAAATTGCCGTTGCCATTGCGATCGACGTACAACACGTCGCCATCGTGAACGAGCCAAACTCGGTACTTTGCTTGCGGGCCGAAAACGAGCAAGCCGTACCGCGGCGCTTTGGTTTGATAGGCCGGCTCCTTGGCAATCGTCCGACTTATGGCGGCGAGATCAGTGGCTGTGACAGGGTCGCCAGCGCCAAGAGCCGCCAACAGCAGCGTGGTGCGCATTGCATTCATGATTTGTTCTCCGCCAATGTGCATTGTCCCACTGCCGACGGCAAGTTCACGAACGACGCCTACCATTGTCGCATTCGCGCTATGCAAAAACAAGGAATCTCCAAAAGGACGGAAGCATTCGCGGGCGCGCAGGCACTATCTATTGGCCGGCGCATCGCCTATGCTGAAGGCGATCAGCGCTATCGCGCGGAAATCCCATGATGCACGCACAGCTCGCGGGTGTTTTGAGTCATTTGCGGCAGGCGGCCGATGCGCACGGCGGCGGTCCGACCGACGCCGAGCTATTGGGGCGCTTTGCCGCCAATCGCGATCATGCCGCGTTCGAATTACTCGTGTGGCGGCATGGGGCGATGGTGCTGCAAACTTGCCGGCGTCTCTTGGCCCGGCCCGAAGATGCCGAGGATGCGTTTCAAGCGACGTTTCTGGCGCTGGTGCGCCGCGCTCGGGCGATCAAACGCGGTCAGGCGGTCGCCGGCTGGTTGCACACCGTCGCTTGCCGGGTGGCGCTGCGCGCTCGCGCGGCGGCAACGCGGCGCGCTTGCTGTGAGCGTCAGGCGCTGCACCAGGCCAAATCGAACAACGGCGTTGTGCCCGCACTTGTTCACGACGATTTCGACCCGGTTGTCTGGGCGGAAGTGCGCGAGCTGATCGATCAAGAATTGAGTCGGTTGCCAAAAAAACTGCGCGATCCGTTCGTGCTGTGTTGCCTCGAAGGCTTGACGAACGACGAGGCGGCTCGCCAACTCGGCTGCCCCAAGGGAACGGTGCTGTCGCGCTTGTCACGGGCGCGGGAACGGCTGCGCGGCCGCTTGATTGGCCGCGGTTTGGGACTTCCCGCCACCGCGTTGCTCGCGGCGCTGGCCCAGGAAGCATCGGCGTGCCTTGCCCCGGCGCCGCTGGTGGTTTCGACCGTCAAGGCCGCGACGCTGCTCGCGGCCGGCCAAGCGACGGCCAGCGTGGTGAGTGCGCCAGTCGCCGCTCTAACCGAAGGAGTGCTGAAAGCCATGTTTCTTGCAAAACTGAAAATGGTCGTGGCGACGGTTTTGGTTGTCGGTGTCGTCACCGCTGGATCGGGAACGTTGATTCACCATTCGACAGCGACGGCCCAGCAAGTTGGCCAAAAGTCGCAGGCGCCCAAGGTCGAGCCAGCCGCGAAATCGGATGCGGCACGCGCTGCCCAAGCGGCGGTCGACGCGGCAAAGGCGCGCTTGCAAGCTGCGGAACGGGAATTCGCCATCATGCATGCTCAACTGCAGACCGCAACTGCTTTTTTGGAGCAGGCTCGGTCGCAGCATGAAACGGCCTGCACGCAGTTGGCCCTAGCCTTGGCGCTCAGAGCGAAAAACGCACCGGCCAAGGACGACCCGAAGAAGAACCCGCCGCCCATTTCGCCGCCGGCCGTCGACGATCCGAAGAAGAATCCACCGCCCATCGCGCCGCCCGCCGTTGTCGACAAGGGCGTCACGTTATCCGTGGGCGCTCAGACCGACTTGATTCAACTCGCCACCACGTATGTGGACGCCATCCGTGACCTCGAGACAGCGAAGGTGCGGGCGGGACCAGTCACGGGGCTTTCGCAAGAGGAAAGGGCCATCCGAGCGATTAACATGAAGGCAGCTGAGCGCAAGGTCGATCTGCTGCGCGCTATCGTCGAGGGCAGCCTGCGCGGGGCCGAAAACGAATATCAAATCGCCCGGCGCCAAGATGACACGGGAATCGCCTCACTCGGCCGGCTCATCGCGGCCCAAACGAAAGTCGACGTGCTGCGGCTGATCCTGGGCAGCGCGAAATAGTCGAGTTGCCTCTCGGAATCTGAAGAAGTCGTAAGGATAGGCCGCCCCCGTGCATGCACAAGAACTTGGCGCAAACGTCTTTAATCTTTGTCGCAACGACTTGGCACGAAGCAGGTTGTAATTATGAGAAACGTTTGCGCCAAACTCGCTGAAGTTGGCGCAAACGTGCTCCCATTTCTTGATTCCCTTCCCTGGCCGAATGGGTACAATTGCGCCACCTTCGTTGTAACCATTTGGAGCCTCACGCATGCTCAATCTCCTGGGCTCAGCGCGCCGCTTGTGCGACGGCCTGTCGCGCCGAGAGTTTCTGCGCGTCGGCGGGCTGGGTGGGTTCGGCTTGGGCTTGGGCGATTATTTCGCCATGCCCGCGGCCGGCGCAATTCCGCAACCTGCTCATTTCGGCCATGCGAAGGCGTGCATTCTGCTCTTTCTGTACGGTTCGCCGCCGCAGCATGAAACGTTTGATCCCAAGCCCGACGCGCCGGCGGAGGTGCGCGGCGAGATCGGCTCGATGTCGAGCGTTGTGCCTGGCTTGCGCATCGGCGAGTTGTTGCCGCGCACGGCGCGCATCATGGATCAAGTGACGGTGGTGCGCTCGTTGACGCATCCGTATCCCGAGCACGGCGTCGCCTATGCACTGAGCGGCATTCCGACCTATACGCCGGAGCTGGAAACGCGGCCGCGCGACAGCCGGCATTGGCCGTTCATCGGCTCGGTGGTGGATTACCTGGAAGAGCGGCGGCGAAACGTGGGGCAGACATTCTTGTCTGCCGCGCGTGCAGGCAGACAGGAAAGTCTGCCCCACGTGCCACGCAACATCGCTTTGCCGTGGATGCTGAACTCGAAGACTGATCTGCTGGTGAACGCCGGACCGTTCGCGGCGTTTCTCGGCCAGGCCCACGATCCGCTTTGGACCGACTTCACCGGCCCCGGCACGCGCACCGTGCCGCACTACACAGACAGCCAGCGCCAGGATTTTCATGACCCGTTCGGCGGCACCTTGTCCAGCGGCCGCTTTCAGTTGTCTTCGGAAGGCCGATTGCGCGACGATATCCCCGTCGAGCGCTTGAATCTGCGCCAGTCGCTGCTCGGCCAATTCGAACTCTCGCGCCGACAGATCGACGCGTCGGCACAAATCATGGATCGCCATCGGCAGCGCGCCTATGGGCTGCTGACGTCGAACGCGGTCCACCAGGCTCTCGACATCGGCCAGGAATCGATGGCCCTGCGCGAGCGCTACGGCATGACGCTCTTCGGCCAGGCGTGTCTGGCAGCGCGGCGGCTGGTCGAAGCGGGCAGCAAGTTCGTCACCGTCTTCTGGGATGGCTACGGCCAATTCGCCAACTGCGCCTGGGACACGCACAACAATCATTTCCCGCGTTTGAAGGAGTATCTCCTCCCCAGTTTCGATCTCGCTTATCCGACGCTCATCGACGACCTGCGCCAGCGCGGCTTGCTCGATGAAACCCTCGTCCTGTGCCTGAGCGAACATGGCCGCACGCCGCAGATCGACTCGCGGCCCAAAGGCGCCGGCCGGCATCATTGGTCGCGCGTCTATTCGTCGGTGTTCGCCGGCGGCGGTATGGCCAAGGGCTGCGTCGTCGGCAGTTCGGACCGTCTCGGCGGCGAGGTGCGCGACACGCCCATTTCGCCGAAGGACATCTTGGCGACCGCTTTTCATCTGCTCGGTATCGACCCGCACACGACCGTCCCCGGTCCGCTGGGCCAGCCGATGCCAATCGCGGGGGACGGCGAGGTGCGGGCGGAGTTGCTGGGGTGAGAAACCGCAGGGGCATCCATGCTCAGCGACAGCTCAACTTGACTTACATCAAGTGGCAACATAGGATGGAGCGGATCAAGAGATGAAGCCCGGCCACCAGCTCGATCTGGTTCATCTCGCCATCCGGTCAGGAGTTTTCGGTCATATCGACTGGAAAGACTCGGCTGCTCAATTGTTGCGCGATGACGTAGATCTGCTGGGAATCGTCACTCCCGATGATGTCCGCGCGTTACTGCGTCAATTCGTTTTGGACGGTAATACGCTCGAAGTTCGGGATGAGATACGAAACGAATACCTCGAAGAGAATCCTAATGATCTGTTTTGGTATCGGGCAATCATTCCCGTGCAAGGCGTTCGAGGTGGGCTATTTATCGAGGTTCGACTTGTCGATGACGATCCCAAAGAACCTTGGATTGAAATCGTAAGCGCCCACCGCCAGCGTTCGTGAATTGAAAGGGGATAACCATGGACCGGGAGTTTTGCAAAAAATGTCCCAAGTGCCAGGCAAAAACGGTTTACCTACAACCGGTTCCATATTCGACCCGGTTTGATTACGATGGTCGAAAGCACGTCGTGACTATTCCAGATCTGATCCTTCCGCAATGCACGCAATGCGGCAGGATCTCAATTGACCGCGTGGGCAACTTGCTTATCGACGCCGCTTTCCGCAAGCAAGTCGGCCTGCTCGCTCCCGAAGAAATCCGATCGCAGCGCGAGGCACTTGGCCTAACCCAAGAACAACTGGCGGACAAGCTGCGAATTGCGGCCGCAACGCTGTCGCGCTGGGAAACGGGCGCGCAGATGCAGCAGCGCTCGCTTGATCTGTTGATGCGCTTGTACTTCAAGAATCCTGCACTGTGGCACGACCTCGATCCATCGCCGACCTTGAGCCAACCTTTGAGCATGCCCGTCTGATTCTCCATTTTTGCGCGTCATCATGCTCGCGTTCCTACGCTTCTTCCGGTAGGGCGGATAATGCGGATCTCCGCATTATCCGCCTTATGCGGACCTCTCGTTAATGCGGAGCTGAGCATTCGTCCGCAGCCAAATTCAGGCTTTTTGTGGATATGATGTCGGCATAATCGGGCTCAGAGATTTTCCAAGAACT
>ORMF011172261.1_pt1 | contig 18182 bp, 4 predicted proteins | sample 1779871 | NCBI WGS metagenome assembly ORMF01 (sample SAMEA104232316, study PRJEB22302) | groundwater metagenome | biome: forest; feature: aquifer; material: groundwater | place: USA | collected 2011-08-07 | depth 5.4 m | reverse complement strand
TCGGAGGGTTTCTGCAAGCAGTTGCTTTCGTGCACAAGCTGAAGGTTGAGCTGGCGTTAAGCATGAGTCCGCCGAAGCGCAATGCGGCGGTTACGCTCACCAGTGGAGCGCCGCGCAAAGTGGGCTATCTCACCTACGTCAACTCACTTACGCCGTACCTTGTATCAACACCCGTTGAGTCGTTCGGCTGCGTACTCCCTCGCCGTGAATTTTTCGGATTCGAAAATATAGAAGAACGCTCACTGAAAGTCTGCAAAGCCCTCGGCATTCTCCCGGAAACTGTGAATCATCGGATTGAAATTGCTGAACATCTTATTGAGGCAAAACGCAGCGAGCTAGTATTGAATAAGCAAATGCCTGCGCGAAGATTCATTGTGCTTCACCCATTTTCAGGATGGGAATTCCGCTCATGGAGTATGGAGCGTTTCAGCCAGCTTGCGCAAAGAATTCTTACACAACTGAATTACCATATTGTCTTTATGTGTGAGAAGGCAGAAGAACACCAGCTCGAACTCGCAAAGCGGCGTTTTGGTGAACGCGACGACGTGTTGTTTTTCGCGTCGGATGATTTGCTTGACACATGTGCATTGCTCAAGCAAGCATCGTTAGTTGTGTGCAATGATTCCGGTCCCTTACATCTTGCATCCGCGCTCGGTGTAAAGGTTGTAGCGCTTTTCGGTCCCGCATCGCCGCAGCTTACTGCGCCGCGTAATGCAAACGGCGTGTTTCACTACGAACGCATTGAGTGTTCACCGTGTGACCAATGCGAGTGTGTGAGGCCGACCGATTCCTGTATGAGCTTGATTTCCCCCGAAGAAGTCTTTCAGAGCGTGATGAAACAACTTTCCGTTGAGCCTGTAGCAGAAGCGGTTGCGAATGCCTAAAGTCGATATTCTTGGTGTTCGTGTCGATGTCATTGATACCGACGGGCTGCACGATGCTATCGCAGAAAGTGTAAAGCGACAACGGAAGGACGTGTACGCTTACGTTAATATCAATGCAATTAACATTGCCCGGAGTGATGAGCGGTTCAAAAATTTTCTAAACCGTTCTCATATTGTGTATTGCGATGGTGAAGGGGTTCGTCTTGGCGGAAGGATTCTTGGTTATCATTTGCCGCCGCGAGTTGTGTTGACGTATTGGATTTGGGAATTGTGTGATTTTTTCGAGAAGGAGAACCTCTCAGTGTTCTTTCTCGGTGCGACTGAACAATATGTGAAAGAAGCTGTTGAGCGGGTGCAGCAGCGTTTTCCGAAACTTAACATCGTCGGCTTTCATCACGGTTACTTCGAAAAAAAGGGAGGAGAAAGTGATACAGTGATTGAGATGATTCGGGAGGCGAAGCCTCACATTCTCATTATTGGATTTGGAATGCCGTTGCAAGAGTTGTGGATTGCAGAGAACCTTGCACGTCTGTCTGCGAACGTCATTCTCCCGGCAGGCTCGATGATTGATTACACCGCCGGAAGAAAAGGGCTTGCGCCAAAGTGGATGGCGAACCATGGCATGGAGTGGTTGTACCGTTTCTTTCAAGAACCGGGACGCCTCTGGAAGCGATACTTAATTGGCAATCCTGCGTTTATGTTTAATGCCTTGCTGGAGTCTTTGCGGAAGGGAAAGTAGCGATGATTGTGGTACGGCGAAGTTCGGCGTGCGTTTTACTTTTCATTCTCACCATTCCCTTGGCATTATTTGCCGGTGAGCTCGCAAAGCATGAATCATCGTTCAAGTTGTTAGCTCAATCAGCCGATGGCTGGGACGTACAATACACCTCTCGCCCGAGGGCGTTCACAACAGTCATCATTGATGGAAAGAGTCATTTCCGCTTCGTCGAACCAACGCTAAGTGGTGGCGACGAAGATGTCGTGGGCACGCCTGAGCTTCCTACCGATGCGCTTCCTCTCGGAATTCCTTTTGGTACGACACTCAATGTTGAGCTTATCAATCCTGAATTTGAGACGATGGATCAGCAAGCAATTGCTCCACACCCAGCGTATGAGATTACCGAGGAGCAAGAGGCTGTTGAAGTCCTCAAGAAAAACATTGCCACTTATTCTCGAAACGAATTTTTTCCGACAACGCAAATCAGTGTTGAGCCGCCATTCACACTGCGCCAGCAATGTGTTGGCACTATCCGCATTCGCCCATATCAGTACAATCCATCTGCACAAACGCTTCGCAGATTGGTGAAAGCGACGCTACGCATTCGTTTGCAAAGCGTAAACCTTTCTCACCAGATAAATGCCGTTGTTCCTTCCAATTCGGCCGACCCGTACTTCGAGGAGACATACAAGAGCTTGCTTTGGAATTATCAACAAGCGAAGGCATGGCGAAGTATACAGGTACAGCGAACCTCCCCGCTATCCGATTCTACACGCGACTGGTTTGAGACAGGCAAGAATTACTACAAGACATTAGTCGGAACAGATGGCTGGTACAAAATAACTCGTGCAGATATTCAGGCTGCCGGAGGAAATCTCTCTTCGATTGATTTGGCGTCGCTGAAAGTGTTTGCAAAAGGAGCTCAAATCCCCATTGTTGCCCGACCGGATACCACAATTGAATTCTATGCGTATCGCAATTATGGTGATTCAGCCTATTATGATTTCTACACCGACACAAGTGCATATTGGTTGACGTGGGGAGGAACAGCGGGTAATCGGTTTACTCCGTCATCTGCAAGCGGCGCTCCTACAGCGACAGTTACCTCTGCGAAACAAACCACTCACGTCGAACAAAATTGGTCGTACTACACTGGCACCACACAATCGGAACAGATTGAGATCAACACCGTTGCCGGTGAGGGATGGTATTGGCGTTGGTTTAACACGAACACACAGATTGATTTCTCGTTCTCGCTCGATTCGATTGACACATCAGCTCCGACGGCAACAATTCGTGCTCGCATGTGGGGAACGGGATATGTGAATCCCCCAGGCTTGCCGGCGCAACACAAAGCCCGTTTCTGGATAAATGATTCACTCATCGGCGATGTAGATTTCGGACAGCGTCAGGCCGGTCTGCTGAATGCAACGGTTGCAGCAAGTTGGCTGAAAGTTGGGAACAATATTCTACGCGTGAAGAATATTGACACGGGAACGAGCGGCAATTCTTTCTACCTTGACTGGTTTGAAATTGACTATCAGCGCAACTTGCGTCCGACCAACGACCAGTTGTTGTTCGTTTCCCCAAACTCTTCAGGCGGAAGCCCTACGCAGTTTTTTGCAAGAGGATTTTCAAATTCTCAAATCGAAGTGTTTGACCTCTCGGACAAAAAAACAATTGCCGGCGGAACGGTAAGCGGCGATTCAGCTACCGGGTTTGCAATTTCATTTCAAGATACGTTTTCAGCGCAGCGAACATACGTTGTCGTTTGCTCCGGCAGTCAGCGAGTGGTTCCGCCGTTGAAACAGAAAATGTTTGCAGATATTCGCGTCAACCCGCAAGGCGCAGATTACGTTATCATTAGCCATAGGAACTATCTCGCTCAAGCAAATCAGCTTGCAACACACAGACAGTCGACAAATGCTGTTCGCACTAAAGTCATAGACGTGGACGACATTTATGACGAGTTCAACTATGGCGTGATGAACGCGACGAAGATCAAGACATTTCTCAAACACGCCTACTCAAGTTGGACGGGCCCATCCGTTGCATACGTTCTTTTCTTTGGAGATGCAAGTTGGGATTATCATCGGTATCTATCGAATACAATCAAAACCAACTTTGTCCCCTCATACGGAATCCCCACTGGCGACAATTGGTTTGGCTGTTTCGATTCCTTGCTGACCTTTATTCCATCGTTGTACATTGGAAGAATTCCTGCCGAGAATACGACACAAGCGCAAAGTGCGGTGAACAAGATCATCGGGTACGACAGCTATGCACTCTCGGAGTGGAATAAGAATTTTCTTATGATTACCGGCGGCAATACGCTCAGTGAGCAAACGGGTTTCAACTACCTTTCTGAAAGTTCTATTGGTACCTACATCAAGCCTGCGCCCTTCGGAGGCACTCCGTTGCGAATCTATAAGACGACACCGGGTTACATCGATGGCGAGCATAAACAAGAGCTGAAAGATCTTTTGCGCAACGGTTTGGTGTTTATGAGTTTTACAGGACATTCAGGGGGGAGAATTTGGGGTGTTGATCCTGGTCCGGCGGGCGAGTTTGAGAACACCAACGGGAAGCTGCCGTTTGTCTCATCCGTAAGCTGCAATGTTGGCGGGTTCGCAACTCCTGCAAACAGTGTGTTTGCTGAGGACCTTGTACTTGCCGATAACCGCGGCGCAATTGCGTCATGGGCGTCATCCTCATTAGGATACGCAACATACGGCGCCGCACTGACAAATTATTGGTTGGCAAATGCGACTGCCGATTCTGTCAGAGAATTTGGCAAGCTCACAACGAATGCCCGTTACCAACTTTGGTTTGAAACAGGCTCGGGGTACATCACGATTGCTATGGTGAATCTAAACCCTCTCATCGGCGATCCAATGTCGAAGATGGCTGTGCCGTTGAGGCCCGATCTTGCAATTGCCGCTTCCGACATTTCTGTCAATAAGCTGCTCCCTACGCCGAACGATTCCTCTCTCACCGTGCGAGTCAACATTCACAACTACGGTTTGGTGCCAACGGACAGCGTAGGTATTACGCTGACCGACATCTACAACGGGCAGACGACATATCTTCTCTACAACAAAAAGCTCCGACAAACACTCCACACTGATTCTGTCTTCATTTCGTGGAATGGGAGAAGCCAGGTCGGACTACACACGCTTGTTGCCGGTCTTGATCCGATGAGTACAATTGTTGAAGTGAACGAGCTGAACAATATCGCATCCAGCGACCAATACATCTATACAAATAATTTGTTTGTTGTAAAGCCTTTGAACACTATGGCTGTGTCGCCGGGAGTTCAACGCTTAGTGGTCACGAGTCCGATTGGCTACGATTCATCCGGCTTTACGTACATGTTTGAGCTGGATACTGTTGATACATTCAATTCGCCGGCGCTTGTTTCTTCGGGTGCTGTTGTGCCGGATAATGTGAAGGGGGAATGGCTGACTCCTTCGTTGCCATCGGACAAAGTGTACTTTTGGCGCGCACGAACGATGCACGGCTCGCTTGCAGGGAATTGGGTTACATCTTCATTTTCAACTTCAACAGACTTGCCGACAAGCCTGAATGTGAATGCACCGTTCGTTCGCATCCGCGAAAACTCAAAGAAGCAATACGTACGCGATGCACTGGTGAACACAGCAGCAACCGATACCGGCGTCACCATTGCCCCGAGAGTGCCTTTGTATATCTACTGTCGCTCAGTCGGATTTCGGTACAACCAATACATCGAATACTATAGCTCGATCAAAGTAAACGACCAAAAGGTAATCGGATTTTGGTGGGAGTTAGGGAATAGTTTTATGGTTGCGCGGATTAACGATTTCACCGGGACATTCGAGTTTCGCAACTACGATGTTCGTTCATCTGCTGCCTTGGCGGACAGCATGAAGGATTTCATCAACAACACTCCAGTTGGAAACTACATTGCCGTCTCAGTGATCTTTGATGGACAGACAAATGTGAATGAAGGATTGAAGCAGGCGATGGACTCAGTTGGTGCGACTCAGTTTCGGTCAATCCTTTATGGACAATCTTACGCGTTCATCGGAAGAAAATGGGTTGGCGGTCCGGGCATGACTGCGCTCGAACAACTGACGAACGATACGGCTGTCGTCAGTTTGACTGTTCCGAACTTCTACTCCTATGGAAACGGCTCCATTACATCATCAGCAATTCCTGTCGTACAAACGTGGGATTCTCTTCACTGGCGACGCTCGGGAGATATGATCAAAACAAATCCTCGATTGGCGTTGATAGGTTTGAGGTCCATTGGAGGAATTGACACGCTTCGCGTTCTTTCCAAAGACAGTATTGATGTCAATCTTTCATCTCTCAACCCTGTCACGTCCGGTCCCCGGTATTCTGCAATCAAAGTTGCCGGATTACTCTCAACTTCGGATGCGAATGTTACGCCTGCGCTGACCGCATGGTGGATTGATTGTACGCTGCCAGCCGACCTTGCCGTCAGTGCCCGGACACTTGGGCTTACACAAGCGAGCACATTTAACTTTCCAATTACTGTGTATAACATTGGTTATCAAAAAAGCGATAGTGTGAGAGTGGTTGTGACTGCACTCGACAAATACAACAGAAGCCGTCAAGTTGCAGGCGTTCTGTTGGACTCGATTATTATCGATGGAAGCCGTTCGATAGTCGTTCCGATTTCTACGACAGGTTTGCCGCGCAAGACTATTTTGCAAGTCGTTGTCGGGCCTGCGAGGAAGGGAAGAGATTTGATTGCGGAAAACAATACTGCATACTACACATTCTATAACTCAGGAATTGTTCCCGTTCTTGATGTGCAAGTGTACGCCGACGGCAGAATGATAATGGATGGAGATTATGTTTCCGCAAGGCCGACCATTGTTGTGAAAACAGACGAAGGGGAAGGTGAAGGGCGAATCATTGCATCTCAGCTTGATGTCAAGGTCGATAACGAGCGTATTCACACTGTAGCATCTCAACCTCTTGCAAAAAGTGGAAGCAGCTCTTCCGCCTCATCACTGGAACACACGTTTACACCAACTCTCTCGAACGGCGCGCATAAGCTGAGGTTCCGACTTGGACGGATGAATTCCTTCGGCGAAGTGGACACTGTTGAACACGCGGTGAGCGTCAACGTGTTGAATGAGTCGCGCATCTTGCAGATGTATAACTATCCAAATCCATTTGCGACGGAAACGTATTTTACATTTATGCTTTCAGGCGCAAAGCCGCCGGAATCGCTGCGCATCCAAGTGTTTACGGTGTCGGGACGAAAGATCCGCGAGCTGCTTGTGTCGCCAAGCGCATTGCAAATTGGTTTCAATCGTGTATATTGGGACGGACGGGATGAGGATGGCGATGAAGTTGCCAACGGGTATTATTTCTATCAAGCCGTCATGAGCGCCGACGGCAAATCAGTCTCTGCCATCGAGAAACTGGCAAAAGTAAAATGATTGTTGGGAGGGAATCATGAAACGCTTGTTGAGTCTATCCTGCTCTATTCTTTTTCTATTCTGCTGTGTTGCCCAACTGTTCGCAGCCGAACAAAAGAAGGAAGGCTTCAGTCTAAAGAGTTTGCAGCCCAACGGCTGGACGTTTGAAGACGCGCCCGATGCTCTGCGGTTCGAGACAATTCAGATAGAGAACAAACCTCACATTGTTTTCTCCGGTGGCGCAAATCTCGATGGCGTCGCCGACCCTGCGGGCGAGCCAGCGTTGCCCATGGATGTTCTGACCCTCGGCGTTCCGCTTGACGCGTCGCTGCACGTCGAGCTTATTGATGCAGAATATCAGAACATCGAGAACCAATTGGTCGCTCCGCATCCGATGTACGTTCGTAACGACAATGACGTTATCGCTGAATATCGGAAGAGCGAAGCGGCGTACGCGCAAAATAGATTCTTCCCCTCACGACTCGTTGTCGCTGACCCGCCAACGATGCTGCGCGATCAACGCATTGCCTCGGTCCGCATCAGCTCGTATCAATACAATCCCGCGACGAAAATACTCCGACGACTTGTGCGCGGCACGCTGCGTGTCAGTTTGCGCGGTGCGAACGGCGCCACACTGACGATGCCTCTCCGTAAGGAGTCCTTCGGACAACCCTCCGCGCCCGCGGCTGATCCGTTTTTCGAAGAGACGTATCGCAGCGTGATCTGGAACTACGAGCAAGCGAAAGGGTGGCGCGCACGAGGCGAGTTGCATCGCGACAGGCCGGCAGATCCGACGCGCGATTGGTTCGAGACCGGCAGGGCGTACTACAAGATTCCGATAACGGATGACGGCTGGTACAAAGTAACGAAGACGCAGCTCGATGCTGCAGGCGCGTCGCAATTCGATCTTCCGACGATGAGGTTGTATTACAAAGGAGCGCAGATTCCTATCGTCGTTCGCCCCGACACAAGTATTGAGTTCTATGGTCTCCGCAATCATGGCGATTCGACGTGGACGGATTTCTTCACGGACACGAGCGCATACTGGCTAACGTGGGGTGGGACGATTCAAGGTTTGCGTTTCGCTGCGTCGTTTGTGGATTCTGTTCCGCCAATATCGAATGTACAAAACGCGTACACGACAACCCATTTTGAGCAGAACGGTCACTACTTTCAAGGCGTGATCAACTACGTCGATATCGTTGATATCGAGACGACGCCAGGAGAAGGGTGGGCGTGGGGTGCGTCAGTACAAGAGGAGTTCTTTCCTAATACAACAAGAGAGTTTCAGTTCACACTTTCACACGCTGACACCCTCACAACTCAACAAGCCTCGCTTCGGGTTCGCCTGGTCAGCGCGACGGCGGCAAATGAGTTCACTCCCAATCATAAAGCTCGATTCTGGATAAACGATTCTCTCGCAGGAGAGGTGACGTTTCCCGGTCGAACAAGTGCGATCTTTTCGGGAAACATTCCACGATCATGGTTGCGGAATGGTTTGAACGTCCTGAAAATCATGTCAGTTCAAACTCCCAACGTCGTCAACCGGTTCTACCTCGATTGGTTTGAAACTGATTATGTGCAGAACTTTCGCGCAACGGACAACCAACTCTTCTTTGCATTTCCGCCGCCAAATGTTTTGAACCGACTAACATTTGCAACGACTGGATTCTTCTCTCCTCAAATTGAAGTCTTTGATCTGCAGACCAAGCGCATGATTACGAGTACACGCGTGACAACTGTAGGAGGAACATATTCACTGACATTTCGTGATTCTCTCTCAACGCCGCGGTCATACGTTGTTGTTGCTTCCGGCGGCGCACGTCCCGTTTCGTCTGTCATGCAGAAATTCTTTACCGATATACGTGCGAACGCTCAGGGGGCGGATTACATTATCATTACGCATCGCTTATTCATCTCTGCTGCACAACGGCTTGCCGCGCATCGTCAGACCGTCAATGGTGTTCGAACGAAGGTTGTTGATGTTCAGGATATCTACGACGAATTCAATTATGGCGTCTTCAACGCAACGAAAATCAAGCCGTTCGTCAAATATGCCTACGATACGTGGGCTGCTCCTCGACCATCGTATCTTGTGTTTCTCGGCGATGCGAGCTGGGACTATCATCGCTTCGATACTGCAACGATTCACACGAATTATGTTCCCTCGTACGGCGTTCCCTCGAGTGATAATTGGTTTGTCTGCTTCAATTCCGACACAACGTCGTTGCCGTTCTTGTTTGTCGGCAGAGTTCCTGTCCAAAGCGTAGTGCAGGCACAGCAGATAATCCAAAAAATCATTGAGTACGACTCATACTCCTTGTCTGAATGGAACAAGAATTTTCTTTTTGTTTCCGGGTATGGATTCGGCGGGATGTCCGACGGTCTTATCAATCGTCAAGTGCTGCCTTCTCCAATTGGCGGTACGCCTCTTCGCGTGGTCAAAACGACAAGAGGTCCTATCGATGGCGAATACAAGGCGCCCATGAAAGAATATGTTCGCAACGGCGTCGTGTTCTTCAACTTCATCGGACATTCGGGAGGAAGAGTGTGGGAGGTTGACATCGGACCCCCCAGCGAGCTGGAGAATACCGATGGTAAGCTTCCTTTTCTCGGATCGGTAAGCTGCAACGTCGGGGCGTTTTCTGATCCGATTAGCGCGGTCTTGGCAGAAGATTTTATTCTCGCAGATAATCGCGGCTCCATAGCATCATGGTCATCGTCGACGCTCGGTTTTCCTTATGATTACAGTGTACCGATGGTGGAAGATTTTTTGCTTGCTGTGCGAGATTCTGCTCGCAGCTTCGGGGCGCTCACGACAATTGCGAAGATCAAGCTTGTGCGGCGAGAACCGTTCACTCTTTTGTCGAGAACGACCGTACACACAAATAATCTTTTAGGCGATCCTCTTTCGCGCCTCGCGCTTCCGCTGAAGCCGGACTTCGCGATCACGACACAACACATCACTCCCAACAATCCAACGCCGACAACAAACGACACGTCCGTTGCCGTCAAAGTGAAGTTTTTCAACTACGGCTTGGTTGCGCCCGAAAGCGTTGCCGTTTCGATGACCGATACATACAGCGGACAAACAACAGCTTTGGTGACCAATAAGAAGCTGGGTCCAACACGACAAGTGGATTCGCTCACTGTGCAATGGCGGGAAATGGAGAAAGTTGGACTTCATACGCTCTCGGTCTCTCTCGATCCCGAAAACCGTATCAACGAAGTTTCAGAGTTGAACAATATCGCCTCGCGCGATCAATACGTGTACGCGAATTTTCTTTCGGTCATCAAACCAGTCAAGAACATGGTGGTGCAATCGGGCCCGCAGCGCCTTGTCGTCTCCAATCCTATTGGAGTGGATTCGGCTGGGTTCACGTATGTGTTTGAGCTGGACACGGTGGACACGTTCGACTCGCCTTCGTTGATTTCGTCCGGACCCATAGCGCCGGGCGCCGTGACAGGAGAATGGACAACGCCATCGCTGACAGCGGGAAACGTATATTTCTGGCGCGCACGAGCGATGTACGGACAAACACTCGGTACGTGGGTAGTCTCGTCGTTTGTTACCGCGCGAATCGCTCCAGTGCTTCCGACCGTGCGAATAGCTGAAAACCATCCTAAGCAATTCAGGCGCGATGTGCTGGACAAGGCTGCTGTTACGGATACGGGCGTTACCATCGCATCAAGTCCTCCAACCAACATCTTCGTCCGATCCGTTGGCGGCAATCATAATCCGTATGCAGAGTACTACAGTATCATTCGGATCAATGAGCAGAAGATCACGGGCTACAATTTCTGAGTGTACAGCTTCATGGTTGTGCGCATCAACGATTTTGACGGAACGTTCGAGTATCGCGCCTTCGAGCCTGCTCGTAGAGCTTCTGATGCTCAGTTGATGGCAGACTATATTAACGCGACTCCGGTTGGAAACTACGTTCTCATTGCGACCACGGTTGATGGAAGCACAAATGTCTCGAAGAATTTGCAAATTGCTATAATGCGGCTCGGCAGCACACTCGTTCGGCAGATTCAGCCGGGATGGGCTTGGGCATTCATCGGACGGAAAGGAAGTGGCGGACCCGGCATGCCGCCGCTTGAGCAACTCAGCAGCGATTCTGCGGTTGTGTCGTTCCAGTTCCGAAACATCTACCGGAACGGAAATGGTTCAATCACATCGAGTCCAGTGTTCATCACAAACTCTTGGAACGCGTTTCAATGGCGTTCGAGTGGCGCGCCGGCAACAAACGCACGCATAGCCTTTCTTGGTGTGCGCCAGAATGGAGCAATCGATACGCTGCGCATCCTGCCGAAGGACAGCGCGGATGTGAATCTTAGTTTTCTCAATTCCATCACGTCAGGGAGCAGATACTCGGCTGTCCAGACAAGCGCAATCTTGTCCACTGCGGATGCTCTCGTAACCCCATCGTTGCGAGAGTGGTCAATGGATCTTGTCGCTCCTGCCGATCTTGCGATTAGCGCGCGCACAATTACGGGCGATGAACCAGCATCCACGCGCAATATCGAAGTTACCGTGCATAACATCGGCTATCAAGACAGCGATAGCTCGAACGTAATTCTGTCCGTGTATGATCGTCAGAATAGAGCGCGACAAGTCGCGAGCGTCCCTGTTCTCCCTATCACGGTGGAAAACTCTCGAACGATGATAATTCCAATTTCAACGGCAAATCTTCCTCGACGAGCAACGTTGCAGGTAACCATCAATCCGGCGAAGAAGGCGAAAGACCTTGTACTTGAGAACAACACTGCATATTACTCATTTACTGTTCCCCCGTCGCTCGCGTCTAATGATGTTCAAGTCTACTCGAATGGCATTCAGATTATGGATGGTGATTTCGTTCCAGCAACGCCAATCATTGTCTTGAACATCCCCAAAAGCGATGATGAGCCATCCGGTAGAACGCAGGTTGAGCTTCTGGTTGATGATCGTCCCGTGGGAACCTGGGCATCGGGGTCCAATGACGGCATGAAAGGAGACCAGCGACCGACATTTACTCCTCAGATTTCAGATGGTACGCATCAGTTGAAGTTTAGAGTCGGTAAGGTGAATTCGTTCGGCGAGGCGGATTCACTTGAGCATACATTGAGCGTGCAGGTCTCTCAAGAAAGCCGCATCATGCAGATGTACAATTACCCGAATCCATTTCGCCAGGATACATACTTTACGTTTATGCTCTCAGGCTCGAAGCCGCCGGAGGAGCTTCGAATACGAATCTTTACGGTGAGCGGGAGAAAGATTCGAGAAATTGATGTGACACCAAATGTGTTGCAAATTGGATTCAATCGTGTATATTGGGATGGTCGCGATGCCGATGGCGATGAGGTGGCTAACGGCTACTATTTCTATCAAGTATCGTTGAGCTCAGGCGACAAGACAATTACTTCAATTGAAAAGCTGGCAAAAGTAAAATGATCGTTATGAGGGACAGATGAAACACTGGTTATTATTCTTCTTGGGGATTGTCTGCTGTTCTCTGATTGTCTTCTCGTCGTCCAGAGCTGAAGAGAAACCCAAAGATGGCTTCAGTCTCAAAACCCAATTGCAAGATGGCTGGGTTGTTGACTACAAGCCCGAGCCGCCGTCATTCATCACTATTCAAGTGGAAGGCAAGCTGCACATTCTCTTTGACGGTGGGGCAAGCTTAGAAGGCGGTGTTGACCACACCGGCGAGCCGCTTCTTCCTATTGATGTGCTGACGCTTGGCATTCCGCACGATGCATCGTTGCAAGTTGAATTGCTTGAGCCTGTGTACGAAGATTTGGCGAGCCAGCTCGTTGCTCCATATCCGAGTTACACGTACACAAATGAGACCGAACCTGTAGCCGAATACAAGAAAAACAATGTTGCGTACAGCCGGAACAAATTCTTTCCCGCTAAACAATATGTTGTTGATGCGCCCGCGTTGTTCCGAGAACAGCGCATCGCGTCTGTTCGTATCAGTCCTTATCAATACAATCCCGCCACAAAAGTTCTGAGAAGACTTGTCCGTGCTACACTTCAAGTAAAAGCGAAGGGAGCAACTGGTACAACAATAGCGCTGCCTCCATCGTCTGCTGTTGTTGCGGATCCGTTTTTCGAAGAAACGTATAAAAGTGCATTACTGAATTACAATCAGGCAAGGGGCTGGAGGAGAAGCGCTGAGTCGCTGTTTCAATCGCGTGTGCTTCAAGATTCGACGCGTGATTGGTTTGAGACAGGGAAAAATTACTACAAGATGCCGATTGCAGAAGATGGCTGGTACAAAGTTACAAAAGCGCAGCTCGTTGCTGCGGGCGCAAATCCTTCACTCATAGATGTTCCGACTCTGAAAATCTTCTATCGAGGAGTTCAGATACCAATTGTTGTTCGACCCGATACGAGTGTAGAGTTCTACGGTCGCCGGAATTATGGCGACTCGACGTACACAGATTTTTTCACTGACACGAGCGCGTACTGGTTAACATGGGGTGGTGCTGCGGGTCTGCGCTTCACTCCATCCTTCGTGGATTCAGCCGGCAGTATACAAAATCGTCAAAGCGCATTTATGACAAAGCACTTTGAGGAGAACAATTACTATTACCAGGGAACAACAACGTCCGATATCATCAATATCGAAACAATACCCGGTGAAGGCTGGGCGTGGGGAACATTCGATCAGTGGTTCTTCCCCAACACGACCAACACGTATCCGTTCTCACTGGATAACGTCGAACTTGGTGCAAGCCAACAAGCAACCATTCGTGTCCGCTTGGTGAGTACGACACTCAATTATACAAACCCAAATCATCGCGCACGGTTTTGGGTGAACGATTCTTTGGTTGGTGAAACGACGTTTGCAGGGAGAACAAGCATTGTGTTCAGCGCAAACATTCCTCACTCGTGGCTCAGAAACGGTGGAAATGTTCTCAAGATTCTTTCGGTCCTTACACCGGCGATACCGAATCAGTTCTATCTTGATTGGTTTGAAGTAGATTGTTTCCGGTTCCTGCGTGCGCAAAACAACCAACTTGCATTTGCCTTTCCTGCGCCGGGTGCCTTCAGTAGAATTATGTTCGATGCGAGCGGCTTCTCATCGCCGCAGGTTGAAGTGTTCGATATTCTCTCAAAGCGTAATATCACGAGCACGCGCATTACAAGCAGTGGTGCGGAGTACTCGATCACTTTTCGAGATTCGCTTTCTGCTCCGCGTTTGTATGTGGTTGCAGGTACGGGTGGTGCCCGGTTAGTCCCCTCGGTTAAACAAAAAATGTTTGCCGATATTCGCGTCAACACGCAGGGTGCTGATTACATCGTCATTACGCACAGGAATTTTCTCACCACAGCACAGCAACTTGCGCTGCACAGGCAGACAACAAACGGCGTACGTACAAAGATTATTGATGTGGAAGATATTTATGATGAGTTCAACTATGGCATCATGAACGCGACAAAGCTGAAGCCATTTCTGAAACACGCATATCAAAACTGGACATTGCCGAAGCCAGCGTATCTCCTGTTGCTTGGCGATGCCTGTTGGGACTATCATCGTTTTCTCTCGACGACCATCAACTCGAATTTCGTTCCGTCGTACGGCATTCCTGTGAGCGATAACTGGTTTGTGTGCTTCAATGCTGATACGAGCGCGCTTCCTTCGATGCTTATTGGCAGAATTCCTGTGAAGGATGCCGTTCAAGCACAACGGACAATGCAAAAAGTCATTGGATACGATTCGTATCTACTTTCGGAGTGGAACAAGAATTTTCTCTTCATTACGGGCGGAAACGACCTGAACGAACAAGCGCTGTTCAACGGCTATTCCGAAGAGATGATCAACACAAAAGTGATTCCTCCTCCAATCGGCGGCACAGCATTTCGTGTGTACAAAACCACACGAGGGGCGATTGATGGAGAGAACAAAAGGCGTCTCAAGGAATTAGTCCGCAATGGACTCGTGTTTATGAACTTCATCGGACATTCGGGCGGAAGAATTTGGGGTGTTGACATCGGTCCTCCAGGCGAGCTGGAAAACACAGATGGGAAACTTCCATTTGTGTCGTCCACAAGCTGTAACGTGGGAGGTTTTGCTGAGCCATCGGGCAATGTGTTGGCTGAGGACTTCCTGCTTGCAGATAACCGCGGTTCGATTGCATCATGGGCGTCATCTACCCTGGGGTATGCTAACTACGGCAGGGATTTAGCTAGGGACTTTCTCCAGGGAGTCCGCGATTCAATTCGTTCGCTCGGCGCGCTGACAACCAATGCGAAGATCAAAATGCTCCGCGCGTACGGCCCGGATTACATTGCAGTGTCAACGGTGTACACGAACAACTTGCTGGGTGATCCGTTGTCACGATTTGCGCTTCCCCTCATGCCTGATCTAACTGTTTTGCCGCAACACATTGTCCCGAGCAATCCGACACCAACAGTCAATGACACGCTTGTGTTGGTGAAAGTGAAAATGCTCAATTACGGTCTGGTGACGCCTGACAGTGTTGGCGTAACGGTTACGGACCTCTTCAACGGAATAACGACCAGCCTCGTAACCAACAAGAAACTCGCTCCCATGCGCCAGGTTGATTCCATTACCGTCGAGTGGCGAGGAATGAACCAAGTTGGCTTGCATACACTCACTGCTTCGCTCGACCCTACGAATAGTATTCCTGAAGTGAATGAATTAAACAACATCGCTTCAAAAGACCAATACGTTTATGCCAACCTGCTTTCGGTCGTGAAGCCAATCAGAAACATGGTCATTGCTTCCGGCGTGCAGCGGTTGGTCGTAACAAGTCCGGTCGGTGTTGATTCATCGGGATTCAGTTATGAGTTTCAATTGGATACGGTTGATACGTTCGACTCACCGGCACTCGTTTCATCGGGACTGATTCCGCCAACAGCAGTGACAGGCGAGTGGCTGACTCCTTCCTTGAGCAACAATCGTGTGTACTTCTGGCGTGCTCGAACGAAATATGCACAGACGCTCGGCAAGTGGGCCGAGTCTTTGTTCTCAACCTCGAGTGACGTTCCCGTGTTGCCAAGCGTTCGTTGGCGTGAAAACTCAGCAAAACAATTTCGTCGTGATATTCTCAATCAAGCAGTTGCGACAGACACTGGTGTTACAATAGCTCCAAGTCCATCAATAGATCTTTATGTCAGATCTGTTGGATATCGCTACAATCAGTTGGCAGAGTACTACAGCATTATTCGCGTTAACGAACAACAGATTCGGGGATATTGGTTCGAGCCGGGGATTGGCTCCAGCTTTTTGGCTCTTCGGCTGAATGATTTCACCGGTGTGCCTGAGTTCAGGACGTTCAACACTTCCGCTTTTCCGCCCGACACGGGACTTGCTGAGGCGCGCCGCATGACGGCATTCATCAATGAAACACCGGTTGGCAATTACCTTGCGTTCTCAGTTATCTTCGACGGAGCAACCGGCGTTACTGAAAGTCTCAAAGTTGCTCTTGAGCGACTTGGAAGTACTCTTGTGCAACAGATCCAGCCCGGTCAATCATGGGCACTTATTGGAAGAAAAGGAAACAACGGTCCGGGCATGCCTGCGCTTGAAGGTCTAACCAACGATACCGTAGCTCTATCGTTGCAGGTCCCCAACTACTATAGTTATGGCAAAGGCTCGATTACTACCTACCCGATGTTTATACCAAATTCATGGGATTCGTTCCATTGGCGGCAGAGCGGTTTGCCTTCAACAAACACTCGCGTTGCGTTTCTTGGCGTTCGTCCGAACGGTCCCGTTGATACGCTGCGCATCTTCCCTAAGGATAGTGCCGACATCAACCTGAGTTTTCTGAACTCGATGACATCAGGCGCCCGATACACTGCAGTCCAAACTGCGGGATTGCTTTCAACTGCCGACGCGCTTTTTACTCCGTCCCTGCGTGATTGGTGGATGGATGTCATCGCTCCGGCGGACTTAGCAATCAGCGCACGAACCATTAGCGGTGACGAGCCAGCTTCAACACGGAACATCGAAGTAACTGTGTACAACATCGGGTATCAAGACAGCGATAGCTCGAACGTAATCCTTTCCGTGTATGATCGACAGAATAGAGCGAGACAAGTCGCTAGTGTTTCCGTCCTGCCAATTGCTGCCGGTAGTTCTCGAACGATGATAATTCCAATTTCAACGACAAATCTTCCAAGGCGTGCGACGTTGCAAGCGATGGTCAATCCCGCGAAGAAGGCGAAAGACCTCGTCGCTGAGAACAATACAGCGTACTATTCATTCAATGTTACTTCAGTGCTGGCTGCGAGTGACGTTCAAGTGTATGCAAACGGCTCGCAGGTGATGGACGGCGATTTCGTTCCCGCGTCGCCAACGCTTACCATCAACATTCCAAAGAAGGGCGATGAGCAAATAGTCCGCACTCAAGTTCAATTTCTTGTGGATAATCGTTTCGTGAGCTCATGGATTTCAGCATCTGATGGACAGCGTTCCGAAGAACGTCCGACGTTCACTCCTCAATTCTCCGATGGCGTTCATCAATTGAGGTTTAAGATTGCGAGCGCTAATACGTTCGGCGAGGTGGATTCGGTTGACCACTTGCTCAGTGTCAACGTGTCGCGTGAAAGCCGCATCATGCAGATGTACAATTATCCAAATCCATTTTCGCAGGATACGTACATTACATTGATGTTGGCTGGGTCCGTCCCGCCGGAAGAACTCGCGATTCGCATCTTCACGATTGCAGGAAGAAAGATTCGAGAAATTGCAATTCCATCAAGCGCACTCCAGGTTGGTTTTAATCGCATCTATTGGGATGGACGTGATGCCGACGGTGATGAGGTGGCAAACGGTTACTACTTCTATCAAGCGTCAATCAAAGGAGAAGGGAAGACGCAATCGGAGATACAGAAGTTGGTGAAGGTGAAGTAAAGAATCGAATATACCTCCGTAAAATATAAAACCCGCTCAATGATTGGGCGGGTTTTTCTTTGCCGAACTAATGTTACGCAAAACGAATTATTCACTGACGTTACGCAGGGATTTGATTTCTCCTAAAGCCCTCATCCCCCGGCCGAGGCTGTCCAAAAAGAACTTCGGCGTTCGAGATTCCTTGTTCAATATTCGATATTCAAAGAAAATTTCGAATATCGAACACCGAATAATGAATGACGAAGTTCTTTTTGGACAGCCTCGG
>ORMF010482367.1_pt1 | contig 18194 bp, 12 predicted proteins | sample 1779871 | NCBI WGS metagenome assembly ORMF01 (sample SAMEA104232316, study PRJEB22302) | groundwater metagenome | biome: forest; feature: aquifer; material: groundwater | place: USA | collected 2011-08-07 | depth 5.4 m | reverse complement strand
CGGGGGGGGCGGCCCCGCCGGCGCCGCGCCCCGCGCGCGGGGGGGGCGGTCCGCCGTGAGCGCGCCGGGGCCCCTGGTGCTCGTGGCCGAGGACGAGGCGCCGATTCGCCGCTTCCTCGTGGCCGTGCTGCACGGTGCCGGGTATCGGCTGCTGGAGGCCGTGACCGCGCGCGCCGCCCTGGACCTCGCGCGCTCGCATCACCCCGACCTCGTGGTCCTGGACCTCGGTCTGCCGGACTTCGACGGGCTCGCCGTGATCGACGCGCTGCGCGCCGAGGGGGGGCCTCCGATCGTCGTCGTGTCGGCTCGCGATCAGGAACGGGTCAAGGTGGATGCGCTCGATCGCGGCGCCGATGACTATCTCACGAAGCCGTTCGGCACGAACGAGCTCCTCGCGCGCGTGCGCGTGGCGCTGCGGCACCGCGCGCGCCTCGCCGAGCCCGGTGGCGGCGCGACCACCCGGTTTCACACGGGCGACCTCGACGTGGACCTCGAGGCGCGGCGGGTCGCCGTCGGCGGGGGCGAGGTGCGCCTCACCGCCACCGAGTGGCGGGTGCTCGAGGTCCTCGTGCGCCACGCGGGCAAGGTGCTCACGCATCGCGTGCTGCTTCGCGAGGCGTGGGGTCCGGGCCACGGCGACGAGGCGCATCTCGTGCGCGTGCACCTCGCGAACCTGCGGCGCAAGATCGAGCGCGACCCGTCGCGGCCGCGTCACGTGCTCACCGAGCAAGGCGTCGGATATCGGCTGGCGGTCGACGTACCTGCGGAGGGCGCATGACGGCGCGTCCGGGCTTGATTTCGCCCGCGCATGCCCGAGCATGGACCGACCTGGCACGCGCTCCGGAGTCGTCCGAGTTACTCGAGAGGTCCTCATTCATGCGACACGCGTTCGGCGTCCCGATGTTGGCGGTGGTGATCCTGGCGGCGTCCGGTGCGCCCGCCGTCGCGCAGGCCGACTACCCGACGACCAAGGCGAAGGAGGCGCTCGACACCGCCGAGCGGCGGCTCGCCCAAATGAAGGCTGGCGACGTCGCGGAGGCCTCGGCGATCGTCAAGCTCACGAACTCGGCGATCTCGTTGCTCAACGGCTCGCCGAAGAAGACCACGCCGGAATGGGCGGCCCAGGCGAAACGGGCGAAGGAGATCGACGCGCAGGCGCGCGCGCGCGCGGCCGAGACGCCCGAGGCGACGGGCTCGGGGTCGGGGTCGACACCCCCGATGGACCCCGCGAAGCGGCTCACGTCGATCCAACGCTACGAGCTCAAGAAGTGCGGCGAGGCCTTCGCCGTCGCCGAGCGCGATCTGGAGCGCATCGACCCGGCCCAGATCGACGACGCCAAGTCGGCGTGGTACGCGGCCCAGGCCGCGACGTACCAGCAGGCGCTCGACGCCTACGGCACCGCCTACGCGGAGCTCGCCCCCGAGTACGCACGGATCGCGCAGCTCTTGGAGCTGGCGAAGCGCAAGGCGGCCGACGGTGTGACCAAGCGCGCGGAGGCGGGCATGGCGGCCGCCGACCTCGCGAAGTCCCAGGCGAGCGCCGAGGCGCTCGTCGTGCGCCTGGTGGGGGAGGCCAATCTCGCGGCGCTCGCGCTGGAGCCGGCCATCACGCAGTCGTCGCACCCGCAGTACGCCCTCCGCAAGGATCGGCCCACCGAGGCGGAGGTTGCGGCGTGGGCCCGTGCACTGCGCGCGGCTCGGGACGCCCAGGCGAAGGGCGCGACGGAGCTGGCGGCCGTGGCGTCGGCGCTCGAGGCCAATGGCTACGGGAACAAGACGGTCGAGCTCCACGGTCGGACCAGCTCCCTGAGCGGCTGGGCGCGGTGGTACGTCACCGACCTACCCCGCGAGCTCGAGCAGGTCACGATCGCCGCGCGGCGCGTCAACGGTGCCGAGGACTGGCACGCGTTCGTGGAGCGCGGGCTCGCACAGACGACCGCGATGCCGCGGACCGACCGCGTGCCGGACGACGACGTGGAGCGCATGGTCGAGGCCTGCGAGCTCGGCGCGCGCTTCGCTCGGTACGAGGCGATCTACGACCGCGAAGCGAACGGCCGGGATGGCGCCCAAGCCGACGCGAACGCGACGGCCATCGCCGCCAAGATCCCCGAGATTCGCGCCGCGCGAGCGGCCTTGCTCGCGAAGATCGCGTTCTCGGACATGGTCCCGGCCAAGTCCATCAAAGACGAGCCCGAGCTTCTCGCGCTCGCGAAGCAAATCCTCGCCGATCCCAAGCACGGGATCGCGTACGCCGAGCGCGAGCTCGGCGATGGTGAGGTCCGCACGACCGAGATCGTGCGGATGGTGGTGACGGGCTCGCGGCAGTCCGTCACCAAGGCCGAGCGGCGCGGGGACACCGCGTACCTCTACGACTACGACCACTTCACGGTCAACTGCGCCGAAAAGGGCTCCGACGGGAATCACTGGGTGCGCAGCTATCAGTTCTACTTCTGCCGCAACCACCCGGACGTTCCGATCGGCGTGTGGTTCGTCAAGGCGCGCAGCTACGGATGGAGCCAGATCCTTCCGGAGAACATCGAGAAGTAGCGGTCATTCCTGCTTCTTGAACACGCCCATGTCGACGAACAGCATCCGCGGCGCGGCCGACATCTCCTCGCCCGAGAGGAAGATCGTGTAGTCCTTCGCGCCTCCGCCGTCGAAGCTCATCGAGAGCGTGTGGCCGCGCAGGGTGTAGGTCCCCTTCCACTTGAGCTCCTCGGCGGTGTGCGCGTGGGTGCCGCCCGGGCCGGCATTCGCGACGCGACCTTCGACGACCGCGAACGTGCCGTCGGCCTTGAACGACCACACCTGCGCCTGGTCGCCCGTCGCGCCCGCGATCGCGACCCCGCCCTGCACGTCGTACTTCGCGTCGAGGCGGTGACCGTCCGGGAAGGCGATCCCGCGCTGCCACCCCTTGATGCGCGGACCGCGGTCGCTGGGCACGAGCTCCTTGGTCGCGGTGCGCCCGTCCGCGTACGTGAGCGTGAGGGTCGGACCCTCGACCTTGTAGGTCCCAGCCTCGGCTGGGAATTTCGCCCCGGCCTTGGCGACGTCGACCCCCTCGCCATCGGCGAACGCTCGGCCCGTCACGAACGTCCCGTCGGGCTTGAACAGGTAGCGCATGATGCGCGTGCCGGTCTGCGGCGTGACCATCGCCCACAGGTGGACGCCCTCCATCCCGCCCTTGCCTGGCGCCACGACCGTGCCCGGGTTCGCCGGCGCGTCCTTCGCGCCACGTTCCCGGACGTTTTCCTTGGGCACCCAGCTGTTCTGGCTCGCGTCGTAACCGTCCCAGCTCACGAGCACGCGATCGCCGTCCACCTTCTCGATCTTGCCGCGCAGCCAATTCGCTCCGTACTTGACCTCGACCTCCTTGCCCGGCTGGTAGAAGCCCGCAGCCGCGGGCTTTTGGCCCGAGGGCGCGAGCGGGTCCGTCCGCGCCTGGATGTGGTCGCGCGGGACCCAGCTGTTGTCGCGCGCGTCGTAACCATCCCAGCTCACGAGCACGCGGTCGCCGTCCACCTTCTCGACCTTCGCGCGCAGCCAGTTCGCGCCGTACTTTGCCATGACCTCGCGGCCCGGCGTGGCGAGCTCGTCGGCGGCGGGCGCCTTGGCGGAGCCGCTTCCAGCGCCCATCGCCGTCGGACCCGACGCGCTGCCTGCGCCGTCCGATCCCGCGCCCGCGTTCCCCGAGCCGGCTCCTCCCGGCTGCTCCTTCGGCGCGGGCGAGTCGACCTTCACGAGCCCGGCCTCGGTCGGGTCGAAGGCCGGCGGCCAGCGCGTCGCGCCGTCGTACTTGGCGCCGGCTAGCTTGGTGGTGCCCAGCCCGTAATGGGCGGTCGCGCTGAGATCGGCGCCGCGCAGGTCCGCTCCGCGGAGGTCGGCATCGCGTAGGTCGACCAGCTCCTTGATCCCACGCAGGATCGCCCCCCGCGCCTTCGCGCGGAACAAGCTCGCGCCCTTGAACGCAATGCCCTCGAGGGTCGCGTTGACGAGGATCGCTTCCTGGAACGACGCGCGATCCACGGTTGCACCGGTCAGGTCGGCTCCCGTGAGGTCCGCGCCGTCCAGGCTCGCGCTCGTGAGATCGGCGTCGCGCAGGTTCGCGCCCTTGAGGTTCGCGCGCTTGAAGCTGACGAGAAACAGGGTCGCGCCGCTCAGGTTGGCGCCCGCGAGGTCCTTGCCCGCGAAGTCCGCCTTGCTCAGGTCCTGATTCGACAAGTCCTTGCCCTGCGCTCGCGCGTCGGTAGCCGCCCACGCCATCGCGATGACCGCGACCGCCGCTGTCCACCTCGTGCCCATGCCGCTCGCTCCTCCTAGGTCCATTCGATTCCCGAAGGGGCACTCTATACGCTCGCCGGGCCACGTGGGGCCGCCGATCGCGGTCGGCCTCGTGGTAGGCTCTCGCGCCATGAGTCCGGTCGACAAGTACATCCTCGGCCCACGCGGCGTATCCGTCGATGTGCGGGCCGGCGTGAAGTTGGCGGACGTCGACATCGTCGGGCGCCCCGTGTTGCGCCCAAGGGCCTGACCGCGCTCGCGGGCTCCGCCATGCTGAGAATACTGGTCGTGGACGATACGCGGACCGTGGCCGAGGCGCACGTCGACCTGCTGACCGAGATGGGACACCAGGCGACCTACGAGTGCGACCCGTTGCGGGTCGAGGGGCGCCTCGCACGCGATGCCGCCGACGTCGTTCTGCTCGACGTGAACATGCCCGCGCTCGACGGGGTCGAGCTCCTGGGGCGCCTGCGGCGCAACTTCCCAGCGGTCGGCGTGGTCATGGCGACGGTCGTCGACGAGATCCCCACCGCCGTGCGCGCGATCAAGCTCGGCGCCTTCAACTACCTCCAGAAGCCCCTGTCCCGCGGGCGCATCGAGCGCGTGCTCTCGACGTGGGCCGCGCTCCATCCCCGTTCGCCTGGGTGCGATCCGCGTCGGGGAGGTCTCCTGTCGCGGGCCCCGGAGCTCGTCGAGGTGTTCCGCCGCCTCGAGTGCTTCGCTGCGGCCGACGTGCCGGTGCTGATCGAGGGGGAGACGGGGACGGGGAAGGAGCTGCTCGCGGAGATGCTGCATCGGTCCAGCGCGCGCGCCGGGCGGCCGTTCGTCGCGGTCAACGTCGCGGCGCTGCCGCCGACGTTGTTCGAGGCAGAGCTGTTCGGCCACGTGATGGGCGCGTTCACGGGCGCGATCGGGGAGCGGGTCGGTTACCTCGAGCACGCGGGCGAGGGCACGCTGCTCTTGGACGAGATTGGCGACCTGGCTCCCGACCTCCAGACGCGCCTCCTACGAGTCCTGCAAGAGCGGTGTTTCACGCGAGTGGGCGAGACCAGCCGCCGACCGCTCGCGTGCCGCCTGGTGTTCGCCACGCACCGCGATCTCTCCGATCCCGCGGTGCTCCGCGCGGACCTGTACTACCGACTCTCGCCGTATCGTCTTCGTCTCCCGCCCCTCCGCGAGCGCGCGGGCGACATCGAGCTGTTGGCGCGCTACTTCCTCGCCAAGTACGCGTCCCAATATGGCCGCGACGTGGTGGACTTCGAGCCGGAGGCGCTCGCAGAGATCGCCGCGTACGACTTCCCGGGCAACGTTCGCGAGCTCGAGGGCCTGGTCAGCGCTTGCGTCCTCCTCGAAACGGGTGAGCGTATCCGCGCCGGGACGTTGCCTGCGCACGTGCGCGACGTCGCGGCCCCGCGCGAGGTGCCGCTCGGGTTGGAGGCGGTGCGAGACCGCGAGATCGAGCGCGCGTTGGCCGCCCACCACGGGAATCAGACCCGCGCGGCCGAGGCGCTGGGGCTGTCGAGGGCGACGTTGTCGCGGTGGTTGCGCGATCGGCGCCGTCGCGACGGCGCGTGAGCCACGTGCGTTCCGCCCCCTACGACGTCGTCGGGCGCTACGAGCAGGACCAGGTCAACGGCCTGTCCGACGCGCTGCTCCAGGTCATGGTGGAAAGCGTGGCGCCGCGCAACGCGGCGGCCGTCCTGGACGCGATGGGGGGCAACGGCAACCTCGCCGAGCGCCTCGCCCAGCACTGCGCGACACATCGGCTTCCGGTTCCCGCGCTCACGCTCCTCGACTACTCGCGCGTGCAGTGCGAGCTCGCCGCGATGCGGCTCGCTCCCTACGGGGCGCGCGTGGTGTGGGGCGATGCGCTCGCGATGGCGTCGCGTGACGGCGGCGCGCCCCTCGCCGACGCTTCGTTCGATCGCGTGATGATCAAGAGCGCAAACCACGAAGTCCCGCGCGCTCGACACGGCGACCTCCACCGCTCGACGTTTCGCGTGCTTCGGCCGGGCGGCTGGCTCGTGAACCTGGGGTTCGTGTTCGACGACCCCGCCGAGCGCGACGAGCTTGCTCGAGTCGCGCGCGTGAAGGACGCGCTCGCCGGGATGGGCGAGGCGGTCGTCAATCGACACTTCCTCACGCGCGACGAGCTCTATGGCGATCTGGCCCGCGCCGGGTTCGTGGACGTTGGTGCGCTCTCGGGCTTCGAGTACGAGATCCGCTCCGACGTCGTCGCCGACCAGTATTTCCCCGCCGAGCGTCGGGGCGACTACGACCGAATGCATCAGGCCGCGCAGCGGCGGGCGCTCCGGTTGCGGCGGAACGGCCGCGTGACCTTCGTGGACGGGATCAGCGTGATGCGCTGTCCCGGCGAGATCACGATCGCGCGCCGCCCGACGGCGATCGAGGCGCGCGATCGGGGCCGGGCGCGCCATCCCCTCGAGGGCCTGCGGCAAGTCGCCAGCCACTCGCGGCTGCTGCACGCGATCGTCGCCGCTCTGCCGCCAATGGGCCAAATCGTGGAGCTCGGCTGTGGCGTTGGTCTCCTGGCGGAGCGACTGTTCGCCGGAGCAGCGCACACGTACCTGGGGCTCGACACCAACGCGGCCGCGATAGCCCTGGCGCAGGAGCGGTTCGCGGGCGAGCCGGGCCGCGCGTTCGAGGTGGGCGACATCGAGCGCCTGCTCGCGCACGCGGACGTCGCCGTGGTCTGGCCCGGCGCGCTTCACGACCCGCGCGTCGATCCGGCTCAGCGCGTGACCGCGGTAGTCGATTGCCTCGCGCCCGGCGGTCGGTTGTTCATGGTCGGGACCCCGCCGCGCGACGGCGGGGGAGCTTCGGCGAAGTGGGTTCGGGACCTGGGTCTCGTGGTCGACCCCGTCCGCCCCCTGATGCCCAACGGCGCGGGTGACCTCATCGTGGCGACGCGGTAGCGCCGCGCGCGATCACGCCGATGACCCGACGAGGCGACCGCTGAACACCGCGATCGCCTGCGCGCGGCTGCGGCAGCCGAGCTTGTCGAGGATGGCGCGAACGTGGCCCTTGACGGTCGACAGCTCGATCGAGAGGCGCGCCGCGATGGCGCGATTCGAGAGCCCGAGGTCGATCAGGCTCATGACGTCGCGCTCGCGGCGTGAGAGGCACCCGGTGACCGGCCGATCGCGACGAACGCCGACGGCGGCGTCGCGAAGGACCTGGACCAGCGCCGAGGAGCAGATCATGTCGCCGCGGATTGCCGCGCGCACGGACACGCCCAGCTCGTCGAGCGTAGCCTCGCGCGCGACGTATCCCGCCGCTCCCGCGGCGAGGTAGGGTAGGACCCGGTCGGGTCGGTCCTCGACGCCGAGCACCACGATGGCCGCGCTGCTGCGGGCGATCTTGCGCACGGCGTCGTAGCTGTCGGCCAGGCCGGCATCGATGATCACGACGTCGATCGGGGTTCGCTTCAGGTGGGCGATCGCTTCGACGGCGTCGATCGCCACGGCGACGACGGTGACGTCGTTGGACTCGACCGCGCGCGCGAGCGATTGGGCCATCGCCCGGATCGGCGCGACGATGATTGCCGTTGTCAAGGCAGCTGTCCCTCTGGAGGGTGGTGCCGCGCGTTGGGCGCGGCGTACGTCCAGAGTCTAGGCCTGCCAATCCTCGCGGCCATAGTCCGTTCGGGTCATACGCGGCACGCGTGTCGGATCAGTCGCGATCGAGCATCGCCGCAACGAACGCGGCCCGGTTGCGTGCACCGGACCTGCGGTAGATGTTCGCCACGTGGTTCTTGACCGTGTTGCGGGAGATGCCCAGCCGAGTCGCAATGTCGCCGTTCGGCCGCCCAGCGAGCAGTAGCGCGGCGACGTTGCGCTCGCGCTCGGTGGGCCCGAGCTCGCGGCATCGCGACTTGAAGGCCTGGGCCGAGCGGTCGCGGGGGAGGTCGATCGTGACGAGGTCGTAGCCGCCCAGCGCGGTGCGCAAAGGCTTGGTGCGGAGCATCACGAACCGATCGCCGATCGCGACCGGGTCCGCGGCGCTCGGCACGGCCAGGGGGTGGCGGCCGCGCCGCTCGTCGATCCAGATGCGCAACGCGGCCGGGATCGCCGGGCTGCCGGTCAGCCGACGAAACAGGTCCTGCGCGGACTCGGACACCCATTCCACGCCACCCGACCGACCGACGAGCAGGAGCGGCGCCGTCTGCCGCACGAGCTCCTCGAGGCTGTCGAGCCGCACCTGGAGGCGCTCGAGGTACGCGAGGTGGTCGAGGGCGCGCACCAGATACGGCGCGAGGCCGACCATCAGCGCGCGATAGCTGCGGAGGTGGCGCCGGTCGTCCACGAGCAGGACCACCTGCGACCGCATGCCGTCCGCGCCCTTGATGGAGGCGTGTACGCCGTCACGCACGTGGTGCGGCTTCCACACGTGGTGGTACGTGGCGAGCTCGTCGAGGGCGGCGATCGGGACGACCTCGCTCACGACGCCAACGTGGGTCTCGAACGGCAGGGTCAGGAGCGCAGCCTGCTCCGCGATCACCTGCGGCATCTTGGCGCGGAGCTGGAGCTCGGTGAGGTCGCGCGACTGCGCGACGCGCACGGGTCCCGCGCCGCTTGCGAAGTTCAGCGCCGCCAGCGGAAGGTCGACCACCTCCTCGAGCAAGCGGAACAGCCGCTCGCGAAACGTCTCGAGGTCCGGGGCCCCGGTCGTCTCCTCCATGATCCGGAGCAGGGCCTTCTGGATCATCGAGTCGCTCCCAAGGCGGGGGGGGCCGGAGCCGGCCCCTACAACGAAGGGTAGGGGAGGGCTCATTTCGCGTCAACACTCCGAAGGGGCTGGGGACCCCGGTTTGACGCCTGGCCCGCCTGCCAGGCTGCGTCCAGGCCGTCCATACCCTTCCGACGCACGCCCTCCCTAGTGCGGGGGTCCTAGTCCTTAAGGACTACATACCACCTCGGTGGGCGTCCCTAGCTTGCCCTCTGTCCGGCGCGCGATTGCGCCAACCACACGACAGGGGGAAGAGCCATGCAGGCAGGGACGCTGGCCGGCTTGTTGCTTCGCGACGAGCAGGCGTTCTGGGAGCGCTACGCGCACGTGTACGAGACCGTGCTCACCCGGTTCGGGGCGCACGTCGCGATGCTCGGCGAGCTGGTCGATGCGGTCCGCGGCAGCGCGACCGTCCTGGACGTCGGGTGCGGACCCGGCACCCTCGCGGCGCGGCTCGCCCAGCCGGGTCGGAGCGTCGTGGGGGTCGACTACAACGCCCAGATGCTCGCCTACGCGCATGCCAAGGAACGTCCGGGCCTGCGTTTCAGGCGCATGGACGCGTGTCGCCTCGACCTCCCCGACGCGTCGTTCGGGGCGATCACGTCGTCCAACATGCTGTACTTCGTGCCGGACCCCAGAGCCGCGCTCGCCGAGATGGGGCGCGTGCTGGCTCCCGGTGGCGTCGTGGCGCTGTGCACGCCGCACCGGGCGTGTCGGATCGAGGTTCTGAACGCGGCCCTGCGCATCGACATCGAGCAGACCGGGGACTCCGAGCTCAGCGCGCGCCTCGGCGACTTCTTCGAGTTCAACGCCGCGCTGGGAAGCGGCGGGCTGCGCAACCTGTTCGACACCCGCGAGCTCCGCGACCTCGTGCTCGGCACGCCTGGTCTCGACGAGCTCGTGGCACTGCGGCCCAGCTACCTCGGGCAGAACAACCTGATCGTCGCCCGTAAGTCCGGGGCTGCGCGATGACCGCCACCCTCCCCGCGATGCACGAGCGTGGGCGCGCTACCCTCGATCGCACGCTCCTCAGCGAGCTGCTCCGATCGAATCGATTCCTCGGGGATGCCGGGGCCCACGCGTTTCACCGCGAGGTCGAGGTCGCCGGCGCCCACGCGGGTGCCTACGAGATCCGCATCGCGACCCGACCCGATCAGTTCCTCGAGGCGTTCCGCCTGCGGTACGTCTCGTACGCGAGCAACGGGTACCTCAACCCGGCCTACGACTTCCCGCTCGACCTGGAGTACGACGCGCACGACGCGCACGCGGCCTTGTTCCTCGCGCGCAACGTCGAATCCGGCGCGGTGCATGGCGGGGCGCGGCTCGTGATCGAGGGGGACGACCGGCTGCCGATCGACAGCTACTACTCGCTGGACCCGCTGCGCGCACGCCTGGCGGGTGCGGACGACCGGCCCGTGCTCGCCGAGTTCAGCCGGCTCATCTCGCATCCCGTCGGGCAACGCGAGCTCAACAAGGCGCTCGTGCGGGCCGTGTTCGGCTTCGCGGCCGAGCACGGCGTGGACTACATCGTCGGCGCCGGGCGCGTCGACATTCGCCACTATTACGACAAGTGGGGCTTCCAAGACGTCGAGCCCGGGCTCGAGTTCGACTTCAAGGACACGCCGTCCCCGATCACGCCGCCCATGAAGGTCTATCCACACTACATGCACGTCTCGGATGTGCGATGGGAGCACATCTGAGCGGAAAACGGTTGCGAGGCGCGCGATGCGCCTCGGAGGCGGGCTCCGAGCCATCCGTCGCCTCCGAGCGCGGATGGCGCGCGCCGGCGGGCATAGTCCGAACGGACTATATGTCGACACGGGGTACCTCCGTTCAATGGGCGAGCTCGAGTGTGGCGGGGGTACGAGGCGCCGAGGGACCGGCTCTCGCACGACCACGATCCCCGCCGCATCACGGGTGAACGGAGGACGACGGCGTGATCGTAGGGCGTGACTCCGCGCACGGCATCGAGGCAGGACCCCACCCTTGACCCCCGCGCGCGGCCCGACGGGCACCGTGACCACCCAGGACGTTCTCCGCTTGCCGGAGGAGACGCCGCTGTTGGCGATGGGGCGCGCGTGGGTGAAGCCCGAAGGAAGCCAACCATCGGGTTCGGTCAAGTACCGCCTCGTCCACGCCCTCCTCGCCCGCGCGCTCGAGGCGGGGGAGGTGCCGGCCGGTGTCCCCCTCGTGGAGGTGTCGTCGGGGGCGACGGGAGTGGCGCTCGCCACGTGCGCTCGGGCCGTCGGACGGCTCGCCGAGGTCCACGTCCTGGACGGGATCTCTGCGGCGAGACTCGCGCGCTTGCACGAGCTCGGGGCGCACACGGTCGTCTATCCCGCCGCGACGCCGGTGTGGGCGTTGGTCGAGCTCCTGCGCGCACGTGCCGCGGCGGGCAAGGCCTGGCACCTCGACCAGTATTGCCGCGCGCGCCTGGTGCGTGCCTACGCGGACCTCGCTCGCGAGGTCGTGGGCCAGCTCCGCGATGCCGAGGCAATACCCACGCGCTTCGTGTGCGCGGTCGGTACGGGCGGGCTGATCCAGGCGGTCGGTGGGGCGCTCCGGCAGAGCTTTCCGCGCATGGAGATCGTCGCGCTCGAGCCCGACGTCGGCTGCTCGATCGAGGGCCTGCGCAACACCGACCTGTGCCATAGCGGCGCGGACGACCCGTACGACCGCTCCTTCCCCGACCAGCGGGTCTTGGTCGGTCCGCCCCGCCGGCGTTGGACGACGCCGGGAGGTCCGGCCTTCGGCGAGAGCGCGAGCGCATGCCTCGAGCTCGTTCAGCGCCAGGGGTGGCGCGGGTGCCTCGTCGTCGCGCCGGATTGAAGGCCGCTCGGCGTGCCGATCCCCGCGTAGAACCGATGAAACCCTGGTCAAATGAAAATTGATCGAGCGAAGTGGCGCGCAAACGCGCGAGCGACGGAGTAATAGACCAAGTGCAGCGACCCAGTATCAACGGTGACGGGACACGTATGGCATCTCAGACGATCCTGATCGCCGATGACGAAGCGACCAATCTCGAGATCCTGTCCCGGCTGCTGCGACCGCCGTACCTCGTGCGGGCGGCCAACTCGGGCGAACAAGCCCTGCGCGTCGCGCGCACGCCACCTCGACCCGACCTCGTGCTTCTGGACGTGATGATGCCCGGGATGAACGGGCACGAGGTCCTGGAGCAGCTTCGCCTGGATGCGGAAACTCGCGACATTCCCGTCGTCTTCGTGACCGCCATGGCTGACCCAGGCGACGAGGAGCGCGGATTCCAGCTCGGGGCCGCCGATTACATCACCAAGCCGTTCCGGCCCGCCGTGCTTCGGGCCCGAGTTCGAACGCAGCTCGAAGCGAAGCTCGCCCGCGACTGGTTGCGGGACCAGAACGCCACACTCGAGGCCGAGGTGGCGCGACGGGTTGCCGAGAACGACCTGACCCAGCGCGTTAGCATCCGTGCGCTCGCCCACCTCGCGGAGACCCGCGATCCGGAGACGGGCCGGCACATCATGCGGACGCAGGCGTACGTCGAGCAGTTGGCCCAGCGCCTCCGTCATCACCCGCGATTCGCCGGGACGATGACCCAACGCTATATCGACCTGCTGACGAGATCGGCACCCCTTCACGACATCGGCAAGGTGGGGGTTCCCGATCGCATCCTGCTCAAGCCCGGTCCTCTCGACGCCGACGAGTGGGTGGTGATGCGAACCCACCCGATGCTGGGGTGTGCCGCGATCGAGCAGGCCGAGCGGGACATCGAGGTGCCGTTGGAGTTCCTCTCGGTCGCGAAGGACATCGTGCGCTGGCACCACGAACGATGGGACGGGCGCGGGTATCCCGACGGCCTGCGGGGCGAGGCCATCCCGATCGCCGCGCGCTTGATGGCCGTCGCCGACGTGTTCGACGCGCTGATCTCGCCGCGGGTCTACAAGGAAGCGATTCCCTACGCCGAGGCGGGGGCCATCATTGCGGCCGGTCGCGGCACCCACTTCGATCCCGACGTGGTCGATGCGTTCCAGGCGGCGTTCACCGACATCACCGCCCTCGCCGACCAGTACGGCGATCCCGTCCGACGGGATGCGGGCGGCGAATCGGAGCGGGGGCGGGCGTGACGCCGACCGGGCCGGGGTCCGGCGCGGCGATGCGCGGCGAGGCGGCCGCGCTCGCGCTCCGGGTGGCCGCGCTCGGCGGAGCCCTGGTGCTGGCGCTCGAGGTGGCCGTGTGGTTGGGCGAGCTCAGCTCGACGTTTCCGCTGCGCGCCGTCGTGCGCGGGTGGGCCCATGTGGCGCTCGTCTCGGGGCTGACGTTCGGCCTGGCGCGCCGACGGAGCGGTCCCGTCCCGGGCTCGGCGTCGGACGCGAGTCGGGCGCCAACCGAGCCCGAGCTTCCCCCCGACCTACTCGTGGCGATCGTCGACGATGTGGGCGACTCGATCTACGCCAAGGACCGCCAGGGTCGTTACCTGCTCTTCAATCGAGAGGCGTCGCGCGTCACGGGCACGACCACGTCGGCGGTGCTCGGCCAGACCGACACGGCGATCTTTCCACCGGCCGAGGCTCGGGCTGTTCGCGCCAACGGCCTGCGAGTGATGGCCGACGGGCGCATTCGAACGTACGACGAGACGCTGCACACTTTCGACGGCGAGCGCACCTATGCCACCACCAAGGGGCCGCTGCGCAATCGCGACGGGGACGTCGTCGGCGTCTTCGGTATCTCGCGCGATATCACCGAACGCACGCGCGCCGAGGCCGCGCTGCGTGAGAGCGAGGTGCGATACCGCGAGATCTTCGATCACAACCCGCACCCGATGTGGGTGTTCGATGCCGAGTCCCTCGCGTTCCTCGCCGTGAACGACGCAGCGGTCGCGCATTACGGGTACTCCCGCGAGGAGTTCCTTGCCCTGACGATTCTCGACATTCGTCCCCCCGAGGATCGGGCGGCGTTGCTGGGGCATCTCGATGGCCACGCGACCGGCCGCGACGTCGCGGGGACCTGGCGCCATTGCCGCAAGGACGGCAGCACGATCGCGGTCGAGGTCACGTCCCACGCGCTGACGTTCGCCGGTCGTCGAGCCAAGCTCGTGCTCGCGCACGACGTGACCGAACGCGCGCGGCTGGACGCGGAGCTCGAGAGCCATCGACACCACCTCGAGGACCTGGTCCAGCAGCGGACCGAGGAGCTCGCGAGCGCGCGGCGGCACGCGGACGCCGCCAACCGTGCCAAAAGCGCGTTCCTGGCGAACATGAGCCACGAGATCCGGACGCCGCTCAACGCGATCGTCGGCTTGACCCACCTCCTCAGGCGATCGGGGACCACGTCGGAGCAGGGCGTACGCTTGGACAAGATCGATCGAGCCGGTGGGCACCTGCTGTCGATCATCAACGACATCCTCGACCTCTCGAAGATCGAGGCCGGCCACGTGCACCTCGAGTGCGCCAACTTCCACCTGTCGTCGATCCTCGACCACGTCGCCTCGATCGTCGGCGAGTCCGCGCGGGCCAAGGGGCTCGAGGTACGGGTCGACGCCGGTGCCGTGCCCCAATGGCTGCGCGGCGATGCCACCCGCTTGCGCCAGGCATTGCTCAACTACGCCGGCAATGCGGTCAAGTTCACCGAGCACGGCTCCGTCGTGCTGCGGGCGCGCTTGATGGAGGACGGGGACGACCTCGTTGTCGTGCGCTTCGAGGTCGAAGACACCGGTGTCGGCATTGCCTCCGACCTGAAGGACCGGTTGTTCCGGGCATTCGAGCAAGGCGACGCCTCGACGACCCGCCAGCACGGCGGCACGGGGTTGGGGCTGGCGATCACTCGGCGGCTGGCGCACCTGATGGGCGGCGACGTGGGTGTCGACAGCACGCCAGGGCGAGGCAGCATCTTTTGGTTCACGGCGAGCCTGCAGCGCGGCCACGGAGTCGAGACGTCCACGCCGGGCCCCGACGACCACGACCTCGAGGCCAGGCTGCGTCGGCGCGGTGGGGGAGCGCGCGTGCTGTTCGCGGAGGACAACGACGTCAACCGCGAAATCGTGCTCGAGCTCCTGCACGCCGTGAACCTGGACGTCGACGCCGCGACGGACGGTCGGGAGGCCGTGACCATGGCGGGCGCCCGCACCTACGACGTGATCCTGATGGACATGCAGATGCCCCACATGGATGGACTCGAGGCGACGCGCGCCATCCGTGCCGTCTCGGGCGCGCGGCCCCCGATCGTCGCCATGACCGCCAACGCGTTCGACGAGGACCGGCGCGCGTGCTTCGCCGCGGGGATGGACGACTTCCTCGCCAAGCCGGTCCAGCCGGCGGCGCTGTACGAGGCCCTCCTCCGCTGGCTGCCGCGCGATCGGTCCGGGGCTGGGCCGCCTTCGGCCGGGAACGTCGCGGTCGCACCTCGACAGGGACCCGAGAGCCTTCCAGCGCCGCTCCGGGACTTCGTCGGACTGGATACGCGGCGCGGGCTCGCGGTGGTCCGCGGCGATGCGAACGCCTACCGGCGGCTGCTCTTGCACTTGGCGACACGCCACCAGGACGACCCCAAACGACTGGCCGACGACCTCGCAGCGGGACGCGTCGACCAGGCCCAGTGTCTGCTGCACGCGCTCCGAGGTGCGGCCTCCAACCTCGGGGCGACGGGGCTCGTGGCGGCCGCGGCGGCGCTGGAGGCGGCCCTCGCGACCGACCCGACCGCGCGGACGGTGCCGCCCCTGGTGGCGACTCTGGGCGCGGAGATGGCCGCATTGGCGACCGTTCTCCAACAGTGCCAGGCTGCCGACGAGACCGTCGACGTACCCCTCGTCGAGCCGGCGCGAGTCGCCTCCGTGCTCGCCGAGCTCGAGCTGTTGTTGGCATCGGACGACACCGCCGCGGGCGAGCTGCTGGAGGCCAATCGGGTGATGTTGGCGGTCGCCCTGGGGCCGGATGCCGTACGCCTGGAGTCCGAGGTGGCGAGCTACGAGTACCAGGCCGCCCTGGCGACCGTGCGCAGGCTCCGGCAGGAGCGAGTGGAGCCCTGACGTCGCCGCGCGCCGCCGTTGGGCGCGCGGATGGGTTCTTTCGATCGGTGCACTATAATCCTCCCCGATGCCCGCTCACGCCTATTCCCCCAAGAGCCAGCGCGGCCGACCCGTGATCGTGGCCGGCGCGCGCACCCCCTACTGCAAGGCGGGCGGCGCGCTCAAGAAGGTCCACGCCGCCGAGCTCGGGCGGGTCGCGGTCGTCGAGGCCCTCGCTCGCGCCGAGGTCGCGCCCGACGAGGTAACTGAGCTCGTGTGCGGCAACATCGCCGGGCCCGCCGACGCCGCGAACATCGCCCGCGTGGTCGCGCTGCGCGCGGGCCTCCCTCGCGCCGTGAGCGCCACGACGGTCAGCCGGAACTGCGCGAGCGGCCTGCAGTCGATCACCGATGTCGCCGATGGCATTGCGCTCGGTCGCATTCGGATCGGTCTCGCCGTGGGCGTGGAATCGATGAGCCAGATCCCACTCCTGTGGCAGCCCCAGGCCGCCGAGATTTTCGAGCGTGCGAGCCGCGCACGAAATCCCCTTCAGGCACTGTGGGCGTTCGCGCGGTTTCGCCCGCGGCATTTCAAGCCGATCGTCGCGCTCCTCACGGGGCTCACGGACCCGATCTGCGGGCTGATCATGGGGGAGACGGCCGAGGTGCTGGCGCGCGAGCACGCGATCTCGCGCGACGCCCAGGATGCGTACGCGCTCGAGAGCCATCGCCGTGCCGTCGCGGCGGCGGCGCGCCACGCGGAGGAGATCGTCCCCATCCCCGCGCCGCCACGGTGGGAGCACATTGCCCTTGACATCGGGCCGCGCCCTGACCAGTCGATGGCGGCTCTGGCGAAGCTCCGACCGTTCTTCGACCGGACGGGGACGGTCACGCCCGGCAACTCGTGCTCGATCACCGACGGCGCCGCTTGTGTGGTGATGATGGACGAGAAGACCGCGGAGGAGCGCGGGCTCGAGCCGCTGGGCGTGCTCGCGGGGTATGCCTACGCCGGGCTCGACCCGCGCGTGATGGGCCTGGGCCCCGTGCATGCCACGCCGCTTGCCCTCGATGCTTGCGGGCTCGAGCTCGACCAGATCGATCTCGTCGAGCTCAACGAGGCCTTCGCCGCCCAGGTTCTCGCCTGTGCCGATGCGTTCGCGAGCGATGCGTTCGCCCGCGCAGGGCTCGGTCGTGCCAAGGCCGTGGGGCGGCTCGACCTGGCGCGCACCAACGTCAACGGCGGTGCGATCGCGCTCGGCCACCCCGTGGGCTCCACCGGCACGCGTCTGGCCTTGACGCTGCTGATGGAGATGGCTCGCCGCGGCGCGAAACGCGGTCTCGCCACGTTGTGCGTCGGCGGCGGCCAGGGCGGCGCGCTCGTGTTCGAGCGCTAGCTAGGCTTCGAGCGTGAGGCGTTACCCATGAGCGAATCGGTCGCACCTGGTCGGCACGTGGCCCCGACCCTCCACGCCGGCGCGCGCTTCACGGTCACGATCGTGGGGGGCCTTCACCGCGTGGTGTTCGATGTGCCCGGCCAGCGCGTCAACACCCTCGGGCGCGACAGCATGTCCGAGCTCGCCCTGGTGGTCGACTCACTGGAGGAGGCCGTTGCCGCCGGCGCGTGCCGGGGCGTGATCCTCGCCAGCGGCAAGCCCGGACAGTTCATCGCCGGCGCCGAGCTCTCGGAGTTCGCCGAGATCGAGACCGAGGCGGACGCCGGTGCCGCGATCGACGCGGGTCAGCGGCTGTTCGACCGGATCGAGGGGCTCGGCGTCCCCACCGCATGCGTCATCGGCGGCACGTGCGTCGGAGGCGGGCTCGAGCTCGCGATGAGCTGCTTCTTGCGCGTGGGGGAGCGCAATCCGCAGGCGCAGATCGGGCTCCCCGAGGTCAAGCTCGGGATCGTGCCCGCGTGGGGCGGGACGCAGCGGCTGCCGCGATGGGTCGGCCTCGTGCGTGCGCTCGAGATGATCCCGGCGGGCAAGCTCGTGGACTTGGAGCGCGCCAAGCGCTGGGGCCTGCTCGACGCGCTGGTCGCGCCCGGCGCAGGTGTCGCCGAGGCCGAGCGGCTCCCGCGCGAGGCGATCGCCACCGACGATGTCCATGCCAGCGCCGGGGCGTTCGCCCCTTCGGGCGGACGGCTCGCGTTCCGCACGCCGCGCCTCGGGTGGCGCGACTGGTTCCTCGGT
>ORMF010764405.1_pt1 | contig 18195 bp, 20 predicted proteins | sample 1779871 | NCBI WGS metagenome assembly ORMF01 (sample SAMEA104232316, study PRJEB22302) | groundwater metagenome | biome: forest; feature: aquifer; material: groundwater | place: USA | collected 2011-08-07 | depth 5.4 m | reverse complement strand
CTGCGGAGTGCTCCAGCACGCCTCGCTCGCCTGCCTTGCCCCGGACGATCCTCGGCTCGAAGCCCACTCGCGTACTTTGCGGCCGGGCCTCTAGCCCGCCTCGCTGTGGTCGCACGCGAGCGCGCCCTCACGCGCGCGGGGGCGCGGCACACCGTCGATCAACAGTCGCTCGAGCCGCATCGGCCGCTCGAGGACGTGCCCTGTCGCGTTCGCGAGCATCCGCCCGAGCTCGCGCCGTTGGTCCTCGTCCAGGAGGAGCCGCTCGGGAGGCGCGTCGCAGGCCACCAGGTAGCGCGCCACGGCCACGGTGCCGTGGCTCAGGGGCACGGCAGGGCGACGGGTCGGGCAACGCTCGCACACGACCCCGCCCGACACCTGGTCGAAGCGCGGCGTCGCGATCCGTGCGAGCGGCGCGCCGCACGCCGCGCAGCCGTCGAGCCGCGGCATCACGCCATGCAGGGCGAGCGCACGCAGCGCGAGCCAGTCGAGCAACGGACGGATCTGCTCGCACTGGTCCAGCACGTGCGCGCCGTGGCAGACGAGTCGGAACCACGGCACGTCGGGCACGCGATCGGGACCCATGCGGCGGGCGAGCTCGATCCACCAGAAGGCGCCGTAGATGCGGTCGAGATCCGCGCGCAGTCGCGGCCATTGACGGAACGGCGCGGTCTCGCCGAGGAGATGGAGGTCACCGCGCCCTACGTACACCGTCACGGTCCCGTAGGTCAGGAGGTCGAGGGCGCCCACCTCGCCCCAGCGGCGATTGCGAATGCCCTTGGCCAGGACGCGCACGCGCCCGAGGTCGCGGGTGAGCAGCGTGGCCAGCTGGCTCGTCTCGCGATACGGAGAGCTCGCGAGGACGATCGCGGGGGTGCGGACGAGCATCGCCGGGTCAGACCCGCGCGTGGGGGCCGCTCAATTCTCGCTGAATCCGATGCGCCGAACGGCCTGGCGAAACAACGGGTCCTGCGTGTATCGCTTGCGGCACTCGCGGCACAGGTCGAACTTGAACAGCTTGTAGACGTTGCTCGTGGTCTTCTGGTCGTTGAGCTCGCTCATGAGCTCGAGCAGCTCGGTCATCTCGTCGCGCGCGTCATCGGCGTCGGACGACACACCGGACTCCGTGGCGTCGAACGCCGCCTTGATCTCGATGTTGATCTCGTAGCGGACCTCGTCCTCGATCGGGATCGACTTACTACAGAGGTCGCACGTGTAGTGGATCGCCATGATCCTCCCTCGGTCCGGCACGCCGGCTGGCGCCGCGCGTTCGTCGTCCGTGGAAATGTACTCTGGTCGGTAGGATGCTGTCCAGGTAGGTGGACGAGACACGGGGGTGGCGCGCGTGCGGGACCTCGATCACATCTTCGACGCGTGGCCCCTGGACGCCGAGGCCGCGCCCGTGCGGGCCAGCGCGGAGCGCATCGCGGCGGAGGTCGATCGCGCGCTGAACTACGTCGAAGTTGCAGCGGGGGAGGCGGAGCACACCGACGCGGCCGGCGACTTCGCCGCGTTGTTCGATGGCCGGTGGTGGTTCCGACGCCTGCGCGTCCGCAACCTGCTGCGCTCGGTCGTGTGGTCTCCGCTCGTGTTCGCGCCCGGGCGCGAGGTCCTCGTGGTCGCGTCGTTCGGGGCGAGGCGGTCGCAAGCGTTGCTCGGGCGCATCGAGCGCGCCCGTGTGCGCGCCGATCGCGACGATCTCGAAGCCTCGGTCGCGGCGTTCCGTGCGCACGAGGAGCTGCTCGTCGACCGAGCGCGGCGGGAGATGCTCGCGCGCACGAGCCCCAGGACCGAGCTGCGCTGCCCACGCTGCGGGGCGCACCACGTGGCCGACGACGCGTACCTCGGGAACCTGCGAATGCTGGGATGCCGGCTATGCGGGCACGCCGAGAGCGCGGCCTTCGACTCGCCCGACCTACCGCTGCTGGTTCGGCGGTGGGGCGGATCCTGAGCTTGGGCCACCGAGGCCGATCGCCGCGAGCACGATCAAGAACGGCTCCGCCGGTAGTCGGTATCGGACCGACCCGAACGAAATCGTGGCGTGGACGAGCGTGAGGTACGAGGGCACGAGCCACAGCGGCCACAGGTCGCGGAGGAGTCGGCGTCGCGCCCGCCACGTACCGACCAGCGCGAGCGCGTACAGCGGCACGACGCTCGCCAGGCTGATCGCGACGTTCGCGGTGGACCGATGGCCGACGTCGTTCGGGACGGGGCTCCATAGCCGCGCGACTTTGACCGGCACGAGCCCCACCGCGTGCCACGGGTCGCGCGCCACGTGGGCGAACGCGGCGCGCTGCAGCATCGCGTCCCACTCGGTCTCGCTCAGGTCGCCGCGGGGCGGGATCTCGATGTGGTCGGCGACCGGGGCGCCGGTGGCCTCGGGACCGAGGGACTCCCACGCGTGGAGGCCCATGTGCGTCGAGTGCGGCACGAAGCGCCCGAACAATCGAGCGTTGCGCAGCCACCACGGCGCCATCGCCACCGCGTAGCCGGCGAGCACGAGCACGAGTAGGCGACGGCGCCCCGGCGGCGCGAGCCACGGCCACAGCACGAGGAGCGCCAGGGGCACGAGTCCCAAGCTGAACCGTGCGAGGATTGCCAGCGCCAGCAGCACGCCTGCGACGAGCGCGGCGGCGGCGCCGCCCGCGCGCTGGAGCCGTGCGAGGGCCGTCATCGCGACCACGAGCACGAGCGAGCTCAGGCCCTCTCCCAAGAACAGCGGCGCGAAGTACACCTGGTGCGGCCAGACGGCGGCACCGAGCGCGGCTAGGTGGGCGGCCCGGGAGGGCAGCTCGAGTGCACGGGCGAGGAGCCAGAGGGCGAACGGCAGGAGCGCCGCGATCGTCGCCAACGCCACGCGCTGGGCCCGGCGACTCGTCGCGAGGCCGCTCCATTCCAAGGCGGCCAGGGTCACGGGCAGCGCCGGCTCGCGGAATGCGCGGCGCTCGTCGTTGATCATCGGCCCGTCGCCCGCAAGCACGTGCGCCGCCATCGCTAGGTACTGATGCGAGTCGGCGTACTTGGGCTCGTCGGGCAGCGTGCACGCGTACCCGATCCGAAGCGAGGCGGCGAGAACGACGATGCCGGCGAGCAACAGCGGTGAGCGGTCCCGCTCGCTCGCGAGGCTCACGCGCGCGGGTCGCCCGGAGCAGGCGCAGCGGAGGGGACGAGGACGCCGTCAGGTCCCTTCACCACGAGACCCGCGAGCAGCCGCTCGATCGGCCAGGGGCCGGCGCCTCCGCGCGAAACGCGCAGCGCGACGAGCCACGAGAGCGCGATCCACCCGTCCTTGAAATAGCGAATCTTCTTCCCACCCTGTTTGGTCCGCGGGTCGTAGTGGATGGGGAGCTCGACGATCCGGTGCCCGGCCCGAATGAACTTGACCGTGAGCTCGGGCTCGATCTCGAATCCGGTCGAGGACAGCACGATCGAGTCGAGCACCGAGCGGCGGAACACCTTGTAGCAGGTCTCCATGTCCGTGATCCACCGCCCGTACAACAGCGAGGTCACGAGGGAGAGAAACCCGTTTCCGACGCGATTCAAGAACCCGACGCGGTTGAGCCCGCCCTTGTAGCGCGAGCCGTACACGACGTCGGCCTGCCGCGCGAGGATCGGGCTCAACAGGTCCACGAATTCCTCGGGGCGGTACTCCTCGTCCGCGTCCTGGACGGTGAGGATCGTGCCGCGCGCCTGCGCGAAGCCGATCCGCAGCGCGGCACCCTTGCCCACGTTGCGGCCGCTGTAGCACGCACGCAAGACGCCGGGGTGCTCGCGCATGAGCTCGTCCAACAGGGCGGCGCTGCGGTCCGTGCTCCCGTCGTCGACGGCGATGACCTCGAACGGGATCGGGAAGCGCACGGCGAGCAAGCGCGAGACGATCGCGCGCACGCTGCGTTCCTCGTTGAACACGGGAACGACGATCGAGAGCATCTCGCCGGACGGCGGCGGTGTGGAGGAGGAGGTCATCGGCCCGCCACGATAAATGCCGGCCTCGCGTTGGGAAAGCGGATCGATGGGTGCGCGTGCTTCACATGCAGCACTTCTTGTATTTCTTCCCGGAGCCGCACGGGCACGGGTCGTTGCGCCCCACCTTTCCTGCGTCGCGCTGGATCGTGCCCACCGACCGTCCCTGGTCCGGAGTCCACAACGCGGTCGACTTCTTGCGATGCTTGGTCTCCCACGCCTCGAGTCGGTCCTTCGCATACGCCACGAGCGGATCGCCCGCGGGTAGGAAGCGCTCGCCGACGTCGAGATGCGTGCGCATCAGCTCCGGTGAGGCGTCGTCGTGGCGGGTGTTCGCCACGACGGAGAGCAGGTGGCCGCGGTACACGGGCTCGAGAGCTGCTCGGCGCAGGCGCGTGGAAGCGACCATCTGGTCGCGACGTTCCTCGTACACGGAGATGATCGGCGCCTTCCATCCCGTCTCGCTGCGCGGCACGAGCCACCACTGATTCCCGAGCTGGCGCTGGAGCTCGACGACTTCCTCTTGGTCGATGGTCGGCGGCAGGCGCGGGGCGATCGCCGCCATCTGCTCCTTGACCTCATGAACGAGGATCTTGGCGAGGAACGCCTCCTTGGGGCCGGTCGGCGGGGACAGGTCCGCGGTGGTGTAGCCGTCGAGATCGAAGCGCGCCGTGGTCACGAGCTCGCGGCCAATGCGCTCGCGCTGATCCTCGCCGGGCCAGCGTTCCGCGAGGATCTCTCCCCACGCCTCGATGGCGCGAAGATCGGGGACGATGTGCGGCAGGTCCTCCTCGATGCGGCGCCGCATCTCACGCACCTCATCCTGGTCCGGGTGAGCCGCGGCGAACGCCTCGAGCTTTGCGCGCGTGGCATCGGGGAGAGGATCTTTGAGGGCCAGCAGCGCACCGACGATCGGGAGCGGCCGCGTCCACCGCGGGCGGGGATTGTCCGGATCGAGCGGGCCTTGGTTTGCGAGGAACAGGTCGACCAAGTCCTCGAAATCGTCCGGGTCCATCGCCGCGCGCCGCTCCTTCGACGCATCGAACAAGATCTCGCGGGCTACGCGCCGCGGCCCGTCGTCGGACCCGAGCTGGCACAGGAGCTCGAGCAGGACGTAGGCCTGCGCTTCCTCGAGGTCCTCGCCTTCCAGAAAAGCCGACACGGCGGCCGTGGCGGGTCCGGGCATCGTGGCCAGCGCCTCGCGTGCGGCGCGCTCCACCTTGGGGTGGTTCACCGCCATGAGGTAGTCGGCGAGCAGGAACGCGGCGGCATTGCCCCCAATGCGCGCGAGCAGCTTGAACAGCCGCACGAGGGGCTCGATTCCGGCCGCCTCGAGGGCGTCGTAGTCGTCGGCGATGGGGTTGTAGCGCCGCTCGAGCACGTCGCCCGCCGCTCGCACCATCGGGCGACCGATCGTGGCGAGGGCCGCGGGATCGTCCGCGCGCGAGTCGGCGAGCCAACGCTCGAGGCGCTCGAGAAGCGCTGGCACGGGGGGGGTCTCGAACCAATACGCCTCGTAGGCCTGCGTGGCGAGGGCGAGCTCGCGTTCGACCAGGGCCATCGTGAACATCCGCGCCGGAATGTCGCGGCTGGAGCCGAGCACCGCCTCCGCCAACGGGTAGCCGTCCAGCAGCGCGCTCGCCTCGGCGAGATGCGGATCCTCGTCGACCTGGCGCGCGATGTTCACGCGCATCGCGACGTCGAGTGCCGGCTCGACGACGTGCGACGCATACGATTGGCGCACGGCCTCGTTGGGATCGAGCCCGAGATACACACCCCACATCGGGTGGTCGGGGTCGATCGGCAGCTCGACCTCCAGCAACGCCACGGCCTTCTGCGCTTGCTCGTAGATCGCCTGGACCTGGCGCTTGAACTCCGCCACCTGCTCGGGCGTGGGGCCGCCCTCGGGGGGGCCCTCCGCCGGAGGAGGCTCGACCGCCGCGTTCGTCTCTTCGCTCATCGCCCCGCTCTCCTCATCCGTCACTCATCACCGAGTGCAGCCACCCGAGGGCGACCAGCGTCTTGGCGTCCTCGATCCGTCCGTCGTCACACATCGCGCGCACCTGGTCCCACGGCAGGCGGTGGACGACGATCCTCTCGTCTTCGTCTTGTGCGCCTGGCGCGTGCGGCACCAAGTCCCACGCGACGTAGAGCCACATGCGCTCGTCACAGAAGCCCGGTGCCGTGTAGAACTGTTTCACCAGCCGCATCTCGCCCGCGGCATAGCCCGTTTCCTCGATCAGCTCGCGGCGCGCGCACTCGGCGGGCGTTTCGTCCGCACGATCGCGCGTGCCCGCCGGGATCTCCCACAAGGAGCCCCCGATCGCGTGGCGATGCTGGTGGAGCAGCACGCAACCGAGCGGGTTCAACAGCAGCGGGAGGATCGCGACCGCGCCGGGATGGCGCACGACATCGCGCGTGGTGACGCGTCCGCTGGGGAGCACCACCTCCTCGCTGACCAAGCGGAACGCCTTACCGGCGAACCGCTCGGTCGCCATGTCGACCTCGGGGCCGCGCGCCGGGGCATCCATCGGGCGGGATTGTAACCGCCCGAGCCGAGCGCGCCCGTACTCGTCTCGGTCGCCGAATTGCGCGAGAAAGTGAGAAACGCATGCGCCGGTCGAGGTGTTACTCCGGTGGACCTCACCGGAGACCGCGCATGTCCGCCGCCGACAGCCAGCCGTTGCCGCGATTCCTCGACCGGGTCGTCATCGACCCGACCCGGCCTCGAGCCCCGGTGCTCGATCTCGATGCCCTGGACCGCGCCGCCGTCGCGTGGATGGAGCGGCACGGCACGACGTGCTTGCGCGTGTCGCTCGCCCTCGTGTTCGGCTGGTTCGGCGCGCTCAAGCTCGTCGGGTTGAGCCCGGCCGACGGGCTCGTGCAGCGTACGGTCTCGTGGTGGGATCCCGCCTGGTTCATCCCGTTCCTCGGCGCCTGGGAATGCCTGATCGGCGTGTGCTTCCTCGTGCCGCGCGCCAACCGGCTGGCGCTCGTCCTGATGGCTACGCAGATGGCCGGGACGTTCCTGCCGTTCATCGTCCTTCCCGCGGAGACCTACACGCGGAGCATCTTGGTCCCGACGATCGAGGGCCAGTACATCATCAAGAACGTGGTCCTGATCGCGGCGGCGATCGCCGTCGGTAGCCGGGTCCGAGACGACGGGCCGCGTCGGACTTGACGCGCTGCCCGGCGGTGGGCACCCTGAAGGAGTCCGCGCGTTTCCCGTCGTCCGCGAGCAGCCAGACATGAATCCTTGGGGCGAGCTTCCAGGCGACCTCGATCCCGTCGCACGCGACCGGATCGATCGCTACTTCGCCCTGCTGGCGGACGAGTGCACGCGCCACAACCTCACCGCCGATCCTGCGGAGCGTTGGGTTGCGCGCCACCTCGCCGATGCGTTCGCGCTGCCCCCGCAGAATGGCCGCTTCGCCGATGTCGGCGCCGGCGCCGGGTTCCTCGGTGTCTTGCTCGCCATCCGCGACCCGGCGCTGTCCATGCGCCTGATCGAGAGCCAGGGTAAGCGCGCGCGATTCCTCGCTACGGTCGTGGCCGAGCTCGGGCTTGCACGAGTGGTGGTCGATCAGCGGCGCGCCGAGGCGTGCGGGCGCGACCCCGCCCTGCGCGACGTTCACGACGGCGTCGTGGCGCGCGCCCTCGCGCCGCCGGCCGTCACGGCGGAGCTCGTGCTCCCCCTCGTGCGCAACGGCGGGCGGGCGTGGCTGTGGCTCGGTTCCGACGGGGCACGCGCGCTCGAGGGCGAGGTGCCCCTCGATCGGCTCGGCGCGCGGCTCGGCGAGGTCACCGAGTACCGGCTGCCCGGCGACGAGCGGCCGCGATTCCTAGCGCGCATCGACAAGGTCGCACGGACCGATGGGCGCTATCCGCGGCGCGACGGGGTGCCGGCGAAGGAGCCGTTGGCGCGGACATGAGCGCGGAGCTCGGCTATTTCGTCCATCCCCTTGCCGTCGTCGACCTGCCGTGCGAGATCGGCGCTGGCACCCGGATCTGGCACTTCAGCCACGTGATGCGCGGCGCGCGCATCGGCCGCGAGTGCGTGCTCGGGCAGAACGTGCACGTCGGATCGGGCGTCGTGATCGGCGACCGCGTGAAGATCCAGAACAACGTCTCGCTCTACGACGGCGCCGTCGTCGAGGACGAGGTGTTTCTCGGTCCGAGCTGCGTGCTGACCAACGTCTCCAACCCCCGCGCCGCCGTGGAGCGCAAGGCGTTCTTCGAGCGCACGCTCCTGCGGCGCGGCTGCACGATCGGCGCGAACGCAACGGTCGTGTGCGGGCGCGTCGTCGGGCGTCACGCGTTCGTCGCCGCGGGCGCGGTCGTGGCGCGCGACGTAGACGACTACGCGCTCGTCGTCGGCGTGCCGGGCCGCCGCGTCGGCTGGTTCAGCCGCCACGGACATCGCCTCGACGTCGGCGCGGGTCAGCGCGACGGAATCCTCGTGTGCCCGGAGAGCGGGTGGCGATATCGACTCGAGGACGGCGCGGTGACGTGCCTGGATTGCCCGGACGATGCGCCGATGCCCGCGGACCAACGCACGGGGCGGCTCGGGTACCGGGAGGGATCGTGACGGATCGCGGGTGGACGGCAGCGAGCGCGGTGCTGGCCGCCGCGGCGCTGTACTGGACCCACGAGCTGGGCTCCGTGTTGTCGATCAACAGCTACTGGGACGGACGAGCGGTCGTCGAAGTGCCGTGGATCGACCGGCGGTGGGGTGCGTTCGGCACGGCGGGGGCCTACGTGCTCGCGTTCGCGGCCGCGATGCTGATCGCGATCGCGAGCCCGCGGCGGCGGCGATGCGCGGCGACAGCGGTGAGCATCGCGTTGGTCGCGCTGCCCGTGGCGGCCGGCCTTCGCGGTCTGCCCGAGCAGCGCACGTACACGACCGACTCGATCGCGTACGTCCACCACGCGGCGCTCCAGGTGCTGGAAGGGAAGGACCCCTACCGGTGGCCGACGTTTCCCGCGGCACAGCGGCGCTTCGGCATGGACCTCGCGTACCACACGACGCGGACCGACGGCGTGCCGGACACGCGGTATCCGTACCCGGCGTTGAGCTTCCTGCTCGCGATTCCGTTCGCCTGCGGCGGCGATCACGTCGACCTGCGCTGGCTGTCGCTCGCGATGCTCGTGACGGCGGCGTTGCTGCTGGATCGCGGGTCGGCGCCGGGCGAGCCCCCGTGGGCGGCGATCTCGGTCGCGTCGTTTCCGCTCCTCGCACGCTTGACCTATGGCTCGGTCACGGACGCGCATTGGGTGCTGCCGCTCGCGCTGGCCTGGCATGTCTTGCCGCGCCGGCCGCTCGTCGTGGGGGTGTGCCTGGGGATCGCGTGCGCGATCAAGCAGACGCCGTGGCTCGTCGCGCCGTTCCTTGCGGTGGCCGTCGTCCGCACGCACGGCTGGCGCGGCGGTGTGGGCACGACGCTGGCTGCCCTCGGCGTGTTCGGGGCGACGAATGCGCCGTGGATCGCGAGCTCGCCCGCGCAGTGGCTGGACGGCGTGCTCTCGCCGTTTCTGCACCCGCTGTCACCCGAGGGACACGGGTTGATCCTGTTCGAGCGCAACGGACTCCTGCCACCGCTCGGTCGCACCGGGTACACGATCGCCACCCTCGGTGCGTACCGCGGCGCGCTCCTGGCGTACACGACCTGTCCGCGGCTCGGCCGGGTGGGTCCGGTGTTGGGCTTGTTGCCGGCGTTCCTGTCGTGGCGCAGCCACGCGAACCACTACGCGATGGTGCCGCTCTTGTTGTTCGCGGGGCCGACGGGGCCAGGCACGGGGTCAGCGAGCGACACCGGGGTCACGCCGCAGGGCGAAGGTCATCCGGCCCCGCCTCCCGACGCGCGCTCGACGTAGGCGAGCACGTCGCCGAGGGTGCGAAAGCCCGCGGCCGATGGCTCGTCGATCGAGATGCCGAGGCGCTCCTCGAGCGTGAACAAGAGATCGAGCCCTCGCACGGAGTCGATCTCCAGGTCGCCCGCGAGCGTTTGCTCCGGGCGCAACGACTCGACCGGCCGCGCGCACACGCGGCCCACGATGGCGAGCGCCTCGTCTCGCCGACCGCTCATCGCCGTGCCTCCGCGCCCGCCGCCTCGTCGGTGAGCCCGACGCGATCGAGCCCCTCGCCGGCCTCGTAGCGCCGCCGCACCTCTCGGCGCTGGGTCTTCCCGCTCGTCGTCTTCGGGATCGCGCCGCGCTTCACGAACGCAAGGTGGGCGAGGGGGCATCCGAAGTCGCGCGCAATCGCGTCTCGAATCGCCGCGTCGAGCTCACTTACGCCGCGGGCAGCCGGGTCCGGAACCTCGACGACCAGCACGGGACGCTCGCGTCCGCCCACGACCGTACCGAATGCCGCCACGCGTCCCTCCGGATAGTCGACGATCCGCGCCGCGGCGTGCTCGAGCTCCATCGCCGCGATCGCGACTCCGTCGACCTTGATGATGTCCTTCATGCGCCCCGTGATGTAGAGCTCGCCCTCGTCCAGCAGCCCGAGATCGCCCGTCATCACCCAGCCGTCGGAAAGCACGGTCTCCGCGGCCGCAGGGTCACCCAAGTAGCCGGCGAATGTCGAGGGCCCCGAGACGGCGACCTCGCCTTCCGCGCGCTCGCCCAGGGCCGTCCCGGCGGCATCCCGGATCTGCACGGCATGGCCGGCGAGCGGGCGGCCCACCGACACGAGCCGCCGCGGCCGATTGCCGGCCACGCCCGGGGGGAAGTCCACCACGCGTGGGCCATTCGCGGACACGGACATCGTCGCGGCGAGAGTCGTCTCGGCCATGCCGTAGCAGGGGACGAAGGCGCCGCGCGCAAAGCCGCTCGGGCCGAACGCCCGCGCGAAGTCGTCCATCGTGCTTTCCCACACGGTTTCTGCGCCGGTGCACGCGACGCGCAAGGCGCTCAGGTCCAGCCCCGCGCGTTCGCGCTCGTCCGTGCGATCGACAGCGTAGCGATAGCCGAAGTCCGGGCTCGCCGTCAGCGTGCAGCGATGCGTCGAGATCGCGTGGAGCCAACGTCCCGGCCGCGCGAGGAATGTCTCGGGGCGCAGCAGCACCAGGTCGCGGGCATCCCAGTACAGCGCGGTGAGCAACATACCCACGAGCCCCATGTCGTGGTGCAGCGGGAGCCAGCTCGCGATGCGGTCGCTCGAGCTCACGCCCCCGATGATTCCACCGATACCGCGGCAGTTGGCGAGGATCGCGCCGTGCGGAATCATCACCGCCTTGGGGAACGCCGTGCTCCCGCTCGTGAGCTGGAGGAACGCCACGTCCGTGGGGTCGGCTCGCGCCCAGTCCGAAGGAGCGAGAGGCGCGATACCGTCGAGCGCCGGAAACGTCGAGCACCGGGCCGCGTGGGGCTGGCTCGCGACCAAGGCGCTGGCGGCGATCCAGTCCTCCGCGACGAGCCAAGCGCGGTCGAGCACGTGCCACAGCTGCTCGACGCGGAGCGCGAACGCCGCTTCGCCTCCGAGCGCACGCGGCATTGCGAGCGCGAGCGGGCGCGCGCCCGCGATCGCCGCGCCGAACCACGCGACGAGGAACTCGATCGACGTGGGCAGGCTCACCATCACGGCGTCGCCCGGCGCGACGCCTCGGTCGCGCGCCCACCGCGCGAAGCTCGCCGCTCGCTCGACCAGCGTCGACCACGGGACGAACGTGGCGCTGTTGCCGCGTCGGTCGTAGAGGTGCACACCCGTGTTAGCGCCGCGCGCTCGAGCGAGGAGCGTCAGCAGCGTAGCGTCGGCGTGCGCGTGGACGTCGGGAAGGAGTGTGGAGGTCACGGTGGATTGATAGCACGCCGCGACCGGGGGAGCGAATGTCAGACGCTCAATGTCCGCCCTTCCCGTTCCGCCCGCGCGCCTCCTTGTCCAGGTCCTTGAGATCGACGTGCTTCATGCCGCCGGTGCCGAACGGATCCAGCGGCAGCAACGGACCGCCGAGCGGCCCGCCGATCGAGGCGGTGAGCGAGACACGGCCCGCGAGGTGCCGCTCGACGAGCCGTGCGGCGAGTGCCCGAGTGGGCGAGAACAGGAGCAACAGGCCGACGACGTCCGTGAGCAGCCCCGGCGTCACGAGTAGCGCGCCTCCCAGCACCACGAGCGCGGCGGACAACATCTCGCGGCCGGGAACCCGCCCCGCGCGCAGCGCGCCCTGGATCTCGCGGAGTGCCCGTGCTCCGGCGATGCGCACGAGGACTCCGCCCAGGAGCCCCGAGGCCAGGACGAGCGCGACCGCGCCGGGCGCGCCGATCGTGGGGGCGACGACCGCGAGCATCAGCCACAGCTCGGCCAGCGGCACCACGACGAACAGCACGAGCACGGCCAGACGCCCCACTATGTTCTCCTCCGACGCCATGCGGCGAGCCGCGCCCCGACGATCGCGCCCATCGCGTCAGCCCCGAAGTCGCCCCAGTCCCCGAAACGGCCGGGCACGTACAGCTGATGGATCTCGTCGCTCGCGCCGTACAACGCGCCGATCGCCGCCGCGAGCGTCCAGCGCCGAATCTCCGCGGGAGGCCATCCGAGCACGCGCCAGCGCAGGGCGGGCGGGCGAGGGTCCGGTGCCGAGTCACTCCCCGAGGCGGGTGTCTCGAGCGCGAACCAGCACAACACTCCGAGCACGAAATAGGCCGCGAAGTGAATGAGCTTGTCGTTGCCCGGCGGACCCGGCGGCATCCAGATCGGTTGGCTCGACAGGCCGAAAAACAAGGCCATGGACGCGAGCGCCGGAACCGCGCGAGCGACGCGCCTCACGGGACCAACCGCGCGCGGTGACGCTCGCGGATCGCCACGAGCCGGCCACCCACCAAGGTCGCCGCCGCGCGGCCGCGCACGGTGGTTCCGTCGAACGGTGTGTTCGCGCTCTTGGACGAGAGCTCGGTCTTGCGGATGGTCCAGGCCTCGTCGAGGTCGATGAGCACGAGGTCCGCAGGGGCGCCGTCCTCGATGCGCCCGACCGGGAGGTCCAGGATGCGGGCGGGCGCCGCGCTCATGCGCGCGATCGCCTCTTCGAGCAGCAGCACGCCCGTGGCCACGAGGTGCGTGAGCACGAGCGGCAACGTGGTCTCGAGCCCGACGATCCCGAACGGCGCGGCGGCCAAGCCGCGCGCTTTCTCCTCCGCCGTGTGCGGCGCGTGGTCGCTGGCGATCGCGTCGATGGTGCCGTCCGTGAGTGCCGTACGCAGCGCCGCCACATCGGAGACGGTGCGCAGCGGAGGGTTCATCTTGTAGTCCGCGTTCTTTCCATCTCCCATCGCCTCGTCGGCGAGGATGAGGTGGTGGGGACACGCCTCGGCCGTGACCCGCACGCCGCGGGCCTTCGCGCGCCGCACGATCTCGGCCGCGCGCGCCGTCGAGACGTGGCAGATGTGGATCCGCGCGCCCGTGACCTCCGCGAGGTAGCAGTCGCGCAGCGTCATGAGCTCCTCGGCGAGCGGGTCGATGCCGCAGATCCCGAGGCGCTTGGACACCACGCCCTCGTGGATCGGCCCGGGCGCGAACACGCGCTCCTCGGCGTGGATCATCGCGGGCCGGTCGAGCGCGTCGAGCGCGACGAGGGCGTCGCGCATCAGGCGCGGGTTGTCGACGGGAAGGCCGTCGTCGCTGAAGCCCACGCACCCCGCCGCGACGAGCTCTGCGAAGTCGCACGGTTCCTGGCCACCCTGCCCGCGCGTGATCGCGGCGTACTGGTAGACGCGCGCGAGACCCGCCGCGCGGGCCCGATCGCGCACGACCTCGAGGAGTTGGGTCGAGTCGATCGGCGGCTTCGTGTTCGGCATCGCGCACAGGGTCGTGAACCCGCCTTCCACTGCGGCCCGCGTCCCGGTGGCAATCGTCTCCTTGTGCTCGAATCCCGGCTCGCGCAGATGCACGTGCAGGTCGATCAGGCCGGGCGCGGCGACGAGGCCCTTGGCGTCGAGCTCGGCGGCGTCTGCCCCGAGCTCGCCCGGCGGCACGAATCGCCCGCCCGCGAGCCCCAGCGTTCGAACCTGCGACAGCTCTGGCGTCGGGCCGAGCACGAGGGCGCCTTTGACGGCGATCGGCCGCTCCTGGTCGGGCAGGGGGTGGGGCAGGGCTCGCGGCACGGGCGGTCCTCGGTGACGGGGTGGAATACTACCCCGTGTGAAACGCCTCGGCGGTCGCCGGAGTTTGCGGTTACGATCGAATCTATGACGAAATTCGCTGGCACCGAGCGGTACGTCCTCGATCCCGACCTGGCCGAGGCCGTCAACGTCGCGATCGCGCTCGAGATGCCCCTGCTGGTCAAGGGCGAACCGGGGACCGGCAAGACGCTCCTCGCGCACGAGGTCTCACGTGCGCTCCGGCTGCCGTTGTTCATCCTCAACGTCAAGAGCACGATGAAGGCCGTCGAGGCCCTGTACCAGTACGACGCGCTGACGCGCCTGAACGACAGTCGCTTCGGGGACTCGAAGCGCGACGTCGGCAACATCAAGGACTACATCCGCCTCGGCAAGATCGGCCAGGCGTTCGCCTCGCCCGAGCGCGCCGTCCTGCTGGTCGACGAGATCGACAAGGCGGACCCGGAGTTCCAGGACGACCTCCTGGACGTGCTCGACCAGATGTCCTTCGACCTGCTCGAGGTCGACGAGACGGTCAAGGCCAAGCATCGCCCGGTGATGATCGTCACCAGCAACGCGAAGCGCGACCTCTCCGACCCATTCCTCGGCCGCTGCATCTTCCACCACATCGCGTTCCCGGCGCCCGAGATGATGGAGCGCATCATCCACGCCCACTTCCCCGACCTCGCCGAGGCGCTCGTCGCCCAGGTGCTCGAGGTGTTCTACGCGCTGCGCTCGGTCGCCCGGATCGAGAAGAAGCCGGCCACGCGGGAGCTCGTCAACTGGATCCGGGCGCTCACGATCGAGGACGTGGCTCCTGCGGACCTGCGTGCGCGCGCGCCGTTCCTGGGCGTGCTGCTCAAGAAGAGCGAGGACCTCGAGCTCGGTCGCCAGGCGCTGCGCCGGCGTTAGGAGGAGGCGGTGTTCGTCTCGTTCTACTACGCGCTGCGCGCAGGTGGGATCCCGGTGCGGATGAGCGCCTTCCTCACACTCCAGCGCGCGCTGCGCGCGGGGCTGGCGAAGGGGAGCCTCGTCTCGTTCTACCGCATTTGCCGGTCGATTCTGGTCAAGAGCGAGACGTACTTCGATCTCTACGATCGCGTCTTCGCGCAGTACTTCGACGGCGTCGAGGAGGAGCTGTCCGACGAGCTCGCGGCAGAGCTCGACCGCGCGATCGCGGACTGGCTCTCCGACCCTGCCGTGCGCAAGCTGTTCGAGGAGATCGAGCGCCACGAAATGCCGCTGGACGAGCTTTTGCGTCGGTTCCAGGAACGCCTCGCCGAGCAGGACGGTCGGCACGACGGCGGCCGCAAGTGGATCGGCACTCAGGGACGCTCGCCCTTCGGCCACGGCGGCGCCGCGCGGCGTGGGGTCCGCGTGGGTGGCGGCGCGCAGAGCTTCTCTGCGGTGAAGGTGGCGGGCGAGCGGCGGTGGAAGGACCTGTCCCGAGTCGAGGTGATCCGCGACCAGCAGATGGGAGAGGTCCTCGCGCGCCTGAAGCAGTTGGTCCAGTCCGGCGCCAAGACCGAGCTCGACGTCGACGAGACGATCCACGAGACCGTGCGCCTCGCGGGCGAGATCGAGCCCGTGTTCCGCCGCTCGAAGCGCAACCGCGTGCGCCTCGTGCTCTTGCTCGACAACGGTGGCTGGTCGATGGATCCCTACATCGGCCTCGTGGCGCAGCTGTTCGGGCACGTCCGTGAGTCCGTGCGCGATCTCAAGACGTACTTCTTCCACAACTGCGTCTACGAGCACGTGTTCCTCGACCCGGCTCGCTCGCGGCCCGTCGATACCGAGGACGTGCTGCGCCTCGACCCTGAGTACCGGGTCGTGGTGGTGGGGGACGCCTCGATGGCGCCCGAGGAGCTCGATGCTCCGGGGGGCGCGATCTGGCGGCTCGCGGGGCAGGTCCCACCGGGTCGCGTCTGGCTCGAGCGCCTGGGTGAGCGCTTCACCCGGCGCGCCTGGCTGAATCCGATCCCGCGCGCGATGTGGCGCCGCGCGTACGGGGCGTACACGATCCAACGCATCGGACAGGTGTTCCCGATGTTCGACCTCACGCTCGGGGGGATCGAGGCCGCCGTCCAGCACCTCAACGACGGGCCGTGAGCGCGGACCTCGGGCGGACGAGCGAGTGGCTCGGGCTTGCGGGCCACGCCGGGGAGGTCGCGACCGCGGCGTTCCATCCCGGCGGCCGTTTCGTCGCCAGCGGCGGCAGAGACGGGACCGTGCGCGTGTGGGACCTGGGTCGCGGACGGCGCGGCGGGCCGCGCGACCGAGCGATCGACCTGGGTGCTCCGCTCGTCGCCGTGCGATGGGACCCGCGCGGTGAGCATCTCGCGGCGCTCGACCAAGCTGGCCGCCTGCGCGTCTTCGTGGCCGCGACGCTCTCGCCTCTTTGGGAAGCCGCGCCGTACCACGGTACGAAGGGGGACGCGCGGTTCGCGATCGATGGGCACCGCCTCGCCGTCGCCGGCCGCGATGGGGCGATCCGGATCTACGCGCATCCTTCGGGTGCGCTCATCGACGAGTGGGCGGCGCACGACGGCGTGGTCAACGCGCTCGCGTTCCACCCCGCGGGTGCGTACCTCGCGAGTGGCGGGGCGGACGGTGCCGTGCGGTTGTGGTCGCTCGCGACCCGCGCGCTCACGCGCGCCATGACCCACCACGCAGGCCAGATCCTCGCCCTCGACTTCCACCGAGACGGCAGGCACCTCGCGTCGGGCTCGCTGGACAAGGCCGCGTTCGTGTGGGACATCGAGCGCGACGCGCTCGTGCGCGAGTACCACCTCCACGCGGGCTTCGTCACGGCGTGTCGGTTCCACCCCCGTGCCGAGGTGCTGGCCACGGGCTCGAACGACAGTACGCTCAAGTTCTGGGACTTCTCGAAGCCGGGTCCGCGCCAACTCGGGAACTTCAAGCGTGCCGACTGGACGATCCACGAGATCGACTTCGATCCGCGTGGGCGCCTGATGGCGGCCGCGAGCAGCGACGACGCGCTGCGAATCTGGGACCTACGCAATCGGACCCGAAGCTGAGCCGGCTTTTTTTGCCGATCGCGACGGCGACGATTCACCGGGGTTACCGCGAGGATGATGCCGGCGTCATTTTGGTAGGATGACCGCCGTGTCATTGATCACACGAGGATTACGTTGCACCGGTGGATTTGCCATCGCCGCCGCCGTGCTCGCCTCCCGTTTCGCCTGTCGGATCCAGTGGCACAACGACCCACGGCCGACGCTCCGTCGCCAGGGGCACTCGTACCTGTACTCCGTGCTCCACGCGCACCAGTTCTGCGCGATCATGTACAGCGAGTGGCGCACCGGTGCGATGCTGTCGGCGTCGGCCGATGGTGAGATCCTGCTTCCCGCGCTCAGGACGCGAGGTGTCGTCGCCTACCGCGGCTCGACCCGGAAGCGCGGGCAGGACAAGGGCGGGCGTGAGGCGTTGGCCGGGCTCGCGCGGCACGTCCAGGGCGGCGCTCCGGCCTACCTTGCGGTCGACGGCCCGCGCGGTCCGCGGGGCCACGTTCATCGCGGGATCGCCAACCTCGCGCGTGAGACCGGTGCGCCGGTGTTGCCGCTGTGTCTCGTCCCGAGCCGGCGATGGATCTTGCGGCGGGCATGGGATCGCTTCCAGATCCCGGCGCCGTTTGCGTCGGTCGATGGCTACTTCGGCGAGCCCTTGTGGTTCGGCGCCGGCGACGATGTCGAGGCGTTCCGGCAGCGGATCGAGCGCGAGCTCGCCGCCCTGGAGCAACGCCACGACGCCCTCGAGGCGGAGGCCGGCGGCCTCGCGGCCGTGGGGCAACGCGCTCGCCTGGCGCGCCTGGCCAGCGAGGCTCGCGGAGTCGGCTAGGCTGTGTCTCATAGTTTCCGGGACCCTCCCGCGCCCGCGCCCTCGCCCGCGCCCTCGCCCGACCGGTGCGTGGGGAGGCTCCCACGATGCGCGAGTCGGGTGAGCATTGACGCGATCCGATCCGCTAGTGCGTGCGCGGTGCCGTGGGCCTCGACCGCGAGGATGCCCAGTCGTCGCTGAGTTGATGTCGCGCCATGCCTACAGCATCGGGCGGGGGCGCGGGCGAGGGCGAGGGCGCGGGAGGGTCTGTCTCGCAGTTCGACCGCGGCGATGCCGCGGTCGAAT
>ORMF011918109.1_pt1 | contig 18198 bp, 21 predicted proteins | sample 1779871 | NCBI WGS metagenome assembly ORMF01 (sample SAMEA104232316, study PRJEB22302) | groundwater metagenome | biome: forest; feature: aquifer; material: groundwater | place: USA | collected 2011-08-07 | depth 5.4 m | reverse complement strand
TGGCCTCGGCAGACCCGACGATCTGGTAGGTATGCTCTTCTTTTTCGCCCTGTTTTTGTATCGTAACGGTGCTCCCCAATGACACGGTGCTTCCTTTGCTGTGCTCGATGATACGCGCATGCGAAAGATTCTCCTCAATGACGCGTATGCGGTCTTCCGTGGCGGCCTGTAGATTTCGCGCCTCTTCGTATTCGGCATTTTCCGACAAATCGCCGAGAGAGCGCGCGTACTCGAGCTGCTCGGCAATTTCGCGCCGACGCACCGTCTTTAGATGTTCGAGCTCGGTTGTGAGCTCATCGAATTTTTCTTTGCTCAAGTAATTTGTTTCATCGTTCATACTGGCGGACGCATTATACAGGGACAGCTTCTAGCTGCAAGCTTCTGGCTTCTAGAAGAATAAAAATTAAACTCTCAAGCTAGTCCCTAGCAGCTCGAAGCTAGAAGCTAATTCACGTATTCCGGACGATTCGCGATAAGCCAGTAGAAAAACGGCACGAGCCCGGGCGCGGCACCCGAGAGCGTTCCCGCCGGAGCCTGCTCCAAGACGGCGGCATACGCATAGCGCGGATTTTCCGCAGGCCAAAATCCCACTGACCACGAATTCATCCACTGATTACGGGTCCCGATCTGCGCGGTGCCCGTCTTTGCGGCGATATGTATGCCTTTGATATTCAGCGATTTGACTGTCGCATCTTTGCGATCCGACGTGACCCCGAGACGCATCCCCTCGCGCACGACCGCGAGATATTCATCGGGAATGCCTACACCGCGCGCACGAGGCGTGGAGCTGGCGGCAATCTGTGGCGTGAGAAGCGATCCGCCATTGGCAATTGCGGCGATGAACGTGACAGCCTGAAGAGGTGTGATCTGGAAACCATACTGTCCGATTGCGGTGTGATACGTATTGCCGATTCTCCACGGATCATCCGGGCCAAAAACCTGTCTCTTCCACTCCGGCGTCGGAATGATACCGGCCTGTTCGCCCAAAAGCGCGATGCCGGTAGCCGCACCCAATCCGAATTTTCGCGCGTATTCATCCAACTTCGCGATACCGAGGCCCTTTTGCGCACCAAAGCCGCCGCCAATCGTATAGAAATATTCGTCGGAGGATACCGCAATAGCGGTCCGCATATCCACCCAACCATGCACTGTCCAATCCCGGAATATCGACGGGCGCGCGGGATCATACGGATTCGGGATCGTGATCGCCCCTGTCGAAAGAATCTTCGTATCGGGCGTAATGAGCCCCTCGTTGAGAGCGGCCGCCGCAAAGATTGGCTTCACTATCGATCCGGGCGCATAGAGGCCGCTCACCGCACGGTTGAGAAGCGGAGATGAAGGATTGGCACCCGCCCTCGCTGTTACCCGTACATCCCCTTCCGCGAACGCCGCATGGTCATATTCGGGAAAACTTACGAGCGCAAGAAGTTCGCCCGTGCGTACATCCATGATGACAGCGGCGCCACCCTGGAAACCTTGCGCCTCTGCATGGGCGGAGAGTATCGCATACAGCTTGCTCTGCACTTCCGCATCGATTGAGAGCCTGACGTCTTCGCCCGTCTCCGGAAGCACGACGATGTTTCTCCTGCTTACCTGTCCGCCCGCATCGGTCTCGATCATTTCACTTCCGTTCGCACCCGCGAGTGTTTCGTCGAAAACGAGTTCGGCTCCCGACACCCCCGTATATTCCTCACGCCACCATAGGCCACTCCGATCGGCCTTCGGATACCGTACGAAACCGACGATGTGCGCGAGCCCCGCGCTTTCGCTATAGCGCCGCGCGGCAAAAGGAGTGGGATTGGTGGAAGACGCCGGCGAATTCCACGCGAGCTCACGATCCGTACGATCGAGGATACGCCCGCGCTCGGCAAAGACCACCGACCGGTCGAGGCGATTGTCTCTTGAAATATCCGCATACACGGCACCGCGCAGGATACTGAGGTCGAATGATCGACCGGTAAACACTACCAGTACGATAGCGCATACAAGCCCGACCGTGAGAATGGCGCTCCCCGCGACCGGCCGTATGATGCGCCCTTCAAATTGAGGATCATCCCGTCCGGGCAGATTGGATGAATCCAGAAAAATCTCGTCGGGCGCGATCTCGTGCACCATATGGCTTCTTCTGCGTGCCCGCGAAAACATCCTAGAACTATAGCAAATATCACCGACTGCGTGGCTGTATGAGAAATTCATTTCGGAGCGGTTCCAATCCCCACACAAGTACCAGGCCCGCGATAGTAAAAAGCGGAAGTGCCTCAGAAAGCGTGCCTGCCGGTACGTACAAAAAATCGACCAACATCCCGAGTACAATAACCTCCCATGCCCGGAACCTGACGGCGAGGAGCCCCATAGAGAGCAGGGGTACCCATGGCGGGAAAAATATCGCTCCGAGTACTCCCATAACTCCTAAAGATGCGCGCATACTGCTATATGTCCGAGGGAATTACGTATACGAATTGCAGTGCGGCGAGATTCACCGGCAGTCCGATGTACACCTCCGAGGTCGCGCTCGACGGATCGGAGCGCACGGCACCCACGACACCGACCAACCGACCGCCAAAAAGCCGTGAGGTGACCGGATCGCCGATAGCTACGGGAAGACCGCGGGGAATTTCTGCGCGCGCATTCCCCCCTCCGCGACCGAGGGCGGCGACGCTCGCGCCGCGGATAACGACCGGAATCGACGTGTTGGGTGCGAAAATCTCCAAAACAAGCGCCGTGTGTTTCCCAACGGCGTTTATCCGTCCGACGACAAATCCGCCGTCGAGAACATCGCCGGTCATAACAAGACTACCTTCCATGATGCCGTCTTCGGCGCCAACGCCAATTGAAAACGTGCCGAAGGGAGAGCTCCGGATTGAAGAGACGACCGGTGCTGTGATGCCCTTCCCGTCTTCTCCGAGACGTACGATCGCACGGAGCGATGTGTTTTCATCTTTCAACACTTGGTAGCTGGCGGCACGCATCTCAAGCTCCGCCACCCGCTCTCGCAGAGAACGGTTGTCTTCTGAGAGCGGGCGTCGGCTCGAGAAAAATCCACTGTCTGCTACGGCTTCGAGCGCATGCGCACCCGCAGTGTAGACATGCGTTCCGCCGGCACGGATGAGACTCCGTACCCTTCCACCAAAAAGAGCGTCTATGCCAAAAACGACAAAAACGAGAATCGTCGCAATGAGAAGGCGACGCCTTCCCTTATTCTGTCGGTACAAGTTCATCATCGCTCTTCAAGAGGGCTTCACGGAACATGTCGATATCGTCGAGTACCACGGATGTACCGCGCACGACGGCGGTCAGAGGGTCCGGCCCGACCACGACCGGAACACCGATAGCGACCGTGAGAAACTCGGGCAATCCGCGGATCAAGGCGCCTCCGCCGACGAGATAGATGCCGCGTTGCATGATGTCGGCGATAAGCTCCGGTGGCGTGGTCTCCAAGACCTCTTTCACGGACTCCACCAACTCTTCAATCGAGTGGCCGATGGCATTCCGGACATCCTGATCGGTCATCACGATCTCGCGCGGGAGCCCTGTCACGAGGTCGCGCCCGCGTGCGATTGCCTCAAGTCGCTCGCGACCGGGGGCGACCGACGCGATCGCGATTTTGATGTCCTCGGCGCTCTTGTCACCGATCAGCATCTTGTATTCGTTGCGCGCATGCCCCACGATATCCGCGTTGAAGCGGTCTCCCGCGATACGGACATTCCGCGCATTGACGAGGCCGCCGAGAGAAACGACGCCGATGTCGGTCGTCCCGCCGCCGATGTCGATGACCATGCTTCCCGAGGGTTCGTGTACCGGAAGTTCGATTCCGATCGCGGCGGCCATCGGCTCTTCGATGATATGGACCTCGCGGGCTCCGGCGGCGCGCGCCGCATCGCGCACCGCACGCACCTCAACCGAGGTGATGCCCGATGGAATACCGATCACGACCCGCGGACCAAGGAGTTTCGTGTGTCCTGCCTGTGCCTTCCCGATCAGATACGAAAGCATCTCGGAAGTCACCTCGAAGTCGGAGATGACGCCGTCGACGACCGGTTGCACGGCAACGATGTGCGGGGGTGTGCGACCGAGCATGTCCTTCGCCTGCTGTCCCACGGCCACGACCTGTCCCGTCTTCTGGTTCATCGCGACGATCGAGGGCTCGTTGATAACGATGCCGCGGCCTTTTACGTACACCAGCGTATTCGCGGTCCCCAGATCGATCCCGATGTCGTTGGAAAAAAGCCCGAGCACGCGCTCTCTCCATTCCAGAAATCTCTGCCGTATCTTTCTCATACCCCGTTGTAGAATTTCGGCTGGTGCTGCCGCACGGTGCTCGACAGTACCGAGTTCGTGAACTTTTTTGAGATTGCGCTGTTTGGCAATGTCATACTCGAAGAGTTAGCCGAAATTTCACAACGGGGCATACTATTTCGTCAGGCGCTCGATGATATCACTTTCGGGTATCATGGTCGTCGTGCCATCAGCGCGGGACACGACCTCGACGCCACCCGCCGACATCGTCTTTTCCGAGACCACAAGGCGTGTGGGAATACCAATCAGATCCGCATCGGCGAATTTCTCGCCTGCGCGGACATCGCGGTCGTCGTACAAGGCTTCGATGCCATGCTCGGCGAGAAGCTCGTAGAGGCGGTCGGCTTCGGCGACTACGTCGAGATTGCCACTGGCGATTGAGATCAGGTGTACCGGAAACGGCGCGACTTCCTTCGGCCACACAATTCCCTTCTCATCAGAGAGGAGCTCGACTATCGTACCCATGACACGGCCGAGCCCTATCCCATACGCGCCGAAGATGACCGGCTTCGCGGTGCCGTCCTCATCTTTGTACGTGAGGCCGAGTTCGGATGTGTAGCGCGTGCCGTATTTGAAAATATTGCCGACTTCTATCGATTTCGCTTCGGTGAGTGAATCGCGCGCGAGGTCGAGCGACTTCAAGATATCGTCCTGCATCACCTCATCGTTTACCGCGAGTTTTTTCTCTTTGTTGAAGTAAATATGATCTTCGCCCGCATCGCAGATGGTCTGGAACTCGTGGCTGAATTTACTGAACATGCCGCCGGAGGCGAACGTCAGATACGTTTTATCCCCTATCCCGACGCGGTCGTATACATTTTTATATGCTTGTATCGCCGCGTCGTAGAATGTATCGAGTTCTTCCTCTGTCCTATTGAAGGAATACATGTCTTTCATCAAAAATTCCCGCCCGCGCATAATGCCGGATTTCGAACGGAGTTCGTTGCGGAATTTCGTCTGGAATTGATACGTATACTTCGGCAGGTCGCGATACGACTGCACGTGCTCTTTCATCATACGCGCCATCGGCTCCTCGTGCGTACAACCTAATCCCAGTTCGCTGTCGTTCTTCAATTTTGTTTTGAACCAGACATCCACCTTGGCATCATCCCAACGGTCCGTCGCTTTCCATATTTCCGGGTCCTGAAGCGCGGAGAGTGCGACCTCCTGCCCGCCGATCGCATTCATCTCCTCGCGTATCACGCGCCGGATATTTTCAATCACGCGCAATCCGAGCGGCAGATAGTCATACACCCCCGCCATCTCCTTGTGGATGAAACCTCCGCGAATGAGGAGCTGTGCGTTCTTCGCGACTTCGTCTTTTGGCGCATTCTTCCTCGTTTTCGTGAAGAGCTGTGATTGCCGCATAGTCCGAGCATTGTACAGGCGTTGTACGCCTTTGCAAAAGCTACTCGTATCGATCACAAAAGCGTTAAAAAATGGCGTCGGATGCGAGGCGCCGCAAGGTCGGCGCATGAGACGTACTGAAATGTACGGCGAACAGACGACCGCCGCGGCAACAAAGCAGGCGGCGTTATTTTTTCACGCGAGCAGACGAACGATGTCGTGATAGGTCACGGTAATCATCAGAAGCGCGATAAGCGCAATGCCGAGCGCGTTCAGTATTTGGACGGCAAGGCGGGGCGCGTTGCGCCTTCGGACCGCCTCAATGCCGAGAAGCACGAGCCGCCCGCCGTCGAGTGCGGGAATCGGTATCAGATTGATGATGGCGAGATTAATCGAAATGAACCCCGCAAGCGCGAGAATATTTCCCACCCCGTTGTGAGAGGCCTCCCCGACCACCTGCACCAATCCGATAGGGCCGACGATATCCGAGAAATTCAGTGCCCCCTGCAGAGCATTTTTCAACATGCTCCACAGACTTCCCGCGACCGTACGCAATGCTCCCCACGTGCTCGTCAATGCTTCTTTCGCCGCCTGCCCCCACGGAAGTGACTGGTCGCTGACGAGTGCGAGCGCCACACCAAACGCCGGACGCCCTGCCGCATCAGGAATGACGGCGTGCGCGGGAGTGATGTGTGCGGTCGAGGTGGCGCCGGCATGTATATAGGAAACCGTGATTGCCATCCCCCCGCGCGCGCGCACGAAATCCGACACCGAATCCGGAGTGAGAGTGGCAAGTTCGATACCTTTCGCATCTCTCATCGCAAGTATGTCGTCGCCCGGAGTGATACCGGCCGACGCGGCGGGAGATCCCGATACGACATCGGCGACGAGAAGGCGTACCGATTGACCGGGCAGAGCGGTCTCGATGACTCGCGGTATACCGGAGTGGAGAGCGCCGGTAAAAAGCATCCATCCGACGAGCGCATTTGCACACACGCCCGCGACGAGTATCAGCGCCTGCTTCCAGCGGGCGGCGTCGACGAGACTTCCGCGACCATGCTGGTCCTCGCCTTCATCGCCAAAAAGCCGGACGAACCCGCCAAACGGTATCCAATTCAATGTGTATTCGGTGCCGCCCCACACACCGAAAGAGAACGCACGCGGCGGATATCCCACGCCGAATTCCTCCACCCGCACACGACATATCTTCGCGACAATAAAATGTCCAAGCTCATGAGCCACGATGAGCAAGACAAGAATGCCGATGACGAGAAGTGCAGTGATCATGCGAGTGTTGTTTCGAGTTTTAGCGCGTGTGCAATCTGCTCGGACCACATCTCACGACGACGGAGGAATAAATCCTCCGTCTGCGCCTCCGACACGTCGGTAAATCGATCCGGGACTTTGTAGAAAGCCTTCTTTTCCCCTTCGACTATGAGACGTCCGAAACCCCTGATAATCGCCCCTTGTTTCTTTTCAGGAAAATCTTTGATTACGTTGCGCACAACCTCTCTACACTGATCGACGTTCTTGCCAAACACAGCGGGGCTGAAGATAAAGAGCCAAAAATCATCTACGCCATCCCTTGAGGCCATACCATTGAGCGATTCGATGGTTTTCTTAACGGTACGAGCATTGTCGAAGTATGCTGGTGTGCAATCGACGTTTGACGTAATTTGTGCTTGCGCTTTTATCTGACGCGACAGCCAGTTCCCAAGCGCAAGCCTTTGCTTTGGCGAAGGCTCCTCACCTCTTATCACAACGACAACATCACGGTCAGGGTAGATATTCAGGTGACGGTCGCCTCCCGTACCGGCATGTGCACGTACGCCAGAGCCAACAGCAATTGACGCTATGTAATCTTCTGTCCCCGTTAGCATCTTATCTGCGACTTCGGCAATCCTATAGCCTTCAAAATCAAGTTCTCCCTCTTTAGTGGTCAATGTTGCCAGCCTCTTTCTGTTTTCTTCCAAAAAACGATGGCTCTGCTCGGCAGATTCTGCCATATCTTAATTACTCATCTCCGCCTCTTTTTTCTCGAATGCTTTTTCAAGTTCCCCATTCGCCGCGTCCACCCTTTTTTGCAATTCCTCTTTGAGCGCGAATTTGTCGTCTTCCGTAAGGATGCCTTCTTTTTCCTGATTCTGAATATCTTTCCACGTCTCATCCCGCGCGACACGGATAGCGGTGCGCGCCTCTTCCAATTTTCCCTTAGCGACTTTCACGAGTTGCTCGCGCCGTTCGGAGGTGAGTTCGGGAAACGTCACGCGGACACCCGAAGAATCCGCCACGGTACCAACACCCAGATTCGCGGCCGCAATCGCTTTCTCGATGTCTTTGGCGAGCCCTGCGTCGTATGGAGAGACGCGAAGCGTACGCGCGTCTTCAACGCCAACACTCGCCACTCCCTTCAGGGGCGTCATCGAACCGTATGCGGACACGGAAATTCCGTCGAGGATTGACGGTGATGCGCGACCGGTGCGCAAGCCGCGATATTCTTTACCGAGCCATTCCCGCGCGCCCGCCAACTTTCCATCGAGTACCTTAAAATCGTAGTTTGTCATTGTTCCTATTATACCTTAGGTACAAGTAAGGCAATCTGTTCAAGCAGAGGTTTTGCGAGTGCGCCTTTGTCGGTGATGTACTTTCTTGCTCGATAGACGGCCCGCAAACCGCTCCTCGGCGTCTTTGCGGTGAACGCTTTTTCGAGATCGGCAAGAAATCCGAGTATCGCGCCGAGGTCGCGTTTGTCATCCGCATCTTTTTCGAGCAGAGGCTTCAGCATATCGAGACGGTTTTTCGGTGTTGCGGCGAGAAACATGTTTACATCAACGATTGTTTTATCGATATATGGATGTGCGACATCCATAGTATGGATGTACGACATCCATAATATTTGGGCGCGCGAGCGGAGAGTGGGCAAAAGAGTCTCCGGCGCAGGAACGACAAAAAAGAACATCGCATCGGCCGGGGGCTCCTCGAGAGTTTTGAGTAGCGCATTTTGCGCTTCCGTGGTCATGCCCGGTGTCGCGACGATAAAAACACGATGCGGGCCGGCTATGGGGCGGGATCCGGCACGCTCACGAAGCTCGCGCGCTTCGTCGATACCGAATTGCCGGTAAGTCCGCACATACACATCGGGATTTCCTTGTACCGCCATTCCCTCGCGCTCCAAAAGTTCCAACACGGAAGAGACGGCATCCGGCCCGCCTCTGACGAGATGCGTATTCCCCACTAATCCCATGGGAGACAGTATACCAACCCATTACCTGCGCTATACTGTCGCGCATGCCGGATAGAAAACGAATACAAAAAACTGCCCTTACCGTCACACGGTGGATCGGCTCGCCCGCTTCCGTCGTCGTTCATACGATACTTTTTGCCGGAAGTTTCATCGCCGTCCTCACGGGCTGGCTTGATTTCGACCGTATGCTCCTCGTGTTGACAACTATCGTCTCTTTGGAAGCCATCTATCTCTGCATCCTTATCCAGATGACGATCAACTACACGACGCAGGAACTCGCCGAGGTCGGCGAGGACATCGAGGAAATGCAGGGGAACATCGGCGAAATCCAGGAAGACGTGGGCGAACTGCAGGAAGACGTCGAGGAGATCGGTGAGGACGTGGAAGATATCAGTGAGGAAGTCGAGGGGATGAGCGAAGAGGAAGCGGCTGACGAGGCCGAGGAGGAGAGCCGTAAAATGGAACAGAAAAAAACGCTTGTCGATATTCAGGGAGACCTGCGGAAATTGATGCAGGACATCACGAAGCTACAACAACCGAAGCAATGATCTCCTCTATCGCTTGCTAATTATTGCTTTCTTATACGCATCTAGATGTTTTAAAGCTTCGCCGGTCCCCTTCGCGACGCAATACGGCGCGTCTTTGGCGACGCGGCACTTGACCCCCGTGCGACGGAAGACAAGCTCTGCAAGATTGCGCAAAAGCGATGAGCCACCCGTCATGATGATGCCGTTGTCGATGATGTCGGCGGCCAACTCGGGCGGCGTTTCTTGAAGCACGTCTTTCATCGCATTGACCATCGTGCGAAGTTCTCTCCCGATTGCGCGCACCACCTCATTGGTCGAAAGTTCGATCGAACGCGGGAGCCCCGTGAGATGATCGCGGCCCTTGACCGACATCGTCAATTCTTCCTCGACTGGGACTGCGGAGCCGATCCGTATCTTGACCTCTTCGGCCATCTTGTCGCCGATTGTGAGATTGAAGGTCTTCCTGATGTAATCCGCGATTGCATGGTCCATTGCGTTGCCCGCGCACTTGACCGAGGTCGAAGCGACGATACCGCCGAGCGATATTACGGCCACGTCGGTCGTACCGCCGCCGATGTCGACGATCATGTGTCCACGCGCCTCATGGATCGGTATTCCCGCGCCGATCGCCGCGAGGATGGGTTCTTTGACCACATAGGCTTCGCGCGCACCGGCTTTTGTCGCCGCTTCCACCACCGCGCGGCGCTCGGTCGAGGTCACGCCCGCGGGGACGGAGATCATCACTTCCGGACGGAACAGATTCCATTTGCCAAGCGAACGTTTGATGAAATAGCGCAACATGGCCTCGGTCACGCGGTAATCGGCGATGACGCCGTCTTTCATCGGCCGGTACGCGATAATCTCCCCCGGCGTGCGACCGATCATTTCCTTCGCCTCGTTGCCGACCGCAAGGATTTTGTTGTTCCCTTGAGACACAGCGACGACGGACGGCTCGTTCAAGACAATGCCCTTCCCCGGCACAAAGACCAAGACGGTGGTGGTGCCGAGATCAATGCCGAGTTTTGGGGAAAAAGAGAAGGCCATAAGGGAAAGCATTATAACCTAGCGTAGCGAGCGAAGCGAACACAGGAGCGTTAGTGCTGTCGAGCGAGCGACGGTTAAACGAGCTGAGCGACTATATAGCGTACGGCCTTGCGTGCATAGTGCATGGCGCGATTGACCTTCGCAAGAATGGGACGTAAGGTGATTAAGGCAACGGTCTGCTGTAGGGCTGGTAACCCAAGGCGTCCGTCCCGGGCGAGGCGGCGCGAGATGCCCTAACATCTCGTGTCCGCCGACCTCGGCTCGATCCTTTCAGATGCCCAGTCTCGGTCTCGTCTACACATCACTACCCCCGGACCGGGATTGGGCGCGGCCGGCCCCCCCGTGGCCGGCCGCACTTATTTTTTATTGTGGCTAACGAGGAGCGAAGTGGGAGCTTGCTCACACTTCGTCCGAGCGAAGACACAAAATAGGTTCAATACCGCGCGGCTTGCCGCGCGATTGAGTGAGCGTGCGCGCCCCTCTTAATACCTCGGGGCTTGTCCCGAGGAACCTTTATACTTCTCTGGATTTAATTCATACCAGAATTTCTTCGAGAAATTCTTCGCATCGTCGCATACGCGTTTGAGATAGTAGAGGTCCTTCGTTGGTATCTTCTCCAAGGTCTTCCCCATCCGCCCCATCGAGATGGGAGCAAGCCCGTCGCGTACGCGGCTCTTGTTCAGCTCATCGCAAAAATACTTCAGCAATTCACCGCGCTCCGTCTGACGAACATTCTGAACAGCGCGCTTGATGTGGGTACTGATGTGCCGCATGGCGATATTGTACACCCCGGCACCAAAGCGAAGCTTGGTGCGGGGCATGCTTTCGGCTATAGTTTTCGCATGCGGACACAAGAGAGGACAATCGTGCCCGAGGAGAAGAACCCTGTACTCCGCCAAAAAGCAGGAGATATTCCCGTTGCCGAGATTTGTGCCAAGCCCATTCAAAAGCTCATCAAAGAAATGAAAGCCCTTCTCGCAAAAGAAGAGTATGGAGTCGCGGTCGCCGCGCCGCAGGTCGGAGAACCGTTAAAGCTGTTTATCATTTCAGGCCGCGCTTTGGCGCGAGGCGCAAGGAACGCTCCCGATGAACCGAATGACGATCTCGAAGCTCACAGCTCACAGCTCACAGCTCTTCTTCCCGATCAGGTGTACATCAACCCCGAGCTCATAAAGATCTCCCGCGCAAAAAGCCCGAAACACGAAGGGTGTCTCTCCATCAGGGGCAAATGGGGCACGGTGCCGCGCGCGGAAAAGGCGACCATTCGAGCCTACGACGAACATGGGGTGCAATTGACGCGCGGCGCATCAGGATTCCTCGCGCACATTTTTCAGCACGAATTAGATCATTTGGAGGGCATTCTCTACACCGACAAAGCCACCCACATCTATGATGAAGAAAAAAGTAAACCGTGAAAAGAAAACGGTGAACAGCAAGAAAATCTCCTTTGCTTTTTTTGGCACGCCGGAACTTGCGGTGACGGTTTTGAATGAATTGGAAGCGGCAGACCTCGTGCCTTCGCTCGTCGTCACGACACCCGATGAGCCACAAGGCCGCGGTCTCACGCTCACTCCCCCGCCAGTAAAACAATGGGCCGATGCTCACCGCATTGAAGTCCTCCAACCCGAGCATTTGGATTCTGAATTCGTTTCTAAGCTAGAAGCTCGAAGCTCGAAGCTAGAAGCTCGTGTTTTCATCGTTGTTGCGTATGGAAAGATACTGCCCAAGGCAGTGCTTGATATTCCGAAGCGGGGCGTCCTCAACGTCCACCCTTCGCTTCTTCCCCGCCTGCGCGGCCCCTCTCCGATACGCTCCGCGATATTGAACGATGAAAAGAGAACGGGTGTTTCGATACTACTCCTCGACGAAGAAATGGACCATGGCCCGATAGTCGCGCAAAAACCGCTCGACTTCGAAAACCAGCAAGGCGTCGCCTTGCTGGTTTGGCCTCTGCGTGCGAGTGAACTCGATCGGGTTCTCATGCAAGCGGGTGGAAAACTCCTCGCACAGATACTTCCGCAATGGGCCGCGGGCCATATTGAGGCCCGCGAACAAAATCATGACCTTGCCACGTATTGTGAAAAAATAGAAAAGGAGGACGGGCTTCTCGACCTTTCGGCAGACCCGTACAAAAATCTTCTGAAAGTTCGCGCATACGAAGGCTGGCCGGGCACCTACGCTTTTTTTGAGAGAAACGGAAAGCGTATCCGTGTGAACATTATTGATGCGCATTTAGATAATGCAAAACTGGTCATCGAAAAAGTAAAACCCGAAGGCAAGCGCGAGATGGGCTACGAGGAATTCCTGCGCGGAGGGGCACGGCCGATCTAATCCGACTGCCCAAACCGCATCAGGCGCTTCGCCAAGGCACCGCCTTTGCGGTACAGACGAATGTGTAGCTTGCGCTCGCGCCGGAGTTGCCGTTCCACCTCTTCCTTCACGTCGTCGATAGCGCCGTTGATGCTCTCGGAATTGTTGCGGGCATACACGCGCCCCTGCCCGGGGACGATGACCTGTATTTCCGCAAACCAGATATTCGCGCCATGCCGCGGGCGGCCTGCATCACGCCCCACCTCGATCTCGCAACGCGCTACGTCGACCTCATCGCCCAAAAGTTTTTCAAGCGTCAGGACGCGCTGGTCGATATACGCTCTCGTCTCCGGCGTCATTTGATAATCGGTCGCTTTGATACGGATATTCACTCGTCTATTGTACCTTATGGATCGACGGAGAATGTATGAACAGTAGTATCCGCATGTTTTTCTTTCAGGTATTCAATGATGTCCTCGGATTCGTACATCTCGACGGCTTCCTCCACATCCACAAGATACGGTACCTGCCTTTTGTCGCCGCGTTCAACGAGTTCATCGGCAATGTCCGGATCGTCGATATTCCGCTCTTCAAAGAGAATGCCGTGCTCTGTGCCGTAGGCAAGCACTTTGGCGACGTATGGGCATCCCGTCTTCACGTACAGAATATAACCGGACATAGGTCAAAAAAGTACCGGGTCGTAGCCTTGCGGCGCATCGTCCGGCTTCTTGGTGTCATCCGCGGGTTTCTTTGGTGTTGGTTTGACGTGTTTCTTCGCGGCATCCTTGCGCGCCTTTTCATCTTTCACCCATTCCTCGTGTTCGCTTTGTGCCATGCACATTACTGTATCGCCCGGAGTCCACGAAGACAAGATGAACCTTTGTTTGTCATGAACCTTTTGACCACAAGCGGGCCGTGAATCGGCCATACTTCCCCGAAAGCACACGCAGTGCACGGGCGAGGTTGCGCTCGCGCGCTTTGGGAGATCCAGATCAAGAAGATTGTATAGAATTGGTACCCTCAAAATATTTAAATATATATTTGCTTGCGTAGTATCCTCCGATAAACGCGATGGTGTGGACAGTGCCAAACGCAACGCCTGTTCCCAAAAACCCCATTCCCCAAAATGTCAGACCGGCCAAGGGAATCCCAAAAGGATAATAGCCAAGGAGCAACGGAAGAATATTGTAGTATGTGCCCCACAGCAGTGAGATAAAAACCCCCGCAACAACTACTTTAAACAATTCTTTTTTCTCTCCATGTACAAATGATAGAAATACGACCGAGAACACAACATAGAGAGATAATTTCGCTAGAAAATATACAAATGTCTCCATCGGGTCTGAGAAAAATAAGTGAGAGAAATAATCGATACCAAAGACACCGATGACGGATATGAGAAGTGCATTACCCACTGTTTTTATGTATGTATTCTTCATGTACCCGGAGCCCGTATGAACACAGTATATGCTTACATCTCAGAAAGAATAGCGCGGAATAGGCGTCAGGAACCCTCCGACCGTGAGCAGGCCGTTGAATCGGGCACACGTCTCCGAAAGCTCCCGAACTCCCTATTGCGGATACCAATTCAAGAGAACGACGTCGATGTTCGGGTCGCCCACGTTGACGAGCTGTTTAAATTTCGCGACATCCGCCAAACCGTCGGGTCCGCGATAGTGGTACGGATATACGTGCTTTGGTTTGAATGCGAGTACCGCATCGGCCGCTTCCTCCACACCCATCGTGTACGGAAGATTCATCGGCACCAATGCGATATCGACATCTTCAAGCGCTCGCATTTCGGGAGTGCCTGCCGTGTCGCCCGCGACGTACACGCGGAAGCCGTCACGCTCGATGAGATATCCATTGCCGCGCCCCTTCGTGTGGAACGCATCCGCAGATTCGGGAAGGTTGTACATCGGTATCGCACTAATTGCGAACCCCTTCTCCGTCGTTGTGTCGCCGTTCGCGAGAATCCGCGCACGCGAAGCAAGTTCTCCCGGCAACATGTCTTTGACCGCCTGTGGCACGATGAACGCCACGTTGGGTCCGACGACCTCTGAGAGTGTCGACGTACTCAAGTGATCTCCGTGGATATCCGTCAAGAGAATGATATCGGCGGCTGGCTGACTTTTAAACGCTTCTCCACCTCCCGTGGGATCGGTGTAGATGACGGTATCACCCCAACGCAGTACTGCGGTCGCATGAGAGATCGGGACTACTTGAACAGCGACATCTTGCGTGGGTTGCATAGAAGCATCTCTTTGTTTTTCATTATAAACAGAACTTTTGAAAGCGAAAAACAGTAACGCGAGAAGCGCGATCGCACCTCCGATCCAAAGCACAGTCTTCATTGACCTATTCTACCGCACGCTCTTCAGGCGGCAACTGCGCATCGGTTTTTGGCTCGTGCTTCCCGTCCGCGCACTCGCACTCCGTCAAAGGCTGTCCGTGTTTTGGGCACGTCTCCGCCTGACACGTTCCGGGTGTCTCGGACACCCCCTCACATCCCCCTGTGCAAATATAGTGCTTCATATATTAAGCATTACGTATTAATTGTTAATGCAACCCTGCCTGTAAGTATAAGTCGCTACAAAGAAAAAGGTATTACAGACCGAAAGGACTCCACGAATCCCAATGGTTTCTTGGCTGTCATATTGATGTTGATGAGGAGTATCTGTAATGAGAGGCATGCTGGTACGGCGTAGTAGCGAGGGTTCCAATGTGGTCGACATTTCTACTAAAAATTACCCATTATTCGCACTAAACTAACGTATATACTCATGAATACTTCTAACCGTTTCTCGGTAGCCCCGGTAGGATATGTTCTTATCGCAGGTCTCGTCGTCTCAAGTATATTCGCAATGGCTCTCCCTGTCTTTGCAGACGCTGCGACCTATGCGTATGTGAATCAATCCGGTGACGTCAGCACTGTCACTGCGAACGACTGGCGGACGGCAATTGCGACGGCACCAAACATCCACAGAAACAGCGGTGTTATGCTCCTCACCAATCAAAATGACAGCATCATCGGCGATTCTGTCGGGGGCATCTAGTTCGTGTCTCAGTGAAAAAGGACACCCGACTGAAGGGTGTCCTTTGAGGTGATTCGCCGCCCTACCCGCGTTCGCTTACTCTCGGATACAAGCTATACTCACCTCCGGAATGAATGCAACATTTTTCTCCCCAATATCGGAAATTTTAAATGCTATTGGAATGGCGTTTCTCGGGATACTCATGTCGATATCCTCTTTTTTCGGGTATGCGCAACCAGTGAGTCCGCCCATCGTAATCATCCCGGAAGTCGAAACAAAAATTACTTACGTTGGTGCGACCTCAAGTGTGGCAACGTCCGCTATCAAAACTGACTCGAAAGTCGCGACCTCACCACCTACGGTATCAGTAGTAGCTACCTCTACCGCCCCAAAGGCTATTCCCGTGCCAATACCTGTCCCGGAAAAAACTCCCGACACAACGCCCGTGGTCGTTGGCCCCTGTCAAACGAATCTGCCTGTAAGCACCGGCTCGAGCACGGTGTCGTCGACCGGAGCCGCCGGTACACAGGTGAGTACCATCGGAACGACGACGCTTGTGATAGGTAGTGTGCCGTTGCTTTCTGGAGGAACCGCACACGCAGGCGGATCAGTCGCTGTTTCCTATTTGCAGATTACCAACGTCGGGAAAGAGTGCGCTTTACTCAAAGGATTTTGGGTTAAACAAAATGGCTCTGCTCCTGTCGAGTCCATTATCGGACTCACAACGGTGGATGATAAAGGCGGTTCGCGCGGATCAACCGGAGGAATTGAAGGCGCCACGCCGTTCCAAAATGGATTAGCCCTTGCGCCCACTCATGCACTCTTTGCTCCCGGTCAAATGCGGCTATTCACTATAAAAGCCATTATTACTCAGGACGTTTCTATGTATGTCGGGCTGCAACTTATGATTGAAGTGGCATCAATTGAAACCACTGCGGCAGTGAGAGGTCAGTTTCCAATACGTGGAACGACATGGGTCATCGCCCAATAACAAGACAAAATACCCATTGGAGCTTTTGTCATGTCTACAAAATATATCGCTTAGACAGAGCCAGAGGGGCCACACGTTTGTATTCCGTTTCTCCGGCCGATGAGATGCGCAGATATTCACGTTGGTAAACCGCGCGTCGGTTTCTGACTCCTCGGCTCGGAAGTGAATATGAGTACATGTTCACTTCTCTCGCTCTACGTCGCCAGTAAACCGCGCGTCGGTTTCTGACTCCTCGGCTCGGAAGTGAATATGAGTACATGTTCACTTCTCTCGCTCTACGTCGCCAGTAAGAATGTCATGCTCTAGAGCGTCTTCTACAAAGAGAGTATGCTGATTTTTATTTTCGAGAAATGATCATGAACATCCGTACACACAATGCGAAACGCTCACGCACAATGCAGGTATTCGTGTATTCTCAAGGAGCGATGAAATTGACCGCATGCACACTCCTGACTATTTTCGTATATTCTCTTTTCCCCGCCACGCTCTCCGCGGAAGCCACTCCTGAGATCATCGTCAAGTTCGACGACGCGCGGGTAGACATGAGCGCGGGCGACACGACGGCTTCTATCGCACAGAGTAATGGAGCCCTCCAAACGGACACGATGCCCGAGGAGAATATCGCGGTGGTGGTACCCCGCGGACAATCCGTCGAAACAGCGATAGCGCGGCTCAATCAGGACCCTCGCGTGGAGTATGCGGAGCCCAACTACGCGCGCAGTATTTCCGCTCTCGGCACCAATGATACGCATAGAGGCCTCTTATGGGCGCTCGACAACACGGGCCAGAGCGTGAACGGGACTACCGGAGTGGCGGGCGCAGATATGAGTATGAGGAACGCATGGAACATCTCGACCGGCCGGGAGGACGTCATCGTCGCCATCATAGACACGGGCGTCGTGTACACCCACCCCGACCTCGCGAACAGGATGTGGGACGGCACCTCATGCGTGAGCGAAGAAGGTGTGACGCTTGGCACCTGCATACACGGCTACGATTTTGCGAGCGACGACACCGACCCCTTCCCCGAAGCGAGCGATCCCGACGGCTACCACGGCACACACATCGCCGGCACCATCGCCGCGGAGCAGGGCAACGGACTCGGTATTGCGGGCGTCGCACCGCGGGCGCGCATTATGGCGCTTCGTTTCGACCTCGATGTTGCAAGCGAAGTGCGCGCTATTGATTTCGCGCGCCGAAATGGCGCCAAGGTCATCAATGCGAGCTACTCGGGCGGAGGGTTCTCGCAGGCCGAGTACGATGCGATTGAGCGCTTCGAGGCGAGCGGCGGCATTTTTATCGCAGCGGCTGGCAACAACGCCCGCAGTAACGATACAACGCCGCTCTACCCGGCAAGCTATTCGCTCGCAAACGTCATCGCAGTTGCCGCCACCGACCAGAACG
>ORMF011072230.1_pt1 | contig 18204 bp, 16 predicted proteins | sample 1779871 | NCBI WGS metagenome assembly ORMF01 (sample SAMEA104232316, study PRJEB22302) | groundwater metagenome | biome: forest; feature: aquifer; material: groundwater | place: USA | collected 2011-08-07 | depth 5.4 m | reverse complement strand
TCATTCTGGATCAGACACGCCTGCCGCAGGTTGCCGTGCAGGTGCGATTAAACACCGTCGATGATGTGGCGCATGCCATTCGCAGCATGCAGGTGCGCGGCGCGCCGCTGATCGGCGTCACGGCCGCCTACGGCGTCTGCCTGGCGCTGCGCGCGGACGCTTCCGACGATGGCCTCGAGGCCGCCATCGCCCACCTCGCCAGGCAGCGCCCGACGGCGATCAACCTGCGCTGGGCGCTGGAGGAGATGCGCGCCGCGGTGCGCAACCTGCCGCGCGATCGGCGCGTGGCGGCCGCCTACCGGCGTGCGGGCGAGATCGCCGAGGCCGACATCGCCACCAACCGCGCCATCGGCAGCCATGGCGCCAGGCTGATCGAGGCCGCCGCCAAGCGCAAGCAGCCGGGCGAGCGGGTCAACATCCTCACCCACTGCAACGCCGGCTGGCTCGCTACCGTCGATGTCGGCACGGCCACGGCGCCGATCTACCAGGCGCACGACGCCGGCACCCAGCTGCACGTGTGGGTCGACGAGACCCGGCCGCGCAATCAGGGCGCGGCGCTCACCGCCTTCGAGCTCGGCGCCCACGGCGTGCCGCACACCATCATCGTCGACAACGCCGGCGGGCACCTGATGCAGCAGGGCCTGGTGGACTTGTGCATCGTCGGCGCCGACCGCGTCACCGGCAACGGCGATGCCACCAACAAGATCGGCACCTACCTGAAGGCGCTGGCGGCGAAGGACAACGGCGTGCCGTTCTACGTCGCCTTCCCGCACTCCACCATCGACTGGACGCTTGTTGACGGCCGCGCCATCCCCATCGAGGAGCGCAGCGCCGACGAGGTGTTGATCATGCGCGGGCGCACCAAGGATGGGCAGGTGGTGGCGGTCGAGATCGCCGCCCCCGGCAGCCCGGCCCGCAACGACGCCTTCGACGTGACGCCGGCGCGGCTGATTACCGGCCTCATCACCGAGCGCGGCGTGTGCGCGGCCTCCACCGAGGGCCTCGCCTCGCTCTATCCGGAGCGTGGGTGTCAGACCCTCCGGGTCTGACACCGTTACGCGACCCGATATCAAACGCAGCAATGGTGTCAGACCCGGAGGGTCTGACACCCGACGGAGGAAAGATGCAGAGCCGCTGGAAAGATGCCGACGCGCGCCGGGCGGTCTCCGTCTACGGTGCGCTCGGCGCCGGCGAGCGGCTGGCACTGCGCACCTACACGACGCGGCTGCTCGGCCGCGACCCGGCCCTGGTGCTGCACGGCGGCGGCAACACCTCGCTCAAGACCGAGATGGCCGACCTGGCGGGCGAGACGCACGAAGTCCTGTGGGTGAAGGGCTCGGGCTGGGATATGGCCCAAATCGACCCGACCGGCTTTGCCGCCGTCAAGCTCGCCCCCTTGAGGAAGCTGCGCCAGCTGGACCATCTGAGCGACGAGGATATGCTGCGCGTGCAGCGCGCCCATCTCCTCGATCCGCTGGCGCCGGACCCCTCGGTTGAGTTCCTGCTGCACGCCTTCATGCCGCACAAGTACGTCGACCACACGCACGCCAACGCCGTGCTGGCGCTGATCGATCAGCCGGGTGGCGCGGAGCTCGCCCGCGAGGTCTACGGCGGCCGCCTGGGGCTCGTGCCCTATCGGCGCCCGGGGTTCGGTCTCGCCAAGGCGGCGGCCGAGGTGTTCGACGCCGATCCCGAGGTCGAGGGCCTGATCCTCGACAAGCACGGCATCTTCACGTTCGGGGCAAAGGCGCGCCAATCCTACGAGCGGATGGTCGAGATGGTGACGCTGGCCGAGGAGCGGCTGCAGCGGGGGCGCAGGAAAGTGTTCAAGGCCGTGCCGCTGCCGAAATCGATCGCGTCGCTCTCCGAGGTGGCGCCGATCCTGCGCGGCGCCTGCAGCCTGAAGGACGCGAAGGTCGAAGGCGCCTGGCGGCGGCTGGTGCTCGAGTTCCGCGGCGGCGAAGCTGTGCGCCGTTTCGTCGACGGCAAGGAGGTGGCGCGCTACGCCAGAGCCGGCGTGGTGACGCCCGACCACGTCATCCGCACCAAGCCCTGGCCGCTGATTGTGCCGGCGCCGGAGGCCGGCAAGCTCGAGCATTTCCGGCGCGCGGCGCGGCAGGCGGCGAGTGATTTCATCGCCGACTACAAGGCCTATTTCCAGAGCAACGCCGCGCGCCTGGAAGAGCCGCGAACCATGCTCGATCCGCTGCCCCGGATGATCCTGGTGCCGGGACTCGGCTTGTTTGGCCTGGGACGCAGCAAGGCCGAGGCGAGGATCGCCGCCGATATCGTCGAGAGCGCCCTGGCCGTCATCACTGACGCCGAGGCGACTGGCGCGTTCCAGTCGATCGGCGAGTTCGACATGTTCGAGTGCGAATACTGGCCGCCGGAGCAGGCAAAGCTCGGGCGGGTCAAGGAGCCGCCGCTGGCCGGCCAGATCGCGGCCATCACCGGCGCCGGCGGGGCCATCGGCGCCGCGACGGCGCGGGCGTTTGCGGCCGCGGGCTCCGAGGTGGCGCTGCTCGACGTCAATGAGGCGGCAGCGAAGGAAAAGGCCGAGGAGATCGGCGCGTCGGCGCTGGCGGTTGCCTGCGACGTGACCGATCCAGCCTCGGTGCGCGCGGCCTTCGACCAGGTGGCGGAAGCGTTCGGCGGCGTCGACATCGTCGTGTCGAACGCGGGCGCCGCCTGGCAGGGCCGCATCGGCGAGGTCGACGAGGCGGTGCTGCACAAGAGCTTCGAACTGAATTTTTACGGCCACCAGCGCGTGGCGCAGGCCGCCGTGCGCATCATGCTGGCGCAGGACACCGGCGGTTGCCTGCTGTTCAACGTGTCCAAGCAGGCGGTGAACCCCGGCCCCAACTTCGGCCCCTACGGCCTGCCCAAGGCGGCGACGCTGTTCCTCGTGCGCCAATACGCGCTCGACTACGGCGCCGAGGGCATCCGCGCCAACGCCGTCAACGCCGACCGCATCCGCTCCGGGCTGCTCACCGACGATTTCGTCCGCGAGCGTGCCAAGGCCCGTGGCGTGAGCGAGAAGGACTATATGTCCGGCAACCTGCTGCAGCGCGAGGTCACGGCCGAGGATGTGGCCCAAGCCTTCCTGCACCAGGCCCTGGAATTGAAAACCACGGGCGACGTCACCACCGTCGACGGCGGAAATATCGCCGCGGCGCTGCGGTGATAGATTGGCAGGATTGCTTCGTCAGCAGGCCGAAAGCTGGCAGGCGATCGCTGGAGAAAGTGTGCCAGGAGCAGCTATGTTGATGCGTCTTGCAATGTCTTCGAGCCAACGCGAATTATTCATGAAATAGTGTGGCCTGCGCTGATGGTTTGTGATGAAGCCGTTAGGCGGGCCCTGTTGTCGAAACAGAGCGTCCGCGTCGCCACCGAGTCATCAACTCCAAGGAGGCCAGTATGAACGACGATCTCGCATTCAGACAAAAAGCGGCAGGCAAGGTGATCCAGGCGATTGCGGCTGAACCCGACGGTGTGACGCTAGATACCTGGGTGCCTGGTGCCTTGGACCTGGGTCGCGAATGCCGCGTCGGCGAAGGCTTGCAGCTGGGCTCTGATTTGCAGGAAGACGTTCGGGAGAGTCCCTTGGTGCGCAAAGTGTTCGCCAAGCTTGACCTGGAGCTACCTAAGTCGGGGCTTCTGGGCGACTGCTGCAAAGCGCTGATGATGGAGCTGCAGAAGCGGTAGCCCATCAACATGCCGCAGCACGAGTTCCACCTGCTCACGAGTGACACCGGGAAACCACTCCAGAAAATCGTCGATGCGCGCCCCGCTCTCGAGGTTCTCGAACAGCGCACGGACAGGAACGCGGGTGCCTTTGAACAGCCACTCGCCGCTGACCTTGCCCGGCACGCGCTCAACCGCTGGACATTGGCTCCAATCCAGCATCACGGATGCTCACGCAATCCTGCGCGGCTTGATCGCGGCAATGTCGCGGTCGAGGCGCTGCCGCGCCGTTTCGATATCGAAGCGCGCCTGGATGCCGAGCCAGAACTCGGGAGTGGTGCCGAAGTAGCGGGCGAGCCTCAGGGCCGTATCCGGTGTGACGGCGGTCTCCTCGCGCACCAGGCGCTCCACGCGGGTCCGCGGCACGCGCAGCGCCGTCGCCAGTGCATAGGGGCTCATGTCCAGCGGCACCAGGAACTCCTCGCGCAGGATTTCTCCCGGATGGACGGGGGCCAAGGCTTTGGCAATCATCCGGGCGGCCTCCTCAGTGGTAATCGGCGATCTCGACATCTTCCGCGTCGGTGCCGGTCCACACGAAGCAGACCCGCCATTGGTCGTTGATCCTGATCGAGTGCTGACCCACCCGATCGCTCTTCAGCGCTTCCAATCGATTGCTGGGAGGGCTGCGCAAATCATTGAGCGTTCTCGCCTCGGTCAGCATGATCAGCTTGCGTCGGGCAGCCCGGATCAGATCGGTTGGGAAGCCCTTGCCGGGTTGGCGTCCCTCGAAAATCGCTTGGGCTCGCCGATCCTTGAAGCTCTTGATCATGACCGCTCGTGCAAGCCATTATGTATCATATCGTGATACCAATGTCGAGCCACGCCTTGCCTGAGGCGGCGGCTGGCTGGCCACGGATGGGTGTGGCCCGGACGGCGAGAGATGACAAGCCGGGCGCTTGCGGCTAAGTCAACCATCGCAGCAGAACCATGAGGTGACCCCCATGCCGGAAGCCGACAGGGAAGGCGAGAGATACCGGGCCGACACGCCACAGGCCGCGCCGGGCTTCTTCCTCAAGGGCGCCCACCAGCTCGACTGGGGCATGAAGAACCGCCTCGCCCGCACGTTCAATCCCGCCACCGGCCGCACCGTGATGCTGGCGGTCGACCACGGCTACTTCCAGGGGCCGACCACCGGGCTCGAGCGCATCGACCTCTCGATCGTGCCGCTGCTGCCGCAATGCGATGCGCTCTTCTGCACGCGCGGGATATTGCGCAGCGTCATCCCGGCCGAGTCGCAAAAGCCGATGGTGCTGCGCGCCAGCGGCGGCCCCAGCATCCTGCGCGAGGAGTTGTCCGACGAGCAGATCGCCATGGACATGGACGACGCCGTGCGCCTCAACGCGGCGGGCGTCGGCATCCAGGTATTCATCGGCGGCGAGCACGAGACCCGCTCGGTGCACAACATGACCAGGCTGGTGGACGCCGGCCTGCGCGTCGGCATGCCGGTGATGGGCATCACCGCGGTCGGCAAGGACATGGTGCGCGACGCCAAATATTTCCGCCTCGCCTGCCGCATCATCGCCGAGCTGGGCGCGCAGTACGTCAAGACCTACTACGTGGAGAAGGACTTCGAGACCGTCACGGCATCCTGCCCGGTGCCGATCGTGATGGCCGGCGGCAAGAAGCTGCCCGAGCTCGACGCGCTCACCATGGCCTACAACGCCGTGCAGCAAGGCGCGTCAGGCGTCGACATGGGCCGCAACATCTTCCAGTCCGACGCGCCCAAGGCCATGATCGCCGCCGTCGCCGCCGTCGTGCACCAGCGCGCCAAGCCGCGCGAGGCGCTGGAGATTTACAAGACGCTCGAGGCGAAGGGATAGGCTGGTCCCGGATATTCGCTTCGCGGCCCATTCGGGGTCAGACCCCTCGCCTCCATACAAGAGCCTCAAGGCGAAAGGGTAGCCGACGGGGTCACCGCACCAGCGGCCCGCTGGCCTTGCGCCAGGCGTCGAGGCCGCCGTGGATGTGGCAGGCCGTCGCGATGCCGGCGTCCTGCGCCGCCTGCACGGCCATGGCCGAGCGCTCGCCGAAGGCGCAATAGAACACCATGCGCTTGCCCGTGGCGCCGGCAAGCTCGTGCAGCATGCCGCCGGCGCGGATGTTCTCCTGCAGGTCCGGATAGGGCGCATGCAGCGAGCCGGGGATCATCCCGTGCTTGTCGCGCTCGGCGCGCTCGCGCAAGTCGATCAGCGCCACGTTGGGCTGTCCCACCAACACAAGCGCCTGCTGCGCCGTCACCGCCCAGCCCCGACGCGCGATCTCGTCCTGCGCCAAGCCCTGGCGCATGTTGGCCGGAACCGCCACGTCCATCATCTTCGGGTTGGGCAGGTTGAGCTTGCCCATCAAATCGACGTACTCGTCGACCGACTTGACCTGCAGGCGCGGGTTGTAGCGCTTCTCCTCGCCGATGGTGGAGACCGTGTCGCCCTTGTAGTCGTGGGCCGGGAAGACCAGGGTGTCGTCGGGCAGCTTCAGGATCTTGCCGAACAGGGAGTCGTATTGCGCCTTGGCGCTGCCGTTCTGGAAATCGGTGCGCCCCGTGCCGCGGATCAGCAGCGTGTCGCCGGTGAACACGCGGTCGCGCATCAGGAAGCTGTAGGAATCATCCGTGTGCCCCGGCGTATAGAGCACGTCGAGCGCCAGCCCCTCGATGGTCAGCTTGTCGCCCTCGGTCACGCGCATGGACACCACGTCGACCTTGGCCATCTCGCCCATCACGGTGATGCAGTGCGTGCGGTCGCGCAGCGCACCCAGCCCGGTGATATGGTCGGCGTGGATGTGCGTATCGACGGCCTTGACCAGCTTGAGGTCGAGCTCCTTGACCAGCTGCAGGTAGCGGTCGACCTTCTCCAGCACCGGATCGACGATCAGCGCCTCCCCGCCGCGCCGGCTGGCCAGGAGATAGCTGTAGGTGCTGGACGTCTGATCGAAGAGCTGGCGGAAAATCATGGGACGCTCCATCGAGCGAAAACGCTCCGCCGGCCCCATCGAGGGAGGCGGGCGGAGACGCGCACTCTAGCAGATTACCGCGGTTGCGGGACGATGCGGATGTAGGGCTTGGGCGCCTTCCACCCCTGCGGGTACGTCTTTTTGGCGTCCTCGTCGGACACCGAGCCGGCGATGATCACGTCCTCGCCGTGCTTCCAGTTCACCGGCGTCGCCACCTTGTGCTTGGCGGTGAGCTGCAGCGAGTCGATGACGCGGATCACCTCGTCGAAGTTGCGCCCCGTGGTCATCGGGTAGACCAGGACCAGCTTGATCTTCTTGTCCGGGCCGATGACGAACACGTTGCGCACCGTCTGGTTGTCGGCGGGCGTGCGGCCCTCGCTCGAGCCTTTGGTTTCGGCCGGCAGCATGCCGTAGAGCTTGGAGACCTCCAGCGTCGGGTCGCCGATCATGGGGTAGTTGGGGGCGTGGCCCTGCGTCTCCCTGATGTCGTCGGCCCATTTCGAGTGCCGGTCGACCGGATCGACGCTGATGCCGATGATCTTGACGTTGCGCTTGTCGAACTCCGGCTTGATCTTGGCCATGTAGCCGAGCTCGGTGGTGCACACCGGCGTGAAGTCCTTGGGGTGCGAGAACAGCACCGCCCAGGCATTGCCGATCCAATCGTGGAATTTGATGCGGCCGGCAGTGGTATCGGCCTCGAAGTCCGGCGCAGTCTCTCCGATGCGGAGGGTCATGGCAGAATCTCCTTTTGCGTGTTGCGGCCCCGTCCTGATCTTTGCGCCCGGTTACCTAGCCGGGCCGTATTAGACACGCCGGGCGCGATGCGATCAACCCTAACGAACGGTTCACGGCCTTGAAAAGGCATCGCTTCATGCGCGCCTGCTGTTCCCAAGGGAACTGACACGTCTGCGCCGATCGAACGCGGCTGAGCGATTGTCGGCCAGCCGACGATTGTTAAGCGGATACTAGCAATGTCGCTATCAGTGCTTCTACTGAATTAACCTCAAGTTATGCTCTGGCTCCTAGTCTGATGGCCTGGGACTGTGGAGTCGTCGGTAAGCGTCATGTTGAGCGGAACAGTAGGGCCGGGCAAACAGGGCTCTCTGATGGCCGAATACTCGGATCTGCTCGCCGACTCCGTGCTCAGACAGAAGGCCTGGCTGGCCGAGCACAGAGCCCAGATCGAGACCCAGCTGGCGAGCAAGGTCAAATCCGAATTCATCGCCAACATGAGCCATGAGCTCAGGACGCCGCTCAATACCGTCATCGGCTTCGCCAAGCTGCTCGGCGAGCACAAGAAGCGGCGCCTGAAGGACCCGGAGGTCATCGAGTACGCCGACCTCATCCGCGACGCCGCCACGCACCTCCTCGCCGTCATCAACGACATCCTCGACATCTCCAAGATGCAGAGCGGCAAGTACACGCTCGATGCCCGCGAGGTCGAGCTCGACGAGGTCCTGCAGGTGTCGCTGGCCTCCTTCAAGCCGACGGCGCTGGAGGCTGGCATCGACCTCGCGAGCCAGTGGGAAGCCAATCTGCCGACGGTCAGAGGCGATGCAGCCAAGCTGCGCCAGGTTTTCGGCAATTTGATCAGCAACGCCTTGAGGTTCACGCCGCCGGGCGGCTCGGTGTGCATAGCCGCCCGCAAGCTGGAAGATGGCGGCGCGGCGGTCTCGGTGCGCGACACCGGTCTGGGCATGTCCGAGGAAGAGATCGCGGTTGCGCTCACCCCGTTCGCCCAGGTCGACGCCAGCCGTTCGCGCTGGCGCGAGGGCACGGGCCTGGGCCTGCCGATCGCCAAGGCCCTGGTGCAGCTGCACGGCGGGCGGCTGGAGATCCGCAGCGCCAAGTCGCGCGGAACCGAGGTCACCGTCATCCTGCCTTCACGCTCCGACGTGTCGGACGTGCACGGTCGGACCGTCGCGGGCCTCGCCGGCCGCAGTGGCGCTCTCTAGGCGATGAGGGACTTCCAACCATGCCTCCGATAGCGCCCAGGCCCGAGCGCCAGCCAGATCAGACCGACGTCTCGATCGGCCGCATCGTGTCCGTCACGGGCGCCAAGTCGATCGTCTTGCTCGACGGCGGCCTGGTGGGCGCGGACAAGCGCGGCCGCGGCCCGGCCCAGCGGCCCGAGATGGGCACCCTGTTTGCCATCGAGACCACCAATACTGTGGTGCTGGCCATCGTCTCGGCCCTGAGCGTGCCCGTGCCGGCCCAGCGCGAGGGCGAGAGCGAGCTGTGGATCGCCGAGCTCGGCCTGGTGGGCGAGCTTTGGAAGGGCGGCGACGGCCGGGCGATCACCTTCAATCGTGGCGTCACGGTCTACCCCGCGCTCGGCGACCGGGTGCGCGTGGCCTCGCGCCAGGAGCTGGAGCAAGCCTTCTGCGGCGACCGGCGCAGCTCCGTACGGGTCGGCTGCATCCGCCAGGACCCTACCATTGCGGCCACCATTCGCGTCGACGATCTTCTCGGCAAGCATTTCGCCATCCTCGGCACCACCGGCACCGGCAAGTCCTGCACCACCGCCCTGATCCTGCGCTCGATCCTGCAGAAGAACCCGGCGGCGCACATCGTGCTGCTCGACCCCCACAACGAGTACGCGCCGGCCTTCGGCGAGTGGGCGGAAGTCATCAGCCAGCGCAACATGCAGCTGCCCTATTGGCTCCTCACCTTCGAGGAGCTGGTCGAGGTGCTGATCGGCAATCCGCAGGAGCGCAAGGCCGAGGTGGAGATCCTGCAGGAGCTGATTCCGCTGGCCAAGGCGCGCTACGGCACGGGCCGCGGCAACGCGCGCGAGACGGCTCTGCGCCGCGCCACCGACATCAAGTATACGGTGGACACACCGGTGCCCTACCGGACCTCGGACCTGATCCAGATCATCGACGACCGGATGGGCAGGCTCGAGAACAAGCGCGACCTCTCGCCCTACCGCAACCTGAAGACCCGCCTCGAGATCATCAGCGCCGACCCGCGCTATGCCTTCATGTTCGGGTCGCTCACCGTCATCGACAGCATGGCGCAGATCCTGGGGCGCATCTTTCGCGTGCCGGTCAACGACAAGCCGATCACCATCTTCGAGCTCACCGGCCTGCCGACGGAGATCATCAACGTCGTCGTATCCGTGCTCTGCCGCATGACGTTCGACTTCGCGCTGTGGAGCGAGGGCCAGGTGCCGGTAATGCTGGTGTGCGAGGAAGCCCACCGTTACGTCCCGGCCAAGAGCAACCTCGGCTTCGAGCCCTGCAAGCGGGCCATTGCCAAGATCGCCAAGGAGGGCCGCAAGTACGGCGCCTCGCTGTGCATCGTCACGCAGCGCCCCGCCGAGATCGATCCGACCATCCTGTCGCAGTGCAACACCGTGTTCGCCTTGCGCATGTCCAACGACAGCGACCAGGAGATCGTCAAGTCGGCCATTGCCGACACGGGCTCGGGCCTGCTCGAGTTCCTCTCCGCGCTGGGCCAGCGCGAGGCCATCGCCTTCGGCGACGGCGTCACGCTGCCCGTGCGCATCCGGTTCGACGAGCTGCCCAAGCACTGCATGCCGCGCAGCTCCACGGCCCGCTTCACCGAGAAATGGCAGAGATCGGTGGGCGACGAGGGTTTCCTCGAGAGCATCGTCGACCGCTGGCGCAACTCGTCGTCGGCCCCCATCGGGGATGCGAGCCAGCACATGGCGCTGCTGGCCGAGTCCCTGAATCTGCCCGCCGGCGCGAGCGCGGATGCAGGTGCCGCGGCCGCTGCTACGGCAGCCGGCGACGAGCCGGCGCGCCCGGACCTGCCCCCGATCCGTGCCGCGCCGCGCGGGCGGGCCCGCCCCCCGCCGCGGGCGCGGGCGCCCGGGGGCCGCCGGCTCGACCGCCCCACCGGCCAACGCCGCGCTCCGCAACCTCCGCGACCGGCTGCAGCAGCGGTAGGCGGCGCGGCCGAGCCCTGCCGGTTAGGCGCCGCCCCGCTATTCGACATGCCACAGCGGCAATGTTTGCGTGGTGCGGCCGAGTTCTCTTGCCCGCTAGCTGAGCGTCTGCCCCGCTTCATGGGGGGATTATCTGCTGCAACGCTTCGCGGTAGCGGCCCCATTTCGATGAGTCGGTGGAGATTGTGCCGCCAGTGTTGTCGATTAAGTAGGTTTCGTGCGTAGTCATGGTTCCTTGCGACCAATTGAATTGTGGATAGTCGGTGCGCCCATCTCTGCAGGCGGATTGATCGTGCTAGCCAATGCTCGCGTTTCGCGCTTGAGCGGCGGCTGGCGCTGTCACCCGACAATGCGCGTGCTCCCGTGCGTGCGACTTGAAAGGGCAACATATGGGACTTCGATTTCGGCGTTCTTTCCGCCTCGCGCCGGGAATCCGAATGAACCTGAGCGGTAGTGGGGTGAGTATGTCTGTTGGTCCGCGCGGCGCCTCAGTCACGTTCGGCAGTCGGGGCACGTATCTGAACGCGGGAATTCCGGGAACGGGTCTTTCCTCGCGATCTCGGATTGGCGCCCCTTACGTCCCTACGCGAGAGGCAACCAGCCCACAGACCGGCAAATTCGAAGCAAACATAGTTGTCGCGGATGATGGCACTATCAGGTTTCTCGACGCAAACGGACAACCAATATCTCAAGCCTTGATCGATAAGGCTAAGCGACAACATGGTGAGGCGATCCGCAATCTCATTAAGGAGTGTTGCGACAAGATCAATGCAAAGGTCGAGGAATTGGCCACCATCCATCTGCACACGCCCGCGCCGAATGAACGGCTGCGGTACGAGCCGCGGGAGTTCGCGGTGCCGCCGCCCAAAAGGCCACTGCCACAGTCGCACGGCCTTCTTGGTTGGCTCCTGAAATCACACCGTGCACGCATCGATGAATACAACGCAAGGCGACAAGCCGCGTACGAGAAGACCGTGAAGGAATGGCAGGTGACAAAGGCTACCTTTGAAACGAAGGAGCGCGCCAGGAAAGTGCTACTTGAGGATCGTGTGCTAACCGACGTGGGGGCGATGGAAGAAGTTTTAGAGGGCGCCCTCAAGGACATATCTTGGCCGCGAGAAACGACGGTTTCGGCTGAGGTTCGCAGAGGCGGTCGCTTGGTGATGCTGGACGTTGACCTGCCGGAAATAGCGGAAATGCCAAAAACGACCGCCAGTGTTCCGTCAAGGGGCTACAAACTGACCGTCAAGGAAATGAACGCCACCAAGGTTCAGAAGCTCTACATGGAGCACGTGCACGGGATTGGCTTTCGGCTGATCGGCGAGGCGTTCGCAGTGCTGCCGTCAGCGGAGGAAGTGATATTGTCTGCGTTCAGTCAGCGTCAAAGCAAGGCCACAGGCGCGGTGATCGATGAGTATCTTTATTCTGTACGTGTGCAGCGTGGCGACTGGTCAGGGATTGATTTCACACGACTGCAGGGTCTCGATGCAACGGCGGCTCTTGAGAGCTTTGAGCTAAAGCGCGATATGATTAAGATGGGACTGTTTCGGCCTATATTGCCGATCGCGGCGAGCTGAGCCTTCCCATCCTGGCTGATCGATGCCGCGCCCTACTGCATCCTCCCACGCGCCGCGCGATCATTGGGTTACACCGCGAGAGGCTTGGTTGGTGCGAGCTGCTGCCGGTTGCCGTGTCGACCGCCAACCGGCCAACACGTTCCACAACCTCCGCGACCGCCTGCAGCAGCGGTAGCCAATGCCGTCGTTCAACTAGCGGCTGGCAACAACGATGTGCGCCCGGATGCGGCCTTCGATGGGACCATTGCCGAATTGCCGCGCCAGTGCCTCGGCCGCGGCCCGGGTGGCCTCCTCCAGGCGCGATGCGTCGCGCGCCTCGATCTCGTTCCTGAGCGGCGTTCCTTGACAGTAGGCGATCGCGACATCGCTCGGTGAGGGCGCCCGGCTGCTCTCGTCCCGTGTCTCGATTGCAATCGCGGTGAAGCCCGCGGCCGCCAGCTCAGCGCGGATTTTCTCCACATCGTGATAGCCGTGCGGGGTGCGGGCCATGAAGTGCGGTGGATCCTGCGGGAACAGCCCCGCCAGTGTCTCCGTAACAACATGGGCGAAGACGTTTTCGGAGATCCGGTCCCAGGCGTTGAAAAGGAATTGGCCGCCCGGCTTGAGGACGCGACGGGCCTCCTTGAAACCTTGCACCTTGTCGGGAAAGAACATAACGCCGAATTGGCACGCCACGGCGTCGAAGCTTTGATCCGCAAACGGCAGGGCCAGCGCGTCGGCCTGCCGCCAGCTGATCCGGCTGTCGCCGGCCTGGCGTGCCGGGGCGCGATCCAGCATCGGCTGGTTGAGATCTGTTGCCACGATGCGCGCGTTGGCGGGAAGTACCGACGCAATCGCTCGCGTAAGGACACCCGTCCCCGCAGCCGTCTCCAGAACGTCCTGCGGTCGGCCCTTGGCCAGCCGACCAGCCAGATCGCGTGCATATGCTTCGAAGATGAGGGGGACCAAGAACCGATCATAGATCTCGGGGATCGATCCCCCGAACAGCTTATCCGTCGCCACCATGGCGCTGCTCCTCGCGAACCAAACAGAAGGCTTGATGCTTGATAATACAGTTGGTGTTCGGCTGTCCCTTACCGCTTTCTTGAGCCCGACCCCGGGCGCTGCTATTGCTGCCTGCCGCAGCGCGAGGCCAGATTGCCGATGAACGCCATCTATCCGGTTGTCCTCTCCGGGGGCTCGGGCACACGCCTGTGGCCGCTGTCGCGGGCCATGTACCCCAAGCAGTTCATCCGCTTTTCCGGCGACCAGGCCTCGAGCTTCCTGGCCGGCACGCTCAGGCGGCTCGACCCCGAGCAGGGCTTCACGCGGCCCATCATCGTCTGCAACAACGATCACCGGTTCCTGGTCAAGGAGGAGGCCGAGCGCGCCGGCGTCACGCCGCGGGCGATCGTGCTGGAGCCGGTGCCGCGCAATACCGCCGCCGCGGCTGCCGTCGCCGCGTTGCTGATCGAGCACGACGACATGGGCGGCATCCTCGCCTTGATGCCGTCGGACCATGTCATCAAGAACGAGCCCGCCTTCGTTGCCGCCGTGCGCCGGGCCGCCGAGGTGGCGCAAACCGGCAAGCTCGTGCTGTTCGCCATCACGCCTGCCGGACCGCACACCGGCTATGGCTACATCCGCCGCGGCGCGTCGCTCGCCGGCTTCGCCGACGCCTTTGCCGTCGACGCCTTCACGGAGAAGCCCGACCAGGCGACGGCCGCGGACTACGTGGCGGCGGGCAACTACGCCTGGAACAGCGGCATCTTCGTATTCGGCGCGCGCGCGTTCCTGGCCGAGTTGGCGCGCTTCGAGCCTTCGATCCTCGAGGCCGCCAGGCAGGCGCTGGCGGGCGCGACGGTGGATCTCGACTTCCTGCGGCTCGAGCCAGAGGCGTTTGCAAGATCGCCCAGCATCTCCATCGACTACGCCGTCATGGAGCGCACCGATCGTGCCGCCGTGCTCCCCGTGGACATCGGCTGGAGCGATGTGGGCTCCTGGTCGTCGCTGTGGGAGCTCAGCGCCCACGACAAGGACGGCAACGCCGTCAAGGGCGAGGCGCTGCTGCAGGATACGGCCAACTGCTACGTGCACTCGGATCGGGCGTTCGTGGCCACGCTCGGCGTCAAGGACCTCGTCATCGTCGATACGCCCGACGCGCTGCTGGTGGCCGACCGCGCCAGGGCGCAGGAGGTTTCGGGCATCGTCGCCAAGCTCAGGCAAGCGAACCGCAAGGAGCAGGAGCAGCACCTGCGCAGCTATCGCCCGTGGGGCTTTTTCGAGCAGCTCAGCGTCGGCCCCCGCTTCCAGGTCAAGCTGTTGCACGTCAAGCCGGGCGCCAAGCTCTCCCTGCAGATGCACCACCACCGCTCCGAGCACTGGGTGGTGGTGCACGGCACGGCCAAGGTGACGATCGCCGGCGAGGAGAAGCTCGTGCGCGAGAACGAGTCGGTCTACATCGTCGCCACCCAGTGGCACCGGCTGGAGAACCCCGGCAGGACGCCGCTCGAGTTGATCGAGGTGCAGATCGGCAGCTATCTGGGCGGGGACGACATCATCCGCACCGACGACGTCTACCACCGCGGGCCGGAGGAGACGAAGTAGGCGCCGGCCCGCTCAGCCGAACACGTCCTGCAACACGCCGGCGCGCACCACCTCGGTGCCGTCGATGGCAATGGTCGTGCGCATGACGGGGATGTCGAAGTGGCCCGCCGTGTAGCGGCCGGCGAACTCGTTGGCGCCGGTGGAGAACAGGAAGTTGCCGGCCACCGCGCGCAGCTCGGTGCCGTTGGTGTCGCGCTTATCGTACATGGCGAGCGCCTCGTAGCGCGCCTTTTTGTTCAAGCCGAAGCCGACGTGGGAGACGGCGTAGGCCTCCCGCTCGCCCCAGGCCGCGAGGTAACCTCGCATCAGTTCCGCATCGACGCCCTCGCCCTCGATCGCCGTGACGTAGTCGGCCTCCAGCGTCAGCCGCATCGGCGCCTCCAGGTAGCGCTTGAACGTGAGGTTGATATCGCCGCGGTCGAGCACCAGCGTGCCGTTGACGGTGCCGCTCTTCGGGAAGCTGACGACGATGCCGCCCGGCCAGTGCGCCAGCGTGCCGGGCCGGTCGGTCCAGCCCCACACGCCCACGGTCGAGGCGCCGGCCATGTCGATGTCGAGGCTGGTGCCGGCGGCCGACGCCACCGTCATGCGCTTGGCCGCGCGCAGCATCTTGGCCGCCGCGCGCACGCTCTTCTCCAGGGCGCTGTCGGGCGCCATGCGCTCGAGCGCCTCGGGATGCTCGTTGGAGATCACCAAGATCCGCGCGCCGGCCTTGAGGATCGCCGGCGTCTCCGGCGCGTGCATCAGGCCCTCGACGGTGCAATCGACGACGAAGCCGGCCTGGCCCAGGGCGGCAACCACGGGCGCCAGCTTGCCGATTGCCTCGCTCGCCCCCGTCGAGCGCACCGGCACGGGATGGCGATTGCGCGGGGTCGGCACGATGACGTGAAACGGCCGCGCGCCCAGCCGCAACAGCGCCAGCTCGGCCAGCTGCACATTGAGGGCGCGCGATTGCGTCTCGGACAGGATCGCCGCCGTGTCGCCGTGCTTGATGGCGCAGCGCTCGAGCACCTCACAGAAGGCGTCGATCCACTTGCCCTCGATGCGATCGGCGAACATATGGGCCTCGCTGTGCCTGAATGATCGGCGGCGATGATAGGGGCAGCGGCGCGACGGCGGCAATGCTGCGTGAGATTCGGCGCTACGCAGGCGCCCTGGGAATGACCGCCGTCGCCTCGATCTCGACCTTGGCCCGGTCCTCCACCAGCGCCACCACCTGCACCAGCGCCATGGCCGGGAAGTGCCGGCCGATGATGCGGCGATAGGCCTGGCCCACCTCGCCAAGGCGCGAGAGATAGTCCCGCTTGTCGGTGACGTACCAGGTCAGGCGCACGAGGTGCTCACGCGCCGCGCCGGCCTCGGCCAGCACCGCGACGATGTTGCCGAGCGCCTGCTCGACCTGGGCAACGAAATCGTCGCTCTCGAATTCCTGCCGCGCGTTCCACCCGACCTGGCCGGCCACGAACACCAGTCGCCCTTCCGCGGCGACACCGTTGGAGAAACCCTTGGCCTTGGCCCAATGCTTGGGGTGTAGTAGTTGCATGGGTTCCCTCCGTTGTCATCCCGGGCCTTGTGCCCGAGATCCGCGCGTCCGTGATGTTGCTTTGTCAGGAGGTGAAAGTCCAACCCATGAGAGGTCACGCCACATGTAGCCGAAGGCAACTGCGTCGCAGCGATGCGGGGCGGCGACGTCTGGCTCGGCCCCGAGGTCGCGTCGTCGAAAACTTGGCCTCATCGCCGGGTTGAGGATGAGACGACGTCGGCCCTCTCATGCCTAGACTAGAACGTGGCGCCGACGGAGAGATACGGCAACCTCGCATGCCAGGCGGGGCGCTACAGCGCTGCTGGCGCCACCGCCTATCAGCGCCAGGCGACGGTCTTACCGGGCAGCTGTCTCAGGGCGATGCGCCCGGAGGAAGGTGCGCACGTGGCGCACCGCCAGGGGAATCCGGTCCTTGGGTTCCTTCCAAGGATAGAGGCTCACCTGGGCGTTCGGCGCAAGCAGCGCAGACTCCATGGCCACGGCATACGGGTGAGCCGGGACGTCGTCAGGTAGGACCAGTATGGACTTCTGGCACGCACGCACGAAATCGCGCGTCACGGTGAAGACGAAGTCGGCGTTGGCGCGGTACATCTTGTTCAGGAACGCGTCGACCATCTCCATCGTGATGTCGGGCCGGCGGGCGCACAGCGGCGGACCCCAACCCTTGATGTTGTTCTGGTAGAAAAGGTCGGGCACTTCCGGACGGAAGCCGCTGGGCTGCGCCAGCACAGCAGCAACGATACGATCGGGCGCCCGTCGCAACAGGTTCCAGATGAAGGGTCCGCCGATGCAGAAGCCCATCACCAGAAACCTATCTATCCCCAAGTGATCCATCAGGCCGAGCTGATCATCGGCGTACGCGTCCCAAGGCCGCTCGATCTCGAGCGGACCGGAGGACTGGCCGCCGTTGGCGTTGCGCAGGTCCATCGTGATGCAGCGATACTCACCCTTGAACTCCTCCATCGCGTTGAAGGGCGCGCTTCCGGTGAAGTAGGAGATCGTCGAGTTCAATCCCCCGCCGGGGAGGATTAGCAACGGAAAGCCAGAGCCAGCTTCTTCGTAACGGATGTGGACTGGGCCCTTTTCGTAGAACGGCATGGCATTTCTCCTATCTCAGTGAGGTGCCTGTGCATCGGGGGTGCGCGTCAAGCGAGCCCGAGGCTATCGACAATCCGGCGCAAGCCGTGGACCGAGCGTCGCGTGGTGGGGGCCGGCTCCGAGGGGGCATGCGTCTCGATGGTGAGCGTCAGGGGCGCCTCGTGTGCGGGCAACGTCGCCGCCAACAGGGCCGCGAACGGGATATCGCCCTCGCCGAGGGCAACGAAGCGCCGCGCTGCATTGGCGTAGTCCTTGAAGTGCAGAATGTCCGTGAAGGGCAGCAGTCGCGCCAGATCGGCGGCTGATGGCGGCTGACCCCTCCGATACGCATTGGCGATGTCGGGCAGCGCCCTGAGGCGCGGGTGCCGGTACGCCGTCACCAGCGCCTCGAGTTCGGCGAAGCCGGCGATGTTGCACACGCCCTCGTTCTCGACGTGCAACTTCATGTCGAATTTATCCGCCAGCGCCAGCAGATCGTCGATCGGCCCACGCAGATCATCCACGCCGTAGCCGTCGTAGGCCAGATAACTGAAGATGCGCAGGTTGCGCGCGCCGAGGACCTCCGCGGCCTCGAAGGCTTGCGCGTAGACCACGCCTGCCGCCCGGTCGCCGAGTTCGAAGCCGAACTGGTCGCCCTTGGCTTGCGACACCTTGCCGGGCGGGCTCCACTTCAACAGTGGTGTGCAAATGCACGACACGGAGAGTCCAGCGGCCCGCACGCGTTGCGCCGCGCCGGCCAGCTCGCCGCGTGATAGAGCCAGCACGTTGCGGCCATCGATGACGCGCAGATCGAC
>ORMF010161298.1_pt1 | contig 18212 bp, 18 predicted proteins | sample 1779871 | NCBI WGS metagenome assembly ORMF01 (sample SAMEA104232316, study PRJEB22302) | groundwater metagenome | biome: forest; feature: aquifer; material: groundwater | place: USA | collected 2011-08-07 | depth 5.4 m | reverse complement strand
TGCCGAACGTCGCGGAGCTTCTCGAGGACCTAATCGCCAATGCCGACCAACAATTGGCGGCCCTCAGCGAATCCGCCGCTGCGCTTGGCCTTACCGCGGAGACGGCGGTCATCACGGGACGGCCTGCACACGCCATCGTCGAGCACGCCAATGAGGGCGGCTTCGACCTGATCGTGATGGGGACGCACGGGCGCACCGGCGTGTCGCGCGTCTTCATGGGCAGCGTGGCCGAGCGCGTCGTGCGCGAATCACGCAGCCCCGTGCTGACGGTGCGGGCCCATGGCCGCTGACCCGGTCGCCGACGGTCTTGAACGGATCCTCGTGCCGACGGACTTCTCCGCGGGCTCCGAGCGCGCATGGGCCGAAGCGCGCCGGCTGGCCGCGCGGCTGGGCGCCGAGCTGGTGCTGGTCCACGTGCTGGTCGAGACGCCGCTCTACTCGGAGGGCCCCTTCACCATGAAGCGGGCGCGCGACGTCTTCGACGCGGCGCGCGCGTGGGCCGTGAAGACACTCGGGGAGTGGACGGCAACCGAAGCGGCCGCGGGCATTTCCGCGCGCTGGGTCCTGCGGACCGGCGTACCGTACAAGGAGATCGTCGGGGCGGCGACCCGCGAGCGCGCCGATCTCATCGTGATGGGGACGCACGGGCGGGGCGGCCTCGATCGCGCGCTGCTCGGCAGCGTCGCCGACCGCGTGATCCGCCTCGCGCCGTGCCCGGTCGTGACCGTGCGGGACACGGACTAGGACATGGCGGACCGATCGACGGAGCGCTGCGGAGCGGTGCGGGACTGGATGACGAAGCAGCCGGCCACGGTGGCGCCGGACTCCTCGATCGGCGCGGCGCTCGCGCGCATGCGCCGCGCCGAGGTGCGGCACCTGCTCGTCATGGACGCCGACCGCCTGGTGGGCATCGTCTCGCACCGGGACTGGCGTCGGACTGATGCCGGCGAGACGCCGGGCGGTTGGGAAGGCCAGCCCGTGACGCGCATCATGACCGAAGACCCCGTGACGGTCGCGCCCGAGACGCCGGTGACGGCGGCGGCACGCGTGCTGCTGGAACGGAAGATCGGCTGCCTGCCGGTGCGCGACGGCGAGGCGATCGTCGGCATCTTCACGACCTCGGACGCGCTCGAGGCGCTCCTCTCGGCACTCGAGTAGCAGCGGAGACGACATGGGCATCCGGAAGAGCTACGGCAAGAACAAGAAGAACAAGCGGCCCATTGCGGCCATCGCTGTGAAGCGGGACGAGACGGTCCGGCGCGCGGCGAAATCGACGCGGCGCTCGCCGCGGCGCGCCGAGGCGTGAGCGCGTCCCGCGCCGGGGCGGCCCGCCGGGTAGTCGTCGGGCTCGACGGGTCGCCCCACGCCTCCCGCGTGGTCGCCCACCTGGCGCGCTGGTCGGGCCGCGGCAGGGCCGCGGTGGTGCGAGTCGTCGAGCCCGTGAGGGCGCCCTCGCTCGCGCTCGTGCCCGGTTCCGTGCGGGCCGCCGTTGCGGGCCTCGTCCGGGCGGATATGGCCGCGCGCGTGCGCACGGCGCGGCGCGAGGTGGAAGCGGCGGTCGCGCGCCTCAGGCGTGCGGGGTGGCGCGCGCGAGGAAGCGTTCGTGTCGGGGTGCCGCTGACTGAGTTGCTCCGGGCCGTCCGCGAGGAGCGGGCAGGGATGCTTGCCCTGGGTGCACGTGGATCGGGAGGGGCGGCCCGCCTCCTCCTCGGCAGCGTGGCTGACGGTGCCCTCAAGCGAGCGCCTGTCCCGGTCCTCATCGTGAGGTAACGAAGATGAAGATCAGCGAGATCCTCTTGCCGACCGACTTCTCGGCCGCGGCCGAGGCGGCCGCTCTGGTTGCGACGGCCATGGCACGGGAGACCGGCGCGCGGCTGCACGTGGTGCACGTCGTGCCACCGGCCACCGACCCGTCACTGGGCTCTGAGCAGTTAACCCGGCTCGGCCGCCAGCTCGGCAAGGAACTTGCCGTTGACTTCGCGCTCCTCTCCGGCCGGGCGGCCCGGGAGATCACGGCGTACGCGCGCGACAAGGACATCGACCTCATCGTGATGAGCACCCACGGCCGCACGGGCATGAGCCGGACCCTGCTCGGCAGCGTGACCGAAGCCGTCGTGCGGCTCTCGCCCTGCCTCGTGCTGACCGTGCCCATGACGCTGCCCACGGCCAAGACACCTGCGGCGTCGTTAGGGCACGCGGGCACGCCCCCCGTGCCCCATCGCTGCATCGTCTGCGCGGGTCACACCGACGACCTTGTCTGCGAAACGTGCCGCGCGCGCATCCGGGGCGAGGCGCTCGAGCACAAGATAGAAACCGAGCGGACGGGCCGCCGCGGGTCCTCGGCCTGAGGAGGGCGGCATGGGCTGGCTGCGGAAAGCGGAGTGGCCGTGTCGCCGCCAATGCCCTGGGCGGGCTCGTTTTCGGCGCAGGCATGCTGCTCCTCGGATTCTGACCCGGCACCTGCGCCGGGGCCTTCGGTGAAGGCCGCATGGACGGGCTGCAGAGGGGAGTGCTGGGGATCCTGCTGGGAGCGGCTGTCTACTCGGAGGTCTATCCGTTCATCAAGGACACGCTGCTGCGGGTCGGAGACTTCGGAAAGCTGACGCTGCCCGGTCTGCTCGGCGTCAACCACTGGGTCGTCAACGTGCCCCTGGTCGCCGTGTTCGGCGCGGCGCTTGTTTGGCTCGACCGCCGGGGTTTGTGACCCGGCGGTCGGCGTTTCCGCCTTCCACACCGATCGAAGAGGAGGGAGCGCGCGCATGAGCGACCGCGTCGAACGGTTCGTCTACGACGATCAGATCGTCCGCATGTTCCTGCTGGTCACCGTGCTGTGGGGCCTGGTCGGCATGGCGGTCGGCCTGCTGATCGCGCTCCAGCTCGTCCTGCCGGCCCTCAACTTCCAGACGTCGTGGCTGTCCTTCGGCCGGCTGCGCCCGCTGCACACCAACGCGGTGATCTTCGCCTTTGCGGGCAACGCCATCTTCGCGGGCGTCTACTACTCCTCGCAGCGCCTCCTCAAGGCCCGCATGTGGAGCGACGCGCTGGGCCGGCTGCACTTCTGGGGGTGGCAGGCCATCATCGTCGCCGCGGCCGTGACGCTGCCGCTCGGCTACAGCCAGTCGAAGGAGTACGCGGAGCTCGAGTGGCCCATCGACATCGCCATCGCCGTCATCTGGGTCGTGTTCGCCGCGAACTTCTTCGGCACGCTCGCCCGCCGCCGCGAGCGGCACCTCTACGTCGCGCTCTGGTTCTACATCGCGACGCTGGTGGCCATTGCCGTGCTCCACATCTTCAACAACCTCGTGGTCGTGGCCGGGCCGATGAAGAGCTACTCGATCTACGCGGGGGTGCAGGACGCCTTCATGCAGTGGTGGTACGGCCACAACGCGGTTGCCTTCTTCCTCACCACGCCGTTCCTCGGCATGATGTACTACTTCCTGCCCAAGGCGGCTGAGCGGCCGGTGTACTCCTACCGACTGTCGATCCTGCACTTCTGGACCCTGGTCTTCATCTACATCTGGGCGGGGCCGCACCACCTCCACTACACGGCGCTGCCCGCCTGGGCCTCGACGCTCGGCATGCTCTTCTCGGTCATGCTGTGGATGCCGTCCTGGGGCGGGATGATCAACGGGCTCCTGACGCTCCGGGGCGCGTGGTCGAAGGTGACCGACGACCCCGTGCTCAAGTTCTTCGTTGTCGCCGTCACGTTTTACGGCATGTCGACCTTCGAGGGACCGCTCATGTCGATCAAGAGCGTCAACGCGCTCTCGCACTATACGGATTGGACCATCGCCCACGTCCACGCGGGCGCGCTCGGCTGGGTCGGCTTCATGATCTTCGGGATGATCTACTGGCTCCTGCCCCGCCTCTTCCAGACGGAGCTCTGGAGCAAGAAGCTGGCGGAGCTGCACTTCTGGATCGGCACGATCGGCATCCTGCTCTACATCGTGGCCATCTACGCGGCGGGGCTGACCCAGGGCTTGATGTTCCGCGCCTTCGACGAGAGCGGCCGGCTTGCCTACCCGGATTTCGTGGAGACCACCGTGCGGCTCATCCCCATGTACTGGGTGCGGGTGCTGGGCGGCGGCCTCTACATCGCTGGGATGGCGCTCTGCGCGTGGAACGTGGTGATGACGTGGCGGCGCGCGCCCGCGACGTATGCGGAGCCCGTGCACGAGGCGCCCGCGCTGACCCGCGAGTACCGGGCCGAGGTGATGGCCGGCGGGTTCAAGCGCGCGGCGTGGCACCGGCGCTGGGAGGGCATGCCGCTGACGTTTTCCATCTGGGTCGTCGTCGCGGTGGTGAGCGCCTCGCTTTTCGAAATCATTCCCATGTTCCTCATCCGCTCGAACGTGCCCACGATCGCCGCGGTCAAGCCCTACACGCCGCTGGAGCTGGCCGGACGCGACGTCTACATCTCGGAGGGCTGCAACAACTGCCACTCGCAGATGATCCGGCCCATCCGCTCCGAGACGGTGCGCTACGGGGAGTACAGCAAGCCCGGTGAATTCGTCTACGACCACCCGTTCCTGTGGGGCTCCCGCCGCATCGGGCCGGACCTGCAGCGGATCGGCGGTAAGTACCCGAACCTCTGGCACGTGCTCCACATGGAGGACCCGCGCTCGACCACGCCGCAGTCCATCATGCCGCCATACCCGTGGCTGGCGAAGCGGCCGCTCGACTTCGCGGCCGTCGAACGCGGCGTGGCGGCGCAGGTGACGCTCGGCGTTCCGTACACGCCCCAGCAGGTCAAGGGCGCCGCGCAGCTCGCTCGGGAGCAGGGGAGGCAGATCGCCCAGGCTATCGTCGCGCAGGGCGGGCCCACGGGGCTCGAGGAGACCCGGCTCGTGGCGCTCATCGCGTACCTCCAGCGGCTCGGCACCGATATCAGGAAGAGCCCGGACGCGGCAGGTGGCAACGGGCGCCGGGCCGAGGGCGTACCGCAGCCCGCAGGGAGGCCGTGACATGAGCCTGACCGACGTAATGAGCGGCTTCGGGCTGCAGATCTTCGCCGAGGCCGGCCTGGTGCTGTTCGGGGCCGCCTTTTTCGCGATCGCGGTGACCACGTTTCTCCGGCGCAACCGGGAGCACTTCGAGCGCGCCCGTTTTCTGCCCCTCGAGGACGAGCCGGGCGCGCGGTTGACAGGGGAGAGAGCGACCCATGAGTGACGGCGACCGCGACCGGCTGCTGCCGCACGCCCAGGACGGCATCGAGGAGTACGACAACCCGCTGCCGGGCTGGTGGGTGTGGATCTTCTGGGCCACCATCGTCTTCTCGCTCGGGTACTGGGCCTACTACCAGATCGGCCCGGGACCGTCGGTCGTCGCCGTCTACGAGGCCGAGATGCGCGAGGCCGCCGCGCGCCAGCCGGCGGCGCCCGCGTCCGGCACCGTCAGCGACCAGGCACTGCTCGCGCTCCAGACGAGCGCGGGCGCCCTCGCGAAGGGCAAGGAGATCTTCGCGGGCAAGTGCATGCCCTGCCACGGCGACCGTGGCCAGGGTACCGTCGGGCCAAACCTGACCGACGACTACTGGGTCCACGGCGGCCGGCCGGGCGAGATCTACCGGACCATCACCGAGGGCGTGCCGGAGAAGGGTATGGTGCCCTGGAAAACCCAGCTCTCGCCGGATGAGATCGCCGCCCTCACGGCGTACATCGGCACGCTCCGCGGCACGAGCCCGCCCAACCCCAAGCCGCCGGAGGGCCAGAAGGTCGCGGCCGACGGTTCGCCGCTCCGGTGAGAGAAGCCATGACCGCGCCGTCGCTGCCGCCCGAGGCCAGGGCGCGCGTCCTTCCCACGCTCAACCTGGACGGCACGCGGCGCTGGATGCGTCCCAAGCTCTTCGAGGGGCGTTTCCTCCGGCGCCGGCGGGCGCTCGCCTGGGCTCTGATCGGGCTCTTCACAGTCCTGCCGTATCTCAGGATGGGCGGCAAGCCCGTCATCCTGCTCGACGTCGTCAACCGGCGCTTCATCCTCTTCGGGGCCACGTTCCTGCCGACGGACACGATGCTGCTGATGCTTCTTCTCGTGGGCCTCTTCATCGGCATCTTCCTGCTGACGGCGATCTACGGCCGCGTCTGGTGCGGCTGGGCCTGTCCCCAAACGGTCTACATGGAGTTTCTCTACCGCCCCATCGAGCGGCTCATCGAGGGGGGCCCGCGCGCTCAGCGCGACCTCGACGGCCGGCGACTTGCGCCGCGGCGGCTCCTCACGTACGCGGTCTTCGGCGCGCTCAGCATGTTCCTCGCCCATACCTTCCTGGCGTACTTCGTGGGCGTCGAGGCGCTCCGTCACTGGATCACCCGCTCGCCGTTCGAGCACCCGGCCGCATTCCTCGTCATGGCGGGTACCACCGCCCTGATGTTCCTCGACTTCGGCTGGTTCCGCGAGCAGGTCTGCGTCGTGGCCTGCCCGTACGGGCGCTTCCAGTCCGTGCTGCTCGACCGACGCTCGCTCATCGTGGGCTACGACGTCCGCCGTGGAGAGCCACGCGGGCGCGTCGGGCGCGGAGCGGGCAACGGCCCCGGCGCTCCACCGCGGGCGCTGGGCGACTGCATCGACTGTGGCGCGTGCGTGGTCACGTGCCCGACGGGCATCGACATCCGCGACGGGCTGCAGATGGAGTGTATCCACTGCACGCAGTGCATGGACGCGTGCGACTCGATCATGGAGCGGATCGGCCGGCCGCGCGGATTGATCCGCTACAGCTCGAGCGACGAGCTGGGCGGGGCGCCGCGGCGCATCCTCCGGCCGCGCGTCGTGCTCTACCCTGTTTTATTGATCGCGGTCTGGGGGATGCTCGGCTGGGCGCTCGCCCACAGGGCGAGTGCCGATGTGACGGTCCTGCGCGGGCTCGGCAGCCCCTTCACGCTCCTGCCGTCGGGCGAGGTGTCGAACCAGATCCGGGTCAAGGTCGTCAACCGTGCCGATGGCGATCGCCGCTACCTGATCGAGCTCGCCGACGGCGAGGGCCTCCACTTCATCGCGCCCGACAACCCGATCGCCGTCGCGGCCGGGCACGCGGCCACGGCGACGGTCTTCGTGACCGCGCCGCGCGCGGCGTTCCACGGCGGCGCGCGCGAGATCCGCTTCCGGGTCGGAGACGGCGCCGGCTTTGCCGCCTCCGTGCCGTACCGCCTGCTCGGACCCGAGGAGCCGCGGCCGTGAGGAGCCGCGGCTGGTACTGGCCGGTGGGCCTGGCGACGCTCCTCGTGGGCTCCGCGGGTGCCAACATCGCGCTTGTCGTCATCACCTCGCGCGACGCCTCCTTCGCGGTCGAGCCCGACTACTACGCGAAGGCGCTCGCCTGGGACGAGACCATGGCCCAGCAGGCGCGCAACGAGGCGCTCGGCTGGTCTCTCGGGCTCCGTGTCGAGCCGGCAGGAGAGCGCGGCGGGATGACGGTGACCGCGCGCCTCACCGATGGCGCGGGCGCGCCGCTCCTGGGCGCGCACGTGGCGATCGAGGCACGGCACAACGCGCGCGCGAACCGGGTGCTGACGGCGGCCCTCGAGCCGCGGGACGCGGGCTACGTGGCGGCGATGCCGCTCGCGCGGCCGGGTCTCTGGGAATTCCGCGTGCACGTCACGCGGGGCCCGGACGTCTTCACGGCAACCCTCATGCGCGATTTGCCGGAGGTCAGGTGACCGCGCTCGCCCTGACCGTGCTCGGCGCGAGCCTCGTGGGCAGCCTTCACTGCGCCGGCATGTGCGGCGGCTTCGTCGCCTTCTACGCGGGCGCCGGTGGCCGCCGCCCGGGGCTCGGCCACGCCGCGTACAACCTCGGCCGCCTCGCCGCGTACGCGACCCTGGGTGCGCTGGCCGGCGCGCTCGGCGCCGCCCTCGACTTGGCCGCGGCGCCCGCGGGATTCGAGCGAGGCGCGGCGCTGCTGGCCGGGGCCCTGATCGCGCTGTGGGGGATGCGGACCCTTCTCGAGACGGCCGGAGTGCGCGTGGCGCGGATCGAGCCTCCCGCCGCGCTCCGCGGCGCGGTCGTCCGCGGCGTGGCGGCGGTCGCCGCGCAGCCCCCCGTGACGCGCGCGCTCGTGATCGGTCTTCTGACCGGCCTTCTGCCGTGCGGCTGGCTCTACGCGTTCATCGTGACGGCGGCGGGCACGGGCGACCCGCTTCGCGGCGCGGGATTGATGGCCGTGTTCTGGCTGGGGACCCTGCCGGTGATGGCCGGGCTCGGTGTGGCCGTCCAGACCCTGGCGGGTGGGTTCCGCCGCTGGGTGCCGGCCGCCTGCGCCGTCGCCATGATCGTGGTCGGGCTCCTCGCCGTCGCGGGGCGCGCGAGGGCTCCCGAGAGACACGCGATCCAGCACTCGGAAGCCGGAGCACCGCATGAGCATCGCTGAAGGCGCGGTTGCCCCGTCGCGCGCCGCCCCGGCCCTGTGTGCCCACTGCGGGCTCGTCGTGCCGCCGGGCCTGGTGGACCCCGCCCGTGTCGACCAAGACGCGCCGCGGCAGTTCTGCTGCCACGGTTGCCGTGCCGTGTACGCGGTGATCCACGAGCACGGTCTCGACCGGTACTACGCGCTTCGTGACTCGACGGACGCCGCGCCCGCCCCGGCGAGCCCGACCGGCCGGTCGTACGGCGAATTCGACGACCCCGGTTTTCAGGCCCGCGCCTGCTGGAGCACTGACGACGGCTTGGCGGCCACCGAGCTCTACCTCGAGGGCGTCCACTGCGCGGCCTGTGTCTGGCTCGTGGAGCGTCTGCCGGGCCTCGTGCCCGGGGTGCTGGAGGTGCGCCTCGACCTGCCACGCTCCCGCGCGCTCGTGCGCTGGGACCCGAGGGCCGTGCCCCTGTCCGCCGCCGCACGGCAGCTCGACGCGCTGGGATACCGCGCTCACCCGAGCCGCGGCCTCGAGGCGCGGGCGCTCCGCCGGCAAGAGGACCGGCGGATGTTGGCGCGGATCGGGCTGGCGGGCGCTGTCGCGGCCAACGTCATGGCCATCGCCTTCGCGCTGTACGGCGGCGCTTTCCACGGCATGGAGGCCGAGTATGCCGCGCTCTTCCGCTGGACGAGCCTCGTGATCACGGTACCGTCCGTCATCTGGGGCGGCGGCGTCTTCTTCCGCGGCGCCTGGGCCGCGCTCCGGACGCGGACGCTGCACATGGATCTGCCCATCTCCATAGGGCTCCTGGCAGGGTTTCTCCACGGCGCTGTTAACACGCTCCGCGGGGCGGGGGAGGTCTACTTCGACTCCGTGACGGCGCTGATCTTCCTGCTGCTGGCCGGCCGCTACGTTCAGCGCCGCCAGCAGCGCGCCGCCGCGGACTCGGCCGAACTCCTGGCCGCGCTCGCTCCGAGCGCCGCGAGGGTCATCGAGGCGCGTGGCGTTCGGGAGGTGCCGCTCGAGGCGCTCCTGCCGGGCGCGCGCGTCGAAGTGCGGGCGGGCGACGTCGTGCCCGCCGACGGCGTTATCGCGTCCGGCCGCTCGGCCCTGGACCTGTCACTCCTCTCCGGCGAATCGCGCCCGATAGCCGCCGGACCCGGCGACCGCGTGCACGCGGGCACGGTCAATCTCTCCTCCCGCCTCGAGGTTCTGGTGGAGCAGACGGGTGAGGACACGCGCATCGGCCGGCTGGTGAAGCTCGTCGAGGAGTACGGGCGGCGCCGCGCGCCCATCGTGGAGCTGGCCGACCGCATCGCGGGGCGCTTCGTCGCCGCCGTGCTGGTTCTTGCGGCACTGACGTTCGCGTTCTGGGTGCGCGTGGACGCCGGGCGGGCGGTGGACCACGCCGTCGCCCTCCTGATCGTCACGTGTCCCTGCGCGCTCGGCCTGGCGACGCCGCTGGCTCTCAGCGCGGCCATCGGGCAGGCGGCCCGCGCGGGCTTCCTGATCAAGGGCGCCGACGTGATCGAAAAGCTGACACGGCCCGGCCGCATGTGGCTCGACAAGACCGGCACGCTCACGGCCGGACGCGCCGCGCTGCTCGCCTGGCGGGGCGACGCGGCGGCCGGGCCGCTCGCGGCCGCCGCCGAGGCCCACTCGTCACACCCGCTGGCGCGTGCACTCGTGGCCGCCCTGGGCCCGTCGCCCGACCTGCCCGTGACGATCACCGAGACGCACGGTGGCGGCATCGAGGGAGAGGTGGCGGGCCGCGCTGTGGTCTTGGGCTCGCCCGATTTCGTGGGGGCGCGCGTCGGCTTTGTACCGCCCGAGTTCACGGGTCATGCGCGCGATCTCTCCGAAGGCGGGCTCACGCCGGTGCTGGTGGCCGTGGACGGCGCCGTGGTCGCGGCGGCCGGCTTCGGCGACCCGCTACGCGGGGACGCGGGGCCCGCGCTCACCCGTGTGAGCCACCACGGCTGGCGCGTCGGCATCCTCTCGGGCGACGACCCCGTGGTGGTCGCGGCCGTCGGGACCCGCCTGGGCCTCGACCCGGAGGACTGCCGGGGCGGCGTCTCGCCGGAGGCCAAGCTCCGCGCGGTGCGGGACGGGGCGGCCGCCGGATCGGTCGTCATGGTCGGCGACGGCGTCAATGACGCCGCGGCGCTCGCGGCGGCCACGGTCGGCATCGCCGTGCACGGCGGCGCCGAGGCCGCGCTGGCCGCTGCCGACGTGTTCATCACGCGCCCGGGTGTCGCGCGCGTGGCGGACCTGCTCGACGGGGCGGCGCGTGCGATGAAGACGGTGCGCCGCAACCTCGTCCTCTCTCTCTGCTACAACGCGGCCGGCGTGGCGCTCGCCATGGCGGGTCTGATCACTCCGGTCGTCGCCGCCGTGCTGATGCCGCTGTCCTCCATCACGGTGATCGCCAGCTCCTACCGGGCGAGAAGCTTTGCGCGAGCTGAGGAGCCATCGTGTCGGTGATGTTCATCCTCCTGCCGCTGGCACTGGTCTTTGCCGCCGCCGCCCTGGGCGTCTTCATCTGGGCGGCGTTGTCCGGCCAGTATGACGACGTCCACACCCCGGCCGTGCGCATCCTCCACGATGATGAGTCGGCGGGGCACGATGATGAGTCGGCGGGGCACGATGATGAGTCGGCGGGGCATGACGACAAGTCGCCCGGGCCATCCCGGCAGGGTCCCTGAGAGCGGCCTTCGCCGCCCGATTTGACTTCTCCCGCCGTCTGTCGGACTATCCGGTAACATGGCCGGCCGGGACTACGACGCCATCATCGTGGGCGCCAGCTTTGCCGGCTTGGCGGTGGCGCGCCGGCTCACCGGGCGCGTCCTCCTCCTCGACCGCAACGAGGTCGGCGCGGTACAGACGTCGGCCTGCGGCACGCCGCTCTGGGTTCCCCAGGCGCTCGGCGTCGCCGACAGCGTGCTCCAGGTCCACGACAAGCTCACCGTGCGGGCCCCGACGCGCACCGTCACCTACGACCTCTCAGCTGTGCCTTTCTGCACGTTCGACTACAAGCGCTTCTGCGAGGGGCTTCTCGATCAGACGCAGGCGCGTTTCCTCAGGGCCTCGGTGACGGGGGTCGAGGACGGCGCGGTGCTGACGAGCGACGGGCGCTTCACGGCGCCGGTGATCGTGGACTGCTCGGGCTGGCGGGGCGCCCTCGTCAACAGCGGCAGCGCAGCGACGCCTGCCGGCGGCGACTTCTCGTTCGGGCTCGAGACGCGGACCGCGCTCGAAGACGAAGGCCTGTCCTTCTGGCTCGACGGCAGCCTGATCCCGCGCGGGCTCGGCTGGATCTTCCCGGTCGGCAAGGGGAGTCTCATCGGGCTCGGCTCGTACGTCGGGCTGTCCAAGCTCAAGCCGGCGCTGGAGCGCTTCCTGCGCGACCGGGGCACAGTGGCGACCACCTACCACGGCACGTACTTCCCGAACCGCCTCTTCCGCCCGACCGTCGGGCGCCTCTTCGCCGTGGGCGACGCCGCAGGCCAGTGCCTGCCGCTCACGGCCGAGGGCATCCGGCCGGCGCTCTATTTCGGCGTCGAGTGCGGACGCATCATTCAACAGATATTCGACGGTCGCATCGCGCTCTCCGAGGGGCTCGATCAGTACCGCGCCCTCGTGGACCGCTATCGCCGCGCCTACCGGATTTTGAGAGTGGCACAGTGGGCGGCCGAGCACATCCCGACCCACTGGTTCGTCGCCCTCACGGGGCTGGCCGCACGCCACCCAGTGCTACCGCGTTGGTGGCCGCGCTACGGCTGGTTCGGGCGCTTCGATCCCGACCCGTCGCCGGTGGCGTGACCGCGCGGGGTGTGACCGAGAGGCGGTTCTGACCACCCGCACGCGGTGGGTGCTGGCGCTGGCGGTCACCGTCGGCGTGTGCGCGTTCTTCGCATGGCTCGTCTGGACGGACGCGCCCGCCTACCGCTTCGCCTACCGCCTGCTCAACGACAACCAGTACATGAAGGACAAGCTGGTCGAGTGGGGGCCGGCGGCGCCCATCATCTTCATCGTGATCCAGTCGCTGCAGGTCGTCATCTCTCCCATCCCCGGCGAGCTGACCGGCATCCTCGGCGGTTTCGTCTTCGGCCAGTGGATGGGGCTCATCTATTCGACGATCGGGCTCACGGCGGGCTCGCTCATGGCGTTCGGGCTCGGCCGGTGGCTCGGCGACGCCTACGTCAGGCACCTCGTCAGCGAGGAGACGTGGAACAAGCTCGGGTTCATTGTGGAGGCCGAGGGCACGATCCTCTGCTTCGTCATCTACCTCATCCCGGGGCTGCCCAAGGACATCGTCTGCTATCTCTTCGGGCTGTCTCCCATGCCCTTCTGGGTCTTCGCCGTGGTCTCGTCGCTCGGCCGCATCCCCGGCACCCTGGTGCTGTCGGCCCAGGGGGCCAAGACCGCCACGGGGCACTATATAGAGGTAGCGCTCCTGACGGCCGCCGTCGCCGCCCTCGCGGTACCGGCCTACTACTATCGCCACCGCATCGTGGCCTGGTTCGAGGGGCGGAGGCAGGAAGACGAGGCGCAGGACGGCGAGAGCACGCCGGATCAGGGTGGCAAGCCGGGCAAGAGGCGGCGCACGCGCGGTCGGCGGCACGGAACGGGCTCTGGAGGCGGTCCCGGCAAGACTTGACACGGTCAGGCAGACGGGGGTACAGTCAGCGGCACTTTCTCCATGGGAGGTTGTGAGCCGGTGAATCAGACGGGGAGCGGTACCGCGCAGGGCTGGTGGCGGTATTTTTACTTTCCCTGCGTCTGCCCACTGGCTCCCATGAGCTGAACCCAGGAGCCACGGGGCGGACCTACCGCCGGCCCGTGGCGAAGACAGACATCAGACGCCGCGGGTTACGGACCCGCGGCGTTTTCCATTTCGAGACAGGAGAAGCGGACATGATCATCGTGCTGAAGCCGGGATCGAGCGATGCGGACATCGAGGACGTGTCGCGCCGCGTGCGGGACATGGGCTTCAAGACCCATCTCTCACGCGGGGAGGTCCGCACCATCGTCGGTGTCGTCGGCGACGACCGCGCCAAGGAACAGCTGCTGGCGCTCCAGTCGCTCGACTGCGTGGAGACCGTGGTGCGGATCCTCCAGCCCTTCAAGCTGGCGAGCCGCGAGGCCCATCCTGACGACACCCAGTTCAGGGTCCACGGCGTGCCCATCGGCGGCACCCAGCTGGTCGTCATGGCCGGGCCCTGCTCCGTCGAGTCGCGGCCGCAGCTCATGGCCGTGGCCGAGGGTGTCAAGGCCGGCGGCGCCCATGTCCTCCGCGGCGGCGCCTTCAAGCCGCGGACCTCGCCCTACGGCTTCCAGGGGCTCGAGGAGGAGGGGCTGAAGCTCCTGAGCGAGGCGAGCAAGGCGACGGGCCTGCCCGTCGTCACGGAGGTGATGGAGCCCGACAAGGTGGACGTGGTGGCGCAGCACGCCGACATCCTCCAGATCGGGGCGCGCAACGTGCAGAACTTCTCGCTCCTCAAGCGCGTCGCCGAGTGCGGCAAGCCCGTGCTGTTGAAGCGCGGCATGTCGACCTCGATCCAGGAGTGGCTCCTCGCGGCCGAGTACGTGCTCGCGGGCGGCAACCCGAACGTCATTCTCTGCGAGCGCGGCATCCGGACCTTCGAAACCTCGACGCGCTTCACGCTCGATCTCAACGCCATCCCCGTGGTCAAGAAGCTCTCGCATCTCCCGATCCTCGTGGATCCCTCGCATGGCACAGGCCACTGGGAATACGTCTCCGCCATGTCCAAGGCGGGTCTCGCCGCCGGCGCCGACGGGCTCATCATCGAAGTCCACAACAATCCGGCCGAGGCGCTCTCGGATGGGCCGCAGTCGCTCAAGCCGGACCGCTTCGCCAAGCTGATGGCCGAACTTCGGCCGTTGGCCCAGGTGCTGGGGAGGTCGCTATGATCATCATCCTGAAGTCGGGTATCGGCGACGCGGAGATTGACGACGTCTGCCGTCGCGTGACCGAGATGGGCTACGCGCCGCACATCATTCGCGGCGAGTTCAAGACCATTGTCGCGGCGGTTGGGGAAGAGCGGGGGCGGCCCGATCTCCGCCTGCTCGAGGCGGTCGAGACGGTCGAGTCGGTGATACCCGTCCAGCAGCCTTTCAAGCTCGCGAGCCGTGAAGTCCGGCAGGAGCCCACCGAGGTGCGGGTCCACGACGTGGTCATCGGCGGCAAGGCCGTCGTCGTCATGGCGGGGCCGTGCTCGGTCGAGTCGGAGGCCCAGGTGCTCGAAGTCGCCGACCGCGTCAAGGAGTCGGGCGCGAAGGTCCTCCGCGGGGGCGCGTTCAAGCCGCGGACCTCGCCGTACGCGTTCCAAGGGCTCAAGGAGCAGGGGCTCAAGTATCTGGCCGAGGCGCGCAAGCGCACGGGGCTTCCGGTCGTGACGGAGGTGCTCGAGACGGAGAGCGTCGAGATGGTGGCCGAGTACACGGACATCCTGCAGATCGGCGCGCGCAACATCCAGAACTTCACGCTGCTGCGGCGGGTGGGGGAGATGGGCAAGCCCGTGCTGCTCAAGCGCGGCATGGCGACCAGCATCCAGGAGTTCCTGCTCTCGGCCGAGTACATCCTGGCCGCGGGCAACCCGAACGTCATCCTCTGCGAGCGCGGCATCCGCACGTTCGAGACGACGACGCGTTTCACGCTCGATCTGAACGCGGTGCCGGTGCTGAAGAAGCTCTCCCACCTGCCGGTCTTCGTGGATCCGTCGCATGGTACCGGCCACTGGGATCTCGTGGCGCCCATGGCCAAGGGCGCGGTCGCCTGCGGCGCCGACGGGCTCATCATCGAGGTGCATCCGAAGCCCGAGGAGGCGCTCTCCGACGGGCCGCAGTCGCTCAAGCCCGCGAAGTTCGCCCAGCTCATGCGCGAGCTTCGTCCAGTCGCGGAGGCGGTTGGTCGGTCGTTGTAGCTTGCAGACGCGGGCAGCGAGCGGGGGCGGCGCGCCGGGGGCGCCCCGTCACCCCCAACTGCACGGGGGTTCGGGGGCATCCCCCGGCACGCCGCCCCCGCTCGCTGCCCTCCCGCCAGGGCACGTCCGGCGCTCGAAGTAGCCTATAATTTATGGGTATGCGGCGCGTGTGGGAGTGGTGCCTGAAATACCTGCCCGAGGATCGGACCAGTCGGTATCTCGTTGTCACTGTCATCGTGTCGGTGCTCTTCCACATCCTCATCGGTGTGGGGCTCATCGTGGGCGGCAACATCGAGGCGCGGAGGATCTCCAAGCTCGGCGAGACGATCCTCGTGGACATCGCTCCCGACAAGCCGAAGGAGTCGGCCCCGCTCGGTAATCCGTCGCGTCCGGTGGGCCCCAATGCTCCCGAGCTGCCGCGCCAGGCCGCGCCTCCGACGCCGCCCGCACCCAAGGCCGCGCCGGCGCCGCCGCCGCCCGCGGTTCCGCCAGCACCCCCGGCTCCCAGAGTTTCGGAGACTCCCACGGCCGCACCCAAGGCGGCTCCGCCGGCTCCCGATCCGGACCAAGGTCAGACCGAAAAGGCGGCGCCTCAGCCGCCGCCGGCGCAGCCTCCGCCGGCCGCACCGGCCGCCGATGCCCGCGTTGCCTCGGCCCCGCCCCAACCTCCGCCTGCGGCGGCGATGTTCCGTAGGGGAGGGGGCGGCGGGCTCAAGGGAGGCCGGGGGGGTATCGAAGGCGATCCTATCGCGCTCAACACGCCGGACCCGAAGTACCAGGATTACTTCAGGCAGATCCGCGAGCGCATCCAGAACAACTGGATTTACCCGTACGAGGCATCGAGCCGCGGCATCGGGGGCGAGCTGCAGATCGATTTCGGCATCGCGAAGAGCGGGGAGCTCCAGTTTATCGAGAAACGCCGCACCTCGGGCGTCGAGCTGCTCGATGACTATGCCATGCGCGCCGTCCAGCTGGCCTCGCCCTTCCCGCCGGTGCCCGACGCGATCTCGAAGGGCGGCCTGCCGATCAACGGCACCTTCAAGTACCTCATCCAGGACTCGGGCCTGATCAACAAGTTCCTGCGCTAGCCGACCCGAGCTTCGGCGCCCCTGCGGAACGGCGCCGGTGCCCTTGACAGCCGTGTCGGCTATCCTGTAGTCTCATTTGTACTTTTCGGCGTAGGCTCGTAGCTCAGCGGGAGAGCGCTACCTTGACACGGTAGAGGTCGGCGGTTCGACACCGCCCGAGCCTACCATTTACTCCACCAGTCGTTGAGGAGTGCACATCGTCGGGAACGGGCAGCACGTGTGTGGTTGAGGGAGTGCGAAGCATCACCGGGCGCAATCCCCGTGATGCTTTTTTGTCTTAAGGTACAGACATGATCAATTCCGAAGAGGATCGGCATCTCAAGCTCGCCGGGGAGGCGGACTGCGCCCCGGAGCCGCTGCCGACGCTCCGCCACTCGACGGCGCATCTGATGGCCCAGGCCGTCACGCAGATCTTCCCCGAGGTCAAGGTCGCCATCGGCCCGGCCATCGAGGACGGCTTCTACTACGATTTCGCGAAGCCCGCGCCCTTCATGCCCGAGGACCTCGAGCGCATCGAAGCGAGGATGCGCGAGCTGGCGAAGCAGGACCTGCCCTTCGCTCGCGAGGAGATGGCGCGCGACAAGGCGATCCGCTTCTTCGAGGAGCGCGGCGAGCCCTTCAAGGTCGAGATCCTGCGCGGCATCGACGCGCCCACGGTCTCGTTCTACCGCCAGGGCGACTTCGTGGACCTCTGCCGCGGGCCGCACGTGGCCTCGACCGGGGCGATCCGGTCCTTCAAGCTCCTCTCGTCTTCGGGCGCCTACTGGCGCGGGAGCGAGAAGAACCCGATGCTCCAGCGGATCTACGGCACCGCGTGGCTGACCAAGGAAGAGCTGGACCAGTACTTGTGGAGGCTCGAAGAGGCCAAGAAGCGCGACCACCGCAAGCTCGGACGCGAGCTCGACCTCTTCGAGTTCCACGACATCTCGCCGGGCGCCGCTTTCTGGCTGCCGGGCGGGATGGTCCTGGTCCGCGAGCTGGAGAAGTTTGCGCGCGAGTCCCTGGATGCCCGAGGCTACCAGGAGATCTCGACGCCGATGCTCGTGAACAAGAAACTGTGGGAGCAATCGGGACACTGGGACCATTACCAGGACAACATGTTCAAGGTCGAGGTCGAGGACGAGACCTTCAGCCTGAAGCCGATGAACTGCCCCGAGTCGACGTACGTGTATCGGCGGACGGGGCGGTCGCACCGCCGCCCGCCGATCCGCTACTCCGAGATGGGCCGCTGCCACCGCAACGAGCGCTCCGGCACGCTCACGGGCCTGATCCGCGTGCGGCAGTTCACCCAGGACGACGCGCACATTTATTGTCGTCCGGACCAGCTCCAGATGGAGATCACGGACCTGCTGGACCTCGTGCGCGAGTGGTACGGGACCTTCGGCCTCCGGCCGTCGTACCGTCTCTCGACGCGTCCGGCCGACAAGCTCGGCACGGAGCAGCAGTGGGACCAGGCCGAGGATGGCCTCCACGAGGCGCTGCGCGCGAACGGTCTCACCTACGACCAGGACAAGGGCGGCGGGGCCTTCTACGGACCGAAGATCGATATCGACGTCGAGGACACGCTGGCGCGGCAGTGGCAGCTCGCCACGATCCAGGTGGACTTGACGATGCTGCCCGAGCGCATGGGGTGCGAGTACATCGACACCGACGGCCAGCCCAAGCGGCCGGTGGTGATCCACCGCGCCATCTTCGGCTCCTACGAGCGCTTCATCGCCATCCTGACCGAGCACTTCGCCGGCGCCTTCCCGACGTGGCTCGCGCCCGTGCAGGCCCGCCGCCCGCCCCGGGGCGGGAAGCCCGCCGGGTACCCCCACGCCGGGCCCCCGCGCGGC
>ORMF011301507.1_pt1 | contig 18213 bp, 13 predicted proteins | sample 1779871 | NCBI WGS metagenome assembly ORMF01 (sample SAMEA104232316, study PRJEB22302) | groundwater metagenome | biome: forest; feature: aquifer; material: groundwater | place: USA | collected 2011-08-07 | depth 5.4 m | reverse complement strand
GAACCCGGCGACGACCACGGGCAGCTTGTGACGCGTCACGAACGGCTCGAAAACGCCCCAGCCGGTGATGGTCGCCGCGTGCCCAGCCGCAAGGAATCCTTCGACACGCGTGTCCGGCATCTCGGCGACGATTTCCATGACCGGCGGGATGTATTTGTGCGCTGACAGCACGAAGAAGTTGGACGGCGGGGCCTGAAGGACCGCCGCGGCGGTCGCCACCGCGGTCGTTTCGAACCCGGTTGCAAAGAACACCACCGGCTCAGTGATCTGACGCGCGAGATCCACGGCTTGCGCGACGCTGTAGACCACGTCGACTCTGCCACCCTCGGCCTGTACATCGGCGAGCGACATCACGGTGCCAGGCACCCTGACCATGTCGCCGTACGTCGCGATGCGGACACCTTGGCGGGCAAGGGCCACGCCCTCATCCACCTCGGGCACATCCGTGATGCACACAGGGCAGCCGGGGCCCATGATGACGTTCAGACTTCGCGGCAGCGTGGCCCGGAGACCGAACTTGGCGATCGCCTGCTCGTGGCTTCCGCAGACGTGCATGATCGAGACTGGACTGCGGCCGATCTCGTTGGTGAGCCGCGCCAGCGTCTCCGACAGCGCGCGGGCACGCACGGGGTCGCGGAACTTCAGTTCCGCGAAGGTGCCATGACTATCGGTCATTGCCACCTCCCTCGATCTCCGCTCTGATGTCGGCAGCCATCAGATCGTCCTCGCGTTCCGCCAGTTGGAGCAGCTCCTCGTAGAGGGCGAGCGTCGCCTCGATCTCGCTTTCCGGGATGCGACGTATGGCGTAGCCGACATGGTTGAGGATGTAATCGCCGGGCTGAACAGCCTCGTCGACGACCTCGAGCCGGATCTGCTTGCGCACGCCCCAGAAATCGACCGTTGCCATGAGGCCATCTACAGCGACGACCTTGCCCGGCACACCGAGACACATGATGTTCTCCTTTCACCCCTGCGATTCGCGGCCGCTCATTCCATCGGTCCGCCGTGCCACTGCTGCGGCGACAACGGCCTGTCCGAGCGCCAACCCACCGTCTCCGGGCGGCACGTCACGGTGCAGATGCACAGTGAATTGCGACGCCAACGCGCGCGCCAGCCCCTCGGTCAGCCGAGGATTCTGGAAGCAACCTCCCGTCAACACGACGGGCAACGGCCCGTGCACGCCGGCCACTGAACGCACCACCTCAGCGGTCGCGGCGACCATCGTGTTGTGGAAACAGGCTGAAATGATCGACGGTGAAACACCCAACAGCGCGTCGCGCACAACGGCGCGAACCATCGGGCGCAAATCGACTGTCCACGGTGACTGCTGCCGGTTGATGTCGTAGCCGTAACGTCGTCCCTCAGCGGGCTCGGCGACCACGTTCCACTCGAGTGCGATCTGGCCTTCGTACCGCGAGTCCGGCCTCGCGAGCACCAGTGACCCGATGCCGTCGAAGTAGCGTCCGGCGCCGTGCGCCACCGGCGAGCGGAAGCGCGTCGCAAGCATCTGACGCACGACGACGAGATCCTGCGAAGAGACGGTTGAGAAGAGGCGAAGCGCATCGAGCGGCGCCTGCCCGTCGAACGCATCCTCGACGAGCGCCAATGCAATCCGCCAGGGATGACGGATCGCGGCGTCGCCACCGGCCAGCAGAATAGGCCTCAGGGTGGCGAGCCGGTCGAACGTCTCATGGCGTGCCACCATCACCTCACCGCCCCATGCCGTCCCATCGGTGCCGTACCCGGTCCCGTCGTACGCCACTCCGATCACCGGGCCGGTCAACCCGTGCTCGGCCATCGCGCTCACGACGTGGGCATGATGGTGTTGCACGCCGATCTTGATCGGCTCTGGGCGCCCGAGCGCGTACTTCGTAGGCAAATACGCAGGGTGCAGGTCGTACGCGATCACCTGCGGTGTCACGCGGAGAAACCGCACCATCCGAGCTACCGACTCCTCAAACGAGCGGTACGTCTCGAGGTTATCGAGATCGCCGATGTGCAGCCCCAGGTACGCGGAGTCGCCGGCACCGATGCAGAACGTGTTCTTCAGCAGCCCGCCACACGCCAGCACCGGCACGGGGAAAGGTGGCGATACGCGAACAGGCCGCGGCACGTACCCGCGAGCGCGGCGGAGCACCACCGGACCTCCCGCGATGACGCGCGCGACCGAGTCGTCACACCGAGTCTCGATCTCGCGATCGTGCATCAGGAACAGGTCGGCGATCCCCGCCAACCGGTGCAGGGCCTCGTCGTTCCGATACGCGAGGGGCTCCTCAGACACGTTGCCCGACGTCATCACCAGTGGCCGTCCGGCTTCATTCATGACGAGGTGATGCAGAGGCGTGTACGGTAAGAGCAGGCCGACCAGCGGATTGTTGGGCGCCACTTCTGTAGCCAGACCACACTCCGGACGACGTGTCACCAGCACGATCGGACGCTCGACCGACGTCAACAGACGCCGTTCTTCATCCATCAGCAGCGCGATCGCATCGGCACCCGCCGGATCGCACACCATCACCGCAAACGGCTTCTCGTCCCGCCGTTTGCGCACCCGCAGCCGCCGCACCGCCTCTGACGACGTGGCATCGCAGGCGAGATGAAATCCGCCAAGCCCTTTGAGGGCGACCAGGCGCCCGGCCCGAAGCGCGGCGGCCACCGCGCGAATCGGGTCGTCATGGTCGAGGACCGATCCGTCGGGCATCATCAGCACCAGCCGCGGGCCGCACACCGGACATGCATTCGGTTGCGCGTGGAAGCGGCGATTGCTGACGCTGTCGTATTCACGCTGGCACGCCGGGCACATCCGGAACCCCGCCATCGTCGTGGCGGCCCGGTCGTACGGCACGTCGCGAGCGATGGTCAATCGAGGCCCGCAGTTCGTGCAGTTTGTGAACGGATAGCGGTGGCGCCGGTTCGCCGGATCGAGAATCTCGGAGAGACAGTCAGGGCAGGTCGGCAAATCAGGCGGAATCGAGATTCGTCGATCGGCGTCGCGCTCGCTCTGTTCGATACGAAACCGGCTGACCGGCGCCGGCGGGATCGCGCGGGAGCGAACCTCGTGGATGGTGGCGGCCGGTGGCGCCGACCCCTCGAGTCGGCGCATGAACGTGTCAACCGCTGCTTCGGGGCCGAATGCCTCAATCGTGACGCCCGCCGAGTCGTTCCGCACGGAGCCAGCCAGTCCAACCTCCGTTGCGAGGCGGTAGATCCACGGGCGCACGCCGACGCCCTGAATCACGCCGCGAATCTCAATGCGCCGGCCGACCCTGGTCATCGTCATTCACTCAACGAGAGCACATACGCGGTCATATCCCAGGCATCCTGCTCACTCAGGGCTTTCCAGCTCGGCATGGGCGTGTCGGCGAGTCCTTCTCGAATGGCGTAGAACACACGCCGCGGCGAGGTGGACCGATGCCAGACGGTGTCTGTGAAGTCACGCGGGGATCGCGTCAGTCCCTCTCTCCGAACGCCGCGTCCATCTCCCCGCTCACCGTGACAGAGGGCGCAATGCTGGACGAACAGTCTGTTGCCGCGTGCGCGTGTCTCCATCGAGACGAGCTGCGCCGCCGGAACCTCGATGCTCCGATACGGCCGCGGCAGGTCACCGTCGGCATCAGTGCATCCCGGCAAGGCGAGCCACATCGACGACACGATCAGCAGTCGCCACGTCATTTGTGCTCTTGCGACTGAACGGGAAGCCGAGCGCGCTCGCTTCATCAACGACGCGCTCGACGAGCTCCGGGAGCGCTGCTCGCACCCGCGGCGACAGGCCGACCGCCAGCTCCATCGATTCCGGCACGAGGCCGAGCAGCACGACGCGCGCTGGATAGCGATCGAGCCACCGCGCCCCATCGAGGAGATCCGCCACGCCGACTTGATGCGGCGAGAGACGCGTGGCCACCGCCGGCCCCCCCTCGTCTCCGTCCAATCGGACGACATGACCGGGCGGCGCATCAGCCTTGACTGCGTCTACGAGGATCAGGGCATCGGCCGATTCGAGATATGGCAGCAACGAGAGGCCGAGCGTGCCACCGTCGAGAACCCTGACGCCGGCCGGTACTTGATACCCTTCGAGCAGCACCGCAACGGCGGCGGCCCCGATGCCGTCGTCTTCAAGCAGCACGTTGCCAAGGCCGAGCACGAGCAGCGGCGTGCGCTCACTCATCAACCTGGCCCTTCCGGTTGATGAACCGGTAGCCCGAGTACTGCAGGTCCTCACGGGGTACGAACTTGTAGCCTGAGAAGATCGACTCCATCGTCGCGTTGGCTTCGACTGTGGACATGAGCACGCCGCTGTAGACGTGGTGGACGCTGAATCCCAGCAGGAGCCACATCACGGCGTGATGAATCCAGCGAGCGACGTAGAGTCCGCCGAAGACTCCCTCCCAGGAGGCGAACCATCGCAGCGGTGAATCGTTGCCGGCGCTCGCGCCACGCAGGACGAGCCCGGTCGCAATGGCCAGGAAATACAGCCCGAACACCGCGAGATACGTGACGCCCGCCAGCGGATTGTGCCCGACGAAGCCCGGCGGCTTGCGGAGCGCGAAGAGATAAAAGCGGAGCGTCGGCCAGAGCCCGCGCCAGCGGTGCTTGTGCACCGGCATGAACTTGTCCCAGCGCGCGTACTTGTTGCCGGTGAACATCCAGATGACACGGGCCAGGACCGCGGTGATGAACACGTACGCCGCGTAGCCGTGGATCACCTTCGCCCATCCCATCACGAAGTGCTGACCCGCTGGACCGGAGACGGCGATGAAGGGCCAGCCGATGTAGAAGCCAGTGCACGACAGCACGACGATGGCCAGCGCAATGAGCCAGTGCGTGATGCGCACGGGCGCTTCCCACACGTAGACACGGACGATCTCCGAAGCTGCCGGATCGCTCATACGACCCTCACCCGTGCGATCTCGCGCCGCTTTGCATCGACGACGTGGACGCCGCACGCCATGCACGGATCGAACGAGTGCACGGTACGGAGGATCTCGATTGGCCGCTCGGGATCGGCCACCGGCGTCCCGAGCAGCGCCTCTTCATACGGCCCTCGGCGGTCCTTCGCGTCGCGCGGCCCGGCGTTCCAGGTGCTCGGGACGACACACTGATAGTTGCTAATCAGGCCGTTGTGGATGGACACCCAGTGCCCCAGCGCGCCGCGGGGCGCCTCGTGGAACCCGGCGCCAGTCGCATCAGCGGGCCATGTGCTCGGATCCCATTTCGAGTTGTCGTGGATGCGCAGCTCGCCTGATCCCATGTTGGCGGCCAGGGCGTCCACCCAGGCGTCCATCTTCTCGGCAATGACCTGTGTTTCGATCCCGCGCGCCGCGACCCGCCCCAGCGTCGAGAAAAGTGCCTCAGGGCCGACATTCAGTTGCTTCAACACGGCCCCGACCAGTTCCTTCACGCGGGCATGCCCTGACACGTAGGCGACCAGCATGCGCGCCAGTGGCCCGACTTCCATCGGCTCCCCGTCGTACCGCGGCGACTTCAGCCAGGAGTACTTCTTGTTGGTCTCGGTGGCCAGCAGCTCGTACGGCGGCGTAGGTCCGGTGTAGTTCGGCTGGGTCTCGCCTCGATACGGGTGCAGCGCCACATCGTCGCCCGCCTGATACTGGTACCAGGAGTGCGAGACGTACTCGGTTACTTTCGTTTGATCGAACGGTTCTACCTTCGACAGATCGCGGCCACGGATGATGCCTCGCGGAAGGAACAGCATCGGATTCGGGGTGTCGTCATCGGGGTACTCGCCGTACGCGAGATAGTTGCCGACGCCGCGCCCGTGGCCCGCCCAGTCCTTGTAGAACGACGCGATGGCCAGCAGGTCAGGAATGTAGACGCGTGCGACGAAGTCGCGGGCCTTGGCGACGAACTGTTTCAGTGCGGCGATCGTGCCGGTGTTGAGCGCCGCCTGGCTATCAGGATCGATGGGCGTAGCCATCCCACCCACCAGGAAGCTTTGCAGGTGCGGGTTCTTTCCACCCAGCACCGCGTGCATCTTGATGAACTCGCGCTGCCAGTCGAGCGCCTCGAGGTAGTGCGCCACGGCCATCAGGTTGGCCTCCGGCGGCAACCGATAGGCCGGGTGTCCCCAGTAAGCGTTCGCAAATGGCCCAAGCTGCCCGCGATCGACGAAGCCCTTGAGGCGATCGCGCACGCCGGTGAAATACTTCGGGCTCGAGAGCGGCCAGTCGGAGATCGACTCGGCCAGCGCCGACGTCTTGCCGGGATTGGCGGCGAGCGCCGAGACGACATCAACCCAATCGAGCGCATGGAGATGGTAGAAGTGGATGACGTGGTCTTGTACGGCCTGCGCGCCGATGATGAGGTTGCGAAGCAGCCGCGCATTGGGCGGTGGCGCCGACCCGATTGCATTCTCCACGGCTCGAATCGACGCAATCGCATGAACGGTCGTGCACACGCCGCAGATCCGTTGCGTGAATGCCCACGCGTCCCGGGGGTCGCGTCCTTTCAGGATGATCTCGATCCCCCGGAACATCGTCGATGACGACCAGGCGTCCTGCACGGCACCACGGTCGACTTCGGCTTCGATCCGGAGATGCCCCTCGATGCGTGTGACGGGATCGACAACGACCCTGGCCATGCCTATGCCTCCTTCGTTGGTGGCTCGAGCGGCTCGGCCTTGTCGCCGACCCGCTTCATGATCTGAATGAGACCGTGACCGGCGAACGCGGCGCCGACGCCGAGTACCGCGAGACCGCCAATCGTGTCGATGTTGGACCCGATGCCGAAGCCGGGAACGCCCGTCAGGTGCTGGTAGAAGGGCGTCATCCGATCCCAGAAGTCGGGCTCGCTGCACCCGATGCAGGGGTGGCCGCAGCCGATCGGCCAATTCGTCCCGCCGTTCCACTTGACGTTCGGGCAGTTCTGAAAGGTCGCCGGGCCCTTGCACCCCATCTTGTAGAGACAATGACCCGCGCGATGCCCCTCATCGCCCCAGGCCTCCACGTACTGGCCGGCGTCGTAGTGCGCCCGCCGCTCGCAACCGTCGTGAATGGACTTTCCGTACGCAAACAGCGGTCGTCGCAAATGATCGAGCGGCGGCCACCGCTTGAAGGTCAAGTAATAGACGAGGAGCGCCGTGAGGTTCTCGACGTTCGCGGGGCACGCAGAGAGGTTGATGAGGTTCCTGACGCCGGGCACCGCATCGGCGACGCCCAGCGCGCCGGTCGGGTTCGGCGCCGCCGCGGGGATGCCGCCGAATGAGGCGCAGGTACCGATCGCAATAGTTGCGGCGGCGTTGCTGCAGACGTTGCGGGCAATATCGAGGGCCGACTCGCCACCGATCGTGCAGTAGGCGCCGTTGGCGCCGGTCGGGATCGAACCTTCGACGACGGCGATGTAATTGCCGGGATTTTCCTTGACCGGTCGATCTCGGTTTTCCCGTGACTGACGGCCAGCCGCCGCCATGATCGTTTCGTGGTAGTCCAGCGACAGCATGTCGAGGATCACTTCGGCTGCCGTCGGACGACTGGCCCGCAGGAAGGATTCGGTGTTCCCCGCGCAGTCCTGGAATTCGAGCCAGATGAGGATCGGCTTCGCAGTCTGCTGAATGGCGCGCGCGATCTGCGCCGCCGCCGCATCCGGCAGCGCCAGCGCTGCGGCCATCGTCGTGCAGAACCCCAGGAACTCGCGGCGCGAGACGCCACGATGTTCGAGCTCGGTCTCCAGCCATCCGCGCGGTTTGCTCACAGGTCACCTCCATCCGTTGGGTGTGTCCGGTGGTTCGGGTCCTTCGTGTGCGCCGTCTTGATGCGTACCCACAGCGCACCGGCAAAGGGAATGAGTAGTTCCTCGTGATGTCGTCTCACGCTGATCCTCCTGATCGGCGCCGGGGACGGGAACTTCTTCCCGGGGACCGCGAAATTTTCACCGCGCCTGCAGCGTAGAGAGGCAATGCACGGACGGCAGACACCGAGGCCGCCTCACGTGCGCTGCCGAAATCCGACACACCGCCGCCGCCACGAGCAAGCGCCGTTCCGCATTCGCGTGACACGATCTTTCGATCCTCTCGATCACCAAAAGTAAGAGAGACGCGCCCACACGGTGTTAGCGGTATAAGGCCGCCACACATACCCGAGGAGCAAGGTGCTCGGCATGTTGACCTGCCTGATGGTGGTCGGGCTGAGCGCGAAGTCCTCGACCGTGTACTTGTCGAACCAGTAGCCGACGCCCGCGGCTAAGTGCGTGGCGAAGCTGTACTTCACGTCGACAGTCGCCCGGTGGAGCTCGTTCAACACCTCGGGCAACCGTTGCGGAGTGGCCAGCGTGGTGTTCGCTGGCAGCACATACAGGTAGCGGCCGCGCGAGCGATTGAAGTCGTAGCCGAACTGCACGTCTGTTTTCGGGATGGCCTTGATCAGGCCCAAGTTCGCGGCCACGTAGTGCACGCTGTCCGCGGCGTCAGTTGACCAGTCGCGCGTCGGATCGGCGAACTGCACCCCGGGGTTGGCCTGCCGGGACCGTTGCAGCGACGTGTATTTCTCAAATCCCCAGGTCAGGCTCCCTGTGACGACGTCGTTCGGTGTGACGTCGGCGCCAAGGCTGTAGAAGCGAGTCTGGGCCTCTTGCAGACCGAATGCGGCGTCGGGCCGCTCGTCGCGGCCGACGCCGATCGTCGCATTGATGCCAAGCTCCCCGACCGGCAGGACTTGGGCGATCACGGAGACGCGGTCGCGGTTGCGATCGGAGATGTCGAATTGTCGGAGCGAGATCTGCTCGCCGATCTCGTCGAGGACTTCCTCGTCCAGTCCTCTGCCGGTACGCTTCCCGTGCTCGTACACGCCACGAACGCTGGCCAAGTTGTTCCCGGTGGAGTCGATCGAGGCGCGGAAGGTGTGCTCCGACGTGGCTTCGGTCAGCCTGAAGCTGCGTTCGACGTCTTCCACCCCGTATCCCACGCGAACGGCGGCAAATCGCGTCAGGTCATAGGAGACGTCGGCGTCGAGCCAGTTGCGGATGTAGCCGAACGCCTCGGTGCCGCCGAGCAGGGACGTTTGAAGGGTCTGGTCGTAGGCAACAGAGGTCGTCACGCGGAACTCAGGCGTCTGGTTGTCGAAGTCGTACCGGCGATAGCGGACGTTGAACCACACCCGGTCGCTCGGCCGCGAGGTGAAATTGAGATTCAGCGCCGTGACCAGCGCGTTCGCGTCGGCGCTGGCGCGGTCCAATGAAATCGCTGGAATCGCAGTGTTGATCGTGAACGGGAGCAGCGCTTGATCCTGATTCCACGAGCCGATTGACAGATAGGCCGTCGCTCGGCTGCGCGCCGGCAGCCGGGCAGTCCCAGTCACACTCACGGCGTTCAAAGTGCTGTTCGGCCACAGCGCCATGCGTCCCTGTGCGCTGCCGGCCGTTGGCGAATCGGCGAGCCGCAGCGGGTTGTCCCACACCAACGTCTGGACGTTGTTGTCGAACCAGGACCCGTCGTATTGCAGGCGTAATGAGCCGCGGTCGTTGCCCCATTCCGCCGCCGCATTCATGTCTGTTGTGCGCTGGTCGAGCGGCGCCGCAAGTTCGACGGCGTTGCTGAAGCCAAAGGTCGCCGCCCACGGCATCTGACCGTCACGACGGGTGGTCGAGAGGCTCGCCGTCAGGTCGAGATTCCTGGTGGGCGTCGCCGAAAATCCGAACCTCGCGATGTCGCGCCGCTGGCGCAGATCGAACCGGCTCGCCAGCGGAGCAACGGCCGCCAATGCGCCTGCCTGTTGCGCCGCATCCTCGATGCGCAGCACGCCCGGCGACTGTTGGACATACGGCGTTCGGCTGTCGATGCTGTAGAAGAGCGGAACCTGGTTCCACTCGAACCAGGCCTTTACGCGCCCGGGACGGTTGACGTTGGCTTGGTACTGCTGGTCGCGATAGCCCACGTGCGTCGCCTTCGCGTCGAACAGCCACGTGTCGGTGTTTCGATTGAAACGAACGTTCTCGAGGAATGCGCCGTCACGGATGTCCCGATATCGCTGGGCCCGTGCCGGATCGCCGTCCACATCGAACAGCCGTCCACCGAAATCGACCGATCCCGTCGTCGTCGGGGCGTCGTTTTGGGGTAGTCCTTGCGCGCTGGCATTAATGCTGGCGACAAGAAGCAGTGCGCTGGCGAGTGCAAGAAGACTCACGGGCTTTGTCGCTGCGGTTCGGTCCATGGCTGTCCTCTAGCGCAAGAGCGTGCTGCCGGCCGGGTGATTCGAACCGTGGATGTTCTGGTGACAGTTCACGCACGACCGGCCGAACAGGCGGTTGCTCGTCTGGCTCACTGCGTTGTCGTAAATCGTTGATGGATGTCGGGTGCCGATGTGACACCGCTGGCACAGCATCGGGAGTTTGGCCGCCAGCATCCGATCGTTCGACGAGCCGTGCGGGTCGTGGCATGAAATACAGCTTTCGCGCCCCGCAGCGTGCTCCCAGAGGAATGGCCCGCGCTTCTCGGTGTGACAGCTCACGCAACTTTCGTTGATCCAGTTACCGACCCGCAGTTGCCTGACGTTCGGGGAGCCGTGCGGGTTGTGACAGCTCGTGCACGACATCTTGCCCTCGCGGAGCGGCATGTGCGCCGTGCGTTGCACTTTCAGAACCTGCGGCCGGTGACACTGGACGCACGTCTCGAGCTCTGACGCGGCTTTCAACTGCGCCGCCTCGCTCTTGGGGCTGTGCACGCTGTGGCACGTCACGCACGAGACGTTGCGCGCGTCGTGCATGCTGCCAGACCAGAATGCGTGAGTCCCCCGGTTGTGACACGTCGTGCACGTGGCATTGGCGTCCCGAGCCGCCAGTGTCGTGAAGGTGCGGATCTGGGCGGGATCGCCGCTGTCGGCGTGTGCCCGCCCAGGACCGTGGCACGTCTCGCAGCCTTGTCCCGCCGCCGGTGTTCTCGGGTTTTGCCGAAGCGCGTGAGCGCCAACCACGCGCTGGTCGGTATGACACGACACGCACGTCTGTTCACCGACATAGCCTGCGGCCGACTGACTGGACGGCTCCTGCGATTGCGGCTGGGCCGGGGCCTGTGCGTCGACAACGGCGGTGTTCCACACAAGCGCCGCCGCGAAGGCTGCGACCGAGCACAACAGGGCTGCAACAGGACCTCCTCGCAGCGACCTCACACCGTCCTCCGCTGGCTTCTCGGCTCACGCAAGCACCCGCGCGTGGGCAGACTCACTCGATCGTGTGACATAGCTCGCACTCCTGGCGAATGGCGACGCCGTCTCTCGTCTTGTGGCCCTCGTCGTGGCAGCGGAAGCACCCGGTCGAAACCGTGTGTCCGATTTGGTTCGGATACGTGCCCCAGCCAACCTTCATGGACGGAAACACGTTGCTCCGGTAGATCGCCTGCGTGACCCCAATCGCCCGCCGCAGGTCGGCCTCCTCGAATGCGTGGGGCAGCCGCGCGTTCATCGCATCGCGAATGCTGCGCTCGATCTGCGACATCCCGGTATCCTGCGTGGAATAGACGGCGCGGAGGGCGCGGACCGCCTCGCGGCGGATGAACGGGACCTTGGCGCTGATCATTCCTTCGCCGATGGCGGCGTCCACCGCGCGCTCGGGTGAGGAGTCGATGCGGTGTGCCGGCCGGTTATGACAGTCGAGGCAGTCCATGCGTCTACGAGGTCGGCCTGACAGGTCGGCCTCTGTGACACCCTCGGCGAAGTACTCGCGCACGCGCCCATCAGGCGTGGCAACACGAACGTACGGGATCCGTTCGCGCTTGTCGTCGAGCGTGATGTACTCGATGTCGTTGGCTCGGTTCATGTGCCAGTGGATGCCCGTTCCGCCGCCCGTGCCGCTCACTGGTCCGCCGACGTGCAGTCGCACGCTGGTTTTCGTTTGCGTGTTCGTTTCATCGTCGGCGTGCTCGTACAGCACTTTGACTTTGTCGCCCACGAAACGATCCGGCCAGTGACACTGCTCGCAGGAGGTCCGCACGTCGGGCATGCTCTCCAGCGGTGTCGGAACGGGCCGCCTGTACGTGCCGGTGACCGCCAGCCAGAGTTGCCGCGTTCCGTTGAGCTTCGCGGTGACGAAGCCGCCGGCGCCGGGTCCGACGTGACACGCCACGCAGTGGACGCGTCCGTGCGGACCGCTCTGATGCGCCACGAACTCGGGTTCCATCACGGTGTGACAGGTCTGCCCGCAAAACGGTTGCGACTCGCTGTACTCCACCGCGCCGTAACTGGCCATGGAGAGGATGGCCACGTTGACCAGCGTGAGGACAGCCACGAAGAGCAGGGTGCGTCGCTGGACGGGATCGTTGAGATCAATCCGTGGCCACGCGGGCGCAGCGATGCCGGCACGCATCCGGCGGCGCTCGAGCCACAGACCGACGGGAATGATCAACAAGCCGACGATAAACAGCGCCGGCACAAGGACGAACACGAGAATGCCGATGTAGTGATTCTCGAGGAATCCGAGCCCCTGGAGCGTAACGAGGATGAGAAAGAGGAAGGCGCTCGCGGTCGTCAACGCCACACCGATGGCCGAGATCGGGTTGCGGAGCGCGGCGGCGAACGAAGGGCGCATACGGAGGCCGGTCTACTGTTTCTTCAGGCTCGCCATGTATGCAACCAAGGCGGGATTCACCATCCACGCACGTATGTCATCGGGCTTCAGTTTGTTCCCCACGTCGTCGAGGGTGCCTTTCGCGTTGCCTTTCACGCCAATCGCGTGGCACACGGCGCACTTCTGATCCGCGTAGACCTTCGAGCCACGCTCGACTTGCGCTTTGTCCTGTGCCATAGCCACCGCAGTCGTCCCTAGCGAGGCGACGACGACAAGGGCCACCCTGCGTATCTGGTTCACGATGCGAACCCTGCTCGCGCGCCCACCCGCACGGCACCAGCATTCTGCTCGAGCTGAGCGCGTGCCATCCGAAAAGGCGGAAAGGCGATCGGGCCTTCCGTGAGTCGCCGATAGAGGTTGTGAGTGTGATTGAGGAACTTGGCCTCGACGAGTAAGTCCAGCGCCTTCCAGCACGTCGCTTCGTCGAGCCCCCAGAGACGCTGGGCTTGTTTGCATGTGAGGCAGAGGCCCGGCATCTCGATGTACTCACTGCAGATGCGCTGGAGCGTCGCCTCAGTAAGTGCGACAGGCAGACTGACATCCATGATGGCCCCTTCCCGAGTGACGAGCGAGTCGTCACCAGTGACGAAACCGGGTTCCAGAATGTCGCTCATGACGCGCGTTCAGCAAGCGCAGTACCACGAGTGAAGAGCTATGAAACCTAGGTGGAGCTTCGTTGGCCCTGACTGATATGCGACAGCGCTCGACCACGGTTGTCTGAAAACAAACACGTCCACCTTCTCGGCGCGACCGGCGGAGGCCCACGTGCGGGCATGGTGGTTGCGGAAAGGGCACGCATGCCCAGACGCAAGAGACACTCGGGACCGCGACGCGCGAGACTCCTTACCGGAGTCCCGCTGCTGCACGACCCGACGCTGAGCAAGGGAACCGCCTTTACTGATGAAGAGCGCGAGCGGCTGAAGCTGAGAGGGCTCTTGCCTCCGAGGGTGCTCCCGCAAGCACAGCAAGTGCAGAAAGTCCTCGAGACGAAATGGACTTGGCTGGCGGGCAGGAGGAGAAGGACGTGCGACAAGGCGACGTTCGCCGCTCGAGTGCGGGCGTATGGCGCACGCACATGCCCAAGAACCTGCCGTGTCTGCTTTCAGAATGCCTCGCCCCCAGATGTCTGAAAACGATCACTATGGCGAGCCTCGGTGTTTTTGCGACCGGCCGGTCGGACAAAAACGATAACAAAAACGCAGATTCTCGCAACCGGCGACTGTGGCGTGCCCAGGTATGCGAGTTGCCCTTTCCCGAGCGTGATGCTTTCGACAACCCCGTCTGGCGATCGACCGGCGGTGACCGTTCGGCGGTCTGACGACAGCGGAGTCGCAACGGTCAGCGTGCCCGCGTCGGGCGTCGATCTCGAGGCCGTTGAGCGTGCACTCATCATCTTCGCGCTGGACGCGACAGGCGGTAATCGCACCCACGCGGCGAGGCTCCTGCGGCTCACGCGCAGCGCGTTGCTCTATCGATTGCAGAAGTACGGGTTGAAACAGGGCTCGTCATGACACCGTCGCTGCCGGCGCTCGTCGCATTCCTTGTTATCGCTGTTCCGGCCGCCGCGCAGGTCACTATCACGACGTCCATAGCCTCGCCCCCTGAGGCGGCCGTGGGTTCTGGAGGCGTGCGGGGCGCGGTGGATAAGCCATCAACGCTGTCAGCACTTGTCGCCGAGCTCGAGCGGAACAATCCAGAGATCAAGGGCGCGCGACGCGACGTCGACATGCGCGTCGCACGCATCGCGCCTGCCGGCGCGCCGCCCGATCCCACGTTTGCCCTTGGCTATATGGGCGGACTGCTTCGGCCACCGCTGTTTCCGTCGGCCAGTGCGCCGGGGAGCTTTCGGCAGTTCGGCCTCTCTCAGGAGATTCCGTACCCAGGCAAACTTCGGCTCAAGACGCGCGTGGCAGCGACCGAAGCCGATGCCGAGCGCTGGAATTCCGAGACCACCCGCAAACGCCTGATCGCGGACCTCAAGACGGCCTACGTCGAATACCTGTATCTGAACCGCAGCCTCGACGTCCTCCAGCGAAACAAGGAGCGACTCGAGCAGTTCCGCCAGATTGCCGAGGCGCGGTTCAGCGTCGGCCAGGGGGTCCAGCAGGATGTGCTGAAGGCACAGGTCGAGATTTCACTGATTCTCGAGCGCCAGGCACTCTTCGAGCAACAGCGCAACGCCCTGCAGGCACAGATCAATGGCCTCCTCTTTCGTCCGCCTGGCACGCCGCTCGAGAGCACGCTGACCTTCGAGGTCACGCCGCTCACGGCTCCGGTCGAGGACTTGCGCGCCCTTCTGCGGCAGAACTATCCGGCGCTCAAGCGCGACGAGCGGGTGATCGACCGCGGCCAGCAAGCACTGTCGCTGGCGAGGAAAGAGGTGCTGCCGGATTTCGCGATCAACGTGACGAGCCAGAAGTTCCTCGGCGACATGCCGTGGATGTACGGCGTCGATTTCATGGTCAAGGTGCCGGTCTTCTGGCAGCGAAAGCAGCGCCCCATGATCGCGGAAGCGGCTGCGGCGCTCGAGAGCGGCCGACAGATGCGGGATGCGACCGTGTCCATGGCGTCGGCGCAGGTGACAGAGGAGTACCTCGCGGGCACAACCAGCAGGAGGCTCGCGGATCTCTACAGCGACAGCGTGCTGCCCCAGGCCCGCCTCTCGCTGGAATCGTCGCTGGCGTCCTACCAGGTCGGCCGTGTGGACTTTCTCAGCGTGCTGACCAATTTCGTCACGGTGTTGAGCTACGAGATCAACTACGAGGAACAGAACGCGCGCTATCTCCAGGCGCTGGCGCGGATCGAGCCGCTGACCGGATTGAGCCTGATCAGGTGACACGAACATGAGCGACACACCACTCCAAGAACGTTCGCGGAGGCCCGAGGAGACCGTCACGCCTGTGACGCCGGCTCCTGTCTGGGGCCACGACCGCCGGCCGCGTCGCCTCGCGCCGTTCGTCGCCGTCGCCGCGGTGTCGCTGGTCGTCGGTGCGGGCGGCGCATGGCTGGCCTTGCGTTACGCGAGCGGCAGCGTGAGTGACGGGGCCACGCCTCAGGAAGCCGCGGCAACGACCGGCCAGCAGGCGGCGTCGACCGAGATGCCCGGCATGGACATGGGGGGAGCGGCGGGCACGAAAGGGAAGGGCGTGTACATCACACCCGCCCGTCAACAGTTGATCGGCGTGAGGACGGCGGCGGTCACACAGCGGTTGCTCGACACCACCATCCGCACGGTTGGCACCCTTGCGTACGACGAGACGCGGGTGACGGAGGTCCATCCGAAGGTTTCCGGCTGGATCGAGCGCGTCTTCGTCGACTTCGTCGGCAAGCCGGTGCGCCGGGGCGAGCCGCTGCTGACGATCTACAGCCCGGACCTGGTCGCCACGCAGAATGAGTATCTGCTCGCGCTCAAAGCGAATCGGCAGCTGGCAGACAGCGCCTTTCCGGAAACCCGCGCCGGCGCCAACTCGCTCCTGGCCTCCACGCGCGAACGCCTCCGCCTCTGGGACATTACCGACGCGCAGATTGCGGAGCTGGAGCGCACCGGCCAGGTGCAGCGCACGCTGACACTCTATTCGCCCTTCAATGGCGTCGTGCTCGAGCGGAACACCTATGCCGGACAGTACATCACGCCGGAGACGAGCACCGCCAAGATTGCCGACCTGTCGACGATCTGGGCCATCGGCCAGATCTTCGAATACGAGGCACGGGCGGTGAAAGTCGGTGACGAGGCCGAGATCGAATTTCCCTACGGTCAGGCGACGCGCCGCCTGAAGGGACGCGTCACGTTCCTTTATCCGGACATCAATCCCGAGACGCGGCGCGCGCGGGTCCGCATCGAGTTCAGAAACCCTGGCCTCGAGTTCAAGCCGGAAAGCTACGTCACCGTGCTCCTGCGCCGTACAACAGGCGCGCAGCTCGCGCTGCCCAAAGAAGCGCTCATCGACAACGGCGCCAAGCGGTACGCGCTCCTTGCGCACCCGAACGGCTACTTCGAGCCGCGGGAGATCGAGGTCGGCGAACCGGTGGACGAGTTCTATCCGGTGGTGAAGGGGCTTGCAGCCGGCGACCGCGTGGTCACGTCCGCGCAGTTCCTCATCGACTCGGAGACGAACCTGCAGGCGGCGCTGGGCGCCATGGCCAACATGCCGGGCATGAACGTGGGCGGTGACAAGGGTGGCGCCGACGCGGGCGGCCCAAAGCCGGCCGCACCCAGCCCGCCAACACCCGCGGCGGATCACCAGCACGACCAGCAGTAACAGCGGAGATATCGGCCGTGATTGAGAAACTCATCGCCTTCAGCGCCAGGAACGCGGTCATCGTCCTCCTCCTGATCCTCGCCATCGTCGGCGCCGGCGTCTGGGCAATCCGGGAGACGCCGATCGACGCGATTCCCGACCTCTCTGACGTGCAGGTGATCGTGACCGCCAATTGGGAGGGACGCAGCCCGACATTGGTCGAGGATCAGGTCACTTACCCCATCGTGACCGCACTGATCTCGGCGCCCAACGTGAAAGTGGTCCGCGGGTTCTCGTACTTCGACGTGTCGTTCGTCTACGTCATCTTCCAGGACGGCACCGATCCCTACTGGGCGCGCAGCCGGGTGCTCGAGTACCTGAACGGCCTGCAGGGGCGCCTGCCCGCTGGCGTCACGCCGGTGCTGGGTCCCGACGCGACTGGCGTGGGCTGGGGCTTCGAGTACGCCCTGGTCGATCGCTCCGGCAAGAACGACCTGTCGCGGCTCCGCACGTTGAACGACTGGTACGTCCAGTACTGGCTGCGCAGCGTGACTGGCGTCGCAGAGGTCGCGCCGGTCGGCGGGTACGTGAAGCAGTACCAGATCGAGATCGATCCGAACGCGCTGCTCGCCTACAACATGCCGATCGACGTGGTGATCTCGGCCGTGCGGTCGAGCAACAACGACGTCGGCGGCCGAGTCGTCGAATGGACCGGTCGTGAGTACATGGTGCGCGGTCGGGGCTACATCCAGAATGTCAGCGACATCGAGCAAGTGAGCCTCGGGGCGAGGCCCGATGGCACACCCATCCTCGTAAAGGACGTCGGGCGCGTGCACCTGGGGCCCGATATGCGGCGCGGTGTGGCGGAGCTGAACGGCGAGGGGGACGTGGCCGGAGGAATCGTGGTGATCCGCTACGGCGTGGATACCTATGGCGTGATCGAGAACATCAAGAAGGCGGTGGAAGAGCGGATCCAGCCGGCGCTGCCGGACGGCGTCGAGTTCGTGACGACCTACGATCGCTCTGGGTTGATCGAGCGATCGATCGACAACCTCAAGGAGAAGTTGATCGAGGAAATGATCATCGTCTCGGTGGTGTGCGTGGTCTTCCTCTGGCACTTCCGGAGCGCGCTGGTCGCGATCCTGACGCTCCCCCTCGCGATCTTGCTGTCCTTCGTGGCGATGAAGTACATCGGGCTGGGCTCCAACATCATGAGCCTCGGCGGGATCGCGATCGCCATCGGCGCCATGATCGATGCCGCGATCATCATGATCGAGAACGCGCACAAACACCTCGAGCACGACACCGGGGCGAAGTCGCGGACGGAGATCCTGATCGAAGCGGCACAGGAAGTGGGTCGGCCGCTCTTCTTCTCGCTGCTGATCATCACCGTGTCGTTCCTGCCCATCTT
>ORMF010710797.1_pt1 | contig 18213 bp, 16 predicted proteins | sample 1779871 | NCBI WGS metagenome assembly ORMF01 (sample SAMEA104232316, study PRJEB22302) | groundwater metagenome | biome: forest; feature: aquifer; material: groundwater | place: USA | collected 2011-08-07 | depth 5.4 m | reverse complement strand
TTCCGGACGTGCCCGCCGCGGAAATGGCGGCGATCTCGTTGGACGACAAGGCCCGGTTGTACAAAGAAACCTCGTCCAACTGCCCGCTGAATTTGCGATCCCAATAGGACTGACCTGAAGTGCCGAAATACAGCGGGAAATTGCCATAATCCTGCGCAAAACCCACGCTGGCCTGGCCCATCAATTGGCCATTCACATAAAGCTGGAGGAAGTTGGATCCGCGCACCCCGGCGACGTGATACCACACCCCCGTCTGAATCGTCGTCGTCGAGTTCACATTGGCACTTTGACCCAACGCGGAACTGACCACGACTGTAAAGACATCACCGCCCGCGCCACGAACTTTACCCAGAAAGAAGCCTTCAAAGTAGCTGCTGCGGGTGTTTTGCTTGAAGATAATGTATTGGTCCCCTCCTGCTGCAGTGCCCGGGGAGTCCAACGAACTGAAACGCACCCAGGTCTCGACCGTCAGGTTGGTGGGCCGCAGAAGCGGCGAGTCGGGAATCTGAACAAAGCCGTTGGTGCCATCAAAACCGAAAGCCTGTCCCACAAAACCCCCGGCGTTTGCCGTTGCGCCACCCTGGAGCGTGCCGTTGTTAGTGCCGGCAATGCTATTGGCATTGCCATCACCCGGCCACCAGCCGACCAGACCCGCCGGAGGCGCGACGCAGTTTCCTTGGGCCTGAACTGCCGGCACAAGACCGACCACACAAAAAAAAGCGATTAGCAGAGTTCTCACACGAGGCTTGTTCGTTTCATCACCGGATAGATAATAAGCTGGAAAACCTTGCAGGTGCTATGGGGTGTTTACCCCATTCCCACCAGAGCTTTTGGGAATTGTTCGGCGAAGACTAATCTGGCTTGAACCTCATTTTGCAGAATCTCCCGGCGAACGGAGCACTTTTACCGGCTTCCTTTCCGGCCCGGCGTTTTCGGGCAGTGGACGCACAGGCGGTGGGTTTGTCTGGTTCACGTATTTGCGCAAGAGCCAATGCCGTTGCAAGGCTTCTACCAGCCGCTCCAGTTCGCGCATCGAGGTCTGCGTTTGTTGAACCAGGCCGGGCAGGTCTTTCGTTTCGTTGGCCACGGCGTCGGTGATTTCTGGCAGCCGTGCCGTGCCGTCCCGGACATTCTTCACCGCGACATTCAGGTTCGTCACCACACCCTGCAATTCGCTCATCGCCTCGTTGGCCCGCGCCAGCAGCTTTTGCGCCTCGTCTGCAAGGGCGGTATCGGTAATCAACTTGCCAACTGTGCCTTTGCCCGCCTCGACACCGGCAGCCATTTTCTCCAGGCGGACGGTGAGTTGATCCAGGTGTTGCCGGGTTTCGCCCAGGTCCGCGCCCAACTTGGTCCATGTGTCTAGGCCGCCGTTGACTTTTTTCAACACGAGCATCGCCTCGTGGCGGACTTCCTCGACGGCCGCTTCCAGCGCGCTTTGAAACTGCTCGTTGCAGACGATGGAAGCATTTTTCTCCGGCAACGGCCTGCCCTCGCCGCGTGTGATCTCAAAAAACGAATCGCCCGCCACGCCGAATTTCCTTTTGACAACCGCTGACGAGTCCGCGCGCACGAAAAGGAAGTAGTCACGGCGGATGTTCGCCTGCGCTTCCATGCGGCCCGTTTCATCCACCACGACGTCGGAGACTGTTCCCACGAGTGTGCCCAGAAAGTAACCCTCCGATCCCTGCCGGATTCCCGCCGCGCCGGCCGCAGGCAAAACAATCCTCAACGTGACATTGCTTTTGAACCAGCGCTGGCTGCGGCCCGTCCACACGACGGCGGCGATCAGCACCGCGACAACGACGAGCACAAACGTGCCGGTGATTTCATTGACGCGCCGAAATTTGAAGCGATCGGCCATCAGTTTGTCCCGGTTGCCGAGTCCATCGCGGCGTGAAAGTTCAGGATGTCCGTCGTTTGGTTCATGGTCACAGGTAAGTCAGCAGCGATACCACGGCGGAGATGACGAACAGGCCCGCGACGGAACGGGTGAGCGCCCGTTGCGTGGCCGGCGGGATTTCCGTGTCCGACCCGCCCACATCGAGCCCGCCGATGCAACAAGACGCGCTCGCAAACAGTGCGGGCACGATACTTTTGGCGAGGATGTTGAAAATGTCTTTGGGTTGAACCGCGCTCGACACGGTATCTGCAAATAACAGCAAATCACGGCTGCCTTTTCCCATCCAAGCCGCGAACAAATAACCGCTCGCGAAGGCGACGAGGATAAAAACAATCGTCAGGCAAAACGTGGACACTGCCATGCCCAGCACCCGCGGCATCACGAGATGCAGGAACGGATCGCTTCCCTGCGCTTCCAGCGCACGGACTTCGCCGTTGATTTTGAGGACGCCCAGTTCGGTCGTCATCGCGCTGCCGCTGCGGACGATCACCACAAGGTTGATTAGTACCGGACCAAGCTCGCGCACCACGACGGCCACCAGCAGCGGACCGAGCAATTGTGATTGTCCCGCTTCGCCGGTCCAGAAGGTGAGCTGCACCACCACCGAAATGCCGACGAACACCGCCACCGCACAAACAAACCCGACCGGTTCGACGCCGATGGTTAGAACCTGCTGCGCAAACGCTGTCCGCACTGCGCGGACCCAATATTGCGGGCGAACACTGGTACAAAGCACCGTTCCAATCACCGCCGCTGCGTGTCGCAACTCATTCCACTGCGCACGCGCGAAGCTGCCCACGCCCGCCAGAGTTTGCAAAGAGAGGTGACTCCACGTATCCGCCCGGCTCAATATTTTTCCGCAAGAATGATTCATTGGTACCCACTGATAAAATGTGGTTGGCTCATCGGGAGAGAAGTTCGCTGACGGGTGACACCGCTGGGACGCGGTCGCAGACGACTTTGATCGAAACCAGGATCGGTACGGACAATAACGCGCCGGGCACACCCCAGAGCCAGGTCCAGAAGATCAACGAAACAAAGATGACCACTGGATTGAGCGTGAATCGGCGCCCGAGCAACATCGGCGTAATGAGGTTTGCCTCCAATGTGTGCAGCAGCAGATACCAGGCGGGCGGAAGAACTGCCTGCCGGAACGTGTCGAACGTGAGGAAACCAACCGTGGCCAGCACGATGACTCCGGCAACGGGACCAAAGTAGGGAACAAAGTTCAGCACTGCCACGAACAATCCCCACATCGCGGCATTGGGCACGCCCATGAAATAGAGCCCGCCACCCACGACCAGCCCCATGCCCAGATTAATCAGCGAAACGGAGAACAGGTAGTTGGAAATGTTTTGCTGAATCTCGTGGCTGATCTCGACCGCGCGCTTTTTGTCGTGGAGCGTGGGCATCACGTGGACAAGTTTTTGCAAGAACAGGTCGCCCGAGGCCAGCAACAGGTACAGCAACACCAACGTCTCGCCTACCCCCGCCAGGAAGGTGCCAGTCCAATTAAGGATTGAACTGGTGCCACGACTGTCTTTTACCTCCACCGTCGGCGCCTTCTTTTGTTCCTCTTTTTTTTCCTCCTCCGTCGCGCCCAGGTTGTTCACCGCCGCCGCCGCCTGATTGAAGCGGGCGAGACGCGGGAAGACTTTCAGAAATCGTTGCCGCAAGTCGGTCATGTGTTGTGGCGCTTCATTTATCCACGTCAACGCCGGACGGCCCAGTTGGAAGAAACCAATCCCGATGGCGGCCACCAGGAGGCAAAGCACGACGGCGGCGGAGAGCGCCGGCGGAATGTGGCAGCCGGACAACCAGCGGATGAGCGGCTTCAGGGCCATTCCCGCAAAACACGCCATGAAGACGGGCAGGACCAGGGGTCGGGCAAAGTAAAGGAAGGCAATCGTCCCCAGCACAATCATGACGATTTGCAGCGGCGTCGCTTTGGCTGCCGTTGCGGCGGGCGGTTCGGCGGACAGCGGTTCGCCGCTGAGCGCATCGGCCTGCGGTGCCGCTGCGACCGTTGAGTCATCCTTGGCCGCAATGGGCTGGGTTATCGTGGCGGCGTCCATAGTCAATGCGTCGGTCAGCCAATCATCGCGATCGCGATCGGAACGCCAGCCAGATGGAGCCGGCCACTTGCGCGCCTTTCAACGCAGTTTGAAACCAGGAAGGTTTCTTATCAGTGGGCACGGCCTTGCTACACCGCAAAGCAGACAAGCCCGCCACGAGTAGCGCAGCCGCTGAAGCGAGTGAGCCTGCGGATTTCACGCGGGCGGCGAGGCGGCGGACTCCGCCAGTCATTGCCGACCATTCCTCCTGCATTCGCACGCGATTGATTTCGCTTTCCGCGATCAATAGTTGTTTCCGTGCTTCCAGCGGATTTACTCGAGGCTCTTTTCCAAACATGCGCGGTCCTTTCGGAATTGATCGAGCGTGGCGGAAAGCGTCTGCCAGTCACGCTGAAGCACGGTGAAGCGCCGGTAAAGATACACGGCGATTGCAGCATACAGGCTGGTCAACACCAGAAGAACCGCAACCGGCGAGAGGTGCCACAGCAAGACCACGATAGCGACGGTCAGCGCGACTCCGGCAAGAAAGCCGAACACTGCCACGCCGAGAGCCAACAAGATGGCGTGCAAGAGGCGCTCGCGCTCCTCTTGCACTTCCACCATCAACAATTCCAGGCGATTTTCACCAATCGTTAATAGTCGCCGAACGAAGTGTTTCGACGTCGTGGCCATCTGCGCGAGATGGGCGGTGGCCTGTTCCATAGTCGGATCATTCGCCGCGCGAGCACCGGCGAGCGGCAAGATAACCGATGAGCGCGCCCACACCGAAGGCGATGCCGATGGCTTGATAAGGATGCTCGTGCACGGCTTCGTCGGCCGCCTTGGCGCCTTCGACCGCCTTCTCGCGAACCTGGCCATAGATTTCCTTGCCGCGTTCCAGCGCGGCGGCGAGACGTTTGCGGGCATCCCCGACTTTTTCCCCGGCCACGTCGGCGGTGGCGGCCATCAAGTTACGCGCGTCTTCGGCGAGCGTGCCCATGTCACTGCTGGTTGCTTGTGTTTGTTTGTTCATTTTGTTCGTGTTTTCGGTTTGTTTGTGTTTTTCAGTGGCAAATTTTCCGCGTCGGCGAGATGGGCTGCTTCCGGCGAGCTGGCCACCTTCAGAACCGAGTTTCTCCCGCCAAACGGGTTGGGCACGGTTTCTTTGGCCAATGGATCGGGTACCCAACGACCGTCCACCACCAGGCAGTATTCGTAGGTGCCGGGCATCAAAGCCGTCTCCTTCAGCCAGCGACCGCCCCCTGCAGGATGCATGGATTTGGTGGTGGGGTGCCAGTCGTTGAAGGTGCCCGCGACCGAAACGGCGGTGGCTGTCGGATGAGTGAATTCAAAGCGAACCGGCTGCGGTTGAAGGCCGGCGTTGAGGGCGTTGTCGTGATTTTTGTTTTGTTTCATGGCTGTGCGTTTAATCGGTTTCTTTGGCGAAACTCATTTACATTTGTCGGCTGCAAGAGGCCGGTTACCGGCCTCCCACCCAACTATTGTTTAGGTTGTTTCTCGTGTTCTTTGTCCGCCGCCGGGTTCGCTCCATTTTTTTCACTTGCGACCGGCTTTTCCTGTTCTTCGACGTGTTTGTCCGCCTTCGACTCGGTTGGTTGTTTGTTCGCCGCGGGAGGATTGCCTTCGGGCTTGGATTCCGCAGCGGCGGGGACGGACTTGCGTGTCTTGCTCTGCGCCTTGTTATTCTTCGGGGCGGGCGCTGCCGTCTCGTGAGTGGCCGCGGCTGGCTTCTGAACCTGCGGTGGTACGGGCGCGGCAACTGTTTTCCTTTCGGCGGGTTGAGCCTCGTTGCGAACCGGCGTCTGGACTTTTTTTTCACTGGCCGCTGGCGGGGTCCGTTGCTTGCTGACGACCGCCGCTTCCGTCTTGTGGCGCAGTTCTTGAACCGGGACTGCCTGGATCTTTCGCCCACTGGCCTTTTCGATGACGGTGGTGGCCGGAGCTTCGTGGATCACGGTCTTGTTGATGATGGTGGTGTTATTGACAACCACGGTGGAACGGCGAACAGGCTCCATGAAATGCCGCTCTTCGACAAAGACATACGCTTGTGGCGCGATGACTCTCACGCCGGACGGGTACAACGGCGCCCAGCCGATGTATCCACCACCGCTGTGCCAGGAAACCCAGGCCGGCGCCCATTGCGTCTGCGGCACCCAATACCAACCATATTGGTCGGTGAAATTCCAGCGACCATAGTGATACGTGGCCCAGGCCCACGGTTCATCGCTGACCCAATACCAGCCGGCGTCAGTGTGCTGCCAATAACCTTCGGAATAAGGGCGCCAATCGCGAGCAACGTGGCCCGGTCTCCAGCAGCGCCCGTAGGTGCCGATAACCACCCATTCGCCGTGCGGGGTGAGCGGCTCATAAAAATCACTTTCGATGCGAATCTCCACCGATGGGAGCGGCACACTCAGGCCGACCGATACCGACGGTTGTCCGTAACTTGTGTATCCTAGGAGCACACTGCCCAGCACGATTCCGAGTTTGCCGCCTAAGCGTCTGGTTTTATTCATAGGATTCTCCTTTTGCATTTCTGGCGTTGGCTGACTTTCCATTTCGGAAAAGTTTTTGTTGTTCATACCTAGTTGTGTCCCTTCTTGTCCTTCTTGTTGCCTTCATCGCGGCCTTCCTTGTTATCGTGGCTCGATCCCGGTGGCGACCAATGTTTCGGGTACTGCCGGACAACCGAAGCGTGATGAATTGACGGGGCGTCGTGGAAACCGAGCCTTACCGACGGCGAGGCAAACAGCACGTCCACCGAAACCCGCGGCGGCGCGGGTCGCGATACCCACGAGCGACCGTCCTGATATATGTATTGGCGTCGGTTGCTGCTGTAATAGACTTGGTAACCCGGGTAATACACGTAGTCGTCCTGCACCACGACCCCGCCTTCCACGTACACCGACGGGGGCGGTGCATACCCTCTCGCATGCGGCGGCCCGTCCACATAGCCGACGCATCCCGTCAGCGCTCCCAAAAGCGCCGCGCCGAACACGAATCCGATTTTTAGGCATTTCGTTCTCTTCATAAAATTTTCCTTTTCGCCTCAGCCTCAAGGCGCAATTTTATCGCTCACCCACTGGCGGGCCTGGTTGAACCCGTCCTTCAGTTCGCCATAAGCCTTCTTGGAGCCCGCTTTCACGCTATCCCAAGTGGACTCGGTGGCGTTCTTGGCCTCGTCCAGTTGCTTGCCCAACTGGGCCGCCTTCTCGCGCAACGCCTGAAGTTTGGGTTTTGCTTCGGCCTTGGCCGCGTCGCTGGCCTTTTCGATTTTGGCTTCGAGCTGGTCCAGGTCCTTGTTGATCGCGGCCAACTGGCTCTGCATTGTTTCAGTGAATTCAGCTTTTTGCGCGTAGGTATAATCCTTCATATCCTGCGCGGCTTCCTTGGTTTCGGCTTTAAGCTTGTCGATCTGTTCCGCAGTCGTCCCTTCCTTATTGCAGCCCACCGCGCAGGCGGCGACGGCGAGGAAGGTGAGGAGAAATGTTTTCAGTTTCATAATTGTTGTTCCAAGTTTGGTTTCTGTTTTATCGCAGGCAGCACACTACGTCATGGGCTGGCGCTGGGCTATGGGGTGTTACCCTACCGTGAGCCGTGGCCCGATTCCGCCGGAACTCGGCAAGCTGGTCGGAAGCAAGGAACGGACGAGCCGCCCACCTCTGATGCAACTGGTTTGATTGGGTTTGATTCACTTTGATTTGCTCTGACAGGGTCTGGCCGGTCCGGGCGAAACAGGTGGGAGCTTACCCTGTTCCAGCAAAAGTGACTCAGCGTGTTCAACCGCCATCACTTGCGAGGTAAAGTCCGGCTGTGCAAACAAACTGTTCAGGTAGGCTCGGTCCATCAGGCGACTGGACGACGCGTGCTGCCTCTGCCAGGCATCCTCACTCTCTTCCGCGGCGCGCTCCCGGGCCCGGCGTTCCCGCTCAATCTGGAGCCGGCCGGCCCGCTGATCCTCCCGACGGACGCGCGCCAGTTCGCGAAGCAGTTCCTGCAACCGTGCCCACCGCTCCGTGGGCTCGGTGATCGTGGCCAGCAAGTCTCGGGCGGATTCCGCGAGTTCCGCCGCCAGCACGGTCGAAAGGTGATTGCTTACCTCCAGGCCCCCGGCCGCCTCGTGCAATTCCCCGGCCTCGTCGGCTAATTGACGGACCAGGTTGCGCCGCTCTTGCTGCTTCTGCCAGTCCTGGTAACCGCCTCGCCGCCATTCGCTGAGATTCTGTTCGTTGATTGGCCGCCCGCCAAACTCCATCTCCAGAACGACCTCGACTTCGGGCAGCGCGTTTAGCCATTCAACGAGGTGGCCACCCGGTTCCCCATCACTGAGCCGGTGGTTTAATTGCTCCCGGATGTTCCGGGTCAAACGGGCGATCTTACCATTGCGAGTGATCATCGGATGCGGCGATAGCGATACTGGTGCTTGATGTATCGGTGATGAAAGCCACCCTTCGAATCCGCCGCGAGCAGATCGCGGCACACCGCCTCGGGGACGCCGAAATACTCGTAAACGGTTTCGTTGCGAAACTCGATGATGAGTGTCCCACGCCACGAGTCGTAGTCCACGCTGTGGAGGTTTGAAGAGTTAACCAGATATCCGGCCATGCTTATCAGTTGGCGACCTGGTGGTCCGGATCGTTTGGCCCGCCATCGGCACCCGCCGCGTGGGCCATCCCGTCGGACAACCATTCCCGCCGATGATGAGCTAACCTCGCGGCCTCCGGAAACACCAGTTGGGAAGTTGCGCCCGCTTGCCGCCGTCACGACGCAACCCAAGCCCGGTTTTGCGTCGTCTCTCCCGCCCGACGACGCAAAGCGGATCGCGAGTTGCGCCGGCTCGGTAGCGCGGCGACGCAAAGACCCGGAGAATTTGCGCCGGTTCGTCCGGCGGCAAACGGAGTGCAGGCGAATTCTTACGCCGGCCGGGCGAGCCGCCGTAACGTGGCGGCCACCGCCGCCAGCAGGCGGGATTTGAAGGTGGCCCGGCTCTTGACGCCGTTCTGTTTCGCGATCCGTTGCAGCACCGGCTCGGTGCAGTTTTTCCAATCGCGGGCATCCGTTGCGAGAATCAATGGTACGATGGCTTTCTCCACCCATTGGGCCGTCGTGGCTTTGGTAAGCGGCGGCAGCTCCCGCGCCGCCCGCAATGCTGTCAGTTCTTCATGGCCGGGCGACTCGTCCGGCCACCACCACCAGACATGCAGTAACAAACTCCGTTCACCTTCGACCGACTTGTATTCCTGATCCCCCATCTCTTCGCGCATGATATGTATTCGGCGGATCAAAGGATCGAGATAACGCACCAGCGGCGTATCGGGCCGGAACCGCGCCCCCTCACCAGCATCCAGCGGATAGTCCGCACCCAGCTCCAGCTTTCTGGCCAGCTCGTTGAATTGCCGCCGGTTGTTGGTGTGCCGGTGGGCAAGCATCGGCCAGCCGTGCATCCGGCGTGCCGCCGCCCGGATATGTTCCGGAAACTCGTCGGCGAGTTGATTCAATACTTCGATTCGCTCATAGGTGTCCCAGGCGAACTGAAAAAGATAGCTGCTGGCCGAATGGTGGATGACCTCCGTCACCTCATACTCGTCCGGACACAGTTGCTTGTGGCGCCGGATCAACCGCGCCGCATCCGCGCCACCCCCGATGGCTATCGCTCCGATTGTTTCGCTTAACAAATCCTGGCATCGAGTGACATCCGCGCGCCGTCGGACCAGAAACGGCAGATCGCGCATGATCAGGGCCAGGGCGAAATCCAGCTGTTCCAGTATCCGTTCCCGCGCCGCCAGCGGAATGCCGTTCTTGATCTCGCCCTTGGACAGGATGGCTTGGTTACCCCTGGCCACCCGCTCGATTTGTTCGAGGATTGCCCGGAGCGGGCTTGCCAACTCCCCGGCCAGCGTGTTGTCGGGAAGTTCCGCGATGACCCGGCAATAGGCCGCCATGCCCGGCCCCGGCAAAGCCTCCAGTTGTTTGGTGCGGCCCATCTGCCGGGCGGTAATCACCAGATGCAGATACGCACGGAACTCCTTTATCAGGTCATCGTTTGCCGGGGCGGGAGAGTTTGAACCGGGATTCTTGGATGGTTCTTTCATAGCATTGGCGAGGGAAATCTCTTTATCGCGTGAACTGGTTGCCTTTGCGGTGCGCGCGGCCCAGCGTGACGAGGGTTTGCAGAATCTCCGCAACGGCGGCGGGATTGGCGCGCTTGAATTGCTTCGCCAGTTCGGCCGGCGCGACGGATACGCCCACCGCGTGCAACGCCGCCTCCACCACTCGCACGCGCTCGGCCAAGGCTCTCGGCCAGGCAGCTTTTCCCTTGGGCTTGCTCGCTTTGGCCTTCGCCTTGGTTTTGCCTTCCGGCAAGCTCAATTCCCTCTGCCTTCCGCCTTCCGCCTTCTGGTTTCTGATTTGATACTCCGGGCGCAGCCAGTGGATGACGCCGCGCTTCTCCTCGGCGGCGCGTTCGGCGTTCAGGGCCACGAGGCGTTCGAGGATTTCGGCGTCGGTGAGCGTGGCGGGCCAGCCGTAGGCGGCGAACACGGCGGCGTCGAGATCGTCGTGCAATTGTTTGAGCACGGAAACGAGGCCTTGGTCGTGGATTTGTTTTTCCTTGTCCGTTAACTGGTAGGAGACGAGGTGACGAGTCTCTAAATTTTCGGGGGAGGAAGTTTGAGACTCCTCACGTCGTCTCCTACGAAGTTTCTCCAGCACGTTGTAAAGGCCGGTGAGGGTGAGGCCATGCTGGGCTTGCACGCGCTTGCGGTGCGCGTCCAATTCCTCCGCCAGCTTCCGAATCCGCTCCCGCTCCGCTTCCCCGCACAACGGAAAAGGAAACGGATCGAAGCAGCGGGTTTTGTTGTAGCGCGGGCGGTCTTCCAACGTGCCGCCTGCGGCGAGTGCGAAGACGACGTGAGTCCGGCTGCTCAAAACGCCAAGGTAGAAAGCGTCATCGAGCGCGATGGCAATGACCATGTTGTCCGGCAGGATTTCTGCATCGAGAAACTGAAGGAAACGATGCTTCGACGTTTCAGTCGTGCCGATGTAGCGGCGAAGCCCGGATAACGCTGGTCGAAGGTCTTTGCGCGGCTCGCCGTGAATCCACCAAGCTCTACGATAGCTCTCGCGGTTATTTGCATCCCGCTCTGGCTTAACTTTGGTCAGGACGTGCTGGTAGATCGCTGGGAACTTTTCGCGAACTTCTTCAAGGCCGAGGCCAAACAGATCAATCGCCATGACCCCGCGAGGTTCATCGGTGAGGTCTTTGCCGTTCCGATAGGGGCGGATGTGCTTTTCCAGCCCGATAGTTTTGCCAAGGCCGAGGGCCTTTGACTCCTCGGGCGTGATGATGAAACCAGAGCCGATGAGTTGCATTCCGCGATAGGCGAGCCCTTCGTTGGCTTGAAGCTCGATGGTTTTGGTTACATCCGCCCCGGTGGTGAGGTCGGCAGAAATCTTTCCGCGTTGGGAGTTGAACGTGACTTTTTCCGAGCCGTCGTCCTGCGGTTGTTCGTCGGTCACTTCCAGTAGTTCGCCGGGCTGTTCGCCCGCCGCGCCCACGGTCATGGCAATCCGCACCGCCGCGCCTTCCGCCGTGTCCACCCACGGATGATCGGGAATGGCAAAGACGAGCGAGAGCGATTCGGACGGAACGCGACCGGTCCCCGGTCGCAGCGGCTTCGCAATGTCGGACGCCTTGGAATTATCCGGAGTCGCGGTTTCAGCGGAAGTGCTGCGGGCGGGGACCGCCCGCGCTCCGGGATTCAAATGCATCTGCACCACGCGGCGCGCAAAGGTCTGCCGCAGACTGTTCGTGGTGATCAGGCCAAAGCGTTTTGCCTTTCCCGCGCGCACCAGTTCCGCCGCCTTGTGCCACCAATACAAAACGAAGTCGGCGGACTCCGGCACTTCGGGATACGTGGCACGCAGCGTTTCCGCATAGCCGTCGCCCAAATCTTCGCGCATCCGCGCCGTGCCGATGAACGGCGGATTGCCGACGATAAAATCAGCGGCGGGCCAGATTGCGGGGCGCGGGTTCGCATAAATGAGTAGCGGCAGGCGCTTGGTTTCGTCCGGCACGTCGCGGCCCGTCACCATGTCCGTTTTCATGCTGCGCCGATCCCAGACGGTGATGAAGTCAGAAGGCACGACCGCCCTCACCCCGGCCCTCTCCCCCAGGAGAGGGAGAATCGTATCCCGCGCTGGACTGATTCGGACGCGTTCGGATGGTCGCGAGTCGGACGAAGTATCTCCCTCTCCCCGGGGGAGAGGGCCGGGGTGAGGGCGAGCGTAATCCTCATTCTTCAGCAGTCGTAATTTCTGCCGCACCTCATCCGGCAAGCCGGGCAAATCAGGATTCGCCCGCGCCATCGCCCACGTCACCGGTTGCGGTTCGCCGTCGTAAGCGAGCACGGCATCGCGGCACTGGATGTTTTTGAAGGCGCGGAGAATCGGCTCGGGCGGCGTGCGTTTGCCGTGCAAACGGAAATGCCATTGCAGGTAGCCAATCCACAGCACGAGTTCCGCGATGGCGGCGGCGCGGGGGTTGATTTCGAGGCCGAGGAACTGGTGCGGGTCAATGGTGTGGGTGGCGAGTTCCAGTTTGAAGTTCTCGCCAAACTGCGCGGCGAAATCCAGGACTTCACCTTCCAGAATTTTGAGATGTTGCAGGGAGACGTAAAGGAAGTTGCCCACGCCGCATGCGGGGTCGAGCACAGTCAGCCGGCACAGCCGCTCGTGAAAAGCGTTCACCACGGCGCGGGACTGCTTGAGGTTGCCGGCGCGGGCGTGGGTGAGGGCGGCGGCGCGGACATTCTCCCACTCAGCCCGGAGCGGTTCGATGACGGCGGGCAGCACGAGACGTTCGACGTAGGCGCGCGGGGTGAAGTGCGCGCCGAGTTTATGGCGTTCGACCGGGTCCAAGGCGCGAACGAGCAGCGTGCCGAAGATGGCGGGCTCGACATTGCCCCAATTCTGGCGGGCGGCTTCCTTGAGCAAACCGAGTTGCAGGCCGTTGATCGGCAAAACGGTGTCGTCAGCAAACAAACCGCCGTTGAAGTGAAGGAGTTTTTTGCGCAGCACCACGGAAATCCCCTTGCCGGTGCCGGTATTCATTTCGCGGAACAACTGGCGCATCACGTCGGCGAAGCCTTCACCGCTTGGCGGCAGGGATTTTAACAGTTCGGTAAAGCTGTCCCGGGGCAGGAGCTCGACATCCTCGGCGAACATGCAAAACAGGCAGCGGGTGAGGAATTGGGCGACGACTTCCGGCTCGTGCCCGGCTTGCTCCAGCGATTTGGCGAGTTCGGCCAGGTGCGCGGAAACTTCGCGGGTGACATCAGCGGACTGGAGCGCGGGATCGAGCGCGGCGGGATTCGTCCAGGCCAGGCGGAGGCGTTCACGGATTTTAGCGTCGGCCAGATCGGCGAGCCGAATGCGGAAGGTGCGCGGGTCGGGAAACGGCAGGTAGGCTTTGCCCGCCTGCGAGAAGTCGGCGAACAACTCGAAGGTGTGCCCAACGTCCACGACGATGATCAAGGGCGGGTTGGGTTCATCCGCTGGCAGGGCGCGGACGTAACGCTCGGCCTGCCCGCGAGCCTTGATCATGGCGTCATCCCATTTGTCCGTGCCGCGCACGGGCTGGGAGGATTTCTTGAGCGTGATGACCCCGGCTTCTTCGGCGGCAATTTCGAGTTGTGAGGCTTTGGCTTTGGCCTCCTGAAATTGTTTCGATTCGAGGACGAAACAGGCGCGCTTGTAGAGGTCCATGCGGCCCTGGCTGGTCGTGCCGTCGGGGTGGTGCTCGGTGACGGGATACTCGAAGAAGTAACCGGCGTGGGGGTGATTGTCCGGCGCGGGCACTTCGAGCAGGTCGCAAAGTTCGAGCAGGAACGCCTGCGAATTTGCGCGTTCGGAAGGGCTGGCCGCAGACCAATGGGCGATGAACCCGGAGATGTCCCGCTTCGGCATGGCGGAGTTTTACACGAAAAGGGCCGCCGCCGGCAATGCGGAAGCTGCGCGCTGTCAGCAAACCAGCAAGTCAGCAAGGCTGGGGGCGCCCGCACGGGCGCCCCATTCGGCGAGTCCGGCACGTCGAACTAAGGTAGTCGCTGCATCCGCACCTGCGGAACGGCAACCGATCGGCCGCAACTCGGACGTGGGGTTACTTCGGGTTACACCCCATAGCGAAGTTCCCGCTTCTCGCCGAGCATGACTCCAGAAAACGATCCAAACTGAATATGAAGAAAATCCTTACTGTAATCGGCGTTGCCTCCCTCCTCACTACAACCGGCTGTCTTGTTCCAGTCGGCGGAGGGCACGAGAGACACGGACATCATCCGGCAGTTATCGTGCCCGCCCCAGTGCTCGTTGTGCCGCTGGTGCCGGTAATTCGCGTTCATGACTGACGGCCGTCCGGTTGAAACAAGATCGGTCCAACCCCTTTTTTCCGCCCCTCAGCCCCGGCCCCCGGTTTCATTTAATTTGAGCCAACGCGCCGGTCGGTCCAAGCAAGACTGGCGCTTGCGTTGGCGGCGCAGCGGAGGCCCGTACAAACCAAAGGCCGTAGTGAAACGGCCTTCGGGAAATGAGCGCCCGGCACGTGGCGCTCAGGTGCTCATGATCTTGCGACCGGCGGGCCGATTCTTAACCATCCCTTTTCCCCCCGGCCCTTTTGCCGCGTGTTTTTTCGCCGCTGTCATTCGGCCGCCTCTGCTTTTCTTTGCCATAGTGAATCCTTTTGGTTGTTGCGTTTGGATGTTTACCGTTGCCCGGCACGTTGCGCGACGGGCGGACCCTTGTCTATGGGGTGTAACCCTACCGTTGCTCCTGGACATCAGCCGCTATGGGCATCCGGTCGTCCGATTTGTTCTCCCGGCGACACCGATCCTTATCCATGGGAACGAACCCGACCGAGGCTGGCGGCCGGCGGGCCCCGCGGGGGACCCCAGCGGGCAGCAAGTTAGGGAAAGAAAAAAAGAGCGCCGGCGGACTTCCCCGCCGGCGCAGCCGTGGAAACCCCATTTAGAAAGCGAACCGCACGCCGAGTCGGGCGACGCCGTAATATTTCGTTTCGTTCGGCAGCACCCAGCGGGCGTCCAGGAATGCACCCACATGCCGGGTGAAGCGGTATTCCATGCCGGTGCCAATCTGAGCGAACCACACTTTGCCCAAATCGAACTGGTGACCGCCACCGCCAAAGACGTACGGAGCGAATCCGCTTTGGCCCAGCGGGAGCCGCAGTATCAAATTGGCCGAAGCGCTGTCAATAAAGACGCCGGTGGTGTTTTCAGAATAAGCGTCGGCGCCAATGCCGAGGTAGCGGGTAAAGAAATAATTGATCCCCGCTCCGGCACCGAATTCGGAATTTTTCCGGACGCGCTCACCCGACATATGATCAAGGGTGTATCGCCCGAGCGAAGCCGTCCCGAACCCGTCCAGGGAAAATTCGTTGGCGCGGTAAAAGTCAGCCCGGTCATAATGTTGACCCTGGTCGTTGTTCATGTTGTCCGCTCCCCAGGCTGACGTTGCGGCCAGCATCAGGACGGCGCCACCGATTAGGATTTGGTTTTTCATAGGTTTGTTTTTTATAAGTTTTTTCATGTGCGTTATGCTACGCCCGGCGGTGGCCCTGGCTATGGGGTAAAACCCTACCGTGAATTATGGGCGACGGCGGCGCGGGCCGCACCGGCGCCGCTTCCGGCACAAATTCGATCTGGCTCGTCCCCGGGTGGAACTATTCCATCGCGGCCAGCAGGTCGTCCAGGGGAACGGTGGCGAAGCTGGTGGCCGAGTCACTCATCGCATAGGGGATGATGAGTTCACGTCCGTGCAGCAGGGCGCCACAGGTGTAAACGACATTCGGGACGTAGCCTTCCCGCTCCGCTTCGTTCGGCGAGAGCAGCGGTTGGCGCAGCCGACCGATGACGCGCGCCGGTTCATTCAAAGCGAGCAGGAAGGCGCCAAGGCAATACTTCCGCATCGCGCCGACGCCGTGACTCAATACCAGCCAGCCCGCTTCCGTTTCAATCGGCGAACCGCAGTTGCCGATCTTGAAGAATTCCCAAGGTTGGGTGGGTGACAACAATACTTGGGGCGTCTGCCAAAAATGCAGGTTGTCCGAGAACATCAGCAGAATGTTCTCATCGTCCTGGCGCGACAGCATCGCGTATTGCCCGTTGATCTTGCGCGGGAACAGCGCCATGCCTTTGTTCTGGACGGCAGGACCATTCAGCGTGCTGAATTTGAAGTGGAGAAAGTCGGGCGTCTCCAGCAATTGCGGCAACGTAATCTTGCCGTCGTATGCGGTGTAGGTCGCATAGTAGGTGACGCTGCCATCGTCGTGGTGGAAACGGACGAACCGCGCATCCTCGATCCCGTTGCTTTGGCTGGGCGCGGACGGAAAAAGCACGCGCTGCGAAACGCGGCTGTCCGCCGCGAAGTTCACTTCGTAATTCGATTCCGCCAGCAGCAGGATGCCGCGCACGGCGCGGATGGCGGTGGCGTCGGAGGTATCCGTCAGACCTGATGCCAGTAGAACCGCGTGCAGTTCTTTCAACGTGAAATCCTCGTGCAGTTGATCCAGCACGCGCCGGCAAAAATCATTTTGCACGCCCGCTTCTTCAAGTTTATGGGCGAACAATCCCTTGGCGTAAGCCAGATTGGGCACGCGCTCTGGTTCGGTCACAAACGGCACGGGCGGCGCGAGCGTGATGCGCTGTTGCGCGCTGACTATGCCTGTGCGGAAGGTGATCGAAGAAATATGTCCTTCCCCCGTGGCCCGCAGACTCAGGATGAAACGCAACGCGCCCTTGGGCAATCCGCTCTGATCCGGATGCGGCACGATGGAGGGATTGAACAGCGCGGCGGACTCCGGCGAATACTCGTGCGTGAAGTAAGCGCCGATGAGCATCTGGCGTTCGGGCGACGGCTGCGCGTCGGGTTCGAGATGAATGATCACCTGCCCGAAGCGTCTGCGGAAAATATCTTCCACGTGCTCGTGCCGATCCGCGAACTCGCCCAGCACCTGGCCCAGCAGCTTGGAAACTTCTTCCTCCGGCAACGCCATGACCCGCGCGACGATTCGCCGCGAGATGTCATCGGTGGTGGGACGAAACGGCCGCATCAGCACGCGCGAACGATCCGGAATCAGCGTCGGTCCGATGCGTTTCGCGTGGACAGTATTGGTTTTCAAAATTGAAGGGTTAGGCAGCGGGCGGGGTTAATACCGTGTCGGCGTTTTGCATGAGCTGCATTTCCGCCAGGGCCAGCAGGAAGGCGAGCGTGGATTCCGCGCCTTGATTCCCGTTGACCCGGTCCACGTGCAAGGCATCGCGGCAGCCGCCCGTGTTCGGCGAGTAAAGTTCCAGTCCGAGATCGTTCCAGCCCAGGAACCAGTCGAAAGCGCGATGGGCCTGGTCCAACCATCTGGAGTCGGCGGTCGCCCGGTAGGCTTCGAGGCAGGCGGACACCATCGAATGCGCCTCGACGGGTTGCTGGTCGAAGTGCGCGCGGGTGCCGCCGCGCCGGTAAAAACCATTGCTGCCGATGGGCCGCAAGTGGCCGTTCTCCGAGGCTTGCACTTCCACCAGCCAGCGCAACGCGGCCAGGCCGCGTTCAAAAACCGCCGGCTGTCCCGCCGCGCGTCCGCTGACCATCAAGGCCTGGACGAGCCGGGCGTTGTCGTAGGCCAGCTCCTCTTCAAACCACGGCCAGTCGGGGCGCGCGGTTCGGTCGAAGAGTTCCATGAGCCGCGTCGTGAGCGTTTCGCGGGCTTGGCTGACCGCGCGATCGCCGCTCAGCCGGCACAGGTATTCGTGAATGCCGAGCAGGCTGAAGGCCCACGCGCGGGGCGACGTGAACTCCATCACCGTCGGCAACGCCTGCGCGAAGAGTTGTCCCGCCATGATCTGGAAGCTCCGATGCGGCGAACGCCCCACGCCCAGCCCAAGCGCCCACAGCGCGCGAGCATGGCTGTCTTCCGAACCCCGTTCATCAAGCCAGCGACGGTCGAAGCTCAGGTGGTTGTGAAACCGTTTGGTTTTGGGGTCGAACGCGTGATGCAGAAAGGCCGCGTATGTGGTCGCCAGCGTCCGGGCGTGCTCGGGTTCTTCGTCCAACTCGTCGAGCAGCACCGCGAGAATGAACGCGCGGGCGTTGTCGTCCGTGCAGTAGCCCTCGGAAAAGTTCGGTACCGTGAAAATGGCGTGCTGAAAAATGCCGGTCGAATCGGTCATCCGG
>ORMF010554025.1_pt1 | contig 18219 bp, 12 predicted proteins | sample 1779871 | NCBI WGS metagenome assembly ORMF01 (sample SAMEA104232316, study PRJEB22302) | groundwater metagenome | biome: forest; feature: aquifer; material: groundwater | place: USA | collected 2011-08-07 | depth 5.4 m | reverse complement strand
TGGATTGCATGGACTGCCACAATCGTCCGGCGCACATCTATCGGTCGCCGAACGACGCCGTGAACCTCGCGATGTCGCTGGGCCGGATTGATCGCAATCTGAAGTGGATCAAAACCAACGCCGTTTACGCGCTCACCCGCAAGTACACCAACGAAACGCAGGCGGTACAGGCCATCGCCACCCATCTCGCGGGCCGGTACCCGAACGAGCCGCGCATCAAACCGGTCATCGATGCTGTGCAGGAAATCTATCGCAACAACTTTTTCCCGGAGATGAACGCTTCGTGGGACAAGTATCCCAACAACATCGGTCACAAGGACTGGGCCGGCTGTTTCCGCTGTCACGACGGCAAGCACCTGACCGCCGACGGCCAGCGCACCATCAAGGCCAGCGATTGCAACACGTGCCACACGATTCTCGCGCAGGGCAGCGGCGAAGAACTCAATTTATTGAGTCCGGCAGGCCAGAAATTCAAACATCCAGGAGACGAAGTAGATGGCGCGTGTAACGATTGTCACACCGGCGGCCTCTGAGCGACGCGACTTGATTCACCATCGGGGCATGGCACGAAGGCGGCCGGGGATTTGGGGAAAACTGATCTTTTCCTTCACGCTGATTTGCTGGCTCAGCCTGTTGTCGCTTGTCGCCGCCGAAAAATTTTCCAACACCGATTGCCTCGACTGTCATCTTGATCCGGCCACGACTCGCAAAGTCGGGGACCGGGTGGTTGCCCTCCTTTTTCCGACGAACGCCTTCAACCAGTCCATTCACGCGAAACTCGATTGCATTGATTGTCACGCAGGCATCAAGGACCTCGTTCACGCGAGCAAACTGCCGCCGCCCAGTTGCGCGGGCTGTCACGAAAAGGAAGCGAAGGAGTACGCGACGAGCATTCACGGGTTGAGCCACGCGCTCGGCGCCTCGGGGGCGGCGAGTTGCTGGGATTGTCACGGGTCGCACGCGATGGCGCCGGTCAAACAGGCCGCCTCACCGGTCTTCAAACTGAATCTCCCGCAGACGTGCGCCAAGTGCCACAGCAACGCCGGCCTCGCCAAGGAGTATCAGATGAAGAATTCCGAGGCCGCCGCGCAATACCTGGACAGCATTCACGGGCGGGCGTTGCTCAAGATGGGTCTCATCGTCGCGCCGTCGTGCAACGACTGTCACGGGGTCCACGACATCAAACGCCGCGTGGACCGGGATTCGCCGATCAACCACGTCAACGTCGCCAAAACTTGCGGCAAGTGCCACGTCGGCATCGAGGAAACCTACAGCCAGAGCGTCCACGGACAATTGCTCATCCAAGGCGACAAGCGCGGGCCCGTTTGCACGGATTGCCACACGGCCCACGAAGTCGAGACCCCCAAGAACGGCCATTTCAAAATGGCCAGTGACGCGCGTTGCGGCAAATGCCACGAAGATCGCCTCGAACATTATCGCGAAACGTATCACGGCAAGGCGATGGCCCTCGGCAAAACCACCGTCGCCGCCGACGTGGCCGCGTGCTACGACTGCCACGGCCATCACGACGTGTTGCCGCCGTCCAATCCCGCGTCCCGTCTTTCCCAAACCAATATCCTCGCGACGTGCCAGCGATGTCACCCCACTGCGACCATGGGCTTCACGGAATACCGACCGCACGCGAATCCGCTCGACGGGAAAAACTATCCCCTGCTGCACCTCGTGTTTCTGGCGATGACGGGTTTGCTCATCGGCGTGTTTTCCTTCTTCGGCCTGCACACCTTCATCTGGCTGTTCCGCGCGGTGTGGTTGTATCTGCACGACACGAAAACCTTCCGCGAAGCGAAGGTCAAGACGGAGGAAGACGACGAATGGTTCACGCGCTTCGTGCCGTTCGAGCGCTTCCTCCATTTCCTCGTCGTTACCAGTTTCCTGCTGCTCGTCATCACCGGCATGCCGCTGAAATTTTATTACACTGACTGGGCGAAGGTGCTGTTCCGCTTCATCGGCGGCGCGGCCACCGCCCGCGCGCTGCATCATTTTGGCGCGATTGTCACCTTTCTCTATTTCGGCCTGCACGTCGTGTCCCTCATCGGCAAGTCGTGGAAGGGACGCAAATCCCTGCGCGACCCAGCCGACGGCCAGTGGCACTTCAAGCGGTTCTTCAACGTCCTGTTCGGTCCCGACTCGATGCTGCCCACGTGGAAGGACTGGACGGATTTCGTGGCGCACAACAAATGGTTTTTCGGCCAGGGCGAGAAGCCGCAGTTCGACCGCTGGACGTATTGGGAGAAGTTCGATTACTTCGCCGTGTTCTGGGGCGTCGCTATTATCGGGACCTCGGGGCTGATCCTGTGGTTTCCGGCGTTCTTCACCCGGTTCATGCCCGGCTGGGTGATCAACATCGCGCATATCATCCACTCGGACGAAGCCCTGCTCGCGGCGGGCTTCATCTTCTCGATTCACTTTTTCAACACCCATTTCCGCATCGAAAAATTCCCGATGGACACCGTCATCTTCTCCGGGCGCGTCTCGAAAACCGAAATGCTGCACGACCGCAAACGCTGGTATGACCGCCTCGTCGCCTCCGGCAAACTGGATCAACACCGCGTGCGGGACGAGTGGTTGCAATGGAAAAACATCGCCCGCTCGTTCGGCTACTTCTTCTTTGGCCTCGGGATTCTCCTCCTGCTGCTCATCATCTACGCGATGGTCTCGCGCCTGGCGCATTGAGGTGAACTTCCCCTTTGGTCATGCCCTCCTTCCACTTCTACCCAAAGTATTGAAGCTTTTCTTTTTGCTTATCGCCGCGCGCACAAACTTTCTACTTTCGCTCGGCACTCTGATAAAAAGGGCATCTCGCATTGAAATTCCCGTTTACTTCTGCGACTCCATCATCACGCCCAGCGAATACACCGAGGAACTTTTCACGCGCGTTGGCTACGGTGAGCGCAAGGTGGACACAGCCAAAGGCACATTCAGCTTCTCACGGGCGTCACGCACGCCATTGCGTGGCGCAGGAGGAAATTAGGCGAACACAATCTCCGTCGTCGCCGCCTTCTCGTCCCATCCACGCGTTGGGTCGGCCGTCACCGACGAGATGTCTTTGATGGAGATTTGCCGCCCGCGCGTCTTCGGGCTCTTGATCTCGATCTTGGCCGGGTCGCACGTCTGCTGATTGATCTTCTGGTGCGGCGCGGGTTTGTAGCGGACGTAGAGCACCTTCGGCGTGTCGGGTGCGAAATACAGGATGCGCGATTTGTCCGGGATGCAGAGATACGCCTTGTTCATGATCGTGCCGCCGAATTTGAAGCGTTTCAGATAGCTCGCCTTGCGATCCGTGTAGGCACAAGTGAACACCGTCTCGCGATCCGGCAAGCCGCAGTAAAACAACTCCGGCCCGACGAAGAGTTTTTCCGGCAGTTCGCTGACCTTGTAAGTGCCGTCTTTGAACACGAGCAGAATCTTGTCAAACTTCGTGCATTCGAGTTTGAATTCGTCGCCGTTGACCTTGTAGCCGACGTAGCCGGTTTCGCGGTCGTAGGCGACTTTGAACGACTTGAATGCGACGGCCTTCACGTCCACTTCCTTGTGGCGCGCGGACTTCGTGGTCAGGCGCGGATAGAGCGGACCGTATTTCTCCAGCAACGCTTCGAGGTGGCCGACCACATACTTCGTTAGGTGCTTGAGATTCTTCAGCGTCTCCGCGAGGTCGGCTTTGACCTTTTCCATTTCCTCGCGGTGCTGGTTGATGTCGAACAGCGAAATGCGGCGGATGCGAACTTGCAACAACCGCTCCACATCCGCGTCCACGATGTCGCGCACCAACTGGCGCTTGAACGGCTTGAAGCCTTCATACACCGCCGCCGTCACGGCTTCGGACGTTTTGCATTTCTCGATCAACTTGTAAATGCGTTCCTCAATAAAGATGCGCTCCAGCGTGCGGTAATGCAGTTCGTCCTGGAGCTTCTGCTGGCGCAGCTCCAGTTCGCGCTTGAGGACGGCCACGAGCTCATCCGTATTCTCGCGCAGAATTTCTGACACCGTCAATTCCACTGGGCGGTTGTCCTTGATGACGACGATGCGGCTGGCGATGGAAACTTCGCAATCGGTGAAGGCGTAGAGCGCGTCCACCAACTTCTCCGCATCCACGCCCGTCGGGCACTTGATCTCGATCTCAACATTCTCCGAGGTGAAATCGTTGATGGACTTCACCTTCAACTTGCCCTTTTGCACCGCGTCTTCGATGGATGCGATCAGCGAATCCGTCGAAGTCGTGGGCGGGATTTCCTTGATGACGACGGTGGCTTCGTCTTTGGTTTTGATCTTGGCGCGGACTTTAACGCTGCCCTTGCCGTCCTGATAATCGCGCGCGTCCATCAGGCCGCCAGTGGGGAAATCCGGCAGACACTTGAACGGCTGCTGCTTGAGAATCGCGATCTGCGCTTCGAGCAACTCCGGGAAATTATGCGACAAAATCCGCGCCGCCAGACCAACCGCAATGCCTTCCGTGCCGAGCATGAGCGTGAGCGGTAGTTTGCTCGGTAGCGTGACGGGTTCTTTGTTGCGCCCATCGTAGCTCGGAATGAACTCAGTGATCTCGTCGTTGAAAAGCTCCGTGCGCGCGAGTTCGGTGAGCCGGCATTCGATGTAGCGCGGCGCGGCGGCAGGGTCGCCGGTGAAGATGTTCCCGAAGTTTCCCTGGCCCTCGATGAGGTAGCGCTTGTTGGCCAGCACCACGAGCGCGTCGCCGATGGAAGCGTCGCCATGCGGATGATACTGCATCGTGTGACCGACCACGTTGGCGACCTTGATAAACCGCCCGTCGTCCTTCTCGTGCAACGCCCAGAGAATGCGCCGTTGCACCGGCTTCAGGCCGTCGGCGAGATTCGGAATCACGCGGTCACGAATCACGTAACTGGCGTAATCCAGAAACCCGCGATCCACGCGCGTGTGCAAGCCCACTTCGAGTTTCTTTGGATCAAACGGCTTGTGGACGATGGCCTCGACCGCTTCGGCGACGACGTGTCGCTCGCCATTGCCATTGAGGGCATCGGCAGATTTCTTCGCGGGCGCGGATTTCGCGCCTTCGATGGGCAATTCCGGCTGATCGGATACTTTCTTACGTTTGTCTGAACTCATGAGCGGCGCGCATTAAGCCGCAGAACGCCGACGATGGCAAGATTTCAGCCGGTGATGTTGTAGCGGCGGGCATCCTTGCCTGCCGTAGAGCCGGGCTTCCAGCCCGGCGGAAAGGGCGTGGCCGTAGCCGGCGACGACAAGCCTTCGTACACGTGGGCAAATTCGAGCGCTCCTCCCGGCCGGCAAGATGCCGTCCTCTCCGTCAGGCGAGACGCCCGACGCTACCTTCGACCCGTCGCTTCCCGTCACATCCGCCGCCCCGGAAAAGGAATCGCGCTCCCTTCTTGCCTCCCCTCACCAGCGAGCGGTAACTTGTCCGTATGTCGCACGCGGACTTTGTTCACCTACACCTGCACACCGAGTATTCCCTGCTCGATGGCGCCTGCCGTCTGGATCGGCTGGTGGACAAGGCCCACGAACTTAAATTCCCCGCGCTCGCCATCACGGATCACGGCGCGATGCACGGGGTGATTGAATTTTATCAGGCCGCGCGCGCGAAAGGCATCAAACCCATCATCGGTTGCGAGGTCTATGTGGCGCCCGGCAGCCGGCTCGAAAAGAAAACCGGCAACAGCGGGGGCGGGCGCGATGTTTACAATCACCTTGGCCTGCTCGCCAAGGATGAGGCCGGCTACAAAAATCTCATCCGGCTTACAACCGCCGCGCATCTGGAAGGTTATTATTACAAGCCGCGCATTGACCGGGAACTGCTCACGGCCCACAAGGAAGGCCTGATCGCGCTCTCCGGCTGTCTCGCCAGCGAAATTCCCGACTGGATCATGAAAGACCAGTTGGACAAGGCGCGGGACGCCGTGGACTGGTTCAAACAAACGCTCGGCGCGGACAACTTTTATCTCGAACTCCAGAACCACGGCATCGCCGAGCAAGCCAAGGTGAACAGGCATCTCATCGCCTGGGCCAGGGAGTTCGGGCTGAAACTCGTCGCGACGAATGACGTTCATTACATTGAGAAGAGTCATTCGCACGCCCATGATTGTCTGGTGTGTATCGGCACGCAATCCATGTTGAGCGATCCCAAGCGCATGAGCGCGGGCTATGCCAAGGAGCAATTCTATCTGCGCTCCGCCGAGGAAATGAAGGCGCGCTTTGCCGACGTGCCCGAAGCGGTGCAGAACACGCTGGAAGTCGCGGAGAAGTGCAACGTGGAGATCGAATTCGGCAAGTTACACTATCCAGTGTTCCATCCGCCGGAACATTTCACGCGCGAAGGTTTCCTGCGGCAATGGCTCGCGGAGGGATTGCATCGGCGCTACGGAATTCATGCGCGCGCGGAGGGAAAAGAATTTGTTGTCGAGGGGATTGAGGATCCGAAACGACTGCCGACGTATCAACCATCCGTAGGAGACGACGTAAGGAGTCTCAAATCAAATCTGGGAGAAAAGTTAGAGACTCCTCACGTCGTCTCCTACGATATCAATGAATCCGCTGTCGCTGCCGCCATCAAAGTGGTGATTGACCGCCTGAGCGTGGAGATGGAGGTCATTGAAAAAACCGGTTTCATCTCCTACTTCCTCATCGTCGGCGACTTCATTCGCTACGGCCGCAGCAAGGGCATTTCCTGCGTCGCGCGCGGCTCGGCCGCCGGTTCGCTCGTCACCTATTTGTTGGAGATCGCGAACGTTGATCCCATCCGCTACGGGCTGCTGTTCGAGCGCTTCCTGAATCCGGAACGCGTCAATCCGCCGGATATTGACATTGATTTTGCCGACGACCGGCGCGCGGACGTCATCGAATATGTGCGGAAAAAGTATGGCAGCGATTCCGTCGCGCAGATCATCACCTTCGGCACGATGGGCGCGAAGTCCGTCGTGCGCGACGTGGGCCGGGTGATGGGTTTGAGCTATGGCGAATGCGACCGGCTCGCGAAAATGATTCCGTTCGACTTGAAGATGACGCTCGAAAAGGCGCTCAAACAGTCGGCGGAACTCAAGACGGCGTATGACACCGAGGAGACGACTCGCGAACTGATCGAAACGGCGCTCATCCTCGAAGACCTGACCCGCAACGCGAGCGTCCATGCCGCGGGCGTGGTGATCGGCGATCAACCGCTGGTGAATCTGCTCCCGCTCAAAACGGATGAGGACGGCGCCATCGTCACGCAATACGCGATGAATCCCGTCGGCGATCTCGGCCTGCTGAAGATGGATTTTCTCGGGCTGAAAACACTCACGGTCATCCGCAACACCTGCGAAATGGTTAAGCGCACCAAGGGCATTGAGGTGCTGATTGACAATCTGCCGCTTGATGACGCAAAGACCTACGACCTGCTAAACAAGGCCAACACGCTGGGCATTTTTCAGTTGGAATCCGGCGGCATGCGCGACCTGTGTCGCAAATTCCAGATCAGTTCCGTCGAACACATCACCGCCCTCGTCGCGCTGTATCGCCCCGGCCCGATGGAACTCATTCCGGAATTTATCAAGCGTCGCCATGGTGAAATTGAAATCAAATACGAACATCCACTCCTGGAACCAATCGCCAAAGAGACGTACGGTATTTTGATTTACCAGGAACAGGTGATGCAGGCCACGCAGGTGCTGGCCGGCTACACGCTCGGCGGCGCGGATTTGCTGCGGCGCGCGATGGGCAAGAAGAAGGTCGAGGAAATGCAGAAGCAGCGCGAGACCTTCGTCAAGGGCTGCCACGAGAAGAACAACATCCCCAAGGCCAAGGCGAATCAGATCTTCGATTTGCTGGAAAAATTCGCTGGTTACGGCTTCAACAAATCGCATGCCGCCGCGTATGCCATCGTCGCGTATCAGACCGCGTATCTGAAGGCGAATTATCCGGTCGAGTTCCTGTGCGCCATGATGACGAATGACATGGGCGACACCACCAAGCTGAGTCAATACATTGCCGAAGCCCGCGTCATGGGCATTGAAGTGCTCGCGCCGGACGTGAACGAAAGCGAGGTGGTGTTCGCGCCGGCGCGCGATGGCAAGGTCATCCGCTTTGGGCTGGTGGCCATCAAAGGGGTCGGCGAAGTAGCGGTGCAGAATATTCTCAAAGCCCGCCGCGAAGGCGGCCGGTTCGCCTCGCTCGCCGATCTGTGCGAGCGCGTGGACGGCCGCACGGTGACGCGGAAAACCCTCGAGGCGCTGATCAAGACCGGCGCGTGCGATGCGTTCGGCCAGACGCGCGCCACCTTGACCGCGCAAATCGAACGCACCCTGGCCCGGGCGGCCAGCAATCTCGCCGACCGCCAGAGCGGACAAAGCTCCCTCTTCGGCGCGCTGGAGGAAAAAGCGCCGGCCATGCCGGAGGCGATCAGCAACCTGCCCGAATGGCCGCAGCATGAGTTGCTCGCGCACGAAAAGGAATTGCTCGGCTTCTACGTTACCGGCCATCCGCTCACGCCCTACGCGCCCATCCTGGAAAAATACGCGCTGGCGAACACCGCCAAGCTCCCCGAACTGCCCAACCGCAGCCTCACCCGCATCGGCGGCCTGATCGCGGCCGTGCAGAACGGCATGTCGAAGAAGAGCGGCAAACCGTATTCGATCGTCACGCTCGAAGATCTCGAAGGCTCGGTGCAGGTGCTGTGCATGAACGAGAACTACGACAAGTATCGCGAGTTGCTCGTGACCAACAAGGCCATCCTCGTCATCGGCGAAGTCAACAACAGCGAAGACAAGCCGAAGATTTTCCCGCAGGAAATCATGCCGCTGGAAGACGCCCCGAAGAAGTACACCAAGCAAGTCCACCTCCGTCTGCACACCGCCCACTTGCAGCCGGATGACATCGAAGCCGTGCGCGAATTGGTGGCCGCGCATCCGGGCAAGTGTCCGTTATTGCTTTGTTTTATGCGCCCGACTGGCGAAGTCATCTTCCTGCAACCGCATGAACGCTTCGGCGTCTTGCCGTCGCTCGTCTTGCAACAAGCCGCGGATGCGCGCTTCGGGGAGGACACTTACTACGTCAAGGTGGACACCAGTTTGCCGGAGAAGCAGCAAAGACGCTGGGAGCGGAAGCCGGAAAACGGGGAGGAGTAAGGAGTAGGAAGGCGGTTCCGGGTACGGCAAACGGCCTTTCCCCGGGGAAACCCGGTCGAGGAAAGGCCGCCAGTTTTTTCCCGTCGTGCCGCCCTGGCGTTACGTACGGGCCGCGGGCTTGGATTTCGCCGAGTCCAGAATTTTTTCCGCGATGCTGTTGGGGACCTGCTCGAAGCTCAGCGGCTCCATGGAGTAGGAGGCGCGGCCCTTGGAGAGCGAGCGGATGGCGGTGGCGTAGCCGAACAATTCGGCGAGCGGCACCTGCGCATTGACAATCGTCTGCCCCTGCTTCGCCTCGATATTCAGGATCATCCCGCGGCGGCGGGTGATGTCGCCGATCAAATCGCCCTGGTATTCGTCGGGCGTGGTGAGCTCCACCTTCATGATCGGTTCGAGCAGGATCGGGCCGGCTTTCTTGAAGGCGTCCTTCAACGCGAAGATGCCGGCCATCTTGAACGCGAGTTCGTTCGAGTCCACTTCGTGGAACGAGCCGTCCGTGACCTGCACCTTGATGTCAATGACCTGGAAGCCGGCATAGACCCCGCCCTTGATGGCTTCTTCGATGCCGTTAATGACCGCCGGGATGTATTCCTTGGGAATCGTGCCGCCCACAATCTTGTTCTCGACTTCGACGCCCTTGCCTTTTTCGTTCGGCTGCACCTCGATGCAGGCGTGGCCATATTGGCCGCGACCGCCGGATTGCCGGATGAACTTGCCTTCACCTTCCGCCGCCTTCGTGATGGTTTCGCGATACGCAATCTGCGGGGCGCCGGCGTTGGCCTCCACCTTGAATTCGCGGAACAAACGGTCGCGAATGATTTCCAGGTGCAACTCGCCCATGCCGGCAATGATGAGCTGGCTGGTTTCTTCGTTGGTAAAGCACCGGAACGTCGGGTCTTCCTCGGCCAGCCGTTGCAAGCCTTCGGACATCTTGTCGCGATCCTGCTTGGTCTTCGGCTCGACGGCCATGCTGATGACCGGTTCGGGGAACGTCGGGGGTTCGAGGGTCACGTCGAAATCTTCATCACACAACGTGTCGCCGGTGGTGATGTTGCGCAGGCCGACCAGCGCCGCGATGTCGCCGGCGAACACTTCATTGATGTCTTTGCGCTCGCTGCCTTGAATGACCATCAGGCGGCTGACCCGTTCGCGCTTGCGCGTGCGCGGATTGTAAATGTTATCGCCCTTCTTGAGGTGGCCGGAATAGACGCGGAAGAATACCAGTTTGCCCGCGTACGGATCGGTCCAGAGTTTGAACGCCAGCGAGCAGAACTTGTTGCTGTCGTCGGTCTCAACGGTAACGGGCAAGTCGGTGACCGGATCAATGCCGTGGGCGGGGGGAATGTCCAGCGGCCCGGGGAGGTAATCCACCACGGCGTCCACCAACACCTGCACGCCCTTTTTCTTGAAGGCGGAACCGCAGAGCACAGGAACAAATTCCAGCTTGCAGGTCAAACGGCGGATGGCGGCCTTGAGCACCGCCGGTTCAATGGGTTTTTCTTCCAGCACCAGGTCGGCGATGATCTCGGCCTTGTTGGAAACCGCATCAATCAATTCGGCAAGGGCCGCCTTGGCCTTCTCCTTCAGCGCGTCGGGAATGTCGGTGATGTCGTACTTCAGGCCTTCCGTGGTTACGTCGCCCGGCCCCCAGACGATGGCTTTTTGATTCACCAGGTCAACGACCCCGGCGAACTGGTCTTCCGCGCCGATGGGCAGGAAGATCGGGAAGGCATAAGCCTTGAGCTTGTTGCGCATGTCGTCCAGCGCGTTCTGAAAATTCGCGCCCGTGCGATCCATCTTGTTCACGAACGCGATGCGCGGAACATTGTATTTGGTCGCCTGCCGCCAGACGGTTTCGGATTGCGGCTGCACGCCGGCTACGCCGCAAAACACCGCCACCGCGCCATCGAGCACGCGCATTGAACGCTCCACTTCCGCCGTAAAATCCACGTGGCCGGGCGTATCAATGATGTTGACGCGATGGGGGATGTTTTCAAACGCCTTGTAGAGGCCTTCCTCCTTTTTTTGCGTCCAGAAGCACGTCACCGCCGCCGAGGTGATGGTGATGCCGCGTTCGCGTTCCTGCTCCATCCAGTCCGTGACCGTGTTGCCGTCGTCCACGTCGCCAATCTTGTGAATGAGTCCGGTGTAAAAAAGAATGCGCTCGGTGGTCGTCGTCTTGCCGGCATCAATGTGCGCAGCGATTCCGATGTTGCGGGTGCGTTCAAGCGTGTACTCGCGGTTGGGCGAGTTCGGCGATTTGGGGGCGGAGGTGGCGGGAGCTGTCATATTGATTAGGGTGATAAAAAAACGCCCCGAGCAGTGCTTGCTTCCGGGGCGCGCTAAAGTTTTTGGACTACCAGCGGAAGTGCGCGAAAGCCTTGTTGGCCTGCGCCATCTTGTGAACATCGTCCCGCTTGCGGATCGCCCCGCCCTGGCCTTGATAGGCTTCCATGATTTCCGAAGCGAGCGCCTTGCTCATCGGGGTGCCTTTGCGGGCATCAGCGAAATCCACAATCCACCGCAGGGCCAGCGCGGCCTGCCGGTCGGACGGCACTTCCAGCGGCACCTGATACGTCGCGCCCCCGACCCGGCGGGGTTTGGTCTCGATGCGCGGTTTGGCGTTGTCCACGGCGCGCTGCAAAATCTCGACCGGATTCGACGCCGGATTCTTTTCGACGAGTTGCTCAAACGCACCATAGACGATGCGCTGCGCGGTGCTCTTCTTGCCCGAGAACATGACGGTGTTGACGAGCCGCGCAACGAGCGCGCTCTGAAATTTTCCGTCCCGGGAAACGGGACGTCTGGTGGCTTGACGACGACGTGACATGGCTTTGTTAGATCTTTAATCGGTTGACTCGTTGTTTATTTGGCTGCGGCCGCCGGCTTGGCCGCCTTGGGCCGTTTCACGCCGTATTTGGAACGGCTGACGCGCCGCTTCTCCACCCCGGCGGCGTCCAGCGTGCCGCGCACGATATGTTATCGCACACCCGGCAAGCTCTTCACGCGCCCACCGCGCAGGAGCACCATCGAGTGCTCCTGCAGGTTGTGGCCCTCGTCGGGAATGTATGCGATGATCTCGAAACCGTTCGTGAGCCGCACCTTGGCGACTTTGCGCATCGCCGAGTTCGGCTTCTTGGGCGTCCGCGTCATCACCTGGATGCACACGCCGCGACGAAACGGCGAATTCTGCAAGGCCGGCGACTTGGACTTGTACTTGATCTTATTGCGGCCCTTTCGGACCAATTGATTGATTGTCGGCATTTGGCTATAAAAATGTTTCCCCTCCCCGGCGTCTGAACCACCGGGCAAACGGGGTCTGGAGAGTAGCAAACGGCAACTCACCCGCAACAAGTTTTTTTGGGAAAATTGCCCGCCCGCGATCCGGGCGCTGAAATACCGGCCAGCGACCACCTTAATCGCCGCCGGCCATGATGCTGGAACGGGCGAACCGTCTCCGCGTTGCGTCACTGACAGACATAAGGTGTAGCCACGAGATTGACGCCGGAGTTTTCGAGCACGACGTGAAAATGATTTCCCATCAAACAGTAGGTGTGAATTTGCCAATCGGTCTTGCCACAGACTTCACCCAAGGGTTGGAGGAAGCGAGTGCGGTCGGCATCGTCCTGGTAAATCGGCTCCCGCCGATCCCCGCAATTCATGACATGGTAGATCGCGCTGGGATATTCGATGCGCAACGCGCGAGACATGGCAATTTGAGTCAACTCGATCGGATTAAGCGTAGATTAACACAGATTGACGCTGATAAACTTCCCCCGCACACTCATCCCGTCAGAAAAACAAAACGACCAGCAAACTCATTTAACCAAAATCATTTCGCGTAGCTTCGGCTGCGGGTCTCGATAGAAAACCACGAATTTTCATCGGAAGAGACCGCGTCGAGCACGCGCCCATCGGGCGCGGCTTGATTGCATTCTCTTCCAAGGCGCTTCGTGGTGCCTCTATCGGGGGTGCGTTAAGTTCGCGCCCCTTCTATTCCTGCGGTTCGTTCGCACGCCACGGGAATAAAATGGAGACAAACACGAAGCAGCAAACACTCCCACCGCTTCATCCGGGAGTGTGGGAGCGATTCATTTACTACCTTTTTGAGCCTTGCTGGTGGATTATCTGGTATCGGCACAGCCGTAGTGCTTGCGGGAATCTTCCTGACGAGCCACTCGTCTTGATCGCCAATCATGGAAGTTATCTCGACTGGATTTTGTTACATGTTGTTCTCCGAAGAAAGTTTCGCCGCAAAGTTCAGTTTTTGGTGAAAGAAAAAATTGTGCAAAACCCGCTCTTTCGCGTGTTTGTTCGCGCTACTGAATCAATCGTCCTATATGAAGCCAAGAAGACGAGAGCCATCGCGAAAACGGCAAAAGTTTTCACTGATGCTTCCCCCAACCTAAAACCCATTGTCTGCATTTTTCCTGAAGGCACACGAAGTCGTAATGGTGAGCGCTTGCCTGCGTTAAACGGTGGCGTTTGGATCGCCAGAAAGTCCAATGCCACACTGATTCCAGTGGCACTTTGCGGTTTCTGGGAAGCATGGCCGCCGTCGTCACCTCTACCCCGGTTGAAAAGACGGCATCTTGCGATTCGTTTTTTGGAACCCGTTCGGCTCTCTGATTTTCCAGATGATCAGAGTGCCACAGACTTTGCCATGAGTCAGATTTACGAAACCGTTCGCTGCGCACGGACGTTAAGGGAAACAGGCAAATGAAAGTTGCTGCATTTTTTGATATGGACGGCACAGTGCTTCGTGGCGAGTCGCAGTTTTCTTTTTTACTTTGCTGCTTGTGGTGTGGAACAGCACCACCGTTCCGCTCGCTGATTGTCGCCACCAGGTATGCCGGTTATTTGCTGGGCTTGTCGCAAGATGCAAGACAACTCCGAGCATCCGGGTTTGCTCTTTTTCAAGATGTCTCTGTCGAACGGTTGGAGGCAATCGGCACGGAGTTTTTTAAGTCCAAGCTCGCGCATCGCATCCGGCGTCAAAGTGTCGCGCTGGTTGCCGCACATAAAAAATATGGGCACACGACAGTTTTGGTTACATCAGCGTGTGAACTGGTGGCGCGTCCGTTTGCGGCGCAATTTGGATTTGATGCCATTATTGCAACTCGTTTGCATACGCGGGATGGTTTTTACACTGGTGAACGCGAATTGCCAGAACCTTATGGCGCGGGCAAACGGGAGATTGTTGAAAGATTATGCGTGCAACTTTCCATCTCTCCAAGCAACAGCTTTGCCTACACGGATCATCACTCCGATTTGTCGTTGCTCGAATTTGTCGGCCATCCCATCGCGGTGAATCCAACGCGGAAACTGCAAATCATCGCGAAAACGAAGAAATGGCCGGTCGTGGATTTGGATTCATCCACGATGCCGCCCGTGGCCCTCCCAGACATCGCTTGTTCATGCTGACTAAAACCGCCATCCGAATCCTGCTGCACGAGAAACGGAAATATCTCGGCGTGATTATCGGCGTAGCGATGGCGGTATTTTTGGTGTTGCTGCAATCAGCTTTTTATTTTGGCTTCAGACGGGACATCACGGTTGTCGCCGACTGTTTTGACGTGGACTTATGGATTTCCCAACGCGAATTTCTGGCTTTCGATTACGTCGCGCACTTTGATGATCTACCCCGCTGGCAAGCGGTCGGTGATGCTGATGTTTCCGCCGCCATGCCGGTCATCGTGGAGTGGTCGCGTATGCGCCAGTTACCCGACGGCGCGACAGAAGACGGACAGATCGTCGGCTTGGATTTGACTGCCGGAGTAAATGTCAATCTCGGCACGGACAAGGATCTCGATTTCAATTCCCTACTGGCCGTGCCGGGAAATGTGCTGGTGGATGAAAAACACTTGAGCCGGTTGGGCATGAAGCGGCTTGGCGAAACCGGAGTTGAGATTCGTGGGCTCAACGCAAATATCGTCGGGGTGATGCGCGGGAAGAAACTTTTCAGCACTGCCTGTCTCGTGGCGACAGACCTTGATAATGCCCGGCGCTTTCTCGGTTTGAAATCCAACCAGATTACTTTTGTCGCGGTAAAGTGTCGTCGCGGAGCGGACATCCGCACGGTGCAGGCGCGTTTGCAGACACGGTTGCCGGAATATCATGTCTGGACGGCGGCGGAATTTCACGACCTGACACAGAATTATTGGGTCCGGCTGACGGGCATCGGCCCAGTGTTGTGGCTCTCCGCCGGACTGGCGGCGTTGGTCGGTTTCCTGACTGTCTTTCTCACCTTTTCACATTTGACGGAGGAAAAGTTTCCGGTCTATGCGGCGATGAAAGCAATGGGCGCGTCCACGGCGGAATTGAGCGGTCTGGTGCTGCTGCAAATTGGCGTGGTGTTCGGCCTCGGCTGTGCGCTGGCGATTGCGGGGGTAGCGGGCGCGTTGCTCGCGTTGTCGCAAACAACGATTTCGGTGGTGTTGACGCCGGGGGTGGCGCTGGCGGGTGTCGGCTTCATGGCGCTTTGTTCGCTGGTGGCCGGATTGCGGGCGTTGCGCAAGCTGGCATCGGTTGAACCGGCGGAGGCGTTCAAAACATGAGCGGCGCGCAAACCATCTTGCGGCTGAATACCGTGGGAAAGTCGTACCGCGAGCCAACGGGCTGGTTGCGCGTGCTGGACGGACTGAACCTTACCGTCAACGTGGGCGAAATCGTGCTGCTGCAAGGCCCGTCCGGTTCAGGCAAGACGCCGCTGTTGCAAATCATCGGCTGCCTTTTGCGTGCCGACGCGGGGGAAGTTGAACTCGCGGGCAAAAAGTTGAATACCGCATCGGACACGGAGCGCACCGCAGCGCGGCAGCAGCATCTTGGTTTCGCGTTCCAACATTTCCACCTGCTGGACGCGCTGACGGCACGGGAAAATGTCGCGCTGGGTTTGCATTTCAAACGCCAGCCGCAGAACGCCGGGCGGGTGGATGAGGTATTGGAACGGCTCGGCATCGCCCGCAAGGCGGACAAACTTCCCCGCGATTTGAGCGGCGGCGAAAAACAGCGCGTTGCCCTGGCGCGGGCGCTGGTCGGCAAACCAAGTCTTTTGCTGGCGGACGAGCCAACGTCACAGCTTGATTCACACTCCGCAGAAGTCGTGGCGGACTTGGTGCGAAGGTTGGTGCGGGAGTTTGGTTGCGCCGCGCTCATCGCGACGCATGACTCGCGTTTGCATTCCGTCGCCGACCGCATTTGCAACCTGAAAGAAGGAAGAATCTATGATTGAACCGATGAAAAATGCGCTGTTGATAATTGCGTGCTTCACCACATTCGCCGTTTGGGGCACGGATGCGAACAAGCCGGTTGCCAATGAATCAACGCGCCGGTTGGTTTGCGTCGGACGGGTAGAGCCGATTGGCGGCGAGGTGGAAGTGTGCGCGCAAATGTCGGGCACGCTGACGGCAGTGTTCGTCAAGGAAGGCGATTGGGTTACGAATGGAACGGTACTCGCCGAAGTGGACGCGCGCCGGGAGAAGGCAGCCTTGGATTTGACGCGGGCAAAACTCGCGCGCGTGAAAGCGGGCAACGGCAAGGAGGAAATCAGCGCGGCGGAGGCCAGCCGTGACGCCATCACGGCGGAATTGGCGTTCGCTGAATCCGAGCTTCAGCGCGCCGTGAAATTGCGCGAGAAGCAAATTGTTGCGGAAGATGAGTTGGAGAGAAAACGGCAAGCGGCGGATACACTCCGCAAGCAGGTAATCAGCGCAGAGAAACAAGCGGAAGCTTTGAAGCGCGGCCCATTGCCGGAAGATATTGCGCTCGCGGAAGCGGAAGTTGCGTCAGCGCAAGCGGCCTTCGATCTGCGATTGGTCTGCGCCGAATCGGATGGGGTTATCCTCGAACTCAAACGGCACGGCGGGGATTTCGTGGCGGTGAATTTTCCAACCCCGATTTTGCGCATGGCGAACACGCGGAGCTTGCGAGTGCGTCTCGAAATTAACGAGCAGGACGTGTATCGGGTGAAAATCGGCATGAAAGGCGAGTTCACAACCTTTGGCGCAGACCAGCCCGGCGGGCAGTTGGTGGTCAAAACCATTTTACCAGCGTTCGCGCCGCGCCGACTTTTTGAACCGGATTCGACGGCACGGATGGACACACGTACGCTTCAAGTGTTGTGCGAACTCGCCGCCGATGCCCAAGTTTATGCCGGTCAGCGGTTGACAGCAACCTTCACGGCTGGCAGGCCGTAGCAATGGTGGGCTGCCCGGGCTTGCAGTGTTTTAGATTTTTCCAAAGGGGTCGCTCGTGGTTTTACACTGCGTGATTACGGCTCAGAAATCGTGCGTAAGGATGGCTTCGGTGCGGCGGCAGAGTTCCCGACCGTAATCGGTCCACGTTCCCTGTCCCCAGTAACGAAAACAGCTCGTCTGGGAGCAAAGCAGGTGGAACAGCGCGTTGCGATAACGCGGATCGCTGGTGGGAAGGTTGCGCTTGAGCACCTTTTCGTTGAAGAGCGAACTGATCTTCTCCATCGGGCCCAGGACGTTTTCGTAGCCGCGCACCCAGGAAATGTCGTTCGTCCAACTGCCGCCTTCCATGTGGAAGCGGTGATCCTGCTTCTTCAGTTCCTCAATCAGGGCGGCGAGTTTCTTTTCCCCGTCACCGGACTTGAACTTTTCCCAGAGGCGCTTTTGGTGAATGGGCTGAAGCGTGGGGAAATCCTTCTCGCCCAGGCCGAGTGCGGCGAGCTGATCGAGATATTCGGAAACATTCATCATCGGTGTGCGGGAACCGGAACATTCCCGGACGGCTTCAAGATACTTCGACGGAAACTCGTTCATCATCACCCCGCCGTTTTCGCCATCGGCAATCTGCGTCACGAGCGGGGGGATTTGTTTGCCCGCCAGCTCCCAACGGGACAGGCCTTTCGCCTCGTAGTACGGCTGCATCTGCGCGACGAGCTTGGTGTCGCTGCCCTGGGTCTTGATGATGGCGATGATACTGACCTCCTGGCCGCGCGAGTTCCGGCAGATGAGCCGGTGCGGGAGATGTTTTCGCTCCGGGCCCTGGCCGTTCTCGGGTCGCTCCACGGTGTGCTCCTGCACCAGCAGCCATTCATAGCCATTGTCGCGCAGGGTCTTGATGTACTCGTAGGCGA
>ORMF011500815.1_pt1 | contig 18221 bp, 8 predicted proteins | sample 1779871 | NCBI WGS metagenome assembly ORMF01 (sample SAMEA104232316, study PRJEB22302) | groundwater metagenome | biome: forest; feature: aquifer; material: groundwater | place: USA | collected 2011-08-07 | depth 5.4 m | reverse complement strand
TCGATATCCTGCACGTCGGGCGCGACAACGAGCGCGGTTACTTTTACTACGTGATGGAGCTGGCGGACGATGCAGCGGCGGAACAGAGGGCAGGGGAGATAGGGGGAAAAGGGGAAAGGGAGAGAATCTCCCTCGCTCCCCGGCCCCCTTTCTCCCCTGCGGCCGCGCCGAGCCAAGCGGAGTCCGCTGCCCAAACGCCACCTTCGGCGGTGACGCCGGTTTCGCCAGTGACGCCGCTGTCGCCACTGACGGCCACGCCGACGGTGCGCGATCCGGAGGGCTACATTCCGCACACGCTGAAGTGGGAGATGCACCAGCGGGGACGGCTGCCGTTTGACGAGTGCCTGCAAATCGCGCTGGGCCTGACCACCGCGCTCGAACACTTGCACAGTCATGGCCTGGTGCACCGGGACATCAAGCCGTCGAACATCATCTTCGTCGATGGCGTGGCCAAGCTGGCGGACATCGGGTTGGTGGCGGCGGTGGAGGCGAGCATGTCGTTTGTGGGGACGCCGGGGTATTTTCCGCCGGAAGGCACGGGCACGCCGTCGGCGGACCTCTACGCGTTGGGCAAGGTGCTCTACGAAGTGAGCCTGGGGCAGGACCGACAGGAGTTTCCGAAGCTGCCGCCGGGCTTTGCGACGTGGGAGGACCACGACCAATTGCTGGAACTCAACGCGGTGCTGGTGAAGGCCTGCCAGACGGACCCGGCCAAGCGATATGAATCGGCGGCGGACATGCACGCCGACCTGCTGCTGATCCAAAGCGGCAAATCAATCAAACGGATGCGCTGGCTGGAGCAACGGCAGAGTCTCTTCACCAAGATCGGTGTTGCGGCCGCGCTGCTCATCGCGCTCGTGCTCGTCGCTCTCCACCTCGCCCGCGAGCAGGCCAAGCGCGAGGCCACTCTGCGCGCCCGCGCCGAGGCAGGGGAAAGCCAAGCGCGACAAAACGCCTACGCCTCGGACATGAACTTGGCGCAGCAGGCGCTTAAAGACAGCAACCTTGGCCGTGCTCTCTCACTGTTGACTCGTCACTATCCGAAATCGGGGGAACAAGACCTGCGCGGCTGGGAATGGCGCTACCTCTGGGGACTCTGCCGGAGCGACGAAATCTGCACGCTCGGGCAGCACGAGAGGCCGGTCAGGGCCACGGCCTTTTCCTCGGACGGTCGCCTGTTCGCTTCGAGCGACTGGGGAAGCACGCTGAAGGTGTGGGACGTCGGGAGTCGGCAATTGCTCGCTGAACGGAAGATGATTCCGTGGACGTGGGCTTTGGCATTCGCCCCGGGGACGAATTTGTTGGCCGTTCCGAGCGGACAGCAGATCCTCCTGTGCGATCCCAAGGCACTGGACTCGCCGCTTGCTTCTTTTCGCCACTTCTGCCCCTTCCGGATCGCGTTTTCTGCTGATGGAAAGCGAACGGTTTGTGTGAGCAAGTGGGAAGCGGTGATTCACGACTGGCTTCAGGCGAAATCCAGAGTGCTCCCCGGAATCGCGAGCCTTGGACTCGACGACGTCAGACCGTTTGCGATTTCCCCCGACCTCAACACGGCAGCGCTCGGCAAGTACGACGGGACGATTGTGCTGTGGGATCTGGTGAGCGATTCGGCGCGCGACATTCTCCGGGGGCACGAAAGGATTGTCTGGGGGCTGGACTTCTCGCCCGACGGAAGCACGCTCGTTTCCGGGAGCGGAGATGCAAGCGTCCGGCTCTGGGATCTTTCGACCCGAAGCGAGAGGATGAAGTTTTCGGGCCACCTTTCGTCGGTCGCTGGCGTCGCGTTTTCGCCTGACGGGCAAACGCTCGCCTCCGCTGGCGCGGATCAATTGACGATGCTGTGGAGCGTGACTACGGGCCAGCGATTGAGGTCGTTCCGAGGCCACACGGATCAGGTGACGGAAGTGCGTTTCTCCCCTGATGGGGAAACCTTGGGGAGCGGTGGCTATGACGGTTCGGTCAAGCTCTGGAGTCTCAAGCGCGAACCGACTCGCGCGCGGTCCCGAGTGCTGCCGGAACTGTATTTAGCCGGTGAACATTACGAACGTCGATGCGGTCTTTCAGCGGATGGAAGAACATTCTTCACCCTGAGTACAAACGGCCTGCTTCGCTTTTGGGACAGCCTTAGCTTCGAGACAAAAACGACCGTGTCCGGTGTTCCGACGGATTTCAATCGCAGCGTGATTTCGCCGGATGGCCGGTATGTCTGCCTGGGTCATCATCGAGACGGGGATGTTTCTCTGGTTGATTCCGCCCAAGGGAGGGTTTCTCAGTTCAACGCGCATGGCAGCAACAGCGTCGGGTTTCTCACCTTCAGTCCCGATTCGCGCTATCTTGCGACCGTGAGGCAGGGCGAGTTCACCACGAACGGGTGGGAAGTGATCGTGTGGGATCTGAGCGAGCCGGACAGAGGCGTTCCCCGCAAGGTTACCTTTGATCGCTCGATCAAGGCCGAACCGGCGGCCTTCATCTTTGCGTTAGCGTTCTCTCCCCGGGGCGATCTATTGGCTACAGGTGACGTTTTCGGGCAAGTTGAGCTCTGGGATATCCCACAGCGCAGGCAACTGGCGGGGTATTCCGCTCACCCGCTTACGATACTCTGGATTGCTTTCTCTCCCGGCGGAGAACGAGTCGTAACAGCAGCGGCTGATGGAAAGCTGAGGCTTTGGGACGTCCGAACTCAGCACCAAATTGGGCACGACATGAAGGGACAGTTGACCGCAGTGGGCTGCGTGACCTTTTCACCCGACGGACGCCGGCTTGTCGCCGGCGGCGTAACGGACGGCGTGCTCAAAATCTGGGACCTCGCCACCTTCCAGGAGTTGCTCACGCTGGAAGGCCACCGATACCCTGTGAGCGACGTGTCCTTCTTGGACGAAAACACTCTGGTGAGCATGAGCAGCGAGGCCGTGTTTTTCTGGGAAGCCCCGGATTCTCGCTCAATCAATCCGTGAGGGATGGCAATCGCCGGATAGTCCACACTCGCACTGAGCGGAGCACAGCCGGATTCTCCGCAGCTCCGTAGGAGCGCCATGTTTATAGCCGCCGAGCACCAGCGGACCAAAGCTCCGTCGGAGCGACACGGATTGGCTGGCCGCGATCTTCCTCTGACGTCTCCAGGCAGTCGGACAGACCACGGATTTCGCGGATGACACTGATCAGCAGGGCCCCTGGCGTGCCGTTGCCTTCGCTGGGCCTGTCACGATGTGGTGCCCCGAGCCGGGCGAAGCACTTTGCCTCCTCGCTTCAAGCCATCCGTGGAATCCGCGAAATCCGTGGTTGGTCCTCTGAATCGTCATGGCTCAAACATGCCGCTCCTCCGGAGCTCAAGCAGAGAGCGCATTGGCGGCGGTCCTATAAACATACCGCTCCTACGGAGCTGAAGCCGGACTGCGCGGGGGTGAACTGTTTTCGAGGGGCGCGCGACGGGAGCAGCAGTCGAGTTCGCTCGCTGCTCTATCCGCACTACCAGCCGAACCGCACATTTCTTTCACAGATTCTGCGAGCGCTTTCACTTCTTGCCCGCCGCCCGTTCCTGCAACCAGAAGACATCCCGATTGTCCGGAGACGCGATCGGAGGCCAGAGCGTGAGGTGGTAATCGCGCCGGTACTTTGGTTTTGTGCGAGCGTCCAACCATCGGTGAATCTCCGCGTGTCCGTCCGCGAAGCTGAACCCGCCCGCGCCGTTGTGATAGTTGGACGGCCAATCGACGATCACTCTGGAGCGGGGCTGCCACGGACTGAACCCGTCCATCAGCACCCAGAAGCCAGCGTCGTTGATGCTGTCGTCCCGTTCGTCCAGCAGAACGAAGGTCTTGCTCGGAGCCGGGTCGATCATGTCGGAGACGAATTTAATAATCTTGAAGCCTGGCGTCAGCGGATCGAGATACTCCTTGCCGGTCCGCACATCGTAATCGCCGATCCAGACATTCATGGCCATCGTGCGCACATGAGGATAGCGCTTGCCGCCGATGGTGCTCCGCGCCTTGTCCGCCGGGCATTTCCAGACGCCCAGCGCGTTTGCGCCGTAGGGCCACAGGAAGCTCTTCATCAGCAGCAGGGTGTTGGTGTTGGCGGGGTTGTTCACGCCAGGGTAGCCGATGTTGTCACCCCAGTCCAAGGTCAGCCATCCGGCGACCCAGGTGGATTGGGAATCCGGGTTCAGGTACCCGCGGGTGTTGGGGACAACGCGATCATTGTGCTCCTGCGCGTAGAGGACCCAAGCCAGACCCAACTGCCTCATGTTGCTCAAGCACTGGATGCCTTGGCCTTTGGCCTTCGCCTTGCCCAGCGCGGGCAAGAGCAGGCTGGCCAGGATGGCGATGATGGCGATGACGACCAGCAGTTCGATCAGCGTGAAGCCGGTGTGAGTTCGCGGCGTGGTCCCGCCGGGGGCTGGAAGCGAGTTCGTTTTCATATCTATCCTTACAAACAGCCGAACCAGACATTTCTTTCACAAAATCGTAAACTTTTTTTCACGCCGTCTCAGGGGACGCTTGAGAAGGAAGCAGCAGGACCAAGGCGAGTCAGTTCAGAAAGGGCACGGGATGGGCAGGCCACCGCCATCCGTGCCGGAGCTGCGTCAGGTCCCATGCTCGCTGCCGCCGCCCCCGACGTCTGCCCGGCTAGTGCAGCGGCAAGTAAGTTTCGACACATGGCTTGGCGCTCTCACCCCTCACCCCGGCCCTCTCCCCGTTGAGGGGAGAGGGGGCGCGTCGGGCGGGCATCGGTTAACGGGGCATCGTGGCCGCGCTCGCCACCGGGCTGGGCTGCTCAGGTTCCACTGCCGTCGAAGAGGTGCGCTCGCGGCACAAGCCTCCCGTTTGTTCGAACGGCCGCATCGCGTCTCCCTCTCCCCTCAATCCCGACACAGTCGGGAGGGTGAGGGGTGAGCCGGCACATGATGTCCCGGAACTTCTTTGTCGCCGTACTAGCCCTTTGAGCTTCGGTTTCAGAACCGCCCTGGCCCCTCCCGCGTCGCAGATCTTCGCGGCTCCGCGTCCCCGCTGTCGCAGCTACGGGCTTGAGCGCCGTGGCGTGCGGGAGGGGCTGGGCTTTTTCTTGGCCTTCGCGTCCCCCGGTCTGGGCTGGAGCGCGTCAAACTTCTTCTTCAGATCGTCAAGCTCCTTGCGCAACTCGCGGTTTTGTTTTTGGAGGTCGAGGACTTCGCCGCGGAGGTTTTTGAAGTCGTCTGCCGGTTTGTCAGCGGCGCGCAAGTCGGCGATGGCCTTCTCGGCGGCGCTGCGGTCGGGACTGTCTTTGACGGCGGTGGCGAACTTCTGGAGCACGGCGATGGCCTTCGGATCGCGTAGCGTGCCGAGGGCGTTCATGGCCGCGCGTCGGATGCGGTCGCGTTTGTGGTTGACGTAGCCGGTGAGGAACTCGCGCACGTCGTCCTTCTTCTCCTCTTTGCGGGCGAGGTACGCGAGCGTCTCCAGTCCTTGCCCAAAGCCCCAACTGGTGAAGTCGCCCGTCCGCTTCGCCAGCACGTCGCGCAATGGTGTGAGGTAGGCCGGATCATCCTGCGCGCGGATGGCGTTGATGGCCGCGTCGGCCAGCACTTGCCGGAAGGAGGTCGAGCCGAGGAACTGCACGAGGGACTCGCGCACTTCCGGCTTGCTGAACCCGCCGAGCGCACGAAGCGCGTGGGCGACGATGTCCGGATTCTTCTCCTGCGCGAGCGTCGCGCGCGCGGCCTCATAGGCGCTGTCCGTGTAAAACCCGCCGAGGGCAGCGCTGACCTCGTTGCGCACGCGGGCGTCGGTTTGTTGCCGCGACGCCAGCAGCGCTTCGAGGGCCTCGTCGGTGTGCACGGCCCGGAGCGCCCGCGCGGCCTCAAGCCGCACGCCGTAGAAGGGATCGTTGTTCAGCGTGTGCTTGAGCTTTTCGACGGTCTCGCGGTCTTTGCGTTTGGAGAGTTGCTCGAGGGCAAAGATGCGGCCCATCACGTCGCTCGTATCGGCGAGTTGGGCGAAGATCATCGGGTTCGGCACGTTGAAGGCAATCTTGGCCAGCAGCTCGTAATCGGGATCGAGGCGCACGGTCTCCGGCGCAGCGTCCAGCGGGAAGTAGAAGTCCTCTTCCTTCTCCTTAACGGTGACTTGGCGATCGACGCTGGCCGCTTTGCCCTTGAAGCGCACCTTGAGCGGGAAGTTGAAGAGGACGATGTCCTCGCTGACCTTCTGCGTCTGCTTGACGGTGAGCTTGGCCAACTTCGTCTTTTCGTCCCACGAGTAGCTCGCCTCCAACTCGGGGTGATGCGCGTGATAGGCCCATTGATCGAAGAACTGATCCCACGAGCGGCCCGACAATTCTTCGACCACCGCGACGAGGTTCTCCGTCTCGACCGTGCCGAATTGGTGGCGCTCCAGGTAGGTCTTGATGCAGCGGCGGTAGAGGTCCTCGCCGAGTTGTGCGCGGAGCATGTGGAGGATCCACGCACCCTTCGGATAGATCAGGTAGCCGAACACGTCGCCCGGCTTGTCGTATTTGCGCGTGACGGTGGAGCGTGAGTCGTCCTCGGCGCGGCGGTCGATGAAACCGCGGGCGTTGTGATACATCTGGTAAAGCATCGAGTCGCGGCCGTTCTTGTAGCCGTCGTAGAGCGCGTCGTAGTAGGTCGCGAAGCCCTCGTTGAGCCAGGCATGACTCCAGTCTTTGCACGTGACCAGGTCGCCGAACCACTGATGCGCCAGCTCGTGCGCGACCAGGCCCTGACTGCTGCGGATGTTCTCGGTCTCGGTCGGGAAGAGCGTGCCGTCGGTGAGCGTCGTGATGCTGGTGTTCTCCATGCCGCCCGCGACGAAGTCCTGCACGCACACCTGGTAATACTTCGCCCACGGGTACGGCACGCCGATCTCCTGCTCGAAGAAGCCCATCATGTCCTTGGTGTCGCGGAAGGAGTTCATCGCTTCATTGATCTGCGAGGTCGGCGTGTAGAACGCCAGCGGGAGGTCTTTGTAGCGGTCTTCGACTTTCTTGAAGTAACCCGCGACGAGCGAAATCAAGTAGGCCACATGCGGCTTGTCCTGCAGCCAGCGCACGGCGACGAGACCGGTCGCGGCGTCTTTCTCCTCGGAAACCAGCCGGCCATTCGCGAGCACGGTCATCCCCTCGGGCACGCGGCAGGTGATTTCGGAAGTGAACTTCTCGTTCGGCGCGTCGTGGCAGGGAATCCAATGCCGCACGAGCACGTCCTCGCCTTGCGTGAATAGATGCGCGTCCTCCGGCTTGTAGCCGAGCTCCGGAGTGCGGAAGTAAACGCCCTGGTCCGGCTGGCAGCGATACGTGATTGTCACCTTCGTCTCCCGATCGACCGGGACCGGCGGCGCGAACGTGATGATCACGTTCTTGTCCGTCACTTGATAGGCCTGGATGTTTTCCGTGGCCGTGACGGACTCGATCGTCAGGTCCACGGCGTCGAGGCGCAGTTCATCGAGCGGCTTGGCGATGGGCTTGAAGGTGAGTATCACCTTGGCGGCGATCGTGCGCTGCTTGAAATCGGGCGTCACATCGACGGCGAGATGGAGCGTGTCCACTTTCCGATCCGGCGCGTATTTGCGGTAGTCTGGAGAATCGAGCGGCGCGGCCTGGAGCCAGTTTTTGTGGCAGGTGATCTCCACGGACTCGGAGGCGCCGAAGGCACGGAGCGCGAGCAGCGCCGACAGGAAAAGTGGGACCGGCAAGCGGGGCGTGTTCTTCTTCATTTTGGATGGTGCGGGCGGACGTTCGTTATGCGTTGCAACCGGGACGGGCCGCAGCGAAACAGAAAACTGGCCGCCTGACAAGCCCGGCTTGCGAAGGAAGCTTGCCGCCGCTGCTTTCCAAGGACGTTGGTCGGAAGCTGAGCGGAACGCCGGATTCATCCGGCAGGACTCTGGACAGTCAAGCCCGCTGCCGGATGAATCCGGCGTTCCCGTTTCCGGCAAAATGGCGCTGGCACCGACAACTCGGGGCTGCGCCGGCCCACTGCGAGCGCGGCCACGATCCGCAATCGACATCCGTGGATAGATGCCACAAGCTCGGCCGCACGACGAAAGTCACCTACTACCTTGAAGTCATTTCCTCCTGGTGTTTCTGGGCGGAGCCGGCGTGGGCGGAACTCAAGCAACGCTTCGCCGGAAAAGTCGAGTTCGGCTGGAAGATCGCGCTGATGGACCAGACTGGCCTGCCGAAGTCGCGCGCGCAGTGCGATTGGTTCTATCGGCGCAGTGGCACGATCATGCGCTCGCCGTTCATGCTCAACTCCGGCTGGTTCGAAGCGAACCGGAAGCAGTACCTCGTGCCGAACCGGGTCGCCGAAGCCGCGAAAGATTTCGGCGTGACTGACGATCGCGTTCGCCTCGCCCTCGCCCGTGCCGCGGTGATCGACGGCCGCAAAGTCGGCCGTTGGCCGGAAGCCGTCGCAGTCGCCGCTGCCGCCGCGGACCTTGATCCAGCCGCGCTCCTGGCGAAAGCGCAGTCGGAGGAGATCGCGGCCCGCGCCCGCGCGAGCACCGCGGAGTTCCACTCCTTCCAAGTCAACCAACGCCCCGCGTTCCTGCTCGAAGACGCCATCGGGGATCGCGCGATTTTCTCCGGCCTCGTCACCGCCGCTCCGCTCGCCGCGACGATCGAGGCGATGCTCAGCGACGAAGCGGCTTACGCCGCGCACGCCGCGCATTTCGGCTCGCCGCCGGCGAACTGATAGCGAGTCGGGATTGACTGACAGCCGTTCTGAAAAAGGGCGTGCACGGTCGTTCTCGTGCTTTGTCCTCGTCCTCGATTTGCCGCCCGATTTCCGAGCACGAGGACTAGTACGGCGACAAAGAAGTGCCGGGACATCGTGGGACCCGCTCACCCCCCCCCCCGGCCCTCTCCCCGTTGAGGGGAGAGGGGGCGCGTCGGGCGGGCGTGGGTTGGCAGGGCGTCGTGTCCGCGTTCGCCACGGGGCTGGATTGTTGAGGCGTTGCTTGGGCCGAAGGTGGGTGTGCGCGGCGAAGGTGTCCCGCAGGTTCGAACGCCAGCAGCGCGTCGCCCTCTCCCCTCAATCCCGACCTAGTCGGGAGGGTGAGGGGTGAGAACGGTAATGCAGGTGTCGAAACTTACCTGCCGCTGTGCTAGGACGACCACGGGGATGTTCGGATCGGTTCGATCTTCCGTACCCGTTGTTAGAGTGCGCTCGATCTAACCCTGTCCTCACACCGCCTCCAGCATCCCGGGCGTGAACTGAATGCCGAGGTCGTCGGTGTAGTGGAGGCACGTGACTTGCTTGGCGGCGACGTCGAAGTTGCTGAACAGGATCGTCGCGGGATGCTCGAGGTGGAAGAGGCCGGCTTCGGCGGCCTGGCGGGCGCGGCGGATGCGGTCGCCGTCGGACGAGTGCGTGTCGAAGACGCCGGTTTGCGACAGGCCCATCGTGTCGTGGATTTTCTCGCGGAGGTTCGGCGGGAAGCTGGCGTCGTGTTGCAGGAGATAAGCCGGGAAGTTGTCGGGCAGGCGGCGGTTCAAGTTCCACTTGGTGCGCATGTCTTTGTAGGTCGCGCCGAGGACTTCGGCGAGCACGCGGATGCGCCGGGACGTGGTTTCGAAGGCCTCGCTGCCGGCGACTTTGACCTCGTAGCTGTCGGCGTCGTATTCCATCTGGCGCAGGAGCAAGCAGCTCACGCCGAGGCCAGTGAGCATGAGCACCTTGAGCACCTGGCGCGAGGACCACACGCCCAGCCGCGCGCAGCCGACGATGATCGCGATGCGGCCGTCTTCGGTCTCCGCCGCCGACTCTTCCAGCCACACGTCCCAGGCGTCCCGCTCATAAACCACGCGCGCGAACCAGAAGCTGACGCTGCGGATGATGTAGCTGAGCCGCATCGCCAGGCCCTGAGTGAAGTGGCCGAACTCATGCGCGATCACGCCGGCGAATTCACGGAGGTTCAATCCGGCGACGAGCGGCAGGCCGATGGTGAGGACGAGGTCGTTGCTAAGCAGGCTCAACGCGCCGCCGCGGAAACTGGCCGCGGCATTGAGGTTGCAATCGAGATCGATCCGCGTCGGCATGGGCGCGCCGACCGTGTGGCAAATCTTCGCGATGAACCCGAAGAGCAGCGGCTCGGCGGCGGGATTCACGGCGAGCGGTTGAGCGCGCGGCGCGCGGCGGGCGAACAGCGGCTTGATCATGAAGAACACGAGCACCACGCCGACGAACAGCGGTCCGAAGTAAAGCATCAGCCGCCAGAAATAGAGCCTGGCCCCGCCGCGCGTTGCCGTGAGCAAGTCATTGAAATGCGTCGCGTAGGACCACACGCCCCAAGCCGTGAGCGCCACCAGCGCAACGTAGAGAACCGGCAACAAGACCATCGTCACGGTCACGAGCAGCAAAGCGAGTTGGTAGAGCAGCGACACCGGCGTCGGCTTCACCGGTCCAGGGAACGCGGCGAGGATGTCTTCGGCGGTGAGGGCTGGTGCCGCCGGGGCGGGTTCCGGCTCTGGTGCCGGGAGCGTGGTTGGCTGACCGCAGTGGGGACAGTTGATCGAGGTCCCGGCGATCTCGGCAGGGAACGCCAGATGCCCGCCGCACTGCTGGCAGGCGCATTTCCAGAACGTCGTCTCGCTCATGGTGGAGCCACATGCGACCAGAACCGGGGCGGGCAGACAAGTCTGTTGTGGTTTGGCGCAGAGACGCGGAGAGGCAGAGACGCAGAGAAAGAAATGGCTCTGGCGAATGTCCGCACAGTCCCTTCGTCCGAGCCGGAGCCCAGATCGTTTAGATGCCACTGCGTCTTTGCGGCTCGGCGTCTTTGCGTTAGAACCAGCCTGGCGAATGGCTCATCACGGCTGCGACCGCGACCCCAGGCGATGACGAAAGCGAGTTGTCAGCGGCTCGTAATCAGCAATCGGTCGGCCGTAGCCGGTAATCCCGACAGGCGAGGGCTGGCGGTTCTGGGTTGTGGACCGCTGGCCAATGACAACCGATAACGGAGAACTGGCAACTGACAACTGGCAACTGACTTCTCACTCGCTCCCGCCGGTCGATGCGTTCAGTCTCTGGCGAGAGGACTTCCACCAAGACCCTTGGAAAGCGAATAAAATAGCGATCGGTGTCGTGCGGGTCGCAAGCCACCGCGAGGTCCGGGTAACAGAAAATGTCAGCGCCGGCAATCTCCAGCCGCACTTTGAGATCCACCATGAACACACGCCAACGGCTGCCGCGCAGGTGATCCCGCAAGCTGGAGGCCAAGTTCAGACTGACGGTGTTGTGCTCCTTGCTCGTGCCGGCCATCGCGTAAACCGTGCCTCCGAGGTACTCGTGGCGCACGTCACTGCATCGCTCGCCAGCCAGGTAGTCTTCGACTGCGATGAACTCTCACTCTTCGGCCGCTTGCATGGTTGGAACATAGGTTGGCCGCGCGGTGCTTGGCAAGCCTGCTCAAACATCTGGCCGACGGCACGGTTGCGGCTCGCATGGATTCAGAAGCGGCTCTGCTTCCGATCCATCGTTGCCTCACCCGGCCCGAAATAAAACCTTGGCGCATCCGCCCGGCGCGTGTAGAGAGAGCCGCGTCCCGATTGATGGCGAAACTCGTGAATCAACCAATGCCAGCCCTGTTTGTGTATGGCCTCCACTGACGCTTCTCTTCCGTCGTCTGGCGGACCGTGGTGGCACGAACTCAAAGCCTATCACTGGTTTGTCTTCTTGCTGGCTGCGTTCGGCTGGATGTTCGATTGCTTCGACCAGCAGATTTTCACGCTGTCACGCTCGATCACGATGCGCGAGTTGCTGCCGCAAGAACCGGTGATCACCCAGATCAAGTACGGCACTTGGGCGACTTCGATCTTCATCCTCGGCTGGGCGACGGGCGGCTTGATCTTCGGCAAGATGGGCGACCAATGGGGGCGCGCTAAGACGATGGCCCTCACGATTCTGGTCTATGCCGTCTGCACCGGCCTCAGCGCGCTGGCGAAGAGCTGGGAATTCTTCGCGTTGTTCCGCTTTCTGACCGGCGCGGGTGTGGGCGGCGAGTTCGCCGTCGGGGCGGCGCTCGTCGCGGAGGTGATGCCAGATCGGGCGCGCCCACACGCGCTCGGCTCGCTGCAAGCACTCTCCGCCGTGGGCAACATCCTTGCTGCCTTCTCGCTCGGGGTCGTTGTGCCGAGCGACAAACTGGACTGGGGCTGGCGCGGGCTTTATTACATCGGAGCGATGCCGGGGCTGATCGCCGTCTTCGTCTTCTGGCGCTTGCGCGAGCCTGAGCGCTGGGTTGCCGCCAAGGCCGCTGCGGCGAAAGGTCAGGCCGCCGGCGGATTCGGCCGCGTGAGCGATCTCTTCACGAACCCGCGGTGGCGGCGCAATACGCTGGTCGGCCTGGGACTGGCGGTCGCGGGCCAGATTGGTCTCTGGGGAATCGGTTTCTACACGCCAGAACTGATCGACTCGGCCATCCCGACCATCGAAGTGAACACCCGGCCGAAAGTGGAGGCAATCCTCGTGGCCTCGTCCGCGCCAATCCACGCCGCGGCCATCGGCGCATTGGATGAGAAGGAAAAGCAAAAGTACCTGGAGTATCTTTCGCGCATTGCCCAGCCGGGCGAGACGGTGGTCGCGCCGGAAGCGTTCGCCGCGCCGCTCTCGGCCGAGCAGAAGGAAAGGATGCGCGCGATGCTCCGCAAAGCGATCCCGGAAGACCAGAAGACGAAGTTAAAATCCACCGGCGGCATCATCCTGCAAATCGGCGCGTTCCTGGGCATCTCCTGTTTCACGTTCGTGGCGGCGCGCTTTGGCCGGCGGGTCTCGTTTTTGATCGCGCTCCTGCTGGCGTGGGGGAGTCTGGTGTTCACCTTTTGGACTTTCCAAAAGCCGAGTCAGATCTGGTATCTCTGGCCGATCCTCGGCTTCTGCACGCTGGCGCCCTTTGGCGGCTACGCGATCTACTTCCCCGAATTGTTCCCCACGCGCCTGCGCACGACGGGCACGAGTTTCTGCTACAACGTCGGGCGGTACGTCACGGCCCTCGGTGTGTTTCTCCTGGGCCCGCTGGCCCAAGCCGTCCACGGTTTGACGCCGCTCCCCGGTTTTCGCCTCGCGGCGATCCTGTTGTCCTTCTGCTACCTGTTGGGCCTCGTCGCGCTCCTCTGGGCACCCGAGACCGTGAACACGTCCCTGCCGGAGGAGGAACGCCGCGCTGGCCACTGACGCAAGACCGGGTTCTTGACTGTCCTCAGAATTACCGTTTGCGCAAGTCCTTTGACCTTGCCGTTGCTCAGTCGAGCGGGCAGCGTTCCTCCACTCAACAACCAATGCCCTGTGAAATTCATCCGGGCTTGCTGATGAACATGAGTTTGTCAGAGCGGCGCTGCACCTGGCCGTGCCAACTCCGCGCGGGCAGGGCATCCTGGGCCTCCGACTCGGACCTCAAACGCTGGTGACCGATGGAGTGGCCGCTGTTCATTCTTTTCCTCGCCGGGGCGTTCGCGCTGGTCGTTGCGGTGGGGAAGCGCCGCCCGCGCTGGGCGAAGCGAAGCCTTGCGCTCACGCTCCTGGCCACCATCGCCGCCGCGCTCGCGTGGAACGCCGACACAACTCGTCGCACGCGTGCGGCAGCGGAGCTCGCCAAGAGCGTCCCGCGCGAAGGCCGGCCTGGTGGCTACGTCTCCTCTGACAAATGCCAGGCCTGCCACCCCGGCGAGTATGCAAGCTGGCATCGCTCGTTCCATCGCACGATGACCCAATACGCTTCGCCCGTATCCATCAAGGCCAACTTCGATGGCGTGACACTCGAGCTGCGCGGCGAGACCTATCGCCTGCAGCGGCGCGGCGACGAATTCTGGGTCGAACTGCCCGACCCGGACTGGGGACGTGAACTGAAGAATCCGCTGACCGCATCGGCCGCCACGAAGCCGCCCCGCGTCTGGAAACGCCTCGGCCTGCTCACCGGCTCACATCACATGCAAGTCTTCTGGGTGCCCAGCCGCCACGGCAACACGCAGTACGTCTTCCCCTTCGTGTGGTTGCTCGCGGACCGTCGCTGGGCACCGCTGCACGACACCTTCCTGCGCGACCCGAAGCTCCCGCCCACCCTCCACGTCTGGAACGTCAATTGCCTCCGCTGCCACAGCACCGGTCCCCAGCCGCGGCCCGAGGCCGGCACCGGCGTCTTCGACACGCGCACCGGTGAAATGGGCATCGCGTGCGAGGCCTGCCACGGACCGGCCGAAGAACACGTGCGCCTGAACCAAAACCCGCTCCACCGAGTCGCGCTCCGGCTGGGTGCCAAAACAGAGTCCGCGATCGTCAATCCGTCGCGGCTCTCCGCGGCGCGATCTTCGCAAGTGTGCGGCCAGTGCCACGGCATCAAGTGGATTCTCAACCAACCCGCTTTCCTGCGGGAAGGATTCAGTTTCCGTCCCGGCCTGGATCTCGACCAGTCCACGCCGATCATCCGCCCCTCGCGTCTTGAGCAGCAACCCTGGCTGCACGGGCCGCTCAAAGCCCAGCCCAATTTCCTGGCCGAGCACTATTGGTCCGACGGCGAGGTGCGCGTGTCTGGCCGCGAATTCAACGGCCTGGTGGATTCCGCCTGCCACGAAAAAGGCGGCCTGGCGTGCGTGACCTGCCACTCGATGCACCAGAGTGATCCCGACGACCAACTTGCCCGCGACATGGGCGGCAATTTCGCCTGCCTTCAGTGCCACGCACAGTACCGCGACAGACTCACCGAGCACTCGCATCATGCGGCCGGCTCCACGGGCAGTCTGTGTTACAACTGCCACATGCCCCACACGGTCTATGGCTTGATGAAAGCCATCCGCACGCACAAGATTGCCAGCCCAACTGTGCAGAGCAGCCTGCAAACCGGCCGCCCTAACGCGTGCAACCTTTGTCACCTCGATCAAACGCTCGCCTGGACGGCGACCTATTTGCACGAGTGGTACCGCCAGCCGGCGCCCCAGCTCACCGACCAGCAACAAAGCACCGCGGCGTCCGTGCTGTGGGCGCTCAAAGGTGACGCCGGCCAGCGCGCGCTGATTGCGTGGCACATGGGCTGGGAACCCGCGAAGCACGCTTCAGGTGATGCCTGGCTCGCCCCGTATCTCGCGCAACTGCTGACCGATCCTTACTCGACCGTGCGCTACATCAGCCATCGCTCGTTGCGGCGTCTGCCAGGTTTCACAGAGTTCCCTTACGAGTTCGTCGCCGCGGGGGCGGATCGCGAGCAAGCTCGACTGCGCGCGCTGAACCTTTGGGCCGCGCAGGAGAAGACCGAGCGCCGAAGCAACCACATCCTGATCGCTCCGGATGGGACGCTCCTGCGTGAGCCCTTCGAGCGTTTGCTCTCTGAACGCGACGACCATTCGATGGATCTCCAAGAATGAACACTTCGATTAAGCCGACCGCCGAACCGCCACCAAACTCGAAGCCGCCGAAGCCGCGGCCCGACGTCGAAGCCGTCGCGCGAAAGCAGCTCCACTTTGGTTGGTGGTCGCTGCTGGTGTTCCTCACGCTCGGGTTCATCTTGGAAGCGCTCCATGCGTTCAAAGTCGGCGCCTATCTCGACGTGTCGAACTCCACGCGCCGCCTGATGTGGACGTTGGCCCACGCGCACGGCACGCTCCTCGCCCTCGTCAATATCGCCTTCGGTCTGACGCTGCAATGGCTGCCGGCCTGGGAGCCGCGGCTGCGTGATTTCGCTTCGACCTGCCTGATCGCCGCGACGCTGCTGATCCCGGGCGGCTTTTTTCTCGGCGGCGCTTACATCCACGCGGGCGATCCGGGCATCGGCATTTTCCTCCTGCCGTTGGGGGCGCTGCTGCTGTTCATCGGTGTGCTGCTCACCGCGCGCGGCTTCGCTGAGCGAAAGCTTCCCTCGGCTCCATCCCCAACCGCCGACGCGAAGAGCCTCAAAGGGAAATAAGCCGCGGCTCGCAAGGCCTCGGTCTTCCCCGGCGTAGCGCAGGTTTCCAACCTGCTGTATCGCGGATTTCCAATCCGCAGACGCCACAGATCTCAAGCGTCACAGGTTTGGCCGGCGCTCTGCCGACTGGAAGTCGGCGACACAGCAGATTGGAAATCTGCGCTACAGCCGGACATCACTGACCCATTACCGTGGCTCGCAGGCCCGTCGCTGCGCCGCGCCTACTTCGCCAGATTCAGACACACCAACCGATCCTCCGAACGCAGATAAAGCCTCTTCCGTGACAACACCGGCGCAGCCCAGCAGGGATGGTGCAGTTGCGGCACCTGCCAGCGACAGATCTCCTCTGGGTCCTTCGGATTGACTTTGAACAGGCCGAGCAGCCCGCCTTCGCCCAGCGCGATCAACTTGCCGTCCGCCAGGATGCACGAGCCGCGGCCGAAGACCTTCGGTTGCGGCGTGCTGTGCGGCGGCCAACTCTCGTCGCGGTCCCACGTCAGTCTGCCCGTCCTCAACTCGACGCAGCGGAAGCGCGCGTCCGGCTCGTTGCGCCCGCTGAAGGCGTAGAGAAAACCGTCGTGCAGGATCGGCGTCATCCAGTGATTCTCCAGCACGGTGCTCCGCCAGACTTCCTCGAAACCTTGTCCCTCCGGCTTCACGCGCAGAAACACCGAGCCGACCTTGTAGTAAGCCGCTGAGATGAAAACGTGATCATCGACGACGATCGGGTTCGAGGCGTTGACCGAATCGTTGACGCGCGCGCGGAACCACAAGTTCGCATGCACCATGCCGTTCGTCGGATTGAGCGACACCAGTCCCTGACGCATCAGACAGAAAACCTGCCGACGGCCATTGACCGTCGCCGCGACCGGCGTCGCGTAGCTGGCTTGCTTCTCCCAACGCTGCCATTCCACGGTGCGCTCGCCCGGCCAGCCCGTCATCGGCACGCCCTGCCAGTTCTTTTCGCCGACGCTCTCCCACACGGTCTTGCCGGTCGCCGGATCGAAGGCGACGAGGCCCGAATTCGGCTGCCCGCCCACCATCACGAGCAACAGGTTGCCTTCAAGGATCGGCGAGCTGCCGACACCGAAAAACGCCGGCGGCACCTGCCAATCCTCGTCCGTGTCGCGCTGCCAGATCAGCTTGCCCGTTTGCAGCTCCAGGCAAAGCAGCTTCCCCTCCGCGCCGAACGTGTAGCAGCGGTTCGTCGTCAGCAACGGCGTGCAGCGCGGCCCGTTGTTGTACCCGTAAGGATCGACGAACGCGCTGGGATAAGTGTGACGCCACTGCGTCTTGCCGGTCGCCGCTTCGAGACACTCCACCACCTCTTCGCCCCCGACGCGATGGTGCAACACTAATCGCTCCCCGCGCACGCTCGGCGCGCTGTAGCCCGTGCCGACCTCCTTGCTCCACACGATCAGCGGACCGTCCGCGCCCCACTTGTCGAGCAGCCCTCTCTCGACCGAGATGCCATTCGCACGCGGCCCGAGGAGTTGCGGCCAGTCCTCGCCATCGTCCTCCTTTGCGATCGCGGCAACGCTGAAGAATAGTGTGAGGAGGATCGCGACGAGAATGTTGCTCCCGCATCGCAAGCCGCGTCTTCTCTGCGGAGCGGCGCTCGGGTGAGCGCCGCCACCTTCAAGGTCGCTCTCCGCCCGCTCCGGCCTCGGCAAACGGTGGGGTAGCTCCGGGCGGCTGATTTCTTCGGTGACGGCGTTTGGGTCAGCGCTTCGTCTGCTCACGCACAAAATCATCCGCCACTCGGAGCGCCCTGGCGAGGTCATTTTCAACCAGGATGGTCCTCTGCACGGTTCGTCCCTTCACTCGTCCGACCACGCGCAATTCGCCCGCAGTCCGATCGTAGATGATTTTCACTTGCGGTCGCGCGGCTTCAGCCGGCCAGGTTTGCTCCCACGCTTCAACCTCGCTCGCCTTCGAAAAGCTCTCCACCGTCGCCGCCTTCCAAGTGTTTCGCAGCGCTTCTTCCTCCGCCGCCCCACCGCCCCGCGTCGGACCCGCCAGGTCCAGCATCGCAATTTGAATCACCGGCTGCGACTGTCTGAAGACGCCCACCCACACTAACACGATCACCGCCGACGCCGACGCGAAGGCCACCGCCCAGCGCCAGCCCCATAGCACCGGCCTTCTGCTCTCCACCGGCCGCCCGAACGTCTGCCGGACCTTCGTTTGCAGGCGCTCCCGGGCATAGGGGGGAAGTTCTCCGGCCGACGACTCCGTCGCGGCCAGGAGTGGCAGGACCTCTTTGGCGACGCGCGCCTCCCCCCGCAGTTGCTCGAACTTGGTCTTCAATTCCGGGTGACCGGCCAGGAGCGCCGC
>ORMF012341426.1_pt1 | contig 18222 bp, 10 predicted proteins | sample 1779871 | NCBI WGS metagenome assembly ORMF01 (sample SAMEA104232316, study PRJEB22302) | groundwater metagenome | biome: forest; feature: aquifer; material: groundwater | place: USA | collected 2011-08-07 | depth 5.4 m | reverse complement strand
GTGTCGCCAATCACCGAACCGCGACCGAACACGAGGTTGGCCACGCCCGGCGGCAGCCCGGCCGCGTGGAGGGATTCAAACAACAACGCCGCGGTCATGGGCGTGAGGTCCGCCGGCTTGAGGACGCAGGTGTTGCCCGCGATCAGGGCGGGGATGAGTTTGCGGCAGGCGACGTTGAGCGGAAAATTCCACGGCGTGATCAGCGTGGCTACCCCCAGCGGTTCGCGTCGCAAATGGCAGGTGACGCCGGGCATCTCCGATGGTCGCGACACGCCCGCGGTTCGGCGACCTTGGCCCACTTGAAACTCCGCTTCCTTGAACGCAGCCAGAAATTCGGTGCGCGATTCACGCAGCGTCTTGCCGTTCTCGCGCGTAATGGCCCGGGCAAACTCGTCTTCGCGCGTTCCGAAATGTTTTAGAAATTCCTGCAGCCACGCCGCCCGCCGCGGCATCGGTGTGCGCGACCATGCGGGAAACGCCTCGGCCGTGATCCGCATGGCGACTTCGGCATCCGCCGGCGTCGAGTCTTGCATCTCGCAGATCAGTTCCTCGCGGTTGGCTGGATTGAAAGATTGCCGGCAACGCCCGGAAGCCGAGTCAGCCCATTTTCCGCCAACATAATTTTGTAGAATTCGCATAAAGTTGTCCGGCCATTTGATCGTTCCATGCTCGCCACTGAATCGGCCAGTCTGTCTTTTTCACAAACTTCCTGTCCTGCGGCGCTGCTTCTCATTAACACCCCGCTTCAGCGGGGTGTGCCAGCTGCGCTGGACCCGAAAACCGTTTCACCGGTTTTCCGCGCACAGTCCAAACCGTTGAAACGGTTAGGAAACCGCCCTGACCGTCGTCACCCCGCTGAAGCGGAGTGTTAATGAGAGGGGAGGCGTAGAAGCCGGCCGACTTTTTGAACTGCTCAGGTTCTTATCGGCCCGCTCCCTCGTCCACCAGCGCTTGCGGAGCTTCCAGCAACTCGACGATCCGCCCCAGAAACTCAGCAGCGGGTCCACCGTCCAAAACGCGATGATCCACGGACAGGCAAAGCCGAAGGGTCGTGCGGATTTCGAGACGACCGTCCACGACATAAGGCCGCAGCGCGGCGCGGCCCACCGCCAACATGCTGCTCTGGTGCGGCGCGATGACAGCCGCAAATTCGTCGGTGCGCGTGGTGCCAAGGTTCGAAAGGCTCGTCGCGCCTCCCGCCAGCAGCTCGGCGGTGAAGCGACCTGTCCGCACAACTTCGATCAATCGCGTCCGCTCTTGGGCGAGTTGCACGAACGACAGCTTCTGGGCGGCGCGGATGATGGGAATCAGCAATCCGTCCGGCAAGCCCACGACCAGTCCAATGTCGGCGTCGGCATAACGCACGAGGCCGTTGTCTTGCCAGACGGCGTTGGCTGCCGGAAAGTCGCGCAGCGCCAGAGCTTGGGCCCGCAAGAGAAAATCGGTCAGCGTGATTCTGACCCCGCATTCTTTTTCGACGCCTTCGAGCAGGTGCTCCCGCAGTTTGACGAGTTCCGTCGCGTCCACTTCCGCGCGGAGGTAGAAGTGGGGAATCGTCGCGAAACTCAGCGCCGTGCGCTCGGCGATGTTGCGCCGCATGATCGAAACCTGGCCGGGGCTGGCGGGCACAACTTTGAGGGCCGGGGATGCAATCGCAGTCGTGCCTTGACTGGCTGCGGCCTTCAAAACATCTGCCTCGATGATCCGCCCCGTGCGTCCGCTGCCCGGCAGACGGGTCGCGTCCACTCCAAGCTCCGCCGCCCGGCGACGGGCGCGCGGGCTGATCGCAGGAGCCGTCGTTATTGCCGGAGGCTCGTTTTTGGTGGGGAGTAGATCACCAATGGGAAGAACCGCAGCGACTTCCGGCGAAGCATCGCACGTCTGTTCCTTCGAGGCAGACAATCCTTGGGCTGGCGTTGCGCCACTCTCAAGGGTTTCATTTTCCGCAAGGAGATAGCCGATGCGCTGCCCCACTTTTACCACGGCGCCGGGTTGCGGAGCATCCTTCGGAATGCGCAACACTCCGCTGTCCGTGGCTTCAATATCCTGGGCGGCCTTTTCACTCTCCAAGGTGAACAGCGGCTCACCGCTCTTCACCGGCTCGCCATCTTGCTTGAGCCAGGCTATGAAATTGCCTTCATCCATGGACCAGCCGAGCCGCGGAATTGTGATTTCGATGGGCATAGTTGTTTCTCGCCTCGGCTATTCGCCGCACAGATCGCGAATCGCCTTCGCAATCGCGTCAACGTCCGGAACCACCGCGCTTTCGAGCGAAGGACTGTACGGCGTGGGAGTGTGTGCGCCGTTCAGCCGGCGGATGGGCGCATCCAACTCATCAAAGCCACGGTCCGCGAGTTGCGCCGCGATCTCCGCGCCGATGCCGCAGGGCCCAAACGATTCATCCACGATCAACAACCGTCCGGTTTTGGCCACGGAATTCAAAATGGTTTCGACATCCAGCGGCGCCACGGTGCGCGGATCAATCAACTCAACCGAGAGGCCTTCCTTGGCCAGCGTCTCGCACGCCTGAAGTGTCTTATGCACCATCAACGCCAGCGCAACCACCGTCACGTCTGTTCCCTCGCGCACCACCGACGCCTTGCCGAATTCGATGAAGTATTCCCCGGTCGGCACCGGGCCTTTCAGGCTCAGGAGTTCGCGATGTTCGAGGAAGAGCACCGGGTCGTCGCAATTGAGCGCCGTCTTGAGCAGCCCTTTGGCGTCATGCGGCGTCGCGGGCACCACCACTCTGAGTCCGGGAAATTGCGCATACATGGAGTAATAGCTGCCGGAGTGATGCGTGGCCGCCGAGTGACCGATGCCGATGCAGCCCCGCAACAAGACCGGCATCTTCAACCGGCCGCTGCTCATGTATTGCATTTTGGCGATCTGGTTGATGATTTCACCCGCCGCATCAAGAACAAAATCCGCGAACATGAAATCCACGACCGGCCGCGTCCCGCTCATCGCGGCGCCACAAGCCAGCCCCACAAAGCCGCGCTCACAAATCGGCGTGTCGCGCAGGCGCTCGGGGCCGTAAATCTCAAACAGTCCGGCGGTCGTGGCAAAATTACCGCCGCGTTGGCCGATGCCCTCACCCAGCACAAAGATTTTCGGATTCTTTGCGAATTCCTCTGTCAACGCTTCGAGCGTGGCTTTCATGTACGTCAGCACGCGATCCGGTTTCGTGGGCTGGGCAACGGGCCTCGGAGCAGAAACCGCAAACACATGCTGCGTGGCGGACTCGGCGGTTGGCACCGGACTGTTCTCGGCGAACTTGTGCGCTTCCTCCACCAGCGCGGCGATCTCCTGTTCAATACCGGCAAGCTCCGTCGCTTCCGCCAGTTTGTTTTCCAGCAAATAACTCTTCAAAAAGGCAATGGGGCATCGCGCTTTCCACTGGCCAACTTCTTCGCGCGTCCGGTAGCCGAAATCGCCCATTCCTTCGGCGTGGGCGCGCGTCCGGTACGTCTTGCACTCGATCAACATCGGGCCACCGCCGCTCCGCGCCCGTTGCACCGCCTCCTGCGCGGCTTGCTGCACGGCCAACACGTTGTTGCCGTCCACGGCCACGGCGGGCAGACCATAAGCCGCTCCGCGCTCAGCCACGCGGGGGTTGCCGGCGGAGTAGGAAAACGGGACCTCCGTGGCGAACTGATTGTTTTCACAAACGAACAACACCGGCAGTTTCCAGATGCTGGCCAGGTTGAGGCCCTCGTGAAAGGCGCCGTTGTTGACCGCGCCGTCGCCGAAAAAGGCCACGGCAACATGATTGTTCTTCAGCAGCTTGAAACTGTAACCCGCACCCGCCGCTTGCAGAATGCATGGGCCGACGATGCCGCTGGTACCCATCATTCCAATTTCGGGCGCGAACAAATGCATGCTCCCTCCCCGGCCCCGCGAGCAGCCCGTGGCCCGGCCATAAAGTTCCGCGAAGAGTTGTTGCGGCTCCAACCCCTTGGCCAGCGCGTGTCCGTGGCCGCGATGCGTGCTGAAGACCATGTCGTTCTTGCCCAGTTCGGCGCAAACGCCCGTGGCAATCGCCTCCTGGCCAACGTAGGTATGGCAAGCCCCATGAATCAATCCGCGCTGATGCGATTTGGCCAGTCGCTCTTCGCAGAGCCGGATCAAAAGCATCTGCCGGTAAAGTTTGACCAAATCCGACGTTCTGGTTGTCGCTTCAAGCATGGCTGTTGGCATAAATTAAACAGGATTCCCCAGCAGCGTCTTGGCTGCCGGGCGAATAGTGGAAGGGGAGCGACAAAAAGTCCAAACTTGGCTGCTGTCATAGCAAATGCTTTCCCCGTAATGCGACGGAGGCGTCAGGCCGCTGGTAAGGACTGGCGAGTGGCTCTCCAACTCGTTGAAGTCGCCCAGAGCGCGGCTCACGCTGCGTGCTTGCGGGCAACGGCCCGCTTCCTCCGGCTTGCGCCTCAAGGCTTCGGGATATTGGTCGGAAAGAGTCATTTGAAGTGCAACACAATGTTGGAAGGAAATTGCTCTCCATTCGCCAAAGAAAGCCTCGAATTTGTGAATTGCCAAAACTTGCATTTCGTTTGGAATAATAGGTTTTGCCTCAATAAACCGCCTATGTTTTTAGGTGATTTCCATACTGATTTTCACCAAGAACCATAAAGACGCAAACCCTACCTGATGGGGTTCACTTTTCTGGGTGGCTTCGTATGATGTGACCTGATATCGAGTGGCGCGCTTCTCCCCCTACGGGGATCGATTCACAGTGTTGGTGAAAACGAATTCCATCGCCATCACGGTGTCGTCCGAGCTGCACTCATGGCCCTTTCCGGGACGACTAACCGCCAGGACTTTTCGTCCCATCTGAGAAAGCACCTCGGCCAGGTGCATGGCGCTTTGAGGCGGAACCGCTGTGTCGTTGGCGCCGGTGACAATGGCCAGCGGCATCGTGAACCTTTCCGGCCAATACTCCGCGCTACGTTTCTTATACTCGGCGGGAATCTGCTGCTTCGTGCCGCCAAATGAGGCTGAAATCGCGTCCTGGAAATTGCGGTATTCCAAGTGGTTCGCCAGGGGGATGATCGCGATCGCGCCATCAACCATATCCGGATGAATGGCCGTAAACGTTAGAACCGAGGACCCGCCCATCGAGTTTCCCATAAGGAATACATTGCCAATCCAATATTTCTGGCGCAGGTCCCGGATGATCTGGACGACATCCGCCTCAGCCGACGGCCCCATCCATGAAGTGCTCGCGCGGTAGTCTGGAGATATGAAGATCATCTCGTGCTTGGCCGCAGTTTCGCGGGTGGCACGGGCGTGGGGGTCGTCGGCTTGCACATACCAGGAACGGGGTGCCCCGTGTCCGTGGAACACGATGAGCATGTCATGAGCCTTCGACCGATCAAAGTTCGACGGTAGCAGTTCCACGTACCGCTGAGGAGTTCCATCCAAGTTCGCTTTGAACTCTACATCGGTCGGCGGGCCGTACTTCGAGGGGGAACCAGCTTGGGCGAACGCACTGCAAACGGGTGCGACGATCACGACCGCCGCGATTATTGAAAGGAAATTGCTTTTCACACCCGAAAACGGGAGATGACTTGGATTGAATAATGAGTTCATTGCGTGGATTACGAGATTATGAGATTTCAAAGTTAAGCAGGAAGCGACGTAGCTTTGTTGTCCGTGTCGGGATTCCATGAGAGCGGCTCACTTCGCGGTAGCGAGTTTCTGGTAGGTCAGAACGACAGCCCCAGGCCGGCTTGGAATGGTCAGGCTTATCCCCGTGCTCATCAACTCGCTGCCTGACATCTCCTTGGCGGAATCGAGCTCGTCCAGGTTCAGGTTGGCCACTTTGTATCGTGCCCCAAGGTCCAAGCCTTCAAGTTTCACCCGCGCCGACTCGTAAATGCTTTCGGCGCGGCGAAAAGCCTGCACCAGCCCCCGACCCTCTTCCGGGCGGTCAAACTGCCAAGCCATCCAAACGTCCGGCCCCCCGCTGTAAGGCGTCAACGGATGGTAGTCGCCCATGTAGCAATCCGCATAGCTGCGCCAATTTTTCACGACGCGGCGAAGCAAATCGTAGTTCAATTTGCGGTCGCGCATATCCCAGCAAGCAATGAAGAGCGGGCAATCCATGGCGCTGAGCATTTCGTAGGGGCCGGTCTGGTCGCCGCCCGTGCCGTGGTAGGGGAGCCAAAACGAGAGACCATAGGTGTGACCCTGATTCCCAACCGCATCTTGAATGAAGTCGCTCCGCAGGAATGGCAGTGCGCGGCGCATGGTCTCAAGATCATTGCGGTGTCCCCCCGACGCGCAGGAGTCAATCAACATGCCCGGATGACGGCGGCGAAGTTCGTCCCAGTATGCCAGATAACCTGTCACGTAATGGTTCTCCGTGATCCCCTGGCGATCCTCCGCGTCGTTGTCCCGCCAATAACCAAGCGGGTCAATGTTGTAGTCCTGGCGGTAGAGATCAATGCCTTGCTCGGTGATTAATTTGTCGATGTGGTCGGTGAGCCACTCGCGGGCGGGCGGATTACCCAGGTTTAGCAATGTTCCCTTGAGCAGCCAATCGGGATGGTTTTCGTACAGCCAAGTTCCGGGCGTCACCCGCTCCGGTTCAAACCACACGATACTTTTCACCCCCTTGCTGTGTCCGTAGTCGGTAATGGCTCGCAAACCGTGCGGGAAACGGTTGGTATCCACTTCCCAGGTGCCGGTGTTCGGCCAACCGGACTTGTTGACGTACCACCCGGCGTCCATCCACCAATAATCGGGCTGGAGGCCCTCCTCGACGTAGCGTTTGATGAAGAGCTTCTGGTTCTCTTCGTTGGCCAGGATCATTTCGGCAAACTGGTGGGAACTGCACGGGGTCAGCAGCGGTGCGGACAACTTGCCGCCGACCCGCGGTACGTTGTACGCGAGCATCCAACGCCGCCAGACGTTTTGCGCCCGCAGCCAGTCGCCCTTGTAGAACTGCATCACCACGAGCGGTGTGCGGATCTCTTCGCCGGGATGCAGCTTGAGCCGCGTCACCTCCTGTCCGCCGGTGATCTGCAATCCATTGCCGCCGTCGCGCGTGAACTCTGCCGCCCACTGGCCGGGCCAGCCGATTACCACAATCGCGCCCTCGCCGTTCCATCCAACATTGTAGTAGGGGAACACGCCGCCGAGCGGACGGCCACCCGGCGGCGCGAAGCGAAGCTTCGCGCCCGGACCAAGCGGGGTGGTCAGAGGCTCGAAGTCGTCGGCGCGAACGAAGGTGCCCTTCTGATGATGCAGCACAAACTCCCCCTGGCCGCTCCGCTCCAAACGCGCGTCCAATGCCCGCACGTTCGACAAGATCGCGCTGTCGGCGGCCCCGGTGTTTTTGAAATAAACCGTCCATTCGAGTGTTGGAAAATCGCGGTATTCAATCGAGACGCAGCGCACGGTGAGGGGGGAATCCGGGTCGGTGTAAGTCAGGGTGCGCTCGATGCGCTGCGCGTCGAGTTCGTGGGACTCCCGCTGGATCGGCCATTTTTTCAGCAATTCGGCAGAGGGCTGTCCGTGATAAATGAAGGAAAAAGGCGGCTCGGTGTCGTACGGCTTACGCAGGGAGCCGGCCAGTGTAGGTAAGTCCGAAAGCCAGACAGCGTTCCCGTCCTGGAGAATCACCTTTGCATCGAACCAAGCCGCTTGATCAAGGACATGCCCGTCCCCAGAATCGCCGACGAGCAAAGTGAATTCCGGCGCGCCGCCTAGCTCGACATTGACCACCTGTCCGGGCATGCCCTCGTGGAGCACCCCGGAACGAAAGGCCTCCCGGTCATTGGCATTGACAGAAAACACCACGCTGCCGTGGCCGCCGGCCGTCTCATCGTTGCTGTCCACCCCAATGACGGCTGAAAACGCTTTTGCCGGACCCGACAGGTAAACAACCACTCGGCTGGGCGCGTGGCAGAACAAGCCGCGCGCATATTCCTGGGCTCCCAACTTGAGCAGTTTTCCCGAGTGCGGATTCTTGTTTTTTTGAAACGGACGCGGATCGTGTTGTCCGAGAACCAGCAGACCCGCGTCGAAGGATTTCTTTTCCGGAACACCTTCAAACTTCGCGGCGACCCAAGCGCGGCTTTCAGAGAGTTCAGATGGGGTAACAACCACAGCTTGAGTGCTGACGTTGGCCAGGAGCACCAGCGAAAAAACCGCCGCAAGGGCAAGAAGATGTTTCGTAATCGGGTAGGAGAGACTGATCGTATGGTTCATGTTTAGCGATGTCATTTTGCGCATAAAGTGGAAGGCATCGCTTCTGTTTTTTGTCTAAATCTCTGCTTTTTTGTGTAAATTCCCCGGCTCGTTTTATCTCATAGCCAAGCATTCCTTGAATCCAACAAGAAAACTGTTATGAATCTCCCGCCTCAGACTGGCCGGTTTTGAATCGATCTTCTCTGGCCGGTCTTGTTCCGCTCGGTGACAACCATGTCATTTGACTCGCTCGTAGAGTATCACCGCCGCCCCCGGCTTGTCGGCAATATTCACGGCCATGCCTTTTTCAAGGAGCTCCCGTCCGGGTATCGTCACTGAGCTCTTCGCATCAAAGTCGGTCACCCTGTAACGTGCGCCGGAATCAAGTCCGTGCAGCTTGAAGCAAACCTTAGCGTCACCATTATCAGCACGCCGGAAAGCCTGCAGCATCCCGTCACCCACGCTGGATCGGTTGTATTGCCAGGCCATCCATACATTGTTATCGGTGCTGTAAGGCATCAGTGGATAGAAATCGCCCGTATAGAGACCCTTGATGGCCTTGTACTTCTTGAGCAGTGCCGCAGCAGTTGTCCAAGGGCTCGGATCAGAAGTGTAGAAATTGCCCACCCAAACAAAACTGGCCCCCATTCCGCTTATGAAGTCGTAGGGATTCAAAGACACGGAGCCTATTCCGTGCCACGGAAACCACAGAGACAGGGCATAGTTCATGGTTTGTTCGCCGATTGGATCCCACAGATAATCGCTCGGCGTCAGCGAAACCGAACGTTTCACCATCTCAATGTCAAGTCTTCTGCCACCACCGGCGCAGTTATCAATCATCAGATTTGGATTCTCACGTACAAGCGTGTCCAGATAATCGTACCATCCCATTATGTGTTTGATTTCGTTGATCCCCTGTCGGTCACTCGGTTCGTTGTTTCGCCAGTAATAGAGCGGGTCCATATTGAGGTCGATGCGGTAAACGTCTATGCCGACATCACGGACCATCCTAGAGAACTTGGCCTTGGCCCAGGCGAGGGCATTCGAGTTTCCGAAGTTCACGAGCTGGAACTGTTCCTGATATGCCAAGTCCGGAGGGAGGGGACTGTGTTGAAGCAACCACTCCGGATGATTATTAGCGACCCATGACCCGGCCACCGCACGCTCGACCTCGAACCACAAGAGGAACTTGAACCCGCGAGCATGGGCCGCATCGGCAACGGGTTTCATCCCGTTCGGATACCGCGCCAAGTCGGGTTCCCAGGTTCCCACGGTGTTCCACGGTGCCACCCCCGGAAGATTCCAGGATGCGTACCAGCCGGCATCAATCCACCAGGTATCGATTGGCAAATTATTGGTGGCACAATTTTTTATCCCCTGGATCATATTAGTTTCGGCTGAATCCACAAAACCGATCGTTCCGTGCGGCGAGGCGGCTATCGTCGGGCTCACCTGCTGACCGCCTGGGGTCGGGGAATAGTGATCAAGAATCAGCCTTCTCCACTGGTTGTGCCCTACCATCTTGTCACCGCCTGACCAGAAAAGCATCACAACGGACGGGGTCCTGATCTCTTCACCAGGATGGAGCTTGAGATGCGTCAGTTCCATCCCAGCCCGCACATTCATGCAGTCAGCGCTGGTCTTGGTAAACTTGGCAGCCCACTGTCCACTCCACCCGACCGCAATGATGATGCCGCTGCCGTCGGGCTTTTCGAGGTTGAAGAACGGCATGACCCCAGTAGAATTGGCGCGAACAGTCGCCGGTGGCAGCATCAACGCCGATGATGAGCGGCCTCCAGAACATCCCAGGCTCAGGCTGAAACCGACTGCCAGCGTTGCCACCTCGGGCTTGAAGTCTGTTATGAGCTGGTTGCAGCCGTGGTTGTAGTTGATGCGGAAATCACCCGCGCCCAGCCCGGTCTTAAATGTTGAGTCCAGGGCTTGTATATTTTCGAGAATTGACGTGTCCTCCTTGCCGGTGTTCTTGAAATAGAGCGTCCATTCGACGGTGGGGAAATCGGAATAAGTAACGGCTTCCAATCGTACAGACAAACCAGTGTCTGTGTCATTGTACGTTATGGTTTGCCCGGTCCTTAATTTATCCAGTTTTCTGGTCTCCTTTTTGACTTTCCATTTCCCGAGCATATCCGCTGATGATTTGCCTCCGTAAACAAACGAGAACGGCAGCGGCTCCGCCCGCGCACTTAAGTTTTCTTTGACCCATTTTTTAGCGGCCGCCATTTCCTGGGCTGTTGGCCGGGCAACCGGTGACTGGCCAGCGTAAGTCGCAAAGGCACTTCCGAAAACGACCACTATTAACGTCAAAAAGACAATTCTGTGTTTCATTGCTGCTTTTTATTTGATGGCCTTATCCAATATACCAACTGTCGTGTTTTCATTTCTCTCCTTATTGATGGGTTGTTGCACCCCTCGTCTTCAGGATCAAAGAAGCCAGAAATTCAGCTAACCGCTGGCCGCAAATCGCGCCAACTTTGACCTGAACCCGGGCCGCTCCAACACTTCCGGGTTGACGACATTTTCCGGCGCTTCACCGCGCGCGGCGCGGAGGATGCCTTCGGCCATCGCGACGCTCACGAGCCGCACCACGCGTTGCGTCGTCGGCAGCCAGTGCGGAGTGAGGATGACATTGTCGAGGCCGGTCAGCGGATCATTGGCGGCGAGCGGTTCGTGCGCGAAGACGTCCAGCCCCGCCCCGGCAATCCGCCGCTCTTGCAACGCACGCACCAATGCGTCCTGCCGCACGAGTTCACCGCGTCCAGTGTTGATGAAATAAGCCGTGGGCTTCATCAACGCGAACTCGTGTGCGCCCATGAAACCACGCGTTGAATCAGAAAGCTCGCTATGCAGACTGACGTAATCCGACTCGCGAAGGAGTGTGTCGAGACTTACCAACTCGACCTTGTGTGCCGCCGCTTCCTCCGGACGGCAGTGGCGCGAGTACGCCAGCACTCTCATGCCGAAAGGCTCCAGCAGGCGAATGAGTTCCCATGAAATTCGCCCCAAACCCACGATGCCGAGCGTCTGCCCGACGAGGTCGTCGCCCGTGACGCTTGCTTGAGCGCCCCAATTGCCGGAGCGGGCCATGCGTTCCTGAGCCGGCAGGCGTTTCGCCAGCGCGAGGATGAACAGCATCGCCGCGGACGCCGTGGAATGCGTGAGCGAGGACGGCGCGTTAAACACGGCCACGTCATTCTCCGTGCAGGCGGTAAGATCAATCTTGTCGGTGCCCACGCCGGCGCGACCAATGACCACGAGCCGGTTCGCTCCATTCGCAAAGCTCGCCCGCCGCACGTAGGGGCGAATGAGCACGATCCCATCAGCCGCCGCCACGTGGTGCGGTTCGAGTTGCATGTGGTAAAGTTGTTCCCCATAAGCGGCCCCGAGTGTGACGGGTGACTGATCCATGAGGAATCCGTGGCGTACGTGCGGCGCGGTTTGCAGCACGTCCTCACCGAAATAACCCGCGGCGACTTTGCCGGTGGCGTCCAGGAAATCGCCGGAATAGAAAACTTCAAATGGGCGCATGACCGGCTACCAGTTCTTGAGGTCGTTTTCGGTCGTGATCTCCACGCGCGCGTTGGGTCGCGACGTGAAATCGTCGCGCAGCCGCGTGCCCAGACCGGGTTTTGCCGGCAGGGACAGATGACCGTCCGCAATCGGGATGTGGTCGGTGACGACGTCGCTATACCAACCTTCGGCGTAGGTGTAACTGCGCACGGTTTCCATAATGAGAGCGTTCGGGATGTGCAGCATGAGATGAGCGGCGGCCCAAAGACCGACCGGCCCGATGGTGTCGTGCGACGTGATCGGCAGGAAGTAAGTATCGGCCAGGCTGCAAATTTTGCGTCCCTCGGTAATGCCGCCACCCCAGGAGAAGTCCGGCATGATGATATCGGCAGCGGGTTTCTCGATCCAGGGGCGCATGTTGTAGCGGGTGAACACGCGCTCGCTTTGGCAGATGGGAATCTTGGTGGCCTGCTTCAGCCGCACGTAAGCGTCCACATTGTCCGGCGGCATGATTTCCTCCAGCCAAAGAATGTCGTACGGTTCGAGCGCGCGCGCAATGCGGATCGCGGTCGGTAAATCCCACCGCGCGTGACCTTCAATGGCGATGGCCATGCGATCGCCCACGGCGCGACGGATGTCCTCGACGATGCTCAGACCCTGCTTGAGATCGTCGTTGGAAATCGAGTGGGCGAGGACGCCGGCGGCGGTCTTGCCGCCCCAGACGACGTAGGGCGCGCGCGGATCCGCCGGACCGGAGAGCGTGGTGCCGAACTGATCAAACGGCCAGATTTTCATGGCCCGGATGCCCTGGCGGAGGAGGTCTTCCGCCAGTTCGCCTGCCCGGCCTTCGGTCCACATATCGAGGTCGGGATATTTTCCGTACCCAACGCAGGTGTTGTAAATGGGCACGCGCTCGCGGTTGCGTCCGCCGAGCAAATTGTAGATCGGCTGGCCCATGTGCTGGCCCGCCAGGTCCCACAGCGCAATGTCCACGGCCGAGATCGCGCGCATCTCCGCACCGGCGGAACCGCAAAAGTTCACCAGCGAGAACATGTTGTTCCAGTGGTTCTCAATGTTGAGCGGGTCGCGGCCGATCAACAGCGGCGCCAACACGTCGTGAATGATCGCCGCCACCGCCCGCGGCGTGTAATAGGTTTCGCCGAGGCCCACGAGTCCGTCGTCGGTGTGGATGCGAACCCAAAGATTGTTGGGCAGCGCCTGCCGGGAGCGGGGGTTGTGCTTCAACCATTCCGATTCCGGGACCGCCTGAAACCAGATGGTTTCAATCTTGGTGATTTTCATGTTGTGATGGTTGCGAGTTTAATGCTTTCGATGAAGTGAAGCGACTGCCTTATCCGCGTCACTTCACCTGTTTGTAAGTGATGACCAACGCGCCGGGCTGTTCGCGGATCGTGACGAGCAGGCCGCGCTTCATGAGTTCCTCGCCGGTCAAGGTTTGCGCCTCATCCGGGCGGTCGAGATCGGTCACAGCGTAGCGGGCGACAGGATCAAGTCCACGCAGCTTGAAACGTCCCGCCTCGAAATTGGAATCCGGACGCCGGAAGGCCTGCACCATCCCTTCGCCAGTTTCCGGACGATCATACTGCCAGGCCAGCCAAACATCATTCGCCAAACTGTATGGCGTCAGCGGATAGAAGTCGCCGAGATAGTTCGGACCGATCTGTTTGAGTTGGGCAAACAGTCGCCGCGCCAACTGGTAATTCAGGTCCTTCTTCCGCATGTCGTAGCAGAGGGTCAAACTCGGCGACATATTGGCGCGGAAGCCGTACACATCAACGTCGGGCTGGCCATGTTGTCCGATCGCCGATTGCCCGGTCACATAACCCGCACCGTGATACGGGATCCACGAGGCGAAGGCGAAGTGATGGTTCTGCTGACTGGTCGGCTCGAAGAGAAAATCGCTCCGAATCAAAGGCACGGCCCGACGCAAAGTTTCGAGATCATCGCGCCGACCACCCGAGGCGCAAGAGTCGATGCGCAAATTGGGGTGGCGCTGGCGGAGCCCGTCCCAGTAGGCGAGATAGCCTTGGACGTAGAGGTTCTCCGTCATGCCCTGACGATCTGCCGAATCGGCGCCCAGCCAGAAAGAGAGCGGATCCATGTTGAAATCCTGCCGGTAGAAATCAATGCCCTGTTCCCGCAAGGTCCGGTCAACATGGTTGATGAGCCAGTTCAACGCCTCGGGATTGCCGAGGTTCAACAGACTGCCCGGACCACTGCCGAAGGCGCCACCTTGCGGCGCGGCGGGGGTCTTCGCTTTTTTCGCGAGCAACCATTCGGAATGATTCTTTGCGATCCAGGAGTTGGCATCGCCAACGCGTTCAGGCTCGAACCAGACGATCGTCTTGATGCCTTTGCCGCGAGCGTGGTCACTGACTGCACGGAGTCCGTTGGGGAAACGCGTCTGATCCGGCTCCCAAGTGCCGGTCTTCACCCACTCGCCGCCACATGGGTACCAACCGGCGTCCATCCACCAGTAGTCCAGTTTCATCCCTTCTTCGAGATACCGATCCACGAACAACTTCTGATTCTCCTCATTGGCTTGCGTCATCTCCTTGAACTGATGGGAACTGCACGCCACGATCTGCGTCGGCGGCAGTTTGCCATCGGCCGTTCGCGGGAGATTGTGCGCGACCATCCAGCGCCGCCAGATGTTCTGCGCCGTCACCGTGTCCGTTCCCTGCCAGAAGAGCATCGCGATCAGCGGCGAGCGAATCTCCTCGCCGGGTTTCAGGGACAGATGGGTGAGTTCCTGCCCGGCCGTGATGTGCAGACCACGCTCCGCGTCACGCACGAACGAACCCGCCCACTGCCCCGGCCACCCGATGGCGAGAAACACTCCGCCGCCGGGCATTTGCAGATTGTAGTACGGAAAGGCGGCGTTGGTCGGTCGTCCGCCGAAAGAAACGAACCGCTTGGTGGTCTTTGCATCAAGCGTCTGCCGGAAGGGCTGGAAACTGTCGGCCGTACACCAGTCGCCTTTGGTGCCGTGAAGAACGAATTCACCCTCCTGCCCCCGCTGGAAGCTGAGATCCAAAGCCTGAATATCTTCCAGGATCGGCGTGTTCTCCTTGCTCGTGTTCTTGAAGTACACCGTCCACTCGATCGCCTGGAAATCCTGATACTCAATGCCCACGCAGCGCACCTGCAACCCCGTCGCCGGGTCGGTCCAAACGATGCGCCGCTCCGTACGTTGGCCGTCCAGCTTGCGCGAAGACCGCTCCGGTTTCCACTGCGGCAGCAACTCCGCTGAAGATTTGCCGGCGTAAGTGAACGAAAAGAACGGTTCATCAAAATACTGGCCGCGTTTGAAATCAACGCTGAGAACCTGATTTTCCGCGAACCCGGAAATTCTCAAGCCGAAAACCACACAAAGGGTCGCGACGGAGAGTGGGAGCTTTCTTATGAAATTCATATGTATTGGCAGTGTGCGCGTTGTTGTTTTTATTTAGTGACCATGAGACATAATGCGCGGCTGGAAATGTCCCACAACGGACACTGACAGGCCGAACTTCCTGGATTTAATATCTTGAAGATTAAAATCCAAAGCATTTTAGAACACCATCGGTTTCTGGCTAAATTCCTCCGGTATTTCCGATCACGGTCGGGGTGACAGTTCACAGCTGGCAATCCTGCTGTCCCGAACGGAGGGGGATCGTTTTCATCTCGAGGTCATGCACGACACGAATGCAAGCGAACGAAGCCTTGTTCACTGATTGAACGAAGAATGGTTTTGGAAGGGCTGTAAGCCGATTTCTGTCTGCCCGGATTGCTCCGGGGAGAGAATCATTTGTCTTAGCAGCCAGTACCCGGAACCCGTTCCGCTTGCGCGGAACCTGGAACGGGCCGCTCCGAGGTTCCCTATTTGGCCTTGCACCCGATGGGGTTTTCCGTGCCGCGTCGCTTGCGCTTCGCGCGGTGCGCTCTTACCGCACCTTTTCACCCTTACCCCGACCACGTTGCCGCGGCCAGGGCGGTTTGTTTTCTGTGGCACTGTCCGTCGGGACGACTCGCGCCGTCGCCGCCCGTGTGTATCTCCGACGAAATCGGAGTTACACGGCATCGCGCCCTATGGAGTTCGGACTTTCCTCCCCCGACTCACGCCGGGAGCGATTCTCCGCCCTTCCAAAACCAATAAGATCGTAGGCGAAAACAATTCTTCGCTCAAGCTGCGAATTCCCCGCTGATGAAACCGCCGGTGGCCCGGCGAAAAGCGCGCCGCACATTATTAAGCCCTCAATAGTTAGACGCAGTTTCATGGTTCACCCAATTCTCGCTCCGTCAATTTGAAGCAACCGCATCCGACACAACAACGACCCCGAACCGGTCCGCAGCATCACAGCGGCCGACCGCGACAACTCCGCCCAGCCCGCGCAATTGACCAGTTGGCGCGTAGGGGGATCAGGTCTTGTTGATCTCGAACGGCGGGAGGTTGGTTACTTTCTCCTCTGGGGCGCGGAATTGATCGTCCTGTTCGAGCAGCCATTTGAGTCCGTCCCCCAATACCCGGATGGTGTGCTCCCGATTTATGCCCACGTGATCCGACTCGTACCAGGTGATCTTCTTGGGTTCCTTGGCGGCATCCTGCAGCGCCTGGCCGGCCGGAGCCGGGACTAGGACGTCATACTTGCCGTTCTGGAAATACACGGGGGTGGGCGAAATCTGGTTGACGTAGTGAATCGGATCGGCAACGCCGAGGAAGTAGCGCACAAACGGTATGATGCCCCCGATAACAACGCCCACTTTACGTTCCTGGGAGCGGGTCAGTTGGGGCAGCGGCGGCTTCTCCGGATCCAGATTCTTGCCGTCAATCAGGCCCAAGGCCACCGCCACGCCCAGGTGATTGGCGTACGAGTCCCCCAGTTTTCGGAAGTCGCCGCCGCCGTACACCAGAACCCCGGCGCGCAGGCGCTTGTCCCGGGCCATGACCGTACTGCCGGTGATGGCCCCGTAGCTGGCGCCAATAATATAAATGCGCTTTGGATCAATGTCGGGATGGGTCGCGAGATAATCAATGAGCCGCCGCGTTTCATTGATGGTCTTGGCGGGACGTTGCACGAACGCCGCGAGCCGGGCTCGAAGCGACAACTGACCCGCCAGTTTCCGTTCGCCCTGGGTGTATTGGTCGAAACTCACGAAGGCAAACCCCGCCTGATTGAACGGGGCGGTGATTTCTTTCAGAAAGTTCTTGTTTTGGCCGATACCGTGCAGGAAGACGACGACGGGGAGCTTCCGCCCCGTACGTTTCATCGGCAGGGACATCAAAGTGGGTATCTTCTCGCCCTGATATCCGTCGAAGGTGAATTTGGTAATCGTGTAGCCTTTTTCCGGGGGTTCCTTGTTTACCTCGGTCGTATCGCTCACGGTGACGTTCAGCGGCGCGCGGGGATCGTAGTTATCGAAATAGTACGCGTCGCGATAGACTTTAATCGCCCAGAGCAGGACAACCAGGGTCAATAGGACACCGAAACCAAGCTTCAAGATTTTCTTCCACATAACTATTTCCTCTTCCGGGTCATTACAACCTGCCGACGAGCGGCCCAATCCGCAAGAGATTATGACCCCATCGGCGCGCCTGGCATTCAACCGGGCAAACAGGCCGGTTTTACCCGGCCGTCTGCAACTCGTAATTCAAAACCGACAGGCTGTAAATTGCCGCCGTGTCGCTGCGGAGTACCAGGCGGCCGAGGGTGATCGGCCATGCGCCTTCAGCCTTGAGGAGGTTTATTTCCGCCGGGGAAAAATCTCCCTCCGGGCCGATCCACACGCACGCGGTCGTTGGGGCGCGTTGGTGCTCCTCGCGGAACTGGCGGATGATCTCGCGCGGATGCCGGCGTTCGTCTCGCAACGACGCGATGAGCGGCAAATCAAATTTCTCCCGCCGCGCGAGATGGTTTTTCAACGTCACCGGCGTCTCAATCTTCGTCAGCCATGGCGAGCCGCATTGCTTGATGGATTCAACGGCGATCTGTTGCCACTTCGCGCTTTTATCCGCCGCGTCCGATTCGTCGAGGTGGATGACGACGCGCTCCGAAAGGATTGGCACGACGCGCGCGGCGCCCAGTTCGGTGGCTTTTTGGATGATGTAATCCATCGCCTTGGCCTTGGGCACGGCTTGTAGCAGAGTGATTTGACAAGGCAAGAGCGGGGAAAAGGTTTTGTGCAGCACGCCGAGGCGAACGGTGCGTCGGGCCGCTTCGCGCACTTCGCAAATCAACTCGTGGCCCGCGCCGTCGAGCACCGTGACGCGCTCGCCGGGTTGCAGTCGCAACACGCGGACGGCGTGGTGCGCCTCGTTGTCGGTAAGTTCCACCGTCGAGTTCCGGCAATGGTCGGGTGGCAGATAGAAGCGGTGCACGGCAACTTTAGCACGCCGGGCTGGGGGCCGGCGCGCCTAACGAAACAAACTCTTTGCCTTCTCGAGAAAGCCTTTGCTAATCGGGTTCACGCTTTCGTCGCAGGTTTCGGCGAACT
>ORMF010348104.1_pt1 | contig 18223 bp, 18 predicted proteins | sample 1779871 | NCBI WGS metagenome assembly ORMF01 (sample SAMEA104232316, study PRJEB22302) | groundwater metagenome | biome: forest; feature: aquifer; material: groundwater | place: USA | collected 2011-08-07 | depth 5.4 m | reverse complement strand
TTAGATGAGATTGGAATTCCATCTGATCACATAAAGACTGCAAACGTCAACGTGAACCCAACATATTATGGGCCTGGTCAAAATTCAAACTATAACACATATTCACAGATTATTGTAAAGACAGACCCAAAAAACATAGAGATCATATCTGAAATAGTAAATCAGGAAGGCACTGCATATATTGAAAGTACCTCTCTTTCAGTATCTGAATCTGCAATAAATAATGCACGAGGTGAACTTAACCAAGAGGCTCTGGAAAATGCCAAGACAAAAGCAGAATCAATGGCAAAACTTGCCGGCCTAAAGGTAAAGGGTGTGCAATCAATTGATGCTGTAAATCCATTTGTAAATTCGAATGGTGGATTGACAAGCATTTACGGAGTATACATGGTACAACCATACTATTATCAGAATCTTAGTGGCGAGATTGTCACATCAGTCATAGTTGAATTTGAGCTTGGTCAATAATCCCAATCTATGAATAATCACGCAAGGTAAAGCCCATGCGCTCTTTCATGTGCAAAAAGATCTTCAGGATAGGCAACAAACCCACAAACACTGCATCGTGCCAAATCAAAATGCTCTATCATTACTTTAGTTGCAATAATTACCGTGTTTGATTCCGCTGAAATTAACTGCAATTCCTTAATCTTGCCTGTCATTTTTAAGAATAATTCAAGGTCATCTTTTGTGAGTTTCTTGTCATCAGACGTTATGATTCCATCTTTTTCCAAGTTAACTGAGAATGCATGATTTGTAAGATACTTTGCAAGCTCATCAGCTAACTTTTCATCAAAGGCACAATCAATAATCAACATTGCATCTAATCACATGTGTTTAAAATCATTTTTGTGTAAAAACATGTTTATCAATGAGATGTCAATTTATCCAAAATCAATGAACAAAAAACTTCGATATGTTTTTGTAATTTTGGGAGTTATTTTGGTATTGTATCTTGGAACAGATCCTTTCTCTCATCTTTCCAGACTAATGTATTTACTTCAACCTAGATGATGTTTAGTCCAATCATAAAATGATTTGAAAACAAAAGATTAGAAGACCTTATGAACTTGCAATTATTTCTCTAGTTATATTATGAAATATTATGTGATTTTTTTGATTTTAATTGGCATGATTGGACTTCCTGATTCTTTTGCGGTGCCACCAATGGAAAGAGTAATGATATTAGGGGATACAAAAATCCTAGACAATAAAGGTAATGAAATAGATTTGATATATGCAGGAAATCAAATTCTTATTGCAACTCCTTCATTTACTACTGCGTTTCCACTAAGTGTTCACTATGGTTGTGGCAAAACAATAATTGATGGTGATAAGATAAGATGTACGGGGTTTTTGCCAGAACTCCAACATGTCAAAGGTGACCAACTAATAGGCGAATCAAGATTTGAACAACACGCAGTAAGCATAACTCAGATTTCTGATGCTGATGGTATTACAGTTCATCTTTCTTGGATAGAGGGTATTTTAGCAACTGATCATGTGATATCTCCTACAGTTTCTTGGATTCCAGAAAAACCTGGAACATATTCAATTACTACTTTTTTTTGGGAATCCGTTAACAACCCTACCGCACTAGGTCCTCCAGTATCTATAGAAATTACAGTAAACTGAATGTTAATCTGTTGGAGAAAAAGAAAATGAAAACTAGATACAAAATTCTAATTATTATTGTGATTGTTCTGGTGGTTTTCTTTACTGTTACATTTGAGAGGCGATACGAGGCAATTAATGCATTTTATCTTTCAACCCAAATTTATGACAAAGAAAAACTCTGCAATACCATTCATGGCAAATGGGATTTTACTTACAATACTTGTGATTTTGTAGAGGATGTTAAATGCTTGGCAATAGGTGGTGAGCCTTTGAGTAAACCTGATGAATGGCGTTGTCTTGATGTGAATAACTGTGTGATGTATGCAATGGATATTCCTACATGTCACTTTGGAGAACAAGAAAATGAAAACTAGACTTTTGATAATATTTGCCCTTGTTGGTATATTCTTGTTATTTTCACAAAATTCAGAAGCATTGATGCTGATAGGTGATCCTACAAAGAATTTAGATGTAATAGTAGTTGGTACTATTGTTTCTGCTTATCCTAATTATGACAAATCAGAAACAGAGTATGAGGTAAGCATTGAGGAGATAATAAAAGGAGAATTCCTGTCTAATGGAACTCCAAGAAAAACTCTTCATTTTACTTCTTTTGGAATCGCAGATCCTCAAATAGAATTACATCGCACAATAAATTACAAAACTTTTAAAGAAGGTGAACGAGCATTACTTTTGTTATATGAAAAAAATAATAGACTAGAACATGGTCTTTCTGTAGTTAATTCTTTTTGTAATGCTGAACAGATGATGCAACTGTATTATGTCCCAGCAGATGGACTTGTTTTGAATCAAACCGGTATAACCGAACAACCATTTCATACCTATGAACCGATTACTGCTCAGTTTTATTATTTTAACAAAAATCTTACCGAATCTGAAATTGATGTAACAATCCAGATAATTGATGATTTTCCAGACATACATCATGTTGAAACATCTACTCTCAATCTAGAGAAGTGTCAAGCATATGCCATAGCAGAAACAAAGTTTGTAATTGAGAAATCTGGTACATTTGCGATTTCTGCTGATGTGGATGGAGGAAATGGTGGAGGTCAATCATATAGTGGAATTGTTGTAGTGGATTATTTTCAATCTCCTCTAAAACAAATCAAATCAGGAACAAAATATCATAATGTGCAGTGCAATGATGGACTAGTTTTAGCTCAAAGAGGAAATACTGAAAAATCAGCATGTGTCACACTTGATACCAAGATAGAGTTAACCGTACGTGGATGGGCACATGACGACAGAGTAATACTAGGATGCACAGGGGAGCGAGTCCAAAAATGCTATCCTCAAGACAGAGACGAATACAGAAAAAAATTACAGAACTATTACTATGGGTTTAGTGAAGAGCCCGATTCTGAGATAAACGTATCATGTATGACCCTGGAAACAAGTAAAGAGACTGCGACATTTTTCAAAATACCTTCATACTTGCCAGAAGATTATTCCTTCAAATGCTCTTTTTCTGGTACTCCTTACGAATCATATCTGATATTTGACAATAAAGGAGTACAGAATGGTTGGATTTCACACATTCCTGAATTGGTTTCAGATGGTGCAATATTCATTTACCAAACTGATCAAAAAAGTGCTGTCGGTGAAAAAAAATATGCCACATATGGCACTGCAACGCAAAGAATTCAGGATACATATGATGATGTAATGACTAATAACCCATCATTGAACCCGCAACTAATACACATTAATGGAATGCTTGCATATGCAGTTGACTCGTGCAATGACTGTGGCATTCAAACAGCAAACTTTGCAGATGGAACGATTATTCAAAAGTATGCGACTGAATCTAAAATCAAATTCATTGATGAAAATGGAACCAGTTATTTCCTCAAGGCAGGAATTCCATTAAGTGACTTGATCAAGGTGGCCGAATCACTTCAGTGATTTCTTGGATGGATGTAAAATGAAAACTAAAAAAATAGTATTTTCAAAAAGCTTTGGCATCGCAGCTTTGATTCTATCTGGAATGATTCTAATTTCATTATTTTTTCAATATGATCAAGGGATTGTATTCCCAATTGTAATTGTAAGTGATATCCTATCTCCTTACAATGAATTTGTTCGACATTCAAACTATGATGCTTCAAATGTTCTAGATTGCAATGATGAAGAAAATCCTTACAATGAATACGACTGCTTTAGAGATGCCTATTCTACATGTCATGCATCTGCAGTACATCCTGAAATCTACACAACAGAAGGGGACACTATCTACACCACTTTTACCATCACTCCTGATTGTAACATACAAGGTATAGTTGATATGAGCACTGACAGATTTTGGGCAACGGATGAAATCATAACTACTGAATGTATATCTGTAGGCAGAGGTGATTATTCCTGGAGTATAGGAAGTTGTGATGCAGAAAATCTGCCTGAAATGCAGTTTAATTTTGAGATGCAGTTGTATCCAAAGATTCGAGAATGTGAAGAAAACGGAAACACGTGGAGCCGTGAAACACTGTCTTGCATCAACAAATATGATGCCTCAAGTGAATCAATCTGGAAAAAGTACATTACTGTTTCTGCAAGCAGAAACGATGATCCTGCACTTGCAGATGCATTGCCAGTTTATAACATGGTGAACGACTTTGATGATGAGATCTTGTATGATTTGCTTTTTGGAGCAGACGGATGTAAAGGGGAGACGGAAATATGCAAAATATCTGGCGGAATATCCCTTGACAGAACATACTCTTTTCTTCCACGAAACATAACGGTTTCAGACAATGACCAATATACCACAACAATTGATGTAGTACAAGCAGAACAACTGCGCGCTGTACTTGACTGGAAACAATCTGACGGTTCATTTTACTCTGTTGTTCATTTTGATGGAAAGCAGTATTTTTTGACATTATCCACGTTTGATTCAGAAAAGACGCCGGATGTAAAGATGGATGTTCTTGGGGCTTTTGCCAAACCCGTTGCCTTGGAAAAAGGTCACGCGCTAAACTATACAATTGCCATTACTGCATGGTCAACATATGGGACAGACGCCAAGATAGATTTGATGGCAGTTCAAGATGCAAAGGACTCTGGCATTGATGTTTGGATAGAACCTGACATCATAACAGTACCTGAGAGAAGCAATTCCACTGCCACACTATTCATCAAAGCGCAAGACGATGCAAATGATGGCATTTATGACATTCGTGTCATAGGATACGCAAATGGAAAACTGGCTGATCTTTATTGCAGAAATACAATTTGTCCTACAGTAAACATCGGTGACTCTGATTGGTCAATTAGAACATTTGGCTCTGGTACCAATATGGGAATTGGCGGAAGTCAACATCCTGAAAACACATGGATGGAACTAGAGTTAAACAAGAATGAGTTTTTTGAGGGTGACATGGTAGAAATCAATGCATATCTTGTGAACAACAGCACTGAGAAAATAGAGTTTGTCCCAGACAACCTCTTGATCAAGGTGATAAAGGCACAGCCCGTTGGATACTATGAAAATCTTTACGGAATTGATGCAAGGTATGAATCAGATGAAATACTAGTCTTGGAACCTTACTCCAAGACACTTTTGGTAAGACCATTTTACTGGAATCAAAACACTTTTGAGAATTTTGATGATGAGCAAAGAGTTGATGTAAGACAGCACAAGATGATTGCCACATTTGTTGGAGACAATTATGCATGGAATGGTGACAGGGGGTTTGAGATTAAGTAGAAAATGAAAACTAGACTTTTGATAATAATTATAGTATTCATCATTGGAGTTACTATCTATCTAGGTGCATTTTCTTATTTTACACCTAGCACAAAAGAAAATCCATATGGTATTGAGGCAAGAGTCATGATCCAGTCTACATATCTTTCCCCGCCCATACAACCAAAAAGCCCAATTGAACCACAAGATGTTCTATGGCTTAGATACAATACAAAACAATCAGTTGACCTGAGAGAGTTTATCATATGTAATGGACCTTATTGCATAACCCACCAATCAGGCAATGAACCTCCACATCCAGAACTGTCTGGCTTTTCAGAAAAGTTGGGAGGTGGAACAATAGGTGATTTGCCTTGGAAAATTGGAGACACCGTACACATTTGGGTAAAAACACGTCATATTTATTCTTCAGAAAATGGAGATTTGATCAAATTCGATGATCCAGGTTTGAACATTGATTTAGGTGAATCAAAAATAATTCGGGGTCCTACGGAACGAATTTAATTTTGTGTGTACAATAAAGAATTGGAATTGTATAAAAGATTAGAACACTTTATGAAGTTGTTATGATTGTGTCAGTCATATTATGAAATATCTTATAATTTTCTTTGTTTTGGTTGGATTTGCAATAACTTTGTCTGTAAACAACATCTACGCAATACCACGTATTGATTCCCAACGAATCTATGATAACAGTGATGTCATATTACTCGGAAAAGTAATTTCTGTAAACTCTACTTTCTCTCCAACGTATAATCTGTATGAGATTCAAGCAGAAAAATTCCTCAAAAATCCACAGAATTCAGACATTGTCTTTGTAGCTGGACAAAAGACTGTCTATTCACGAGCAGGAAATTCTGTTTTTAGTGTAAATGATAGGGTATTGTTTTTTCTTTCCAATGACACTATGAAGTATGATCAATATTCTGAAATCTTTAGAATCTCTTCATTACATTTAGCGGAACCGGAATGGGATAAATGCAATATCTTTGAAAAAGAGATTCCAAGAGAGCACTGGTTTCTTGGCGGAGTAGGAATAGATCCCAAAATTCAGCAAGGAACCAATAGTGACATTGAGAATTTTAAGAAAGACAAGCTGGTTACAGTAACATATGATGTTTCCAATCTTTCAGATTCCGCACAAGAGTTTGATCTCGATGGTACTATTTTGGTTTCTAATGGAACATCATTTGAAACCATGTCAACAATGAATCAACACATAATTCTTGAACCGTGTACTATTTACAAGACGATAGATTGGAGATTCACTCCTGACATGTCAGGATTTTATAATTTTGAAATTAAAGACCCCCGTTCAGGCAGTTATGGTTTGGGGTTTACAGTGGTTGATAATGATCTAGTTGAATCTCCACTAAAGCAGTTCAAGTCTGGAATAAAACCAAAAGATATTCGATGTAACGAAGGATTACAGCTTGTCATGAAAAATTGGAAAGGAAATTGGGTCTGTGTCAAAAATTCAAGTGTGGAGAAACTAACTTTACGTAATTACATTTATCATAGTTTTGGCTCCTCTGGAGTTGAAATTCAATCTGATAAAATAGAAACTTGGAAAAAATATGTAGATCCAAACCCTCAACCTGAAATAATATTAAATGAAACAAAATCTGACTCAGGAACTCCTCATGTGATTCATGTTATTGATAATGAAGAGATGAAATTAATGATTGAATTTTTTCAAAGCAGATATCATACATCGATGATAACATACTCTGGCCCATACGTGATCCTTAACGCTACAAATGTTTGGGGCGAAACAATATCACTTGTCATGCAACCTCTTGATGATAGAATAACTGCAACATTAACTTGCAATCATAATGACTGGAGAAAACAAGAGATAATCACTGAAAATGTGTTGGCACATCTACAGAATAAAAATTGTTTTGCACCTACACTAGAAGAAACAATGCACAAAAATAATGCAGAGCCTGGACCTGACTACGATTCTAATAAATACGATACCGTCTTTGATGACGGCTCTCCAATCCAAAGTAAAAAAACAGGCGAGACAGTCCTTGATGCAGATAATTGCAAAAGATATGCGTATTGGCTAACTAAATATCAAAAAGAGAAAATTGACGTCTCTGAAGACTATCCTCGATATCCTCCGTGGGGAAATGAAATCTTTCCTTTGGTAGACTACTGTCTTGCTAATGGTAATTTGATAAAAACAATCCAAGAGGATAAAATTCATTGGGAGTTTCAATTAGAAAATGAAAACTAGACTTTTGATAATTGCAGCAATTGCACTTTTTACAATAGGACTTGTAGGTGGAATGATAATTTTTAATGATTACATATCAAATGATCAAAACAAAATCAAACCAACACTAATTGGAGAAAAACAAGCTTATGAGGTTGTGACAAAAGTAGGACATTGGACCAAAGCAAAACTTGATGGGAAAACTATGAACATGGAGTTGTTACACATAAAAAATGACGGATTTGCATTTTTTGTAGACAAGGAAACACTTGAAGACGGAGAATTATTCATGAATAAATTCCAACAGATTCAAGAAGGACAATACGTCTGGCAAGTAAAGATAATGAGCAAAAATAATGTCGTCACGGACTATTTACTTGATGCATCAAATGGGACTGTTTTATCCAGATCCGATTTTAGGTTTTCAAAGATTAATCTTGAAGTGTTTGGCTCATATTCTCCCCTCACTCTAAAAGATCATTTTCTACAGGGCTATTTGGAGCCGGCCAACCCAATGGACAGTCATAACATTAGCATTTTTGTTGATGATGTTTTTATGGGTACCACATCCACTGATCCTGATGGATGCTTTCAATTCAATAGTTGGGATGATAGCAAGCTAGAACAAAAATTCAAGGAAATTATAGAATCTGATAAAAAGAAAATCGAACATTCCCCTGCAGAAATCAAATTCACTGCTGTGTATTTGGAAAATGAAAATCATAATCCCGTAAATATGACAAAAAACTCCTATCTATATCTAGGACTGGTACCACTAGCATGGCCATCGTATGACGTCTCAATTTTTCCAAGCGTGATTCATTTAACAAAGGGAAGTCCAGTGAACTTTGAGCTGACTGTAAAGCCCAATCAGAAAGAAGTAGAGATAAAACACATGGAGATCAACATGAAGCGTCTCCCATGCGGTGTCACTTGGGCATCAACAACCTCTAGTGCAGAACCTGATTCGGATAAAGTGACAATGGATCATGCAGGAACATTTCATCTTATCTTGAGTGCTACAGATTATGCAAAGTCTGGCAAGTACTTTGTAGAAATACAACATAATTCAGACAATCCTTACGTAATTGATTCTAATATTGCAGGCTTTGAGCTCGTAATATCTGAAAAATGATAAGATCTGGAAATCTTTTATTTTCATACATCATATCTAAAACCAAATTTTATTTACCTACTATCAATTAATCTTTAATCTTCTCTAGAATTTTGTTATAGGCTTTTATTCTCTCCATCTAAAGTAAGAGTCTAGTTTTCATTTTCTTAACTCACGGGCCACATACTGCGTCCTCATATGGTATTGGTTTTGCATCTATTACTGAAAGTGTGTATTCATCTAAAACCACTACATAGCCAGTACTGTTTGACCTGAACACAGAAAGGTACGCAAAGTGTTCTTTACCATCGTTTGGAATTATTGGAAACAAACAAGTAAAATCCAAGCCGTCGTATTTTTTATGATTTCCATCAAGTCCATATATTTTTCCATTTGAGGAAACATGAATGTTCCATGTAGTTTGCTGAGGGAAAATTCCGTATTTTGAAGCAGTTTCATTTGCCAGTTGAGCAGTATCAATATCCCAAACTTTTGCAGATCTTGAAACTAGATCAATTCCATAAATCCTTGGACAGTTTGGAAAGTTATCCACAGAATTACAATAAAGAGATATAACATTTACAGGTATGATGAAAAATCCAAATATTGTACAAATAGAAATTATTATGATTTTGTATCTAGTTTTCATTTTTTTTTCTCCAAATAACAATTCCTGCAATACTAGCAAAAATTCCCACTACAAACAGGATACTCATCAAAATAGGATTAAGAGGAAGTGCGTTGCTGAGGCCTGTGTCATTACATGCCTCCCACCATTCAAGTGCTTCTGTAGCACACATAGCATGAGATTCGTTTGTAAAAGTGGAAAAGAAAACAATTCCAATAATTATAATTATTTTAAATCTAGTTCTCAATTCCTCTCCTCATATTTTCTTGATGCAAATTCCATCATAACTCCTATTCCAGTAATAATTAAGCCTGAAGATACCATGGCAAGAAACAAGATGATTGAAAGGTTTGGATCAAAATTAAGAAGGAGATTTTGATAATAGTTGTTTGTAGCCATGAAATATCCCAGAATGAAAAGAATTATTCCTGCAATGATAATTATGAAATTAGTTTTCATTTTCTACTCTAGTTTGCAATACAGCTGGACTGCCAAACTCAATCGTAATTGGAACTTCAAATGGAATCATCTTGCGATACTTTTCATAATAAAATTTCTCTGCATCATCATGTTTATCCTGAAATTTTTCATCAATTCCAATTGTGATTCCTGGTTCTGCACCGCCACTTCCAACACCAATCAGTCCAACTTCTTTTCCAAAATCACTGCCAACAATGGTTTGTGCCATTTTGGCTCTGGTTTCGACTGGTAGTGAATTGGTATCCTCAGATAATGCAACTATTTCCCCGCTTTCTCCGAATCTGGAATTCTGTACTAGAAATCCATAAAATCCTGTACCGTTAATGACTAACGTTCTTTGAGAGGACGGTGGAACATTATCAAAACGCCAAAGTCCTTTTGAATTATCCAAAATATTGACAGTAGTCAATCCATCATTTACAAACGTTACAGTATCGCCATCTTTCAAATCCATCACAGTATAATGTGGAGCAATTGAAAGTCTGGTTCCACTATTCTCAGTGACATCATAAATGATGATAGTATTTGGTTCTATGAATTCAGGATTTAAAATACATTCATCATTGCCAACCACAAGATACTTTTCGCCACAATGACCTCTCGCATCTGTGGGTTCAATTAATCCATATTCAACAATTTCAGATTCTCCAAGATCAATGTAAAATGGTATAGGAAATGGATGAGTGTAATTCTCATCATACTGAGTAACCACCTGTACCTTGATGGATACTTTATCACCTATGTTCCACTTGTTTTCATCAAATATAGGAATTATTGTCGAGTCCTTTGTAGAAAAATAAATATTGTCTTTGATTACACAAGAAAATCCATTACAAATCTTGTATCCTTGTAGAATAGCTGGAACATCTGACCAGATGTTTAATTGAAGATGGGTGTTGCAATCATTTTGTATTGGACACATAATTGGCAAAAATTCCTTTGAATAAAACATCTGTGCTGAAAATCCATATGGGTTTTCTTTGGAATATTGCGGATCATTTGATAGTGCAAAAAACCCAACGATAATAGTAGAAACAACAGATATTGTAATTGCAAATATTATCAAAAGTCTAGTTTTCATTTTAATTATTCACATCCTGGTTGATCCAACCCAAGTACAGCACCGGTAACTCCCTCAATCATAACTAATTGAGTAAAGTATTCTGGATAACCACAATGACCGTTCTCAAATTTTTGTTCTGATGTGGATTTGAAGCTAACTGGGATGACATACACTGGTTTATCATCAAATATTATAACTTGAGCTTGGCCTATTTCTTGCATCTTGTATTGGAATTTTTTTAGTTCTGAATTTGTCTGTACTTCTTTTTGCATAAACTCTTTGGCTATTGATTTTGCATCATCCTGACCTAGCTTGAATTGGTAACTTGTTATACCATCATACCACCGTCCAAAAGAAAAATTTGCGTTATCTTTGAAAAATACAAACGATACAAACTGATTTGGGATAATCCATCCTTGAACTTTTTGCTGAATCTTTACTTGGATATAACTACCATAATCTACTGAATCAATCCATTCCGTTCCATCTATTTTATATCCTATCTCATTCATGAAACGTTTTGCAAAATCAAGAGCCTCATCTGCACCTTGAGGATGAAATGATGACATGGTTAGTCCATATCTGTATTCTATTGGATTGTATTCTGATAAAGTACATGTTATGCATAGTGAATCAGGAACTATGATATCTGCACCTCTTTTGGTAGTATATGCATTCATTATAGTATTATTCAAGCGTACTTTGGTGATTACATCATCGTTAAAAGCAGGATACATTATTGTTCTGGCAATATTGTATTGATTTTTCTCTAGTAATTTTGTAGGGTGTAAATTAGATGATTCTATGTCTTTGGTGCTTGCAAATATTGCTCCTCGTTTCCAGTTTGTTGGTTCGTGATACTTATGAATCCCAACTGAATCAAAGGCAAACGAAAATGATTCTTGTGGTTGGATAATTTCATCAAAGAGTTGCTCATCACTTTGAATGTGTACTGGTTCTTGTTTTGCATTAAACCAAGTAACAACATTGTTTTTCTCTAGTATTATTTTTTTATAAATTGGGTTAAACGATGTTCCTGAATCATAGTCGTCTATTCCTTTGTTTAGAATTATGGTTTGTTCTTGAATTATATCAATATCTGTTGAGCCAAGATTAATCATGTGAGAACCAGCAGAAACAACTTGAAGTTTTTTTATGATTTTTTGGTTTTCCAAAGAAACACTCAGTGTGTAATTTCCAGGCTTTAGAATTACTTTTTCTGGAAGATCCTTCACTAAATATTGAACATTGTAACTTGAACCTGCAAACGCTCCCCATCCAGAAGTATTGGGATTGTTGTGTTGTACTGACCAAACTATTTCTTGGTGTTCATTTGTTATTGTAATTGTTGGCCTGCTGTTGTTTTCTATAAGATCAGCTACTTCAATTGAGAAATCAAGTGGTGAGATATCATCAATTTTTGGTGGTGCATCAAATAGAATAGTAGGCAAGGCAGTTTTGAATTGTAAATATTCTTGATTTTGAACCCACATCCATCCGCGGTTCAGCAAAGATTGAACATTGGATTTTTTTATACATGCAGGAATACCATTTTCTCTGAGCATTAGTTGTTTTTCATTATGACATGCCACATCTCCATGTGTAATTCCTGCTTTGATCTGTTTTAGTGGAGGTAATGAATCTCGAATCATTCCAGCAGGTGTAAGATAGCCGTTACATATCTGGTATGGATCAAAAAATAACGTTGGTCCACCTCTTCCAATTGACTCTCCAGGTAATGTAGAGAGCCCAATCATTGCTCTAGGGTCACATTTTTCTGTAGATGCAATAGAATGCTCTAAAATCATGTACTTGTCATCAATTTTTTTGAGATAAAACAAGACTCTGTCTCCTTGATTGAAGAACTTGGGATAGAACCACTTTTCGTTGTAAATGTCAGGCCCATATGCAGTAATCATTTGCTGTGGTTTTGAATTCTTGAAATACTGATTTACTTGGACATCATGTTGTACTAGCTGCTCAGAATCAATTTTGGTTGTAGATATCACAGTTCCGTCTAGAATGATGTCAGCACTCTCCCAAAACTCAATTGGATAACCAAGAATAAGAGCATAAGAATTTGGAATTGTAATTACCATGCACAATCCAATTAAAATCACCAGTAAAACAAGATATTTCATTTAATCAAACCAATCACAGGATGTTCATAAAGCGTTCTAATCTTTTACTCTTACAAGATAAAATAGGATTTTCTAAATTTAGAGACTGACATTATTTATGACAGACATTAGCAAAAAGAATCAGACCATCCACCAGGATCTAAAACAGAAACACTAACTGCCATTTAGAAATTCCTCAGCACCTAATGATTCGTGTTGCCCTGTCTTGATACTGTCAAATATTGTTCCCTCTTGTTTTGTAAACTTGCAATAGTATATCCTCAGATATTCCTCATATGGCATTATCCCCTTTGCATAATCAAGCCAAGCTTTTGTTATGATTCCAACTTTGAGTCCGTCATCGGCAGTCAGAAACATCTTATCAAATGATGTGGACATTGTCTGGAATTCTTCCATCTCAAGTTCTCTTCCCCTGTCAGGATCTAGCAGGTCCTCTGTTTCCTCGTACTCGTCATTGATGTGTTCTGGAAACAGTTTTCTGCAAAGCTCCCAAAAGTAACCGGTTCTCTTGCTAGCTACTCCCTCAATCTTGATGTCACCTTCTGTGTTGGATAACCTGGAATAGAGGCCGGAGAAAAATGATACCTGGTTCTTTCTTGAATTCTGTCCAGGATCTGATACGTGGATACGGTCTATCTTCTCCCAGGAATAAGCTAGTGACTCTGCAAATCCAATTGAGATTATTCTGGACGGATTCTCCGGCTCGTATGGGTTTTCAATATACATCATCTTCATCTTTGATTTTTCCTCTCTGAGTCTGAATCTGTTTTCAGGTCTTGTAATCAGGAATGATTTGAGGTTTGTACTTCCAAGCATCCATTTTTTTGCATTAAGCAGATGCTCGTCTGCCATGGTCTGGTTCTGTCCAACTAGTAACATGTCAAAGCCTGCATGTTCTGGGAGCAATCTTGTTCTGATGTCATTGATTAGTTCGCCCTTTGTCTTTGCTAATTTGTTTGATCCAAGCATTACAGCTCTGTTCATGTTTGCAAATTTTGTCTGATACCAGAATGGTTTTAGAATTCTTAGCGGTCTTCCAAGTTCATCTCTGAGTCTTGGATGCAATACTCCGCCAGACCAAGTGAAAAACTTGTCATAATCATATAGTATTTCTTTTTTTGGAAGTATTAGATGATCTAATCCTGCATTGTCCAATAATGAATTAGCTTCATCAATTGGTTCATTGCCTCTACCTATGCTGGTTTCCTGGCCATCAATGTTTAGTATCATCTTGCTCCAGCTCTGTAATTCTTGATTTTAGTTTTGCAATTGTCTCAATGTCGCTCTGTCTTTGTATGGACCATTTCTTTGCAGATACTTTTATGATATCTCCGCCTAGTATCTTGACTTTGGCTACTGCACACTCCCGTATTTGCTGTATTGCATTAAGATGTGGCTCTGCTACTTCCTCTGTGATTGTCTTTTCTGTAACGGTTTGCTTTGTTCCCTCTATGAAGACCTCTTTTTTTGTTGCCTTGGATCTTGCCCATTTCTTTTCCAGTATGTCTCTTGCCTTTCTCTCTGCAAAGTCTATTGAATCAAAGCAGTCATGAATTAATTTTGAATATGACTTGCTGGCTAAATCCTGTACAAATGGATCGTTGATGGCAAGCTCTGTGTAATCATTATACAGAGTATTTTTTGAGATGTCAAACCCATTCTTTTTTAGTGTGACAAGAATTTCCTTAGGTCCTGGTTTTTTGTCTTGCTGATCGAATTCGTCTAGAATTTTCTCTAACACGTGTAACCGTCTTTCTTTGTTGTCTGCTGTACTGCCTTTCTTTCTAGCCAAAAAAATCACCCAGTTGGAAAGTCCAATATTTATGAGACATATTTAGGCGCAAACGCATGTGATTAGTACAATAAATTTCCAATAAACAAAGTAACTTTGTAAAATAATTTAGTAACGGAAAATGTATGATCTCGTGGCTTACAATTATTATACTGCAATATATTTCTGGCAAGTTCATGCCTAGATGACAGATCAAAACATGATCTCTTAGTCGGTTGTTTTTCTTTTTCAGATTTTTTGGAAATCTATAAAAGTGAGAAATCAGATTATGCAGCACTCCTTTGTTTGAGAGGTTCTATCATTCTAAGTAATTCTTGCTCCAAGATTATCTTAGGAGTAACAATATTTTCAAATCTAGGAACAACCTTACCATCAGGATATTTTTTAGAATAGAATCTAACCAGACCATGAAATGCTTCCTCATATGTAAGATGAAATGATTTACCAGACCATGTTTCTGAGCTGTCTTTACCAAAATGATAATGAGTAATAATCCAGGAATGGATGGGTGAAATTTTGGCATCAGAGTGAGAAATCACATGTAAGTAGAATAGAATTTGACCTAGAATGGAACAGAGATTTAGAGATCCAGATAAGTTATAAACAAAAGGTTTGTAGCTGCAACCAATTTCAAGTTGGAGTTTTTTTGGATAGACCATTGCCTTAATTTGGATATTTTTGTCAAAAGAAGGGATTGATATCTTGATTCCATTATTATTTTGATTTATAGGATAATTTTTCAGATAATGATGGATATCGGTGTCTATTAAAAATTTGAGATCATGAATGCAAGGATCCTGATCTTTTAGATTTTCCAACATGGAAAGCATTACAGCCCCCTTATCCTCATCCGTTACAAAATTTTTAAAATGACGGATATCTAATCCCTTTAATTTATAAAAACACGGATTACTCTTAATTTCAACTTCAATTATGTTCTTGAATTTATGAATGAACTGTCTAAAATTGTTCCTAGATAGATTTGGAAAATGTAAACAGCAAAATGGTTCCTCTTTTTCCGTATTAATCTGATATGCTCTTTTCAGAAAAAACAAGCTTGGTTTTGAAGTAATGTGTAAACCGTTACATTTGTTCGTTAGGTAATCGTTAAAATTATCATCAAGCGTTATTTTGCATCATACTCCGTTATTTTGTTCAAATTTAGCAATCATAATTTTTTCTCTACTTGTACATAACGTGATTGAAAATTCAAGAGAATATGATCTCAAGATATTACCATCAAATGTCAATTTGAATTGTTTAGTTAAGGAATACAAGAAAAAACAGAATTGAGTATTTTCTTCATTGTATTTTGATAACAACGTTTGAAGACCATCAAAACTTTGAACTTTTTGACCTGTAGATGCAAGTGCAACTCTCATGTGTTTGCTAATTCCGATTGCAACATATTTTTTCATAATTATAATACTCCTAGTTTACATAACAGAAGCATTTACTGTACTCATCATTTGCCTAGAAAAAAGAAGTTATTGCCAAAACCATGTCCAATATGTAAACGGGAAAACGGAACCGTTCAACTGATAGTATTTCCAAATGCTCGTTCAAATTTTGTTTGTAGAATAGGTCATTATGTTGCCGAAGAATACAAACTTCCAAAAGACAAGAAAAAATTGTCAGATATAGATATTATGGATTTGGTAAAAAGAAAGAAATCGGTTCGAGGTAAGATTTGGCATAGTTTTAGAATAGAGCCAAAAGGATACACGTCAGAAATAAAGAACCTTCAAGAACATATTAGACAATATGAAAAGATTAGATATTCATCTAAAGGAAAACCAATTACCTTTTCCCCTGAACAGATTTTTTATGAATTGATAAAAGAGACGGGATGGTGTATGAAACCTTATGGATATTATCATGGTAGGAAAAGACGTTATTCAAAATATCATCTTCCAAAAGAAGAATACTACAATCTACATGATGATGATAAACATGTGACTCCAGATTGAAATAAGATACAAGTTTAGAATAGACAGTCTAGTTGGAATTGTATAGGATATAGTAAACACTATGTTGTAAAAAGCAAAAGTGATTTCGCAGACATTTTATCCATTATGATTATTCTAATTGTAAAAATTATTATTAATAAAATAAAAACTTTAGTCTACAATACCAATCTTATTTTTCATTAATTTCATCATTTTCAAAAATACAATAGATTTTAGCGTTCAGGATCTTTTGGTAATGCTGAAAGTACCTGGTCTATCTGTTTTTGGAATCTTGTCTCCATCTCATCCATCTTCTTTTCCAGTTCCTTGTTGATTGATTTTGTCATCTCCAGCTCAGACATTTGCGATTTTACCATGTCCAGTTCTGCCTGTTTTCGTACTGAATCATCAATTATTAATTCTGGTACTGCCTTTTGATATTCCTTGAATAGCACGTCAACTGTCGGCAGATTGTACACCTGAGCCATGGGTATTGATTTTACAGAGTGACCCATCATCTTTTCTGCAAGAATTATCTTCATTCCATCAGTGTTCTCAACTATGGTATTCCATCTTTTTCTGAATCCATGATCAATTTGTGTGTCATATCTGCCAGATTTTTTTGTCTGTCCTGCCCTCAGACCTGATTTTTTTATCACATACCAGATTACTTTCAAGACCAGTTCATCATTCATTGGAAGGACTTTCTGGATTCCTATCTGGTATGATTTTCTAAACAAAGGTGAATTTCCATCAAGATGTTCTCCATCATTTCGTCTTTCCTCAAGATATTTGTCAAGCCAGTATGCAGCTTCTGCATGAATAAAAGTAACATACTCTTCAATGCTCCCATCATAGATGGTAATTGCCTTGCAGTTGTTTGGCATTTGCTTTAGATGTCTTATTTTCAGTTCTGGGATTGCACCGCGTCTTACGCCAGAAGCTGCAAGAAAATGGATCAGTGCTTTCTGTCTTGTATCCCTTGTTGATTCTAGCATCACTTTGATGTCCTGTGTTGTCCACATGTTGTTGCCAGTCTTTTTTATTTTTGCAGGAAATAGCCTTCTGATTTTCTTCCATCTAAGTTCAACATCATTTGTCTCAAAGAAAGCCTCAACTCCGGCCATGTATGTATTGATTGAATTTGGACTGATTCTTTTTTTGAGCATCATTACATAGTCCTCAACCATTATCTGCAAATTTGAAACTGGAATTGCCAGAATCGAATCATAATCCTTTAGATTGTAATAGTCTTTGAAAAGTTTCATGTAGTAGAGATATTTTGCTCTTGTCGCTTCTGTCCTCAGAGAATTTTCAAAAAGTAAAAGGCTTCTTTGCATGATTTTTGATACATTGAAATTTATTTAAATGAAACAGATTATGACATCAGTCAAGGTTTATATGAAATATCTTAAGGATTTTGGGTACATGTCTATTATTCAGACGATAAATGACGTAAATAACACCTTCTTATCAAGAAGAGAG
>ORMF011977135.1_pt1 | contig 18226 bp, 14 predicted proteins | sample 1779871 | NCBI WGS metagenome assembly ORMF01 (sample SAMEA104232316, study PRJEB22302) | groundwater metagenome | biome: forest; feature: aquifer; material: groundwater | place: USA | collected 2011-08-07 | depth 5.4 m | reverse complement strand
GCACGCGCCGGCCCCCGCGCCCACCCCCGCCCGGCCGCCGCCCCCCCGGGGCCGGCCCCGCGGCCGGCCGCGAGGCGGTCGCGCCGCGTTCGCCCGGCGTCGGGACGACGCCGCGCAGCACGTACCCCCCTCCGGCCGCGATGGCCACGAGCAGGGCGACGAGGGTGCCGGGCAGCAACGTGCGGTTCATGGAGGGGATCCGGGCAGCGGATGATAGGCACCGCGCCCCCAGGCTGTCAAGAAAGGCGGGCCCGTGCGCGATCACGCCGACGCCGGACCAGTCGCCGGTTACACCGGTCGCGCTCTCTCCCTAGCCGGCATCCGCGCGGTGGTGGCCGTGCTCGCGGCGGCCCGCCGCGGTCTCCCACACCCCCCAGGCGAACGCCGGCACCGTCTGCAGGAGATTCCGGAAGCTGCGGGTGCTCATGAAGAGCGCCTCGGCGTCGGCCGAAACGACGGTGACGGTCGCCTCGCGGATCCCACTTTCCAGGAGGCTCAACTCGCCGAAGACGTCGCCTTCGCCCAGCTCGCCGACGACCCGACCGTCCTCGATCCTGACCGCGAGGTGCCCCGAGAGGAGGATGTAGAAGCCGTCGGCCTCGTCGCCCTGGACGATGATGGGCTGGCCCTGCTTGAACGTCTGGACCGCGCCGAAGATCGCGAGGCTCGAGAGCTGGTTCGCGCTCATGCTCTCGATGACACTCCGCACCCCCAGCTCGGCCTCCGCCTTGAGCCGCGCGCGCCCCGGCGCCACCTGGAGTCGCGGCAGTAGGCTCCGGATCTTGCTGAGCCGCTCCTGGATGATCGGGTGTTTGTCGACGAGCCAGCTGTACTGCTCCTCGCTCAGCCGGATCGTCTGGCTGGGCCGATCGGCCACGACGTCGGCCGCGCGGAAGCCGCGTTGGTGGCTGATCCCCCACTCCCCGAAGGTGTCGGCCTTACCGAGCGTCGCGATGACACAGCCCCCGTCGTCCCGGACACTGACGCGCCCGTCGGTGACGATGTGGAAGTAGAGGGGCTCGTGCTTCCTCGTCGGCCCCTTCTGAACGATGACCGTCTCGGGGGCATGCGTCACGACCTCGCCATGCCGGAGCAGCGTTTCCAGCGTCTCGGCCGGCATGTCGTAGAGGTAGGCCACGAGCCGCATCGCCTCCAGCAGGACGCGTTCCCGCGAGCGGGGCGTCGGGGGCAGGAGCACCTGGGTCTCGAAGAGCCTGGGCTTGCCGGGCTTGAAGCCCTCCGGCACGTCCAGGTCCGCGATGTGCACGAGGGCCATCCGGTCCGTGATGGCCTTGGGCAGGGCGCGGAGCGTCGCTTTATCGGTGTGGATGGGTGGGATGCCCGCCTCGTGGTAGAGGAGGTCTACGGTGGGCTCGCCGTCGGGGGTCCAGAAGAAATACTTGAGGGCCTCGAAGGTCGCCCCGGTCAGCCGGCCACGCGCGCGGAACCCTTCGAGCATCTCGGGATCGTACTGCGTGTCGCCCGAGTACCCGAAGGTGCGTCCCCCGAATGTCACCTTGAATCCGTTGGTCGGGATCGGGTGGAGGTTCCAGCGCGTCTCGATCTGGGCCACCTCACCGGCAATCTCGATCTGCGCCGGGCGGGTAGGGTTCGCCGGGACGTGCTCGACGAGGCCTTCCCGCTCGAAGTCGTGTCCCGTGACGAGTTGTGCCTTCTCGGCGAAGGCGCGGAACACGGGGTCGGACGCGATGACGGTCGTGCGGCTCCCGCCGAGCAGCTTCGCGATGAGCCCACCGTCGTGATCGGAATGGACGTGCGTCAGGAAGACGTAGGGCACGTCCTGCGGCGCGACGCCAATCCGGTCGAGGTAGGTGAGGGCCTCGGGGGACGGATCCACGAGGATCCCCTTGCCGTTGATCCAGAGGATGAAGCAGGTGAAGTCGCCCACGTGATCGAAGCCGTGGCTGGTCCCCAGCGGCGTGACCCCGAACCGCGGCCGATCGCTCGCGAACCGGATCGCCTCGCGTAGGCCGTCGGGGATGGAGCGGGCCGCCCGGCGGGGCGGGCCCAGCTCGAGCTGCTTCTCGGCCTCCCTTCCGTCCGGCTGCCTGACCCGCACGTGGCACACGCGCCCGCGGGGTGTCACGCGTACCTCCGCCGACGGCAACGCGATGATCGTCTCGTCGCCGTCGAGGGTGACGAAGTCCACATAGTCTTCGATGCCGAGTAGCGGGCTGCGGGGGCTCGAGTCCCTCCGCGTGCCGTAAGTCTCGTACGCCAGGCGCAGGAAATCGTAGGCCTCACGCGACTCGACGCCGTACGCGTCCCGCAGCTCTTCGAACGACGGCGGCTCGGGGGCTGACGGGTCGAAGAGACCGAAGAGCGTGAGCGTCAAGATACGGTGAAGGATGTGCCGCTGCTGTGCGGTGCCGACGATGAGCGTGCGCATCTTCTGCCGTAGGAAGAAGTTCAGATAGACGAGGAACTCGACCTCGCCGTAGTTGGTCTTGCCCTCGTAGAGGGTGGACGGCAGGATCAACACCTGAGTGCCCTGGAGCCCTTCGCGGAGGATGTCCTTCGTCGTCTGCGACAAGCTGCCGAGCTGGACGCGCGTAGCCGCGTCGGGGCTGAAGAGGACAGCGGGGTCCAGGATCTGCACGTTCCGGCGCGTCGCGTGCAGCGTCTGGAGGAAACCCGCGTCGGCACGGAGGACCGCGACGATCTGCTCGTGCGGCTCGCCTCGGGAGGCGAGTGCCGCGTAGCGCCGCACCAGATTCTTTTCCAGCTCGCCGAAGCGCGTGAAGACTTCGTGGACGAGCACGAGCGGCCCGGCGTCGGCGGTGTTGATCACCAGCGCGATTGGCTGGTCGCCCCCCGGCAGCACCAGCGCCTCCCGCCAGGGATCGCGTGCCAGCTTTGGCGCCACCACCCGCAGCGGGAACTCGCCGTCCTCGTCCACGGCGACCGTCCGGAGCCCGAGGTACTCGAGCACCGCGCCTGCGAGCTTGACCCCCCGGCCCAGCTCCTCCGCCTCGGCCTCGCGGAGGGCGGGATTCGTCAAATTCTGCGCCAACATGTCCAGGAGCAGGGGCTCGATCGGGGTTTGCACCGGTTCCGCACTCAGCCAGATGCCTGCCAGCACCGGCCGTGCCGCCCAACCCCTTGGTGTCATCTGCCCTCCGGGCCGATCCTTCGTTGGTGCCCGTTGTCATCCACGTCCAAGCCGCCAGCGTGCGGTGGCCTGGGTACGGGCTCTAAACACCGAGACCGCCCTTTCACGCATAGCCCATGCCAGCACGGGCCATCGAGCGGAATTGGATATTTGCGTCCGAAATCAACAAGGTACTCTGGCGTTCTGCCAGACGCCACGTGACGGTCTCTCTGGACAGAATGGTCGACCGGCGCTCAGGAGTCGGCGCGGCCGGTTGCGCGGCCGATCGGCGGGAGAGAGTGTTGGGCTAGCCCAGCACCTGCCGGTACGTCGCCTCGTCGAAGCCCACGAGGAGCGTCCGCCCTTTCCTGAGGGTGGGCGCCCGCAGGTTGCCGGTGGGCCCCAGCAAGAGTCCCAGCAGCGTGGCCCTGTCCGGCTTGTCCTTGTTAAGATCCACGTGGACGACACGCTTGCCCCTGACGACGTAGAGCGTGTCCACATTGGCGAGCACACCGAGGGCCTGCCCGCCCGTGATCGTCTGCTTCTTCGCGTCCACCTGGGTGGCCGTGCTGATCCCGCGCTTCGCAAGGAACCCTTGCGTTCTCGCGCAGGTCTGTCAGCCGTTGCGGTGGTAGCTCCAGTCGACGCGCGTCATGTCGTGACCCTCCGTGTGCGCCTCAGTGATCGACTTCCGCAGGCTCGAGACTGCGCGGGGTCCAACCGGGCAGGCATAGGGTAACAGAGTGAGCTATAGTGCGAAAATGCACGGAGGAGCAGGCGCCACGATGAAGGTGAGAAAGGCCGTCTTCCCCGCCGCCGGACTCGGCACCCGGTTCCTGCCCGCCACCAAGGCCCAGCCGAAGGAGATGCTGCCGCTCGTCGACAAGCCCACCATCCAGTACGTCGTGGAGGAGGCGGTGGCCTCGGGGCTCGACGAGATCATCCTCGTCACGGGCCGCAACAAGCGCGCCATCGAGGACCACTTCGACGCGGCCTTCGAGCTCGAGTACTACCTGCAGGATCGCGGCAAGCTCGAGGAGCTGGCCCAGATCAAGACGATCTCGGAGATGGCCTCGGTCTCCTACGTCCGCCAGAAGGAGCCGCTCGGCCTGGGCCACGCCATCCTCTGCGCCCGGCCGCTCGTCGGCGATGAGCCTTTCGGCGTCTTCCTGGGCGACGACATCATCGTCTCGCGGGTGCCGTGCATGCGGCAGCTGCTCGACGTCTTCGAGCGCCACGGAGGCCCGGTGCTCGCCGTGATGCGCATCCCCAAGGACGAGATCGGCCGCTACGGCGTCATCGTGCCCCGCGGGCTCGGCGGCAACGTGTTCGAGGTGCTGGACCTGGTCGAGAAGCCGGACCCCAAGGACGCGCCGTCCGACCTGGCCATCATCGGCCGCTACGTGCTCACGCCGGATCTCTTCCCGATCCTGGCCGAGACCCCGCCGGATTCCCGCGGCGAGATCCAGCTGACCAATGGACTCAGGACCCTTCGCGGCCGCCGGCCCATCTACGCCGTCGAGTTCGAGGGGCGCCGCCACGACACGGGCGAAAAGCTCGGCTTCCTCAAGGCCACGGTTGAGTTCGCGCTCTCGCGCCCCGACTTGGCCGACGCCTTCCGAGCCTACCTCAAAAGCCTCGATCTCTAGCCGGAAGTCCTTGTAGGGCAGCGACTTGCGGCTATGGTGAGGCGCCGCGGTCGATTGACTTCACCGTGAGTTTCTGGGACAATCCGCCCACTTGAGGGCCGGCAGTGCTCGCCCTCTACCAGCATGGCGAACCAGCCGAAGCGTGTCTTCCACACCGCGTCCGAGCCCGAGATCAAAGCGGGCCAGGTGTCGGACGTCTACTTCCAGCGGACCATACAGATCCTCAAGGCCAAGGGCCTCACCAAGCGCGTCAAGGCAGAGATCCGGCTGAAGAGCTTCCCCCAGGCCGACTGGAACTTCGGCATCCTGGCCGGCATCGAGGAGGCGGCGGCGCTGCTGGAAGGGCTGCCGGTGGACGCGTGGGCCATGGACGAGGGAACGATCTTCGGTCCCCACGAGCCGGTGCTGGTCATCGAGGGCACCTACGTCGAGTGGGCGGAGTACGAGACGGCGCTGCTGGGCCTGCTCTGCCAGGCCTCGGGCATCGCGACCAAGGCCGCCCGCTGCAAGCGCGCCGCGGGCGACCGCGCGGTCATCTCGTTCGGGGCGCGGCGGATGCACCCCGCGCTCGCGCCGATGATCGAGCGCAACGCCTTCGTCGGCGGCTGCGACGGCGTCGCCGTCACCAAGGCCGCTGAGCTGATCGACGCCGACCCCACCGGCACCATCCCGCACGCCCTCGTGTTGATGTTCGGTGACACGGTCGAGGCCCTGAAGGCCTTCCACGAGGTCATCGATCCGAAGATCAGGCGGGTCGCCCTCATCGATACCCTCCAGGACGAGAAGTTCGAGGCGATCCGCGTGGCCGAGGCGCTCGGCAAGGACCTGTACGCCGTGCGGCTCGACACGCCCTCGTCCCGGCGCGGCGACTTCTTCCGCATCCTCGAGGAGGTCCGCTGGGAGCTCGATATCCGCGGCTTCGAGCACGTGAAGATCTTCGCCTCGGGCGGCATCGATGAGTACGAGATCCTCAAGCTCAACCCCCTCGTAGACGGGTACGGCGTCGGCACCTCCATCGCGAACGCGCCTGTGCTGTCCTTCGCGCTCGACATCATGGAGATCGAAGGTCGGCCCATGGCCAAGCGCGGCAAGCGCTCCGGGGCCAAGCAGGTGTGGCGGCTGCCCGGCACGGTGACGAACGTGGTGCTGTCCGCCGCAAAGCCGGCGCCGGTGGACGCCGGCGGCAGACCGGCGGAGGCGCTGCTCAAACCGCTGATCGCGAGCGGGAAGATCGTGCGTGACCTCCCGCCGCCGCGGACGCTGCGCGAGTACGTCATCGAGCAGATGGCGCGCATCGATCTCGCCCCCGCGCGTGACCACGGGCTCCGCGGCGACTATTAGGTCATGGGATGGGCGTGCTCGACGAGATTCTCGCGAACAAGCGGGAGGAGCTCCGGCGGTTTCGCGGGGAGCGTCCGCAGGCCGAGCTAGAAGCGCTCTGCCGCGGGCTCGGGCCCGCGCGAGAGTTCGACGCCGCGTTGAGACCCCCTTCACCTGGCGGCGTCCGGCTCATCGCCGAAGTGAAGAAGGCCTCTCCCTCCAGGGGCACGCTCAACGCCGCACTCGATCCCGTGGCCCAGGCGCGGCTCTACGCGCGGGCGGGTGCGGCGGCGATCTCCGTCCTCACCGACGAGAAATACTTCCGTGGCGCGCTCGGTGACCTCGTCGCCGTGCGCGCGGCCGTGGACCTCCCCCTTCTCCGCAAGGAGTTCATCCTCGACGAGTACCAGCTCTGGGAATCGCGCGCCGCGGGCGCCGATGCGGCGCTGCTGATCGTGGCGGCCCTCGACGACGCGCGCCTCCGCGACCTCCACCACGCCGCCAAGGGCATCGGCTTGGCCACCCTCGTCGAGGCGCACACGGCCGCCGAGCTCGACAGGGCCGTGGCGCTCGGCGCGCCCGTGATCGGTGTCAACAACCGCGATCTCCAGACGCTCGAGACGAGCCTCGATGTCTCGCTCGCCCTGCTGCCGCGGATCCCGCCCGCGCACACGGCGGTGAGCGAGAGCGGCATCTTCACGCGGGACGACGTCCTGCGGGTCGTCGGGGCGGGGGCGCACGCCGTCCTCGTCGGCGAAGGCCTCGTGCGGGCCTCGGACGTAGCGGCAAAGGTGCGGGAACTGACGCTCCAGGACCGCGGCCGTGGCAGTTCGAGCCGAAGGGCGAAGCCATGAGGCGAGTGCTGATGGCCTTTCGAGCCGAGACGGGGCCGACGAGCCGCAGGCGAGGAGCCCGGTGAGGCGAGAGCTGAGTTGACCAGAGTGAAGATCTGCGGGATCACCAATATCGAGGACGCGCGCTGTGCTGTCGACGCCGGCGCGGACGCTCTCGGCTTCATCTTCGTGGAGAAGACGCCGCGGTGCGTGGAGCCTGCGGCAGCCGCATCGATCATCGCCCAGCTGCCGCCATTCGTGACTCCGGTCGGCATCTTCTGGGATCACGCCCCGAGCCATGTCAAGGCGGTGGCCGCTGAGGCGAGACTGGGAGCGCTGCAGTTCCATGGCGAGGAGAAACCCGAGGACCTCGCCGGCTACGACCTGCCGGTGATCAAGACCATCAAGCTGCCGCCGGCGTCGACGATCGAGGGCCTGCCGGAGTTCCGGGTCACCGAGGGGTTCCAGGTGCTGTCCTACAGCCAGGTCGCCGCCGCGGTGCTCCTCGACACCGCGGTCCGGTGGAGCGAGGGCGAGGCCCGGGAGCCCCTGGAGTGGCGCCATGCCGCCCGCATCGTTGCGACCTACCGCGACCGGCCGAGGCCGAGAGTCATTCTCTCGGGCGGGCTCACGCCGGAGAACGTGGGCCGGGCCATCGGCGTCGTGAAGCCCTACGCCGTAGACGTGAACTCGGGGGTGGAGGCGAGTCCCGGCGTCAAGGACCCCGACAAGGTGCGGCGCTTCGTGGCCGCGGCTCGGTCGGCATGACTCCCCGCCCTCACGACCCCGGATTGCTCCCCGACGCCGCCGGACACTTCGGCCGCTTCGGCGGCCGCTTCGTGCCAGAGACGCTGATGGCGCCGCTTGTCGATCTCGAGAAAGCGTACCGGGCGGCGATGCGGGACAAGCGGTTCACCGGCCGTTTGAGAGGGCTTCTGGCAAGTTACGCTGGACGCCCGACACCGCTGTACTTCGCCGAGCGGCTCACGAAGCACTGCGGCGGGGCCAAAATCTTTCTCAAGCGAGAAGACCTCTGCCACACGGGCGCGCACAAGATCAACAACGTGCTGGGCCAGGCGCTCCTGGCCGAACGCATGGGCAAGCGGCGGATCGTCGCGGAGACGGGCGCGGGCCAGCACGGCGTCGCGTCGGCGACCGCGGCGGCGCTCTTGGGGCTCGAGTGCCAGGTGTACATGGGCAGCGTGGACATCGCGCGCCAGGCGCTCAACGTCTTCCGGATGAAGCTCCTCGGCGCCGCGGTCATCCCCGTCGAGAGCGGCTCGAAGACGCTGAAGGACGCCGTCAACGAGGCCCTGCGGGACTGGGTCACGAACGTGCGGAACACGTACTACCTCCTCGGATCGGCGCTGGGCCCGCACCCATACCCCATGATGGTCCGTGACTTCCACCGCGTCATCGGCGAGGAGGCGAGGGCCCAGGTGCGCAAAATCACCGGGAAGCTGCCCGACCTCGTGGTCGCCTGCGTGGGCGGCGGCTCCAACGCCATCGGTCTCTTCTGGCCCTTCATCAAGGACACGCGCGTGAGGATCGTGGGCGTCGAGCCCGGCGGCCACGGCGTCTCGACCGGCAGGCACGGCGCCTCGCTCGGCGCGGGAGCGGTCGGCGTGCTGCACGGCAGCATGAGCTACGTGCTCCAGAACGACGACGGGCAGATCGCCGAGGCGCACTCGATCTCCGCGGGACTCGACTATCCGGGCTCCGGGCCCGAGCACGCCTACTACAAGGAGATGGGGCGCTTCCAGTACGAGTCGGCGACCGATGCCGAGGCCCTGGACGCCTTCGGGGCCCTGACGCGGATCGAGGGCATCATGCCCGCGCTCGAGTCCGCGCACGCGGTTGCCTGGGCCATGCGCGCCGCCGCCGCCATGAAGAAGAGCGAAAGTATTGTCGTCGGCTTATCCGGCCGGGGCGACAAGGACGTCCACACGGTGGAGGCGGCGCTCGCGGGAGCCGACGGGCACGGCGCCGCGGCAGCGGCCGGAGGCCGGTTGTGACCACGCCCGGCCGCCTGGCGGCGACGTTCGCGGCGCTTCGAGAGCGCGGCGAGCGGGCCCTTATGCCCTACTTCACCGCGGGCGATCCGTCGCTGGCGCTCACGCGGCGTCTGGTAGTCGAGGCCGCCCGGCGCGGCGCGGACATCGTCGAGCTTGGTGTCCCGTTCTCGGACCCGCTGGCCGACGGCCCCGTCATCCAGCGCGCGACCCAGCGGGCGCTCCACGCCGGGGTGACGCTGCCCCGCGTGCTCGAGCTCGCGCGCGAGCTGCGCGGCGAGACCGCCGTGCCGCTGGTCTTCCTCACGTACTACAACCCGATTCTGGCCTTCGGGCTCAAGGCCTTCTGCGAAACGGCCGTGGAGAGCGGCGTGGACGGCGTCATCGTCGCGGACCTGCCGCCCGAGGAATCCGGGCCGCTACGCGGTGAAGCGCACGGCGCCGGGCTCGACGTGATCCACCTCGTCGCGCCGACCTCTACGCCCGACCGGATGCGGAAGATCGCGCGGGCCAGCAGCGGCTTTCTCTACATGGTCTCGCTGACGGGCGTGACGGGCGCCCGCGCCGAGCTGCCGGCGGATCTCCAGCAGCACCTGCGGACGTTGCGGGGCATCACGACCAAGCCCATCTGCGTCGGCTTCGGCATCGGCACGCCGGCCCAGGCCGAGGCCGTGGGACAGGCGGCCGACGGTGTCATCGTCGGCTCGGCCATCGTCCAGCTCGTCGAGCAGCACGCGGGCCGGGCCGACCTCGTGACGAAGATCGGCGATTTCATCGCGTCGCTCAAGGAGCCGCTCCGGTCCGCAGGCGAAGAGTCGAGGGCCTGAGGATGGCCGCCTGGTTCTGGAAGGGGAAGGGGGAAGGGGAGGATAGGCCCAAGAAGGTCAACATCGCCGAGGGCCTCTGGGTCAAGTGCGACTCCTGCAAGGAGATCGTTTACCGCGCGGAGGTCGATCGCGCGGGCCGCGTCTGCCCCAAGTGCCGCTACCCCTTCCGCATCAGCGCGCGCGAGCGCATCGCCTCGATTGTGGACGAGGGCTCCTTCGAGGAGCGCGAGGCGGGGCTTCGCACCAAGGACCCGCTCGGTTTCAAGGACACCAAGCGATACACGGACCGCGTCAAGGCGGCACGCACCAAGACCGGCCTCGAGGAGGCGGTGCTGACGGGCGTCGCGCGCATCGGGGGGCACCCGGTCGTCCTCGCCGTGTTCGAGTTCGGCTTTCTCGGCGGCAGCATGGCCTCGGTCGTGGGTGAGAAGCTCGCGCGGGCCATCGAGCTCGCGATCCAGAAGCGGCTGCCGCTGCTGATCGTGTCGGCATCCGGCGGGGCGCGCATGCAGGAGGGCATCCTCTCGCTCATGCAGATGGCCAAGACCGCCGCGGCGCTCAAGCGGCTGGCCGACGAGCGCCTGCCCTACGTCTCGCTCCTCACCGACCCGACCACGGGCGGCGTCACGGCCAGCTTCGCCATGCTGGGCGATCTCATCCTCGCTGAGCCGCGCGCCCTCATCGGCTTCGCCGGGCCGCGCGTGATCGCCGAGACCATCCGCCAGCCGCTGCCCGAGGGATTCCAGCGCTCGGAGTTCCTGCTCGAGCACGGCCAGCTCGACCTCGTGGTCGAGCGGCGCGAGATGCGCGAGACCCTCCGCCGCATCTTCGGATTCTTCGCGGGCCGGTCGCTGCCGGCCCCATGACGTACCGCGAGGCCGTGGCCCGCATTACCGGGTTGCGGGGCGGAGAAATGGCCGGCATGCGTCCCGGCCTCGAGCGCATCGAGGCGCTTCTCGACGCTGTGGGCAGCCCGGAGCGCGCGATGACCCTGGTGCAGGTGGCGGGCACCAATGGCAAGGGCTCCGTCGCCGCGATGCTCGCGGCCATTTTGGAATTCGCCGGCCGCCGCGTGGGCCTGTACACCTCGCCCCACCTGCTGGACCTGCGCGAGCGCATCCGCGTGGACGGCCGCCCGATCGAGGAGGCCGATCTTGCCGACGGCGTGGAGGCGCTCGGCACGCTCCTGGCAAGGCTCGACGCGACCATGTTCGAGGCCCTGACCGCGCTCGCGCTCGACCACTTCGCGAGCGACGGCGTCGAGGTGGCGGTGCTCGAAGCGGGTCTCGGCGGGCGGCTCGACTCGACCTCCGTCGGCCGTCCCGCCGTCGAGGTGATCACGCGCATCGACTACGACCACCAGGCGTATCTGGGCGATACGCTCGAGGCCATCGCCGGTGAGAAGGCGGCCATCATCAGGAGCGGGGTCGCGCTTTCGGCCGGGCAGGAGCCTGCCGTCGAGGCCGTCCTTGCCCGCCGGGCTGCCCTCGTCGGCGTGCCGCTTCTCGTCGAGGGGCGTGATCTCCGCGTGCGGGTGCGAGGCGCGTCACTGGACGGCCAGTGGCTCGATTTCGAAGGACCCGGATGGCGTCTGGACGACGTGCGCTGCGGTCTCCTGGGTGTCTTCCAGCCCGGCAACGCGCTCCTGGCGGCGGCGGCGGCCCGCGCCCTCGGCGCCGGCGACGCCGCGATCCGGGGGGGCCTCGGCCGGGCGCGCTGGCCCGGGCGCTTCCAGCTGATCCGCCGCGACCCGGCCGTCATCGTGGACGGGGCGCACAACCCGGCCGGCGCCCGGGCGCTCGCGGCTTCGCTCGCGACCTACTTCCCCGGCCGGCGCGTCACCTTCGTGGTCGGCACCTCGGAGGACAAGGACGGGACCGGCATCCTGGCCGCGCTCCTGCCGTTGGCCGAGCGGGTCATCTGCACAGCTGCCCATCACCCGCGGGCCGCCACTCCTGCCTCGCTCGCTGAGATGGCGCGCAGCCTGGTCGGCAGCGGGGTTGGCAGCGGGACTACACGAGTAGATACGGCGGCTACTCCCACCGAGGCCCTACAGATGGCCCTATCGGAGGATCAGACCGCTACCATTTGTGTGGCGGGCTCGCTCTTTCTCATAGGTGAGATCCTCACCCAAGCCAGTGAAAATACAGATATTTTTAGCCAGACCGTCCGATGTGGCTGATACCATATGGGTCTGTGTTTCCGAAATCTGCGCTCGACGTCTGTCTGCGTGGCCGACTGACCCCTCGAGGCTGGGCCGCGGTCCTCGCCGTGGCCATCTGCGGCCTCGCCGGTCCCTGGCCGGCCCTGGCCCAGCAGTCACCCCTGTCCCTAAGCGGCCCGGGGGGCGAGACCAGTATCGTGGCAGACCGCATGCAACAGGTCGGCGGCGATTCCGATCTCTTGCTGGCCACGGGCAACGTCGAGATCATCCGCGGAAGAAGCCGGCTCGTCGCCGACCGCGTGGAGATCAACCGCGCCACCGGTGAGGCCGTCGCCCAAGGCAAGGCGGTGTTCTTCGACGGCCAGGACCGGCTCGTGGGGGAGCGCATCGATTTCAACCTCAATACCGGCACGGGGGTGGTCTACAAGGGCTCGACCTTCGTGCAGCCCTACTATCGCCTCTCCGCGGACCGGATGGACCGGCTGGGCGAGGGCGTCTACAGCGTCCGGCAGGGCATCTTCACGACGTGCGAGGGCGATGACCCCGCCTGGTCCTTCCGCCTCGGCTCGGCCGAGGCCGACCTCGGAGACCTGATCACCGGCACCAACACCTCGTTTCTCGTCAAGGGCCTCCCGGTCATCCCCTGGGTGCCGTTCTTCGTGGCTCCCCTCGGCAGCGAGCGGCAGTCAGGCTTTCTCTTCCCCGAATACGGCTCGAACTCCCGCTACGGCCTCCTCGCTCGGATACCGTACTACTGGGCCATCAATGACAGCCAGGACGTGGTCGTGGCCTTGGATGTCTTCAGCAAGCGGGGTATAGGCGCCGATCTCGACTACCGCTACATCCTCTCCCGGGACACCCGCGGTCAACTGACGGCCTTCGGTATCAACGAGGGCTTGCTTGACTCGCGGCAGTCGGAAGGGTTGCCCGAGAACCGCGGCTGGGGCAAGCTCAGTCACGCCTGGCAGGTGACGTCGGGCCTGTCCGTGAAGGTCGACTCCACCGTCACGTCCGATGACAACATTTTCAAGACCTATGCCTTCACGACGGAGGACAGGGTCCGGCAGACGGCCGAGACCAACCTCGTCGTCACCCAGCGCTGGAACACGCTCAACCTCGTCGGCCGCGTCTCCTGGTACCAGGACCTGACCCAGGTCCGCGCGGTCGAGCTCCAGCGCCTTCCGGACATCAGTTTGACGAGCCTGCGCCAAGGCGTGCCCGGTGTGCCGGGCCTGCTCTACGAGGGGCAGGCCTCCTTCGTCAACTTCTTCAGAGAGGTCGGCTCCTCGGGGGTTCGCGCCGACTTCCACCCTCGTCTCTACCTGCCCCTGCCGGTGGCGGGCCTCTTCACCGTGACACCCTACGCCGGCGGCCGCCTGACCTTCTATAACCGGGAGGCGGTGGGACATGGGGTCTCCCAGGGGCCGATCTTGGTGAACAGCCCTACCACCATCGAGCAGACCAGGGGCACCAATCGACTCAGGCAACAGATCGAGGCCGGCGCGCTTGTCGAATCGCGGGCCTCGCGGGTCTACACCCTCGACGGCACCGGCAGCATCGCGGCGCTCGAGCACGTCATCGAACCGCGCGCCAACTTCATCGAGATCCGCGGCATCAATCAGAAGGCCACCCCCCAGTGGGAGCCGGGCGGCGGACCGACGACCGGTGTCGACCCCGGCTACGAGGCGCGGACAGGCATCGATGCCGTCAACAAGGCCCACGAGGTGACGTACTCGCTGACGAACCGTCTCAACGCCCGGACCACCTCCGGGCTCAACGACCAGCCGGTGCGCTGGGAGATCGCGCGGATGACGGTCAGCCAGACCTACAACTTCCTGCCGATCGCGTCGCCGTTCAAGGACCTCGTGGCCGAGGCCGCGGTCCAGCCGAACGAGCACCTACGCCTCCGCGCGGATGCCCGGTACAATGTCTACGGGGCGGGGCTCAGGGACGCCAACGCGGAGATCAGCGCCACCTTCCGCGACTTCTCCGCCGGCGTGGGGCCGCGCTTCAACGAACAGCGGGGGTTTCGCTTCCTGCAGGCCGGCGGGACGGCGCGGTTGTCGCGGTTCGTGGATGCGAAGGTGAGCAGTGCCTGGGACGTTACTGCCGGGCGGGCGACGGAGGCCCGCGGGGGGCTCGACATCCACTTCAACTGCTGGGCGATCACCACCGAGTACGTCTACCGCTACGGCCAGGACAGCGAGTTCCGGTTCTCGGTCAATCTCCTCGGCATAGGGCAGACGAGCACGTCGGCGCGGGGGTCGGGCCCCTGATCCCACAGATCGATCTCACACGCCAGCACGACGGCCTCAAGGGTGACCTCCTGGAGGCCGCGGCGCGCGTGCTGGCCTCCGGCCGGTTCATCCTCGGGCCGGAGGTAGGAGCGCTCGAGGCCGAGCTGGCCGCGCTCTGCGGCACCCGTCACGGCATCGGCGTCAACTCGGGCACCGACGCGCTCGTGCTCGCCCTCAAGGCGGTGGGCGTCAAGCCCGCCGACGAGGTGATCACGTCGTCGTTCTCGTTCGTGGCCTCCGCCAGCGCCGTGCTGATGGTGGGCGCCCGGCCGGTCTTCGTCGACATCGACCCGGTCACGTACAACCTCGATCCCGCGCAGGTGGCGCGGGCCGTGACGCCGCGGACGCGCGCCATCGTGGCGGTGGACCTCTACGGGCAGCCCGCCGCCATGGACGCGATCACCGACATCGCCGGAGCCCACGGCCTCGCCGTCATCGAGGACGCGGCGCAGGCCGTGGGCGCCAGCTACGCCGGCCGGCCGGCGGGCGCCTGGGGCGACGTCGCGTGCCTCTCCTTCTATCCGACGAAAAACCTCGGCGCCTGTGGCGACGGCGGCATGATCTTGACGGCCCGCGACGACGTCGCCCAGACGGTCCGGCGGCTCCGCGATCACGGCTCGCCGCGGAAGTACGAGCACGTGGAGCTCGGCTACTCGAGCCGGCTCGACGAGCTTCAGGCGGCGCTCCTGCGCGTGAAGCTCCGGCACCTGCCCGCGTGGAACGGCAGGCGCCGCGAGATCGCCGCGCGCTACCACGAGCTGCTGCAGGGCACGCCGCTGGTGCTGGCCCAGGAGCGGGCGCCGGCGCGCCACATCTACCACCAGTTCACGGTCAGGACCCCGAAGCGGGACGCCCTCGTCGGGGCGCTCGACGACGCCGGTGTCGGCACCGCCGTGCACTACCCGATCCCCATTCCCGCCCAGCCCATGTTTGCCGTGCCCGACGTCGACCGCGTCTTCCCCAACGCCGCGCGCGCGGCCGCCGAGGTCGTGTCGCTGCCGTGCTTCCCCGAGCTGAGCGACGACGAGGTCCGGACCGTGGCCGACTCGGTCAGGGCCGCGATCCAGAGGCTCGCGTGACGGCGGTGTCAGGAGGCGGCGGTGTCGGGGCGGATCTCATGCAGCGGATCGAGCGTCGCGACGCGACGGTCGGCGTCGTCGGGCTCGGCTACGTCGGGCTTCCACTCGCCGTGGCCTTCGCCAAGGCCGGCATGCGCGTGATCGGGGTGGACGCGGACGCGGGGCGGGCTTCGCTGATCGGGCGCGGCCGGAGCCCGATCGAGGACGTGCCGAGCGACGATCTCGCGCCGCTCGTCAGGACCGGGCGGCTGACCGTCGCCGGCACCACGGGCGGGCTCGGCCCCGCCGACGCGATCATCATCTGTGTGCCGACGCCCTTGGGCAAGTCCAAGGAGCCGGACATCTCGCACATCGTGGCGGCGGCCGACGAGGTTGCCAAGATCCTCCGTCCCGGGCGGCTCGTGGTCCTCGAGTCGACGACCTACCCGGGCACAACGGAGGAGGTACTACTGCCCCGCTTCACCGCCTCCGGGCTCGCCGTCGGGGAGCAATTCTTCCTCGCCTTCTCGCCGGAGCGCATCGATCCGGGCAACCGCACGTACGGCCTCTCCAACATCCCCAAGATCGTGGGCGGCGTGACGCCCGCCTGCCGGCAGCTCGCCTGCGCGCTCTACGGCCAGATCGTCGAGCGCGTAGTGCCGGTGTCGTCCCCGCAGACGGCCGAGATGGTCAAGCTCTTCGAGAACATCTTCCGCAGCGTCAACATCGCCCTCGTCAACGAGCTTGCCATCATGTGCCGGCGCCTGGGGCTGTCCGTCTGGGAGATCATCGACGCGGCCGCGACCAAGCCCTTCGGGTTCATGCCCTTCTACCCGGGGCCCGGCATCGGCGGCCACTGCCTGCCGAGCGACCCGTACTACCTGTCGTGGCGCGCGCGCATGATGGGTTACGAGGCGCGCTTCATCGCCTTCGCGGACGAGATCAACGGCGGCATGCCCGCCTACACCGTGCAGCTGGCGGCCGACGCCCTCAACGACCAGGGCAAGCCCTTGAAGGGCTCGCGCGTCTTGGCACTGGGCGTCGCGTACAAGCCCGGGGTGGGGGACGTGCGGGACTCCCCCGCCGTGGAGATCATCGACGCGCTCCTGCTGCGCGGCGCGCGCGTGGACTACGCCGATCCCCACGTGCCGGCGCTCATGGTGGGCAGCCGGCGGCTCGCCGGCGTGGACTGGGCGACCGCCGACCTGGCGTCCTACGACCTGGTGGCGGTGCTCACGGCCCACCGCGAGTTCGACCCGGCACGGCTCTGCCGCGAGGCGCGCCTTGTCCTCGATGCACGCAACCTGACCGGACCGTTGGGCTCCCAGCCGCATGTGATCCGGTTGTAGGAGGTGCCGGCGTGCGCCTGACTCTGGCCCTCCTCGCTTCGCTCCGCCCGCGCCAGTGGGTCAAGAACCTCTTCGTCTTCGCCGGCGTCATCTTTTCCCAGCAGCTCCTGACCGCGCGGATCTGGCCGGCGCTCGCCGCCTTCGCCATTTTCTGCGGCCTCAGCGGGGCCATCTACCTCTTCAACGACGTCGCGGACGCGGACAAGGACCGCCTGCACGAATCCAAGCGCCTGCGTCCCGTTGCCTCCGGCGCGCTGCCGGGCGGCGCGGCGATCGGCTTCGGCGTCCTGCTGCTTGCCGCGTGTCTGGCCGCCGCCTTCAGGCTGTCGCCCGCCTTCGGACTCGTGGCGCTCTTCTACGGCGCGCTCCTCACGGCCTATTCCTTGTGGCTCAAGCACCTCGTCATCCTCGACGTGCTGACGGTGGCCGCGGGCTTCGTGCTGCGCGCCGTGGCGGGCGCCGTGGCCGTGGACGTCGAAATCTCGGGGTGGCTGCTCATCTGCACCATCCTGATCGCGCTCTTCCTGGCCTTAGGAAAACGCCGGCACGAGTCCCGTTCGCTGGCCGGCGATGCCGCCGCCCACCGGCCCATCCTGGCCGAGTACAGCGAGGGGTTCCTCGACCAGATGATCTCGGTGGTCACGGCCTCGACGGTGACGACCTACGCGCTCTACACCATGTCGCCGGAGACCGTGGCCAAGTTCCATACCCGCCTCTTGCCGCTGACCCTGCCCTTCGTGCTTTACGGCATCTTCCGCTACCTCTACCTCCTGTACCGGCGCGACCTGGGGGGCAACCCGTCGGACCTCCTGGTCACCGACCGGGGGCTCTTGCTGGACGCCCTCCTGTGGATGGTCGCGACGCTCGCCATCATTTACGGCGCCAGTTGGGCGAGATAACGTCGGCCGGGCTGAGCCTCGAGCCGGTCGCGGGCTGGGGACGCCACCCCGTCGAGCGGGGAGCCGTCGCGCGGCCTGAACGGCTCCATCTGTCGCCGGACGGCCGCCCCGTCCTGCCGCGCGGGCTCGGCCGATCCTACGGCGCCGCGGCCGTGCCGGCCGCGCCGGGCGCGCTCGTCCTCGAGACGGCGCGCGCCGACCGCGTGGTCGCCTTCGACAGCGAGCGGGGCACGCTCACCTGCGAAGCGGGACTCTCGCTTGCCGAGATCCTGCGCGTCTTCCTGCCGCGCGGCTGGTTTCCGCCGGTGACGCCGGGGACGAAGCTCGTCACCGTCGGCGGCTGCGTCGCCTGCGACGTGCACGGCAAGAATCATCACCGCGACGGCTCCTTCGGACGTTTCGTCGATCGCCTCGTGCTTCAGGTCGCCGACGGCAGCGTGGTCGAGTGCGGCCCAGAGCGCGAGCGGGAGCTCTTCCTCGCCACGGTCGGCGGGATGGGGCAGACCGGGCTCATCACCGAAGTGACGCTCCGCCTCCGGCCGGTGGAGAGCGCGTGGATGGTCGTGGAGACCGAGCCCGTGCCGGGGCTCGGGGCGATGCTCGACGGCCTTCGGGACGCCGGCAAGGACTGGCCGTACACCGTCGGCTGGATCGATTGCCTCGCGCGGGGCGCTGCGCTGGGGCGGGGGGTCCGGCTGCGCGGCCG
>ORMF011366831.1_pt1 | contig 18231 bp, 17 predicted proteins | sample 1779871 | NCBI WGS metagenome assembly ORMF01 (sample SAMEA104232316, study PRJEB22302) | groundwater metagenome | biome: forest; feature: aquifer; material: groundwater | place: USA | collected 2011-08-07 | depth 5.4 m | reverse complement strand
TTATTTTAGTTTTCAAAATAGCTTCTATTTGTTCCTTATTGATTTGAGGCATGTGGATAAATGTAAAATGCAAAACTCAAAGTGTCCCGATTTTATCGAGGACTCTCGACAGAGTCGGAGCAAAATTATAGAGCCCGCCTTCGGCAGACACCTACATTTTAAATTTTGACCTTTACATTTTTAATTAATGTTCTGGTGGTAAACTCCGTTGCACTTCGCTTACCTAACCTATAGGACTAAACTAAAATTCTATAAATTTCTTCTTATCAAGTAAGCGTAGCGGAGCGTAGTTTACTGGTGGGCGGTACAGGAGTCGAACCTGTGACATTCACAACGTCAATGTGACGCTCTACCAGCTGAGCTAACCGCCCCTACTTCGCTTTGATTAACACCAAAGCTTCGAAGGGCAAGAAACCTAGCACAAAGCTCTCTTGTCCTTCCGAAGCTCAAGCGTTAGCGAGAGCATAGGAGGAAGCTAACCGCCCATGTATGATTTTATTATTCCGATCCTGCCTAAATCAAACTATCAATTATGGCTAGAGGCAGAAGAAGAAGACAACGATCTAATTCCTAGCTCAGCTACCTCATCCTTGCTAGTTACGGGTCCGACAGACCCGTGAAAAAATAACACAAATACCGTGCTGACAAATGAATGCAAAATTGCTAACCAGGCCCACAGAAATATAATTCCTAAAATTTGCGCTAGAGTAATAATAGCAAAAAGCGAGGGAACACCAAAGTCCGTTAAGGTTTCGCGTAATTCAACTATGCCTCGTTGAATAATACTGGCCACCCCGAATCCTGAAAACATTAGTACCGCGTAAATGAGCAATACTGGCACCGCTATACCAAGCAATTCTTGCCATTTGTGCAGCAACAGCCGCCAACCCAGCAGCATTGCTGCGCTGAATTTAATTTCATACAAAATAATAAATAGGCTGGCAAACAACTGCTGACTGACTACTAAAAGAATAGCAGGGAAAAATAAAATTAAACTAATTACTAAAATTACAGTTTGGGGCAGACTTTGAATATCGCCAAAATCTGGAAAAGCAAACAAACTATAAAATATTAAGCCCAAAATTAGCGTTTCCAATAAGTGGACAGAAACTACCGGCCAGAAAAATTTTAATCCGCGTTTCGTTAAAGTAATTTCCGGTTTATTTTTAGTGTTCTCATTCGGCGTTTGCTCATTTTCGTCCAATTTTTTTTGGCCTCTTTTATCTAAATGTTGAAATTTTAAAATTTTCGCAACGTAGAGTACCAAAAAAATATAAGCAAAACTGCTAATTACTACAGCGGCCACTGTAATCAACATACTAAAAGTGTTTTTTGCCATGATCTGGTCAAACGAAGAATGCCAAAACATTAAAAAATTCTTCCGCACACTAGCAGGCAAGTGCAGAGCAATAATTTGCAAATACACAAAAATTAAAGTTAAAGTGTGCAGCAAGGCCAAACCAAAAAACCACAACTTCGGGTGGTTTATGGTGGTCTTATAAGCCGTTTTTATTATACCTAAATAATCCATAAGGAGGTTGTTGCTGAATAAGCTAAACTTTTATTCTTCCACTCCCACCTCGCCAACAACTTCTTGAAATTCCGATACTGTTTTTTTCTCTTTTGGAATAATATCTTTAACTATTTCGTTGAACTGGTCCTGTTCCAAAGTTTCTTCCTTTACTAAGCGCCCGGCAATGGTGTCCAAATAACTTCGGTATTTGGTTAACACATCGGTAGCGCGTTTATGAGCTTCTTGCATAATTTTGCTCACTTCTATATCAATTTTCTTGGCCACCGCTTCACTGTAATTCCGCTGTTCGCCCAAATCTTTACCCAAAAATATCATTTCATGGCTTTCACCAAACGTTACCGGACCAAGCGCCTCGCTCATGCCATAACTGGTAACCAATCGCCTGGCCATTTGCGTGGCAACTTTTAGGTCATTACTCGCTCCAGTAGTTAATTCTTTATATACTAATTGTTCCGCAGCGTAGCCGCCCAAAAGAGCGGCAATTTCATCTAGAAAACTGGACTTGGTATGAAGATGCTTGTCTTCAATAGGCAGCTTCATGGTATAGCCGGCGGCGCGGCCGCGTGCTAGTATGGTTACTTTATGCACTGGATCGGAATAAGGCAGGGCAGTCCCCACCAAAGCATGGCCGCCTTCATGATAGGCGGTAATTTCTTTTTCTTTGGCAGAAAGAATATGGCTGGAGCGCTTCGGTCCGAGCATGACTTTTTCAATCGCCTCGCGCATTTCGTCAGTGCCAATGGTTTTCTTGTTAAACCTGGCAGCTAAAATTGCTGCTTCATTTATTAAATTGGCTAAATCGGCTCCAGAAAAACCCGGCGTCCGCTCGGCAATTTTACGCAAAGCCACGTCTTTAGCTAACGGCTTGTTTTTACTATGCACTTTTAAAATTTCCTCGCGGTCGCGAATATCCGGCAAATCCAAGACCACCTGCCGGTCAAACCGCCCCGGCCTAAGCAGTGCCGGGTCCAGCACATCCGGGCGGTTAGTTGCGGCTATTACAATAATATTTGTGTCAGTTTCAAAACCGTCCATTTCTACGAGAATTTGATTTAAAGTTTGCTCGCGTTCATCATGGCCACCGCCAAGACCGGTACCGCGCTGGCGGCCCACGGCATCTATTTCATCAATAAATACAATGCAGGGCGCATTGCGCTTGGCTTTTTTAAATAAATCTCTGACCCTGCTTGCTCCAACGCCAACAAACATTTCCACAAATTCGCTCCCGGAAATATGAAAGAACGGGACATTGGCTTCCCCGGCCACAGCACGGGCCAGTAAAGTTTTACCGACGCCGGGGGAGCCAAGCAGCAGAACGCCTTTGGGAATTTTCGCCCCAAGGGCTAAAAATTTTTGCGGATAGCGCAAAAATTCAACTATTTCCTGGAGTTCCTCTTTGGCTTCCTTTGACCCTGCAACATCGGCAAAGCGCACTCGATTTTTTCGTTCATCGGAAAGTCGGGCCGAGCTTTGGCCAAAGCTTAGAGCCCGGTTATTTGTTCCTTGGACTTGGCGCATTAAAAAATAAATGAACAATCCAATCAGCAAAAAGGGAATGAGAAAAGGCAGGACCGCGCCGGCAATATTGCTGGCCAGGCTACCGCTGTTGTATTCAATTTTTACGTCTTTAATTTTTTGCGGATCAACGCCGCTGTTTTTGAAAAACTCCGTGGGATCGGTTTTGCCCAAATTAGCCTGCAGCTTTGTGTCACTGTCTTTTAATTTGGCTGTGAGGCTTTCGGGATCAATGCTAATGCTTTCAACCTTGCCGTCATTAATTAGATTTGCCACGTCGGAAAGGGGAACTAATTTAGCGTTGCTTTTATCTGTTAAGGCGGCAAAAATCCCGGAAATTATTAAAAAGCCAATTAAAACTAAAATAATATTTTTGACAATTTTACCCATATATTTTCTAAACTTTTAGCAGTTAAGTTAGTAAATTATAATGTATTCTGAACAATATTGCAAGCACCTGCATTATTTGGTGCCGAAGGTGGGACTTGAACCCACAAGCCCTTTCGGGCACAGCGTCCTAAGCGCTGCGCGTATGCCAATTCCGCCACTTCGGCATAAGTTATTAAGTATGCCGACCTGCCCCGTAGTGTTCCGACTTGTCGGAACTACTACCGGGGTTCCGCCACCCGAGCGAATAAAAATATCTGGAAATTAAATATTAGCAGAGTCAAGAAGGTGCGGGACGCGTTCGTTTCAATTCCGCCACTCGCCCAAAAATGTTTCATTTTCTTCTGGTTGATTTTAACTTATTTATATAGTAAAAACAAGACCGCCCCGATAAAATCGGGGCGGTCTTTGGTGACTTTAAGGTGGGGGGCCAGGTGGAAGTCGGGGACCATTATTTGGTGGAGGGCCGTTGCCAGGCGGTGGCGGAGGACCGGAAGAGCCGCTAAAAATGCCGCCAGTAGTCAAAGTGTTGGTTATTACAGAAATAATTACAAAAGACAAAATTATCAATATTAAACCAAGAATTGCATTAAATAAGACTTTTTTTGCCTTAGTCGCCTGTTCTTCGTTGCCGCCGGAAGTGATATAAGAATAACCAGCGTAAATAACAAACACCACTGCCACCACGCCGGCTAAAGTCAGTAATATTTTTAAGACTATGGTAATAACTTTGCCAATGCTTGTTGCTCCGGCTATTCCACCCTTATCCTTGTAAGGATTGGCAGGCAAACATAAGTTAGTATTAGTGTCTAGCGTTAAGCCAGGTTCACATTTAACTTGAGCCAATGCCACACTCGGCACGATTGTTAACCCAAACAGCAAAAAAAATTGCGTTAAGCTAAAAATTGTAACTTTCAGGCTTTTTGTCATTTATTTTAGAGTTTAGGGAGGCGGTGGGGGCGGTGGAGGTATGTTTGCGTTATAGTTCCCGCCGCTTCCGCTTGACCCACTCTGAACCAAATTAGTAATTACGCTAATTATCACAAAAGACAGAATGATGACGACAATACCGATAACGGCGTAAATTAAAGTTTTTTTGCCTTTGGTGGCCTGTTCTTCATTGCCGCCGGAAGTAATGTACTGGTAGCCGCCGTAAATTACAAATAATACCGCTATGGCAAAAGCAATGCCTAAGGCAATTTTAATCACGTAGACAAATACATCCCCTACAGTAGAATTTTGGTTTAATCCTTGGACTTTTGGAAATAAACCGTTGATTTTGCCCAAACCAGCCTTGACACCATAATCTTGAGCAAAAGCAAACTGCGGACTGGCAATTAAAATAAAAGCAAAAAACAGCGCAAACAAACTGAATTTTATTTTGTCATTTATTTTCATGCAAATTTAGTCCTAATTATCTAACAATGAATCACCCCGGAGCAAGCTGTGAGGTATCAACTGCAGCAATTGTGTCATTCCGAGCGAATGCATGTGAGCCGAGGAATCCCTTAAACTTTGGTATATAAGGGATCCCTCCACTCCTCGGATGCACTCGTCGGTCGGGATGACACAAGGGGACAACCCACAGCAAACTGCAAGCTTGTAATTCCTAGAAACTAGAACCCAAGCAACCCTCCGCTACCCGTGCCAGATGCTAAATTGGCCACGACATTAACAATGACGAAAGACAGAATAATCACGACTATACCAATAAGCGCGTTAACCACCGCACTCTTGCCTTTGGTCGCCTGTTCTTCATTGCCACCGGAAGTAATGTAGAGGAAACCACCGTAAATGAGGAAAATAACGGCAACAGCAAAGGCAATGCCCAAAGCCCACTGAATTATCGTTTTAAACAATACCCCCAAGGTCCTGTTACCGCAGTTGAGTCCACTAGTAGGATCACACTGGAATTGCGAACCCACTGGGTTACTGCCAATTTGCGCAGAAGCAGTAAGCGGGGTAAACAAAGGCATTAAAGCCATGGCTCCAGCAATTATTAACTGTCCCACGTTTAACCAATTCATTTTTTTAACTAATTGTCTCAATGTTTGTTCACCCCCTCTCTAATTAAAATATTTATAATATTCATCTTAATTTATAGTATACTACATTTCCTAATATCAAAGAAACCCTATAGGAGTTACGGGTTTGAGCCAAGTTTGAGGAAAAATGCAAGGCTTTTGCGAGCCGTAGTTTGACTACGGTGAGCAAGAACGCGGCATTTTGACAAAAAAAATGGCCAAATGCCGTTTGCCGGTCGGGCTTGGAAGCGATGGCTTTGGCTCTGCCAAAGACAAGCTCGTTATGCCCGTCCTAAAACGGCAATCCCTTAAGTCCTAACCCAAAAAGGTTGGCTATTAACCGGCAAATTAGCAACAATATTGACTATGGCATAGGCCATAATAACCACTACAAGCCCAAGCACTGCATTGGTTACGGTTTTTTTGCCGGTAATAACGGATTTTTCCTTTTTTTCTCCCAAAAAAGTTTGCGACCCGGTAATAATCTGAAATCCGCCTATAACAATAAACAAAATGGCCACACTGCCAGCCAAGCCAAACCCAATATTTATGGCTTTAAGAATAACTGCTTGGATAGTGCAATATTTCGGCAAAGTAGCTTGAATAGCTGTGGCATCAGCACTTCCTCCATTGGTCGTTAACTGTTTAATCTGCTGCTCTAAGACATAACAATTATTGGCGGCATGGGCAACATTTGGAATCAAAGCAATTACATTTACCGCTAGCACCACAACAAAAGCCAATAAGATATGTAAATTAAACTTCTTCATAACTATTTTAGAATTTTTAATTTTTAATTTTGCAATTTTCAATCAATTATAGAATGATTCAATTTTCAAACATTGAGTAATTGTAACATTGAAAATTTATTGCAAATTGACCCATTCGATTCCACTCAGGGTCATCCTGAGCAAAGTCGAAGGGATGAGAATTGGAAATTGGAATTTCAGTCTGCTATCCTGGTGGCTTTACGCCAATAAAATTTTCTACAATACTGACAATGCTGTAGGACAGCAACGCCACAATTAACCCCAAAATTGCCCAGGTGACTGCTCGTTTGCCGGAAGTTAATAATTTTTCGTTGCCCGCGGAAATTATCATTTGAAAACCGCCATATATTATTACAGCCACGGCCAAAACTGCTATGGTAAGCAGAAACGCGTTCATTAAACTAAACAACAACTCAATAACACTGCCTGCCTTAATCGGGTTGTCAAAATTACCCACTACTGTATCGTAATTTGGGATGTTTGCTGGAGCGTTATTAGTGCTTGGGGGTGGCGAATTCGTTCCTCCCGCTCCTCCGGTTGGTCCACCGCTTCCACCTAAGTTACCAGATGGAGCTGGAGGAGTTACAGCTGTGCTAAAAGTTATACTACTCTTACGCTGCGCCCAAATCACTTGTTCGGTTGAATCGTTTACTTTAATCTCGGCAGTATATTTAGCACCTATAAATGAGTCAAAAATGTCTACCTGGGCATTAAGTGTGCTTTTAAGTTCGGATTGATATATAGTGGCTTGGTCTTTTACTGGGCAAGATTGTAAACTGGGAGGGCCATTTTTATCTGCACAAATTAATAAATAAACCTTATTGCTTTGGCCGCTTACTTGGTCAGCTAAACAATGATAAGCAGTCCCAATAACTGTATAGGTTCCTGCACTTCTTACTATGCTCCCGTTTGCCAGAGTTTTTCCGTCAGGCGACTTCCAAGCAATTGTCAGATTACTTCGACACTCGGACTGACTTTGTGCCTCAGCTAAATTGATATTAAATAAAAAATAAACTGGCCCCAAAAGTAAAACTACTAAGGGAATCAAATAAACCACCTGGACTTTTTTTTGATCTAACTTTTTCATTATTGAAATGGGGTTTTAATGAATTCTAAAATCTTTTTCGTGTCATCAAAGAAATTTGGCCCTTTGAGGCCGAGCAGTCCAAACAAGATGCTGTTGAGCAACACAAAAGCGACAAATACGATAAATAAACCAATTACTGCGTTTATTACTTTTTTCTTCCCAGCTTCAGCCATTTTTTCGCTACCAGCCGATTCCACCATATCAAATGCCCCAAAAATAATGCTCCAGATAGCGTAAATACCGGCAAAAACCAGGAGTAAGTTAATTAACCGCACGCCAAGGCCAAACACATGCGCCACATTGCACGGGTCACTGCTGACGTTGCCGCAGGGAACTATTCCTGTATTGGCTTTGTCTGCTTCTTGTTGGGCAAAAGCTAAACCTGGAGCAATCACCAAATATCCTGCTAATAAAATCGCAATACCAAGCAGGAAAGGAGCAAATAAATTTCTGTTTAGGTAGTCTAAGTTCACAATTTAGCAGTATTTAATACATAAATTATACCACAAATAGCTGTTTTCGGGAATTAAATTTGCTACTGAAATATTCTGGTCAAAGTAGTGGCTTGGCTCTGTGCCTGGTCCAGCGCATCTCTTACTTTCATGCTTTTAAATATGACGTTGTCTATCATGCTGCCAAAAATGGTATCCAGTTTTTGCTGATCTGGTTTGTAAAAAGATTTGGCCGTTAAGTTGGCGTGGGCAAATACCCCTATTTTCGGGTCAGAGATTTGCTCTTCTATAATATCTTTTCTGCCGGACGGCTCTTTATCCACTGCGTAGTATTTCTTTAACACATCTTTACTGCTGGCAAACGCCAGAAAATCCCAGGCCCAATCAGCAACTTTACTTTGCTTGTTGACTACTTCACCAAAATAATTGGCCAAGTTAACCGAAGAGTTATCCAAAGAATACTGCGGGACCGGCGCAATGTCGTAGTTCAAATTTGGCGCTTTCTGGTAAAGCGTGGAAATGGTGTAAGAATAACTGTACAAATAAGCAGCGCGGCCGTTAGCAAAAGCGTCTATAGAATAATCGCTCCGGTCGTTCCAAGTATAGTTGGGGCTAGCGGGGCTGGCGAAAGAAGTGTAAAAATTTAAAGCCTCGGCTCCGGGACTGCGGCTGCCGTTGCTAGTAGTTAACCCTTGGGCAAAAGTCGGATTGAGTCCGCTGGCATCCCACGGCACAACGCCGGCCTGCAGCATGAGCAGATAAACAATATCCACACTTCTGTTTACATTGGTATTCGCCCCCATGGCCACCCCGCTTCTGGTAAAATAGCCATTGCTGTCTTGCTTGGTAATTTTCTGAACTTGCTTGCCTAACTCGTCCCAAGTTTGCGCCGGCCGGGCAATGCCAGCAGTGCCAAGCAAATCTTTGTTGTAATACAGCCCGAGCGAGTCCACCCACAAAGCTGTGCCGTAAACTTTATTTTCTCTGGTGAAATCTTTCACCATAACATCCACAAAATTATTTTTGTAGTCAGTAAAGTTCATGACTTTGTCTGACGCCGGGGTAATTTTATTGTAATATTTGGGCAGCCAGGCATTATTAATAGAAAAAATGTCCGGGCCCTGGCCTGCAGCTAAAGCATTTAGCAAGTCGTCTTCATAGGTATCAATATTTTTCTCCGTATATTCAATTTGCACATTGGGACGCTTTACCCGGTAAGCTTCAACGAGCGCCTCAAATTTGCCGCTGTCCACAAATGGTTTCCAAATTTTCAAGGTTATTTGGGGAGCGGCTGGCTGGCCGCCAAAACAGCCCGCGGCTAGGAACATGAACAAAACGGCTAGACTGATAATTTTTTTTGGTTTGTGTTTGAAAAGTTTCATCATGGCAAATTTTTTAAAAAGTTGGCGAAGTCTTGTTTCAAGTCTTCATGCTTAAGACCAAACTCCACCACTGCCTTTAAATATTCCAGTTTGTTGCCCGTATCATAATATTTGCCGTTCTGGATTTCAACCGCATAAACGTCCTGTTCTTGTGCCAATTTGTCTACTGCTTCGGGCAGCCAAATTTCCCCGCCTTTCCCCGGTTTTGCTTCGGCCAAAATTTCAAAAATGCGCGGGGGCAGAATATAGCAACCGTGGGTAGCCAAATTAGACGGCGCCGAGCCAACAGCGGGTTTCTCAACTATCCGATTTATCTTAAATACTCCCGGCGCGACGCCACTGATGTCGGCTATGCCATAACGGTCTACATAAGAAGGGGGGACCCTGACTGCTGAAACATTGGGAACTCCGTATTTCTCCCAAACGTCAATCATTTGTTTTAACCGTGGCGGGTCAGCATAAATAAATTCATCTCCCCACAGTACTGCAAATGGCTCTTCTCCGACCACATGCTGGGCGTTAAGCACAGGGGTACCATTACCATAAGGGCCTTTTTGGCGAATATAAATAAAGTTGGCCATATCGGCAATTCTCCGCACTTCATCGGCTTCCTCGTGCTTGCCAGCCTCCTCTAACCTTTTTTCTAATTCAAATGGGTAATCAAAATGGTCTTCTATGCTGCGCTTATTCCATCCTGTTACTATAATAATATCTTCAATTCCCGAAGCCACGCACTCTTCTACTACATATTGAATAATTGGCTTATCAACAATCGGCAGCATTTCTTTAGGCATGGCTTTGGTGGCCGGCAAAAAGCGGGTGCCAAATCCAGCCGCCGGAATAATGGCCTTTCTGATTTTCTTTTTTACCCCATTAGAAATTTGCATCGTAAAAAATGTAAAACCCTTCTGTTAAGCGCCCCGTTTACTACAAAACATTTCTAACGGGGTGAATAACACTATTATATCACAAAATCATTGATCAAGATTGACCACGGATGATCACGATTGACAGGATTTATTAGGAAAATCATACTCAATCTTTTAAATCTTATTTATTCATGGTCAATTTTACTCGGTCTTCGGGCGGTACTGCAATGCCTCAGCTAAATGATTTGAGGTAATACTTGGAGCTTCTGCTAAGTCCGCAATAGTGCGCGCCACTTTTAACAGACGGTGAATGCTGCGGCCGGAAAGACTATATTGCTTTACCGCTGTTTTCATAATTTGCTGAGACTGGTCATCTAACAAGCAAAACTTTTTTATTTCCACTATGCTCATTTCGCTGTTAGTTTTTGGCGCGCTAAAACGCTGGCGCTGGATAACTCTGACCCGTTCCACGCGCTGTTTTATTGCTCGTGACTGCTCGGCAGGTGTTGCCGAAGAAATTTTCTCATACGGAAGCCTGGGAACTTCAATATGTAAATCAATTCTGTCTAACAAGGGTCCGGAAATTTTTTTCTGGTATTTAAAAATTTGCGTGGGGGTACACAAACAGCGCTTGGTAGAATCGCCGTAATAACCGCACGGACAAGGATTTAGCGCGGCGACCAAAATAAATTTTGCCGGGAAAGTCAGGGTGCTTTTTGCCCGCGACACGGTTATTACCCCGTCCTCCAGAGGCTGGCGCAATGCTTCTAAAACGTTTCTCGGAAATTCCGGGAATTCATCCAGAAATAAAATTCCCCGGTGGGCCAAAGTAATTTCACCTGGCTTTGGTACGGTGCCGCCGCCGACTAAAGCAATGTCGCTGGTTGTGTGGTGAGGACTGCGCACTGGCCGGCTGGTCAGCACCCCGCCGGAAAGTTTTCCGGCAATGCTATAAATTTTGGTCAACTCCAAGGATTCCTCCACGGACAAATTCGGCAGTATTCCGGCCATGGCTCGGGCCAACAAAGTTTTACCAGAACCCGGTGGCCCATAAAGCAGTAAATTGTGCCCACCGCTACTGGCAATTTCCAAAGCGCGTTTAGCCATTTCCTGGCCCGCTATATCCTTCATATCCAAACTCGCTTCAACATTTTTAAATAAGGAACTCGGATCAATCGCCGCCCGCGGCGGCAAAATTTCCATTTGCAGTAAATGCTTAATTAACTGGGTTAAATCTTTTATGCCATAAATTTTCAAACCATTTACCAATGACGCTTCCCCGACTGATTTTTCCGGCACATAGAGCTCTTTTATACCACTGGCCTTAGCGCGTATGGCCACGGCAAGCACTCCAGGCACAGCACGAAGCTTGCCGTCTAACGAAAGCTCGCCCAAAAACAGCTTGTCTTCCGAATCAAAATTAACTTCCCCGTTAGCCAGTAAAATAGCCAGGGCAATAGGCAAATCAAAATGCGTCCCGACTTTGGGGACGTCGGCCGGTGCTAAATTAACCGACACGCGAGTCTGCGGATAAGACATGCCGGAATTTTTTATAGCAGACTTCACCCGTTCGCGGCTTTCCTGGACCGCGTTATCCGGCAGGCCGACCACAATGGTGGCGGGCAAGCCGTTGCTTACGTCAGCCTCCACTTCTATAAGCTCGGCATCAAGACCAATTACCGCGGCGGATAAAATTTTTGAAATCATAAATTATATTAATAATCAGCCATTAAGTAGTTTTCCTCCGGGAGTATAATTCATAAATCAACAAATAAACGATTCCCACTATAATATATAAATCCGCTACATTCAACACCCCGCCGCCATAAATATATATAAAATCACGAACATAACCTAAAATGAGTCGTTCTCCTACATTAATAGAGGCCCCCACCACTATTAGCCACCAGCCTAACAGAATCGGCCGGCTAAATTTTTTTAGGTTAACCATAACATACCAAAAAAGAACTGCCAGCGCCACTAAATAAAATAAATACATTAACACAGAAGGGACAGGCAGGCTGAATGCGAACAAATAATTTCGAAAAATAAACCCATGAACTGCTGCAAAATATTTTGCCGCCTGATCAATGAACGTTAACCCAAGAGCGAGAGAAAATAAAAAAACGAAAGTGCGCTGTTTGCTACTTCCGCTCTTTTGATAAAAAATTTTAAAAATCATATCTTCCTAATTTCATTGCGCAAATTTAAATAGCTTTGTCTGCCCAGGGAATAACGCGCAGACGTTCCTCGCTAATTAGTTTACCATTATCATCTGTGCCGTAATTCCCTGTTTCAATTTTTTGCAAGGCTTTTTCTATTTTGGCAAGATCTATTGTCATGCGACTAATTAAATCCTGATTAACTTCATCTATGGCGACTTCTTCAGCATTTTCGTCCATTGCGTTACCCAATTCCGTATGCGGCTGCAGGCCTGCCAAGTCAGCTTGCAATTTGGCTTTAGCCGCAAGCAAACTCTGTTTCATTTCTTCAACAAATTGTGGCGGAAGCTGGTTGGTCATATATAAAGTATTCATATTATAAACGTCAGTAGAGTAAAATACAAATAAAATAAGCGCCCCACTCTTGGGGTCCGCATAATAAATTAAGTGACCCGGGTGAGGCGCTAGTCACCTCAAGCTTGAGCTACTTTGCGCTGGTAATGCAGGGTCTAAACTGTGTTAGACCCCAAATGACCAGCACAAGGCAACATTTTCGTCACTTGAAGCGTTCCCGAATCAAAGATTCGAGATAGCGTCTGAATTCCAATCAATTTTCAAACTGCACTTTAAACTCCCCTTATGGTGCCTGAGCACCTCAAAACTTTTTGTTCTTTTTATTTTTGTTTTAAAATTTTTGTCCTGGTTCAAGGTACCAGAAAAGAACCTACATTTTATTTTTGTTTTGCAAACAGCCAGGATTGGGCTGGCTATGACGGAAAGTTTAAAGGAAAACTACTCTCAATTTATGAGCTTTTTAGAGCAGATTTCCTCAGTCCAGCTTGCCCCGTTAGCCATCCAGATGTGCTAATGGGGTGAAAATTGCTTAAGAATTTAATTTATTTACTTGTTAAAGGACTATTTCTATCTACATATTTATCATAATAAGTATTTGTGATATTGTCAATATTATAGTTTAAACTAACTATTTTTGTCTTAAATAAGAGAAATTATTGACAATAAGAAGGGCTTTTTGAGTTTTGAACAGATAATGCACAGGTAAAACACGCTGTGGATAACTACGCTTTTTTAAACTTTTACGTTTAGAGCCTGTGTAGCGATAGTACAGACCTAAATTATATGCGATATACCCACCTATGCTATCCAGCCTTCGTAGCCACTTCGGCGGAGTAGGCAAGCTTCGGTGGGTTATCCGCCTAAACTTTCGTGCGAAATCCGAGAGCATTATAGCTTGGGCTAAGCCCAAGCTAAGCTCATGTCCGTAGCAAACCGTGAGAATTAAAATAATCGTACAATATGCCATCCGCATTTAACCACGGCTTAACCGTGGTTTTCTGCGGAGGCGGATAAAATATTGAATTGCCGGGTTTGCATTAGCAAATTTTTCAAAATATCTACCTGTTTTTCGTCAAGCTCATTCAAAACTAAATAAATATTTACTAATTTTGCGGGGAAACCCATTTGCACACAGGAAAAAAAGCGCAAAACCTGCTGCAACAAGTTAAACTCCGGATATATTTTATGCCAATGCTCATAGAGTGCTTGCTGATATGGATGATTCTGGTTTGCAGAAAACCAGTGCTGAAACCATATTGTCTTTACCGTTAAGTGGTGTAAACGATTATTAAATAAGAAATCTTCGGTAACTAGCAAAATACTGCTGGACCTTATGCCGAAATTGCGAAACATTTTATTCCCTCCCCCAGAATAACCTTGAGCAAATACATTCGTGTATTTTTTTAGCATCTCATAATTTTCATTATAAAAATCTTTTACTTCGGTAACAGTTTTAAACACGACTACAGCGGGTAAATACTCCTCTGTTAAGTATTTTAAAATTTCTTGTTCGGTATTATGTTGCCTCATCAAGCCTAGATTAATTCTTGGAGCAGGACTTTGGCTAGAAATTGTCTCTTGTTCAAAACCGTTCAAGCCTAATCTATTTTCCAAATAAGCAAGACTGACCCCTTGCAGAAAATTGTTGCTAAAAATAATTTGTCGGTAGGGACTTAACACATTTAAAACTTCTGGACCAATATCCAAAGGCAAATCATAAAAATTACAGCTTGTTCCTCTAGCCTCAATCCATTTTACTCGGCCTGGTTCGGAATCAAACATTTTTTTTAGAGCATTTATATAGTCAGTCAGTTCAACCAAACTAATGCTTTTGTTCAATTTGGCCAGCTTAATAATAAAGTTTTTCGCCGCTTGCTCTATTTGAGCATAGACATAATTATTCAGCTTTAGTTTTTCCAAGCTTACCGCTTCTTGGCCGCCGAAATGCCGCTGCAAACGCAAAATGACTAAAGCGAAAAATAAATCTGCGGCCGCAAGAGTGCTACTTACCAATTCCTTAAAATCACCATTGCCAATTTCGGTAACCGGGTCATAAATAGAGCGTAATAAATTTGTCAGGTAGCCCCAGCTTAACCTATGGCCCTGGGCTGACTCAAAACGATGGTGAAATTCCAAAAAGTCCTGAACCACCAAAGCCGGGGTAGTAGAAACTTCTTTTTGGGACAACAAAGGCAGGGTGTCGTAAGCACAAAGCGCTCTGTCCCAAGGCAGGATGTCCGGCAAGTCGGATGCAGTAATTAAACTCCTAAACTGCCCGCCAAAAAATGACAAATTCAAGTCCAAAATTGTTTTAGTTTGCCAATTGGTCAAACGCCAAACTAAAATTTTTAAAATGAACTTTATTTCTTCCAAAGTTTTGTCCGGTTTTTCCAAAAATGCTTTAAACTTAGCCTGATCAAATAAGTGCCGAGGTAAAAAAATGGGCTCAATATTGTACTGTTTCCATAACCATAAAACCAAATAATCATGCGGAACGCTTAACAAAACCGGCCCCGGCAACGCCCCTGTCAAGCCAGCCAGCCAGTCTGGCTGTTGTAAATTCAGCGGCAAATTTAAAATTGTTTTTTCGGGCAACTCTGCAGGAAAATTTTCAAACTGCATTGGGTCACTGGGTAGAACTGGCAGTGGTAAAGGAGCTAAATCAATTCCTAACAACGCTGACCAGGGCAAAGTGGTTGTGGCAAGCAATTTTTGAACTTCTACTTTTAAGTCAGCAGGAAAACCTTGGTAAACACGAAGCAGTTTTTCCAAAACTATAATGGTAGCATGGCTGTCGGCCAAAGCGCGATGGGCCCCCAGGTGGGGGACAGCAAAAGAGTGCATTAAATTTTCCAAATTATAACTTTGTTGAGTAGGTAAAATAAACTGGACTAAGTCCAAAGTATCTACATAGTTTCCGCTAAGCTTAAGGCCAAAGGCTTCTAAAAATTTAATGTCTAAACTCAAACCATGTCCTACCAAAATTGCTGTGGCCAATTTTTCGTTTAAAAATTCATGGTACTCGGAAAATAAAGGAGCATTATCCAGTTCCGCCTGGGTTAAACCAGTCAGGCCTAAAATTTTTGGGTGCACGGGTTTTGTCGGTTTGAAAACCTGTGCCCACTCTTCTAAAATTTTGGGGCCGCTCTTTTCCATACTAAAAAACACAAAACCCAGTTCAAGAATTTCGTCTTTGGTTGGATCAAAGCCAGAGAGTTCTAAATCTAGACTACAGTACACTATGTCGTTAATTAATTCTTCCATAGATATATTGTAACAGAAAGGCGCAGCAGAAACATCGTGTCTCTCTGCGCCTGAAACGGACCGCGGCCAGATTACTAAAAGGTGGGCAAAAGTCTGGTAAGCCTGCGTAAGTCACTCATATCTGCCCTGTATACCCAGCGCGTCTGCCCGTCAAAGTAAAAGCTCTTATCGACACTCACCAGTTCCGCCTTAACAATTCTAGCGAGCGAATTGATGCTCCTCCTTTGCGTCGTAGCAAATGCGTGATCAAAACCCAGAGCCAATAAACGATTACCCAGTGATTGCAGTAAATGCATTGAGCAACGATGCTGGTTGGGCTCCGAAGAAGGCAACACACTGAGACCAGTGAGCCAAGCCTCACGATAGGATGTGATTCCAATAATCACTCCGATTACTTTCCGCTGATCTTCAGCTACCATCACAGTATCCCTTTGGTAACGGACTAGTCTCGAAAGACTGTACCTGTTATGTCCTTTAGGGAAACCTATTCGATAGCAGTCAACCAGTTGATCAAAATCCTCTGGACGGAAGCCTCTGATTTTCATATACCCTCTTTCTGGCTTTTTGCCATCGAAAAGTTAAATAACTTGACCTGGTTGGTTGTTTCAATACGGTTTTTGATAGTAGCAATAAATAGGATACTAGTCAAACCAAAGACACCTCTCCTGCGAGGTGTCTGGGATTAAAAATTTAACTCAAACTTACGTTTCAGCGGGATTGAGTACTTCTTCAATCTTATTCGGCAGCGCCTCGCCGCTTTTGACTTTTTGGTGCCTTTGGTAGCAGGAAAAAATTAGGGCAATTTCTCCAGGTCTTTTACATCAATCGGCACTCCGGTTTTCTCGGCAATTTTGCTGACCCATTTAACAATCACGTCCTGGCGGTATTTCAGTTCTATATAACGCTCATCTGATAGCTTAGATAGTTATTAACCGAACTTGCCAGACCTTCCATCCTTTGATCAAGTTTATCCAGGCGCCCATCTAATTTATCCGCGCTGGATTCCAGCCGCGTTACGTCTTTCTTGGTGGCAGTATCCTCAAAACCCTTAGCCACCATGACGGCTAAGTCATCTAAGGTTACGGTTTTTTTAGATTCTTTATCTGCCATAAAATTTAATCCCTAACAATCAATTTGACTTGGTTAAATCAGTATATCACTTACCATACTGGGGAACAATAAAGCGGCTTAAGTTGTTTCTGTTTCAGGTGGATTGAGCACCTCTTCGGTTTTATTCGGCAGTGCGTCGCCGCTTTTGACTTTTTCGCGTACGGCTTTGTCGATGTCGGCAAATACGTCTTTATTTTCTTTCAGGAAAGTCTTGGCGGCTTCGCGGCCCACGCCGAGTTTGACCTCACCAAAATTGTAAGTGTTACCGCTTTTTTCTATTACCCCCAAAACAACGCCGGTGTCCAGCAAGTCGCCGCTGGCAGAAATGCCTTCGTTGTACATAATATCAAACTCGGCGGTTTTGAATGGCGGCGCCACTTTATTTTTTACAATTTTTACTTTAGTCCGGTTGCCGATAATTTTATCGCCGTCTTTAATTTGGGCGCTGCGCCGCACCTCAATGCGAACGGAAGCATAAAATTTCAAGGCATTACCGCCAGTGGTAGTTTCCGGGTTGCCAAACATTACACCGATTTTCATCCTTAACTGGTTGATAAAGATTACGGTTGTCTTGGATTTGCTGATACTGCCCGTCAACTTGCGCAGGGCCTGGGACATCAGGCGGGCTTGCAAGCCCATCTGCGCGTCCCCCATGTCGCCCTCCAACTCGGCTTTCGGCACCAACGCCGCCACGGAATCTACGACCAGCACATCCAGCGCCCCGCTCCGAACCAGCGTTTCCGCTATTTCGAGCGCCTGTTCGCCCGTGTCCGGCTGGGAGATGAGGAGCTCGTCCGTGCTGACGCCGATTTTACGGGCGTAGGTAACATCCAGGGCATGCTCGGCATCGATGTAAGCCGCCAGGCCGTTCATTTTCTGCGCCTCCGCCACGATGTGCAAGGCGAGCGTGGTCTTGCCGCCCGATTCGGGGCCATAGATCTCGATAATGCGCCCGCGCGGCACGCCGCCGGTGCCCAGGGCAATATCCAGACTAAGAGAGCCGGTGGGGATGACGGGGATGTCGGAGATCTGCTCGCCCCCGCCCAGCCGCATGATCGATCCCTTGCCGAACTGCCGTTCGATCTGGGTAATGGCCAACGTTACCGCTTTTTCTCTATCATCTTCTGCCATTTGTTTGCCTCCAGTTATTTTTTTGCCTCTTTTTCTTGTTCATACCGGACTCCGACGACTATCAAAAATATCATACACAAGCACGGGATTATTTTCTATACGATACTAAACGGCAAAAGGGAATCGTTTTGATAATCCCCGGTTATAATTAAGGCACCGATGTAATGACGGTTACTTAAAAGAAGGCATT
>ORMF012049515.1_pt1 | contig 18243 bp, 18 predicted proteins | sample 1779871 | NCBI WGS metagenome assembly ORMF01 (sample SAMEA104232316, study PRJEB22302) | groundwater metagenome | biome: forest; feature: aquifer; material: groundwater | place: USA | collected 2011-08-07 | depth 5.4 m | reverse complement strand
TACATTTTGCGAATCAAAATAATTAGCATTCCATCCGTAGGGTGCAAAGATATACGTGTCACGTCCTATTACAGGTGTGATTAAACCACCCAATCCTTGTTTAGGTTGATACGCAAATGTGATGCCTGTTTGCTGGAGCGTAAGGCCATCTTGATTGATATCAAATACGCGATCATAGCTGCCACTGGTAAATCGATTACTGTTTTCAAGATAATTGTAGGAACCATCAATGTAACCAGACATTTTGAAATTAGAAAGTGGTTTTAATGGCGTAGCAGTTTTCTGCGATGTCTGTGCTAACGTCATTTCTGGTAGTAATAATAATACAGCGGTAATAAAAATAAATAAAAGCTGTCTATACATCATTAAAAATCCTAATCATTTAACGTTTACGTGAATCGAAAATCGGCGCCATCGCTTTTTCAATTTTTTGCCCAAATTTTCCCTCGTATGCTCCGATAATTTTTTTGTATATCGAAAGACCGAGTCACAGCCCTCATTCTAAGATTAGCAATCCGCAGTGTGTCACGGAATCTGCGTCCAAGTGCCACTTTCATGATTAATCGTTATCGCTCGATATCCTGTTCTTTTTCTTTATTTTTTGATTTTATCGCAGCAATTTTCTTGTCAATCTCAGCGATCTTTTGCGCGGCTTTTTTGGCTGCCTCATCGGTATTAAAAGATTTTTGCGCATCAAATTGTTTCGCTGATTTTTCAACCACTTCTTTCGGAATATTATTTTTATCCAGCGCGCCTTGATAGCGATCAATATTCTCAATTATTTTTTTCGCTAGTGCATTTTTGTAATTGGTATCTTTGATCAGCGTTATATAATTTTTATTTTTAGTCAGATCTCTTTTATCAATCGTTTTTGATTTAACGGTACGGTTGATATGTGACCACTCTTTGCCAAGCGTGCGATGTAAATCCACAAATTCAGAAACGATACGCGCACCTTCTCGTTTTTCTTGCTTGGTAGTTAATGTTTCGCGATGCGTTTTTAATTTTAGATACGATTCATAATTGGTGAGGAACAACCACTTATCGCGTACTTTTTCTTTGATGTGTGACACCGCATTTACAAATCTGCCAACAGTGCTTTCAGGATCAAAGCCGCGACGAATAGGAAAGGCAACTGCAAAATCAAGCGCTGAATCTTTAATGCCATCGCGTGCAAGCTTGGACTTTAATGCATCGATATTTTTATAACTTTCATTCGACGCATAAATTCCCACATATTTTTTATGACGCGAGAGAGCGACGTAGGTTAAATATCGATCCCAAAAATTACCTTCGACATACACAAACGTGTTATCTAAAGTTACACCCTGCGTCTTGTGAACGGTCGCGGCATAGCCATGCGTAAAATGTTTATAATTTTCTGTATTAAAAGTAACGGTTTTTGAATGATCAAGTTTCGCGGTGATATTTTTATCGTCAATTTTTAGAACCGTAGCGAAATCACCATTGTTCACACCAAGTGATTTATCGTTTTTCAAAAATAGGACGCGATCATTAATGGCTAATTGAATTTTGCCTTTTTCGTTTTGTATTTCATACTGCGTTGAATCAATTTTATTTTGTGAAAGTAGGGCGCTACGAGCAAGATTATTTAGCGATGCCACATCATCATTTTTGTGTGCTAAAATTAATTGTTTTTGGATGCCAGCATGTTCAAGGTGTGATTGCCAATCTAATATCAACGCATTTTTTGCATCTATATCAGTTTGCAATAAATGCACTTGGTTTTTAGATGCGTAGTGATCAATTGCATCTTGAACATTTCCTTTTGATAACAGCAAGGTTGCAGCGCAATCTTTTTCATCCTGTTGCCTCATAATGCGATTCATTTCTGCAAAGCCAATCATCTCAACAATGCTTCTAAAGGGTGCGCCAATGCCAATAGGTTGTAATTGTGCATGATCACCAACAAGCAGCATTCGTGCGCTAGCCTCTTTTACATGGCGCAAAATAATAGCCATATCATGCAAATCAGTCATGCCCGCTTCATCCATCACAACAACCGATTTTGAATTTAATTGCCATGCATCATGCGAAATTAATTGGCGGTAGTGGGCGATGGTTTTTGATCTGATGCCAGAGTCTTTTTGCAATCCTTTTGCAGCCACACCTGAAACCGCCATACCAATAACATTAAAGCCTTGTGCTTTAAACATCTCATGCGCCGCATGCATCAAATATGATTTACCGGTACCCGCACGACCGACAATTGCTGCGATACGTTTGCCTTGTGATAGGTGAAGTAGGGCGTCTGCTTGTTCTGAATTTAAGCTAAATTGCGCGATCATTTTGTTGATCAAATCGTAGTTTGGTTTCTGTTCCGATTGCTTCAGAAATAATGATTGCGCATGCTCGGATAATTGCGATTCCAATTGGAAATTAGCATGTGTTGTATAGCGGTCAAACCCATCATCACCCGCGCCCAATAAGATCAAGTCAGGAGATGATTTGAGCGTCGTCACCGCATATTCGAATTGCTCAGGCGTTTGTGTGTTTTTCTTTAAAAGCTGATCGATATTCTTTTGTGTAAAGACAGTATATTTTCGTCCTAGTTCATTTAAAACAGCAGCAGGATCGGTGAGGGCAATCTCAACACTGGCTTCACGTCGCAGCTGGTTTTCTTCTTTAAGGTAGTGCGCCTCAGCGCCGCGTACCCGGCCTTGATGGCGTTGCGGGATTAAGAAATTTTCGTCAACGGTAATTTCCAATTTTTCCTTTTCAAAGAATTGGTTTTGAAAGGCCCTATATTCTTTATCCCAATAATCCTGTTCACTGATAAAACCCCGTCCGCCTTTCCAGTTGGCGAATGAGGGATTCAAATCCCGTGCTTTGTAGCGATCCAGTGTTTTACCAATGATACGACGGGTGGTGACATACAAATGAGCATGCGGGTTACCATCGCCATGATCATGCAGAGCAACGTCGACTGCCAATCCATGCTTTACAAAGTGGTCATACGCAAATTGACGTGCCAGATCAATTCGTTTTTCTAGATTCAATTCGCGGGGTAGGGCAAGGATAACGTCTTTGGCAACTTGAGCATCTTTTCTATTTTCAGCAGCTTCAACTGCGTTCCAAAGGGTTTCACGATTCTTGAAAATATCGTCTGCACCATTGGGTAGCATGATAGATTTATAAACCACATCATGACGGTTGGTGTAATCGTGGGTTTCGCCGGTACGTTCATCGGTGAGAATCGTACCAGAACGATAGGCAGCACCAGCAACAGAACTTAATCCCTTGCTTCTTGAATGCACTGACACTTTTGCAAACGCGATGGCCATAATTTTCGATTCGATCTTTTTAAATTCCCTGATCTAGCAATATCCTAATACACATTGTAAGCAATGTATATTGCGCCCTTCAGGATTTTTAGATTTCTCGCTATCGCTCGAAAGTGTATTTTTATTTTTAAGATTTGGCCAATACAGTATTGCTGTTTCGGTTTAAAAGTCTTAGATTAGGCAGATTAGTTTTTATAAAAACTAATTTTGCTATGAAAATGGATGATCGAGTTATGACGGCAATATCAAAAGAACAAAAGCTCCTTGAAAAAATCGAACAAGCCAAAAAAGACTTACTTGCTTTACAAGAACGTCGCAAAAAAGAGATCGGCGCGCTTGCTTATAAACACGGCCTTGATCGCTTTAACAATGAAAAACTAAGCCAAGCCTTTGCCACTGTTGCTCGAGAATTGGCTCATGAGCCGGCTTGATTTAGGTGAGGCGGTCGTAGAGCGTGCCGACGGTGAAATTAAAAAGCAACAACAGCTGGTTGCGAAACTTGAGCGCCAGCTTGCATTGTTAAAAATAAAAGAACGCAAGCGCGACACCCGCAAAAAAATTGAACTTGGCGGCTTGGTTGTAAAAGCAAAAATGGATGGATACCCAAAATCGATTATCTTGGGTGCACTCATTGATGCGTTAGAACAAATTGAAAATAACGACGGCGCGTTATCACTTTTTCAATCAAAAGGTGAAGCGGCATTTATGGGATACGGAGATCAACCTAATGAGTCAAAGCGGTAACCTTGTCATTGTACCGAGCGAGTCTGAGCTACAAACGCTGCGCGATCAAATCAGCGAAGCCAAGCGTGCTGCCGAATATACCCAACTTAAACGTGACCTTCAGAAACTGGTTTCTGAAACCATCAACATGCCAAATGAATTTGACGGCGTGATGCAGATGACAGACACCGAACAGTTGTTAAAAACAAAACGCGAAAAACCGCGATTTATTGATCTTTTTATCGATCGTTTGCGAGGCATGTTTTCAGTTCGTCCAATCATGGGCAACATCATCGCCTTGCTCGTTGCATTTATTGCGCTTTATTACATCTATGATGAACTGGGTGTCAGCCGTGCAACAAAAGACTTTTTAGCCATCGGTATCGAAATCTTTTCCGCGATTCAAATCATCAAATCTGGAACACGTGGATTGCTGCTGCCGTTTTTGGCATTGATCATTGGTGGCGTCGGTGCGCACATGTTATCGCATAGCCAAATGCTATTTCATTTTGGCCATAATTTTTATGAGCATTTGATGGTGGTGGGGATTATTGGCTTGGGAGTTTCTGTTTTGTCAATAGATTGAAATAGATAGATTCTGCGATATGACTTGAAAAGTACCCTTTCGTGGGGTACGATATAATCGAGTTATTTTAAGCATAAAAGCAGAAAAGAATCTTTTAAAGGTTCCGAAACATATTGTCTTAAAATTAAATTCCTGGGTTGAATCTGTTACAGAAAATGGGCTGAATTACACCCGAAAAATTCCTGGTTACCACGATGATCCACTAAAAGGCGATCGAAAAGGGCAGCGTTCAATTCGGTTAAGTAAAAGTTATCGCGCAATTTATGTGATACGCGAGAACAACAAAGTTGAATTTATAGAAGTGTGCGAGGTTAACAAACATGAATATTAACACTGATACCATTAAAAAATTAGAAAAAATATCAGGTGAGAAACTAACCTTCGGAAATCTTATTTCTTCAATCCGATTAGGAGAAGAAATTACTCAGGTTGAATTTGCAAAAATGCTTGGTGTCTCAAAACAATATTTGTGCGATGTTGAACATGGTAGAAGAGTTGTCAGTATTTCAACCGCAGCTGAATGGGCAAAAAAGCTAGGTTATTCTACTGATCAATTCGTTCGGCTCACTATTCAAGACGAACTTGATAAATCGAAATTAAAATTAACAGTCCATATTAAAGCCGCATAACCATGATAGAACGGTTATTTATTATCATAGGTATTGCGTGGCCCTGGATTAAAAAACTTAATCTGGGTAATTTACCCGGTGACATCATTAAAGAGAGTGGGGTAGCGTGATGGATTCAACTGAAAAAAAATAATTAAAAATATCAGGACTACCGAAGCTTCGACTAGGTTCCACTTCGACATTGACCGCCTAACTTCAATGGCAAATTTAGGAAATAGAGCCAAATATTACAGATAAGCGTTTTTAATCGACTCTTATGTAAATTTATATTTAAGATTAAAATAATTTTCGAAGTTCAATTTTTGATTTTTCAAGAATTTTTTTTGATTGGGATCAATATTTTTTCCCGCGCGATTAATGTAAAAATTTAACATTGACATAGCTGATTGAAACGGGGATCCCTTTCGAGTGGTACTTTTCAACGCTGATTTTTTGAGTGATTTTGCAATTTTTTTTGGATCATTCCATGTGAATACACCTTTTTCTAATATTAAGGCTCGACTGGTATCAGTTATTTGTTGAGACCATTTTCTCTGATTCTTTTTTTGTTTTTTTGACATTATGTTACATGCCGGTTGGATAGGTTTCAGGCAATTCATCTGTTTCAGGGAACGCATCACGATCAAGCGGAACTACAGCCTGTGTTCGATCAAAATGAATAATACCATCAAATTGATAAGGCAGGCGTGAAAAATAATAATGGCTCATGCGCTCAGTTTCTGGCAAATAAATTACCCCAATGGCCCTTTGTAATTCAGGATTTTTTAAAAGATGTGTTAAATGATTTTCTGCGCGTAAATTTAAAAAGAAATTTTTTTGATTGGCGTCGTGAAATAAAGCTTCATAGCTGCCTGGCATGCCTGGATTAATTTTTTTAATGTTTGAAGGACCATCCCACTCGGATGCAGCGCGCACTGTGCCATCATAAGTTGAAAATCCCAGCAAATAAGAAGCGGTATTATATTGTTCACGCACAATTTGGCCTAGATTAATTTCGTTGCGTTCATGCATTTCGGTAGCACGTGCATCACCAACGTGTGAATTATGTGCCCACACAATAATTTTTGCAGGTTCTTTTAAATTAGACTCAACGTGAGAAATAATGTTACTGAGTGTTTCTGCCATATGTTGATCGCGAATATTCCATGAAATATCGCGAGGTTCAAACATGGATCTATAATATTTTTCAGCATTTTTTACTAATCGTGCATTTTGTAATGCGTAATAAGCGGTCTCATGATCTGGTAATTTACTTTTATTTATTTCTGATAATGCATGATGCTGCATTTCTAATAATTGTTCAGTGACTTCATGCACACAAGCATGTTTTACTTTCTGATTGACAAGATAGCCATACACTTGCGGATCAACAGTCGTATGATCAAAACAACTGTAACGCATCATTGCGTTTGCAACTGCATCGGGTTCATGTTTTTTTAAATAAGAAATGATGGCGTTCATTGAATCATGCAAACAATATAAATCTAATCCATAAAATCCTACTTTATTTTCTGCGAATTGATCATTATGGTTTCTTAACCACGGTAAAAATGCTTGAATGCTTTTATTTCGCCACATCCATGCGGGAAAACGTTGAAATCCATTTAACGCACTTTCTTCGCTTTGGTTAAACCCTTGAATGTATCGGTGCACTTGATATGCTGATGGCCAATCACCTTCAATTGCAATGGCGTGAAAGCCTTTTTCTTTTATTAAATATTTTGTTAATGCAATACGTGTGTCGTAAAATTCTTTTGTGCCATGTGATGCTTCTCCCATTAATACCAGTCGTGCATCACCAATTTGATTGGCAACGGACAAAATATTTTTATGTTCGAGATTAAACGCAACACTATTTTCGTTGAGTAGCTGAATTAGTTCTTGATAAATATGAGGATGGCTCATTTTTTTTTCCTTAATTCAGATAACAAATTGATGACTTCAGCATCGGTTGTTTGTGAAAAATCATTATAAAATTGTCCAACTCCATAAAAAACCGGAGCGGGATATAAACACACCATCTCGTCTACCAGTGGCTTAAGTTCAGATACTGTAGAGTCTGGCGCAACAGGTGTAGCAATAATAATTTTTTGCGCAGCTAATTTTTTAAGTGCAATTATTGCAGCATGAATGCTGGCACCGGTGGCAATACCATCATCAATTAATATCACTTTTTTTTCTGCAACATCTGAGAATGCTCGACCTTCCCGATATTTTTTTTCACGTCGTTGTAATTCCAATTTTTCTTTTTCAATAACACGGTTAATATCATTTTTTGTAATATTGAGATGTTTAATCACATCCTCATTAAAAAATACAGCGCCTCCACTGGCTATTGCACCCATTGCCAATTCTTCGTGAAACGGCACACCTCATTTGCGAACAATGAATATATCTAACGGTAAATGCAGTTGTTTGGCGACTTCATAGGCGACAGGAAGGCCACCGCGCGGGAGTGCGAGTATGATCGTGTTTGTATCATTTTGATATTGAGTAAGTTGCTCTGCTAGGCGTCTACCCGCGTCGTAACGATCTTGAAATACAGTAAAACCATCCATTGTATTCTCATATATTTGGTTCGTTTTACTAAGTATAGCTATTTTTTTAAAAGTAGAGTGTGTAAGAGACTCCCGACATTTAAATAGTTTTTTATTTCATTGATTGTGTCTGGCATATTCATCACCTAAAAGTAATAATTTCAGATTTTTTTCTAAGGACTTCAGGTATTTTAGCGGCAGGTACACCGAGAATAATCGGCGCCAAGTCCTTTTGCATAAGCAGCGAGCCAACAATCCGCTTCGACAAAGGATCCCTGAAATTTGTTATAAATAACGATAGAAATGCTAGCGTTGTAGAACACGTGAAAGTCAGATAAAAAATACAAAATAGTAAAAAAAATGATCAGATGAGGATGAATGAGTGCTATGATTGCTTTTGTACTGAAATGAATTTCTCAACATCTGGAGAATAATATGAGTGAAACAAATAAAAATTGAAAAAGCTTAATTTTCCATACAATCGAGAGGGAAATTAAATGCCTTCTATTCAATATAATCAAAATATCGATGTTAGCATTCCGGTTAAATCAACCGCCCTTTATGGTAATTTATTTATTCCAGATAATGCCACAGGAATTGTGGTGTTTGTGCACGGCAGCGGCAGTAGTCGATTCAGTAAGCGAAACAGATACGTTGCAGAACGGCTTAATCAATCTGGATTAGCAACATTATTATTTGATCTTTTGACTGAAGATGAAGAGCAAATTGATAATATCACACGCGAATTTCGATTTAATATCCCATTATTAGCAACTCGATTAATTACTGTGACTGATTGGATATTATCAAATTCCTCATTAACCAAATTAAAAATAGGATATTTTGGTGCAAGCACAGGTGCGGCTGCTGCACTCATTGCAGCAGCAAATCGCATCGATAACATACATGCGGTAGTTTCACGTGGCGGACGCGCTGATTTAGCCGATGAATCACTTGCTTTTGTAGAAGCACCTACCTTGTTAATTGTAGGTAGTTTAGATGACAGTGTCATTCAGATGAATATTGAAGCAAAAGATAAAATGATCAAGACCAAAATAAAAAAATTAACAATTGTTAATGGTGCAACACATTTATTTGAAGAGCCTGGAAAATTAGATGAGGTTGTTGAGTTAGCTCGTGATTGGTTTTTGAAATACTTGTAACCAAAAAATGGAGTAATCTATGCTACAGATCATGAGCAATGAAGAATTGCAAAGAGTTTCTTTTGAGCTGGATCAAGCATTATATAATCATCTGCAATGGTATAAAGATTTAGTTCGAACATTTGCATGTCGATCACCATCTGATAAGCATGACGTTGTTCCTAATGCATACAAAGAGTGTCGATTTGGTCAATGGTATTATGGAAATTCAGTTAAAGCCATTTCTGATTATCCTGGGTTTATTGCTATTGGTGAAGCGCATAAACAGATGCACCAATTTACTACAAAAATTTTAATTAACTTAAATGACAAACAACATATTTCGTTTGTAGACTATGACCATTTTTCAAATGCTCTAGAGCGATTACAGCTTGAGATACAAACCTTAAAAAACGAAATTGAAGGCATGTTAAATAATCGTGATCCATTAACGATGACAATTAATCGCATTTCCATGTTATCTGTATTGCGTGAACAACAAGAATTAAGTAAACGGGAATTACAATCCTGTTGTCTTGTCATGGTGGATATTGATTTTTTCAAAAAAGTAAATGACAAACATGGGCATATCGTGGGCGATAAGGTATTAGTTATGCTAGCACGATATTTAATGGACAACCTAAGACCATACGACAAAATATTTCGTTATGGCGGCGAAGAATTTTTAATTTGCATCCCCCATAGTAATGTATTAGAAGCCAATGAAATGATCGATCGATTACGTGCTGGCATTGCCGCGATGCCATTCAATGTTGGCTTGCCAGATCCACTGCATATAACAGTATCATGTGGTGTTGTGTTACTTGATCCAAATATTGCTATCGAGATATCCATTGATAACGTCGACAGCGCAATGTATTTAGCAAAATCCAACGGAAGAAATCGTACAGAAATAAAAGCATAATAACAGTTATTGAGATCTTGGAATCCGCACATAACATTTCATTTTTCGGAGTCAGTAGATGTCTAATCGAATTGATAATAAAGTTCTTATTAGGCGTTGCGCAATGCAGGAAGCTCAATTAATTCTATTAGGTGGTATCGCTGGGGCGATAGCCAATCAAAAAAAAATTGAGATTGTGTTGGAAAAATTACTATTAACTTGTCTTAAAGCAGCTGGAATTGAAAAAGGAGTGTTTTATTTATTTGACCTCAATGGAAAATTGTTATCACAACAAGTATTAGGATGCAAAAAAATTGATGCAAAAAAATTAGAGGTGCACTTAGGCCGATCGCCTATTTTAGAGAAAGTTTTTTCTCACCAAAAAAGTGTACAAGTACCCTCGAATAATCTTCCAGAAAACATTAACAAACAATTTTTAAAAAAAGCTGGGTTAACTACAGCTGTACTTGTTCCTATTTTTTCACAGGCACAGTGTCTTGGCGCCTTATTATTTGGCTCACGATCAGTTATCAACATGACACCTGATGTATTGTCATTTGTCAGAACATTAGGCGCACAAATTGGGCAAGCAGTTGCATTAGAGAATTATTTTAATTCTATTGTTGCTTCTGAAGAACGTTATCGACTACTAATGGATAATGCAAGTTGTGGATTTATTGTGGTAAATCATCAGGGTATTATTTCAGAAACGAATAAATATATTGAAAAGCTATTGAATTGCACAAAAGAATACTTGATCAACAAAGATTTTAGAGAATTTATTGTGCCATCTATGCGTTCTGTTGTAACGACACAATTCCATAAGCTAATTCAAAATGGAATCTTAGATATAAATGAAACCAAAGTGCAGCCGATAAATAAGAAAATACGTACAATTTATTATTCTTCAGTTAAAATAAAACAACTTGAAATAAACGACAAACCTCTATTATTGCTGACAGTTACTGACATTACAGAATTTGAAAAATTTAAAATGGAAGTAATAGAAAAGAAATTAGAAAAAGAAGTAGAGTTGAAAAAATTGATGCGAACCGATACGGTAACAAACATTAATAATCGATTTGCATTTTTAGAATCCCTAGCTTCCATTATTAATTACGCAATAAAAAATAATACAGTATTTTCGGTTGTATTAATTGATATTGATCATTTTAATGCAATAAATAATTCTTTTGGGCGTGATGCTGGTGATTATATATTAAAAAGGACGGCAGATTTAATTAAAAGCAGCGCGGAAGATTTAGAAAAGGTAGCACGCATATCAGATAATACTTTTTCTATTATTTTTACTGGGTTGACACAATTTACTGACACAGAAAAATTTCTGGAACAGTTTATTTTAAAAATAAAACAACCCGCACCATTTCATGATAAAGAAATTTACATTACCGTTGGAATTGGAATTAGCACCTATCCACAAGATGGAAATACTGTAGAACAACTACTGAAGCATGCAAATATGGCACTGCAATATTCTAAAAAAACGGGTGGAAATAATTCTCAAACTTATAATGCTGCTATGAGTGAACCTACGTCAATGCAATTGAAATTAGAATCTGAATTGCATCATGTTCTCGATAAAAAACAATTAGAAGTATATTATCAACCTGTCATTTCAATGGATACACAACAAATTGTTGGTGCAGAAGCGCTATTGCGCTGGAGACACCCAAAGTACGGCTTGTTAATGCCAGATCAATTTATTCCATTAGCTGAATCAACAGGATTAATTATTCCCATTGGAAAGTGGGTGTTGAATACCGCATGCCAACAAGTAAAGCAATGGAATGAATTAGGATATATTGATTTACATGTTGCTGTTAACTTATCTATACGTCAATTTACCGATCCTGGTTTGCAGAAAATGATTAGGCGGATTTTAAAATTGACACGCGTCCTTCCCGCTTCTTTAATGCTAGAAATTACAGAAAGTATTTTAATGCAAGATATCAATGCAAACAGCGTAGTCTTACAATCCTTGAGTGATATGGGTGTTACACTTGCATCAGATGATTTTGGCATCGGCTATTCGTCTTTAAATTATCTCAGAAAACTGCCATTTGATGCCCTGAAAATTGATAAGTCATTCATCCATGAAATGGAAACAATCAATCAAAAAAAAGCGATTGTTTCTACAATTATTTCCCTTGCTAACGACCTTAATTTAAAGGTAATTGCTGAAGGCGTGGAAACACGTGCACAGTTTGATATTTTGCAAAAATATCACTGCGATTTTATACAAGGATATATTTTTAGTAAGCCAATTCCAGCAAACGAATTTATACGATTATTACAAAGTAAGAGTGAAAAAAAAGATCGGAAAACATTTTAGCACGTCTTTAGAGGAGCTTGTGGCACACGGTGTGTCAAAGCTTGATGGATTCGGACAATAGACCAAAGTTTTATTTGATGGGAAACCAGAATTACTCGATTCGCTCCTTAAATTTTCCAAGTTCAATTGAGGCGGATTCCTTGATCGAATCAACCAATTCCCGCATCGTTTTGTAGGGAGAATCTTTAAGATTGTACTGGTTTGTGATTATCTTGTTTGATGCTGCTGTGAGTGAACACAGTTTTTTTAACACTTCTTCTTCAAAGGGGGTAAGCTTTTTTTGTCGATGGGTTTTTCTTCGCATCCTTATACGCGATGCCGTGTCATGTTCTCGTTGACCGCGATTTGCTTAAGATGTGGCTACTTGAGCCAATACGGCGATTGAGTTGGACTTGAAAATAGTGTGATATTAGGTAATACTTATTAATATATAGTATTACTTTAGAGGTGATTTATGTCAGCCAATTCAAGTCCCAAAGTAGTCAAATTAGACAGTGAAACAAAAGATCGTTTGGAGCGCCTCGGCGCCGTAAAGCATCGCTCGCCACATTATCTAATGAAAGAAGCGATTGTTCGCTATCTTGATCAAGAGGAATATAACGAAAAAATTAATCAGGAAACATTAGCAAGATGGGAAGAGGCTTCGCTGGGTAAAGTAGTTAGTCACGAGTCGATTGATTTTTGGTTATCTACCTGGGGCACTGATCAAGAAGGATCAAAACCAGAATGCGAAAAATAATTTGGTTAGAAAGTGCTGCAAATGATCTTGTGTGTTTTCGCAAATTTATTGCAGAAAAAAATCCCATAGCTGCAAAAAACGCAGCAGATATTATTCGTTCAACCGTAAAATTATTGGCGAACAATTCTGACATTGGAAAGCCAGTTTCAAATCTAGCGCCTTATCGCGATGTGCTTGCACGGTTTGGTGCTGGTGGTTATGTTATTCGATACCGCGTTAATAATGATGCGGTGTATATTGTGCATGTGCGGCACTATCGAGAAAATGATTTTAAATCTTAATATGAACACGCATGACTATTTTTGTCAGTACGGAGTTAGTTGATGTTAGCCATTGTAGAAGCTTATCGTGCAGGTTTATTAAAAACAAAAAATTGGTCACAGAACGTTATTTCGGGGCTTATTGTTGCTGTTGTTGCCTTACCACTGGCTATGGCATTTGCGATTGCTTCTGGTGTTGCGCCTGTGCAAGGGATTTATACAGCGATCATCGCCGCATTTTTTGTCGGTGTTTTTGGTGGAACACGCGTGCAAATAGCAGGACCAACTGGCGCCTTCATCGTGATTCTTGCCAATATTACCGCACATTATGGAATTAGCGGATTGCAAATCGCTTCCTTTATGGCAGGTTTTATCCTGTTGTTTATGGGATTTTTAAAATTAGGTAGTGTCATTAAATTTATTCCCGATCCAGTGATCGTTGGTTTTACCAGTGGTATCGGGGTTATTATTTTTGTGGGTGAATGGAAAGATTTTTTTGGATTGTCTGTTCACATTCCATTAGACGCACATTTTTATCAAAAAATAATGTTGTTATCTCAAGCGTTACCGCATTTAAATATTGCCACAACAGGGCTGGCAATATTGAGTTTATTACTGATGTTGTTAACGCCAAAATTTTTAAAAAAATTACCCGGCCCATTGGTCGCGATGTTGATAGCTACTTTTTTACAAACCATTTTCCATTTTAAAAATGTCGCAACGATTGGCAGTACTTTTGGAGAAATGCCACAGCATCTTCCCATTTTCCACTGGCCTCAGATGACATTGGATAAAGATTTTAATCTACTGAGTTCAGCATTTACCATTGCTTTATTGGGCTCAATTGAATCTTTGTTATCTGCAGCAGCATCCGATGGCATTACGGGTTATCGACATAACTCGAATCAAGAATTAATTGGCCAAGGGCTTGCTAATATATTCTCGCCACTCTTCGGTGGATTTGCTGCAACCGGTGCGATTGCGAGAACCGTTGCAAATATTCGCAATGGCGGTAATAGTCCCTTATCTGCGATTGTGCATTCCATCGCGCTGATTTGTGTATTGCTATTTTTAACACCATTGGCATCTGATATTCCACTATGTGCATTAGCCGCTATTTTATTTGTTGTTGCCTACAATATGAGTGATTTAAAACATTTTTTTCATATTGTCAGACGTGCGCCACGATATGATGTGTTGGTATTGTTAGTGACATTTTTCTTAACGGTATTTACCAATTTAGTGATTGCGGTCAATATTGGCGTCATTCTTGCCATGTTATTTTTTATTCGTCGAATGATTGAGACAGTAAGCATTGAATCAGAAGATTCAGACAAGCTCATCTCGAGTGGTAGAACATCTATACCCATACCAAAAGATGTAATGGTCTATTATATTCAAGGTCCATTCTTTTTTGGTGTTGCGGAAAAAATGGAAAATACATTATTGATTACTCATACAGAACCCAAAGTGATTATATTATGTTTTAAAGAAGTGCCTTTTATCGACATGACAGGGTTGGAAACACTCGATGTCATGTTAGAAAAATATCAGAAAAACGGTATTCAAGTTTATTTTTGCGAAGCCAATAAAAAAGTGGCAGATAAATTAAAAAATGTAGGTGTTTTAAGATGGGTTGAAGAAAATCGCATGTTTGAAAAATTAGATGATGTATTATTACAGTTAAAATGATGTTGGCCCCGTGTGAAGCAACCCCCATAATTGTCGAGTAAATTTTAGACAAATTAAAATAATTTATATAAGCTAAAATCTCAAACTGGATTCATGAGGTGGTTAATTTGACTGCTTTTAATAAACAGTTCGCAATATAAAATACCCAAATAAACCAGACAAAATTGATCCTATTAGTACACCAATACGGACGAATTCAGCATATTCAACGCTAGAACCAAATGCTAACCCGCCGATAAATAGACTCATTGTAAAACCAACACCTGCTATTAAACTAATTCCAAATAATCCGATTTTGGTGATTTCTTTTGGTAGAGAAGCTATTTTGAGTTTAACCGCTAAAAATGTTGACGTATAAATACCAATCATTTTTCCAAAAAGTAAACCGGCTGCAATACCCATTGGAATTGGCAAAAGTAAATGCGTAAATGTATTGGCTGAAAATGATATCCCCGCATTGGCAAATGCAAATAACGGTAAAATAGCAAAAGCAACAAAGGGATGTAATATGTGCTCTAAAGTTTGCAATGGCGACTTTAGTTGTGGATTTGCATTTTTTATTGGAATAAATAGCGCCAGAATAACGCCAGAAATGGTTGCATGTATTCCTGATTTTAGAATGCAAAACCATAAGAAAAACCCAATGATCAAAAACAAAATGATTTTTTTGACGTTGAAGTAATTCATTAAGAACAAAATAATTGCAAAAAATAATGCGCTTAGTAACGCTAAAATATGAATCGTAGATGTATAAAAAGTAGCAATAATTATAATTGCGCCCAAATCATCAAAAATAGCCAAAGCCATTAGAAATATTTTTAAACTGGTTGGTATTCTTTTTCCAAGTAACGAAAGAATAGATAATGAAAAAGCGATATCCGTTGCTGTTGGAATTGCCCATCCTCGCAATGCAACTGAATTATGTCGATTAAAAATAAAATAAATAATCGCTGGTACTAACATGCCGCCAATTGCAGAAATGCCTGGCAGTATTGCTTTTGAAAATGAATTAAGTTCACCTTCTAATAATTCTCGCTTAATTTCTAGCCCAACTAATAAGAAAAAAATGGACATACAGCCTTCATTAATAAATAAAATAACAGGTTTTGATGTTTGAAATGCTGTGTAATACGTATTAATGGATGTATTGCTTGCAAGCATTGCGATTGCGGTCGCAAAAAATAGAATAATTCCTGAGCTAGATTCTAGTTTAATAAATTTTAATATAAATCGAAATGGCATTTATTTAGGCCCCGTGTGAAACAACCAGCAAATTTGTAGACTAAAAAACGCACGTTATATTGATAAACCATTAAAATGGTACTTAATAAGTATAATTTTATTGGGTTTTACCGATCAAGTCCTTTAGGACCACGGTTTAAATGGCTTTTTATTTTTAAGCCACCGGCAAAAATAGACAAAAGTAATTTGATTTTCAAAATAAGTGAATAACAACAGCCTAATTTAATAAGTTTAAGCAATAATTTATAATTATATCGATCAAGTGCATAATTTTTACCCTACAAATTTGGGGGTTGTTTCACACGGCGCCTTTTATGTAGCCGAGATCATGTTAAAATTAAAACTCTAACCTATAGCAAAGGATGCTGCTTATGCGCTTACCCAATAGATTTTCAATTTTTTTTATCGTATTAACCGCAATCCTATTGCCAGCGATGGCCAGCGCAGGCTGTGGATCCCCTCCTGATCCTAGATACAACACTTCAGGCTATGCAAGTTGGTGCAGCTGCATGGGTGGCCAATATAATTATCAAACGACAGCTTGTGTGGGAGCACGTACTTCTGAACCAGAATCATCTGTGTCAAGTTCTTCTTGGTACTGCCAGGCGAGAGCTAAAAATGGCGCTTGGGGATGGGGCAGTGAATACTCCTCTAGGTCTAGTGCACTTGAGCGCGCTATGCATGAATGCCATATACGATCTCGCGGGCAGCGTTGTTATTTACAATACTGCAAAACTGGTCAAACTGCTCCTACAGAAAATAGTACGTCAAGAATCGCTGCTCCAACAACACATAGTCGAAAAGCGCTCTATGATTGCAGTCTGTGTTATAGAAAACTCATTGCTGATGTGCGCACAGGTAAACATTCATCAAGCATTCATACCTATGTAACGCATGCTTTAGCGGGGTATGCTAATTGCGTACAAAAAGCAAGGGGAAGCTGTTCTGAAGGTGATATTTTGGTAAGGTCACTGCATAGCTGCGATAGTTATCACACCAGCGAAGCCTATCGAGCCTGTGTTGAACGTGTTGTTGATTAAAAAATTTTATAGCGAGTAAACTGTAGGGTTGTTTTGCAATTTTTAACGCATTGCAAGACAACCCACGTGTTGCACATAGAGGAACCGCACGTCAAAACAAACCATTTAACAAATTTTGATTTGCTTATTGTCGAGTAGCCAGGCCAACATGTATAAAAAATTTATTTTAAACCTACTTATTATACTGATACTAATCTGTGTTTTTTGTTTCTGTTTTTTAGGGACAAATATAGCGCTATTAACGTTAGGTTTGATTTCACTTAGTCTCGGATTACGCCATGGTTTAGATGCCGATCATATTGTTGCAATAGACAACATCACGCGAAAATTTCTTTCTGAGCAAAAAAATAGTTTGATGACGGGATTATATTTTGCTTTAGGACATTCAACCATTGTATTTTTACTTACGTTAGCAATTGTATTCAGTTTCCCATTATTTCATGGCGCCTTTGATGAATTTAAAAACGTTGGTAGCATCGTTGGTACTAGCGTATCAGTGACTTTTTTATGGATTACTGCGTTAATGAATTTAAGCGCATTGTCATCACTTTTAGAAAACAAACAACAATATTCTATTACATCGCGTGGCATGTTCACTTTTATTGAAAAACATATATTTCATAAAATTGATCAACCCAATAAAATGTATTTTGTTGGTTTTTTATTTGGTTTGGGATTTGATACAGCAACCGAGGTTGGATTACTGGGGATGACAGCGACTGCTACGCTCCATGGATTACAACCATGGTTAATTCTTATATTACCCATTTTATTTGCCTGTGGCATGGTTTTAACAGATTCTCTTGATTGTGTATTAATGAACACAGTTTATAACTGGCCTACTGAGCAAAAAACAAAATTACGACATTATAAAATCGCTATTATTGTGTTTATCACATTTGCAGCATTTACGGTTGGATTATTTGAATTGATCACTATGCTGGGGGAAACATGGCATTGGCAAAATATGATAATTCAGGTGAGTCAATTTTTTAGTGATCATTCAGAAGAAGTAGGCATTTGTATTATTCTATTTTTCGTTTGGTTATGGATAATGAAGAAAACTTAAACCCAATGGCACTACCTTAAGG